>Ga0075163_10007442_pt1 | contig 14476 bp, 7 predicted proteins | sample JI1023141ADNA_FD_71478 | JGI IMG/M metagenome (GOLD analysis project Ga0075163, IMG submission 71478) | Wastewater effluent complex algal communities from Wisconsin, to seasonally profile nutrient transformation and Carbon sequestration -... | ecosystem: Engineered > WWTP > Effluent > Algae...
GGCGATGTGCTGAATGCGCCGGATGGAGTGGCGACTGCGGCGGACGAGCTGGTTTTTGAAGTCGTTGCCCGCGTGGTGGACGTCGCGGTCAATCAGGGTGGCGTCAACGATCAGGTCAATACGGCGACTCTGCAGGTCGGTGCGAGCACGGTCTCGGGCACGGCCCTGATCGACATCGTCGAGCCGGAAGTGTTGCTGACCAAGGCGGTCACCGATCCGGCAGACGGCTTCGTCGACGCGGGCAACACCGTCACGGTGCTGTTGACGCTGGATCACAGTGCGGCGTCCAGTGCGGACGCCTTCAATCTGGTGCTGGCGGACACCTTGCCTTCACCCGGTCTGAGCTGGATCAACAATGCGACGGTGAGCTCAACCTGCGCGGGTCTGGTCACCGATTCGAGTGCGGCGCCGCTGATCGTGTTCAGTGTGCCGACGCTCGCATTGGCGACCGATAGCTGCACCATCAGCTACCAAGTGCTTGTCGATACTCTAGTCAATCCCACCCAGAGCTACACCAACTCTGCCGTGCTGGAATACGACTCCCAGCCGGTGTTTACCGCCGGTTTGACCCGCCGCCAGAGCAGCAGTGATACGGCGAGTGTCACCGTGCTGGCGCCGAGTCTGGTCAAGGTCACCAGCGCCACCAGTCTGGGTGATACCGGGACCAATCAGTTCGGCATCGGCGTGGAGGACCTCGCCATTGGTGAGACCGTCACCTATACGCTGACTGCGGTGCTGCCGGAGGGCACGATCCCGAATACCGTGATCACTGACCTGATGCCAGCCAATCCGGCCGTTGGCCTGATCGAGGTGATCGGTGGCAGCGTCGCCGGTGTGGGCGCGAATATCAGCACCACCCTGCCAGGAACATTGACCCTTGATGATTTCCAGACGGCGGACGGCATCAACGACCGCGCACGTTTCGCTTTTGGTACCGTCACGAATACCCCAAATGGCGTGAGCGATGCGGGGGATCGCATTGAGATCACCGTGGTCGGGCGGGTCATCGATGTGGCAGCCAATGCGGCAGGTGATGTGTTGGTGAACACCGGCCAATTGAGTTACAGCACTGGTCCGACCTTGAGTGACACTGCCGATGTCGATGTGGTCGAGCCGTTGATCGCGCTCGATAAGGGCATGACGCCTGCCGGCAACGGCACCGTGCGGATTGCCTTGTCGCTGACCAACACCGGCACCGCGCCTGCCTACGATTTGGCGGTGCAGGATGTGCTGATCGACACTTTGTGGAATCTGGGTTCGATCGCTCCTGTGTCAGTGCCAAGCGGCTTCGAGCTGGTTCAGGTGCCGGCAGCAGGTCAGGTCACGGTGATCTTCCGCAGCCTGCCCGCGGCGCCGCCGACCAACTCGGTCGAGCCGGGTGAAACCGTCACCGCAACCTTTGATGTGGCCTTGGCGAGCTTGCCACCGGCGACCAATCCGGTGCCGAACTCGGCAAACACCTCGGCGGGTTCGTCCTTGCCCGGCACGGACCCGGAAGAACGCGACCTGCCGCCGCGCAATGACAACGCGACGCTCGGCTTCCCGAATCTGATTGCCAGCAAGAACTCGGTGCGTCAGATCGACGCGGACAGCTCGGGCAACAACTCGCCCGGCGATACCCTGCGCTACACCATCGTCGTCACCAACAATGGCGCAGGTGCTGCGTCTGGCGTGGTCCTGACCGACGTGCCGGATGCCAATGGCGCTCTGGTCGTTGGTTCGGTGACCACGACACAGGGCAGCATCACGGCAGGCAATGGCGGTGGCGATACCAGCGTCGCGGTCAACATCGGAACCATCGCCGCCGGTGCATCGGTGACGGTGCGCTACGACGTCACCATCGACAATCCGCTGCCAGTCGGCGTCACGCAGTTGGTCAATCAGGGCACGGTCAATTCGAACGAGTTGCCGTCCGTACCCACCGACGATCCCGACGAGCCGGGCAGCAGTGATCCGACGGTCGAGCCGGTCGTGGCTGCGCCAGACATGACAATCAGCAAGTCCGATGGCGGCGCCAGCACGGTACCGGGCGGCACGGTGGCCTACACGCTGAACTACAGCAATGTCGGCAATCAGCATGCGACCGGCGTGGTGCTCAGTGAAACGGTCCCGGTCCACACCAGCTTCAATGCAGGCGCGTCAACGGCAGGATGGTCGTGTGTACCGAGCAGCGCGGCGGGCTCGACCTGTAGCCTGGCGGTCGGCGCGGTGAATGCCGGTGCGGGCGGTTCGGTGACGTTTGCGGTCACCGTGGTGCCGAGCGTGCCGGTTGCGGTGACGCAGATCGCCAACACCGCGACCGTGGCCGATGATGGCAGCAACGGTGTGGATCCCACCCCGGCCAACAACACGGCGTCGGACACCACCCCGTTGAACGCGACGCCCGACCTGACGATCACCAAGTCTGATGGTGGCGCAACGACCGTGCCTGGCGGCAGCGTGAGTTACGCGCTGAACTACAGCAATGTGGGCAATCAGGATGCCAGTGGCGTCGTGCTGACCGAGACGGTGCCTGCCCATAGCAGCTTCAACGCGGGTGCCAGTACAGCGGGATGGAGCTGTTTGCCGGATGGCAACGCGGGTTCCACCTGTACGCTGGCCGTCGGCAATCTTGCGGTCGGTGCATCGGGCACGGCGACGTTTGCGGTCACGGTGGTCAATCCGCTGCCCGCAGGCATTGACCAACTCAGCAATACCGCCAGCGTTGCTGACGACGGCAGCAATGGTGCGGATCCGACCCCAGCCAACAACAGCAGTTCCGACACCACGCCGATCACCGCAGCTCCTGACCTCACCTTGGACAAGGACGATGGCGGTAGCAGCAGTTTCGCCGGTGGAGTGATCAGCTACACCCTGAGCTATGCCAACGTCGGAAACCAGGGTGCAACGGGCGTGCTCATCAGCGAAACGGTGCCAGCCAATGTCAGCTTCAATGCGGGCGCGTCCACCGCGGGCTGGGCGTGCGTCCCGAGCGCGGCGGCGGGTTCGACCTGTACGCTGGGCATCGGGGCTTTGGCCGCAGGCGGATCGGGTTCGGCGGTGTTTGCCGTAACCGTCGATAACCCACTGCCGGCCAGCGTGACCGACATCGCCAACACCGCAAGCATCGCGGACGACGGCAGCAACGGGTCCGATCCGACGCCGGTCAACAATACCGATTCGGACACCACGCCTGTCGGCGCCACGCCAGATCTGACGATCGTCAAAACCGATGGTGGCGCAACCGGGGTACCAGGCGGCACGGTCGCTTATACCTTGGACTACGCCAATGTGGGCACCCAGGGCGCGACGGGCGTTGTCATCACCGAAACGGTGCCGACGCATAGCAGCTTCAACGCCGGAGCCAGTACCGCAGGCTGGGTTTGCACGCCGAACGGCAATGCCGGATCGACTTGCACCTTGGCGGTGGGGGCCTTGGTCGGTGGGGCGAACGGCAGTGCGGTATTCGCTGTCACCGTTGTCGATCCGTTGCCCTCAGGTGTCACGCAAATCGCCAATACGGCCAGCATTGCCGATGACGGCGACAACGGTGCTGATCCGACTCCCGCCAACAACAGCAGCTCCGACGACACGCCGATCAACGCGACGCCTGATCTGAACATCGTGAAGACCGACGGTGGCGTCAGTACAGTCCCAGGCGGCGTGGTGACCTACACGCTGAACTACGCCAACGTCGGTGATCAAGACGCCACGGGCGTGGTGCTGACCGAGACGGTGCCGACGCACAGCAGCTTCAACGCGGCGTCGAGCAGCGCAGGCTGGACCTGTGTGCCCAGTGGCGCAGCGGGTTCCACCTGCACGCTGAGCATTGGCAATCTGGCGGCAGGGGCCTCGGGTAGCCGGAGCTTTGCGGTGACGGTGGTCGATCCGTTGCCTGCAGGCATCACTCAGATCGCCAACACGGCGAGTATCGCCGGCGATGGCAGCAATGGTGCTGATCCGAATCCCTCGGACAACAGCAGTTCGGATGACACGCCCGTGGCTGCGACACCGGATCTGACCTTGCAAAAGGATGACGGCGATGCGCGTAGTCGTGCCGGTGAAGTGGTGGTTTACACCTTGAGCTACAGCAATGTCGGCGATCAGGATGCGACCGGAGTGGTCATCACCGATACGGTGCCCGCCAACACACGCTTCGTCACCGCGGGCAGCAGTGCGGGCTGGTCCTGTGCCAACTTGGCGCCGGCCGGAACAGCCTGCAACCTGTCCATTGGCAATCTGGCGGCGGGCGCCAGTGGCAGTGTCACCTTTGCCGTGCAGATCGATGATCCCCTGCCGGCCGGTGTGACGTTCGTAACCAACACGGCCAGCATTGCGGACGACGGCAGCAACGGTGCCGATCCGACACCCTCGGACAACAGCGATGACGACAGCACACCAGTCAGCTTGCTTCCCCCGGTCGGGCTGAAGGAGGGCGTGGTAACGGATGTGCGTGAGGGCGCCATCGAGTGGACCATGTGGTGGTTCAATCCGAACAATACCGCCAATCTGCCGGTTTTCATCTACGACGCGATCCCGGCCAACTCGACCTATCGCTCGGGCACAGTGAGTTGCACGGCGACCGGCGCCAGCCAGTGTCTGTCGGCAACCTACAACGCGGCGCTGAACCGCATCGAGGTGCTGGCGATCATTGCTCCGGACTTCGGCGCAGCACCGGATAGCCGACCAGAAGCCTTGTCCAACGAGATCGTGATTCGTTTCACGGCGACCTCAGTGGCCAGCGGCACGCGCTACAACCAGGGTTTGGCAAACTGGGACGAAAACAACGATGGCGATCCGCTGGATGATCGCGATGACGGTCAAGACCCGGTGGTCACCGATGATCCGCTGACCCCTGACCCGGAAGACCCCACAGGTGTGCCGATTCAGATCGTGCGGGTGATTCCGGCCTTTGGTGATACCGGTCGAGGAGTGTTGTTGCTTTCCATCCTGTTGATTGGCGGACTGGTGTTGCGCCGCCGACTGCATTGACCACCTGTTGCACTCAGGCGGCGTGAGCTGCCTGAGTGCGGCGCTTGGCGACCACGCCCGACCATCGTAGAAACACCAAGGGCGCACTGATGGGCGCCCTTGGTGTTTCTAGGGTCTCTACTGCGACGGTTTCAGCCCGCGCTCATCCAGGCTTCAATGTCGTCCGCACTGCGGGGTGTATCGGCGCTGAGCACTTTGTGGCCATGCTCGGTAACCAGTAAATCATCCTCGATGCGGATGCCAATGCCCTGCCACTTCTGCGCGACGCCCTTGCTGCCGGGCGCGATGTAAATGCCAGGCTCGATGGTCAGCACCATGCCTGGCTCCAGCAGGCGGTGCTCACCGCCGACGCGATAGTCACCGACGTCGTGCACGTCCAGACCCAGCCAATGTCCGGTTTTGTGCATATAAAAACGCCGGTAGCTTTCTTTGGACACAGCATCTTGCAGGCTGCCTTTGAGCAACCCCAGTCGCAGCATGCCTTCGGTCAATACCTGCACGGCAGCGTCATGCGGCGCAATCCATGCATTGCCAGGGAAAACTTGCGCCATGGCCGCTTGTTGAGCAGCTTCAACCAGATTGTGCAGCGCGCGTTGCTCGCGCGAATAGACGCCATTGATCGGAAAGGTACGGGTGATGTCAGAGGCGTAGCCTTGGTACTCGGCGCCCGCATCGATCAGCAGCAAGTCGCCCGCGCTGAGTCTTGCGTCATTGTTGCGATAGTGCAGAACACAGGCGTTGGCACCACCACCGACGATGGGCTCGTACGATGCCACCGCTGCATGCTTGCGGAATACGTACTGCAGTTCGGCCTCGATCTCGAACTCGAACATGCCGGGTTTGCAGACCTGCATGGCGCGTCGATGCGCCAGCGAGGCAATCGCCGCACTGTGCTGCATCAGCCGCAGCTCCGACTTGCTCTTGAACAGACGCAGGTCGTGCAGCAGGTGACCGAGTTCCTGAAATTCGTGGGGTGATTCCGCGCCATGTTTGACCAGCGCACGTACCCGATTGACCCAGCCGATGAGCTTGAGATCGAACTCGACCTCGCGACCAAAGTGATAGAACACCCGCCGTCGTCCTTCGATCAGACCTGGCAAGATGTCGTCGATATCACTGATCGCGTAGGCGTCGTCGAAACCCAGCGCATCGACGGCACCTTCCGGACCAAGCCGGGGGCCATCCCATGCCTCGCGCTCGGCATCCCGTTCGCGGCAGAACAACAGCATCTCGCCATGCTTGCGACCGGGCACCAAGACCAGCACCGCTTCCGGCTCATTGCAGCCGGACAGATACCAGAAATCGCTGTCCTGTCGATAGGGATAGTGGCTGTCGCGATTGCGGATGCGCTCGGTAGCGGCGGGCAGGATGAGGATGGCATCCTCTCCGGCCAGTTTCATGAGTTGGCGCCGGCGCCGCACGAATTCGGCGCGAGCGATGGGTGCAGGCGCAGAAAACACGGCCATCAGTGCACCGCATCCTCGTCAGACCCAGCCGTTGCCATTTCCTGATGAATCATCAATGCGGCCATGCGCACAAACTCGACGATTTCCGCGAGAGCCTCTTCGTCCGCCTCCTCGTCTTCTACGCCGACGTCAGCGCTGCCAATGCGATGCAGGTCGTTGATCGCTTCGCTGACGTTTTCAGGCAGCGCATCCAAGTGTCCAGCCAAACCAAATCCGCCAAGAAAGCCTCGGCACCATTGCAGCACGCAGTCGGCACGCAGACCGAGTTCGGCGGCATCCTCGGGCAGCAGCAGGTTCAGGGCAAAGTCGGGATCCGCAAATTGCGCGAGGCTGGCGCGTTGCATTTGTGCCAGTGCGCTGGCTTCAGACGGCGTGGGCGCGTCAATTGCAAGTTTCGCCAGCCAGTCATTTCCTACCGGCTTGCCGCCCCCTGCGATGTAGCCACAAAGAACACCGTGCAATTCACTGGCATCGACACCGACGCTTTCACGTAGCAATTGGTTCGCCAGTTCGCTGTGAGGGGGAAGCTGCGAATTGCTCATCGAGGTCTCCAGAGGTGCGCAATGTGATGCGTTCGAAATGCGGGAAAGCAAGCGCACGGGGTGCCTTTCGCGTCGCGGGTCTGAACCGAGCCGTGGTCGACGATTGCATCGATCAAAGCGTCTCACATCACACAACGGCTGCGATTGTCCGTGAACGCGCCCTGTTTGGCGCGGACGAGTGTAGCAGCGGATCAGGTGCCGCTCGTATGCATCAGTGCACCACGGGTATCGCTTTGGTTGTAGTGCTATCGATCAGGTGCGGAGGCATGGCGATTGCAGCCATACTCGACGGTGGTTGTTGCGGCCGATGAAACCTTTCTACACTGCAACTTCCCCTTGGAGTTTCCATGCTGCTTCCACGCGCATCCTGCAACAGGCAAAACGATCAGGCGGCGGCTGCCTTGCGGTCGTTGCTGCATGGCGTGCGTTTGCTTTGTTGGCTGTTGCTGGTTGGCGCAAGTCTGCCGGTTTTCGCTGCGCGTCAGGATTTCTACTTCCAACGAATAGACAGTCGTGTGGGGTTGGCCCAGAACACCATCAACGGCCTGTTTCAGGATGCTGCGGGCTTTGTCTGGATAGCGACGGAAGGCGGCTTGCATCGCTACGATGGCTACCAACTGTTGCGTTTCGAGCACAACCCGGGCGACGAATCGAGCTTGTCGGGTTCGTTCGTTACGGTGATGGCACAATCGCCCAGTGGGCAGCTTTGGATCGGCACCAACGCGCGATACCTCAGTCGGATAGACCTTGTCAGCGGTCAGGTCCAGCGCTTTTGGCAGCCGACTGCATCACCACCACAGGGCCATGCGGATCGCGTGACCGCGCTGATTGCGGACGATGCCGACTTGTGGGTGGGCACCGGGCAGGGGATCGAGCGATTTCAGCCGGACTCCGGTGAGCGCAATTTGATATTCCAGTTCGAGGCCCGTGCACAAACGGATTGGCGCGTTGGTGACTTTTTGCGCGAGTCGTCAGGATCCTTCTTGGCAGCCACGGATCAAGGCTTGCTCAGGCTGCAGTTGACTGCAGCCGACCAATGGTCAGTGAGCCCAGTGTCGTCCTCGGATGCGCGAGCGCTCAGCCTGCTCGATGACCCCGATGGCCCGCTGGTTGGCATGGCCGACGGACTGTATCGTCTGGTCGCCGATGGGGCATTGACTCGCATCTGGCCGACATCGGGCTCGGGTCCAATGGTGCGCGATCTGGTTCGTGATCAGCGCGGCCGGGTCTGGATGGCATTGGCGAATACGGGTCTCGCACGCATCGACCTACGCACCGGCGAGGTGGTCCTCATCCAACCGGACCTTGCGTTGCCCAGTGGGCTGACCGACACCCGTGTTTCGACCCTGATGCTGGATGAGTCCGGTCTGCTTTGGGTGGGCACCGAAGCGCGTGGGGTCTCGACGGTCAACCCCGATGGCGCGCCCTTTTCGTTGCTGCTGGATCAGTCAGAGAGTGCTGACCGTGTCGCTAACAACAATATCCGCGTGATCTTCGAGGACAGTCGGGGCGGCTTGTGGCTTGGTACCGAAGGGCAGGGCATCAAACGCTATGACCGACGTTTGGATCGGTTCGACAGCTTTATGACGGTGTTGCAGAGCGCATTGCCGGGAGACCTGCGCAATCGGCCGCTGCGGATTTTTGGCATTGTGGAGCAGTCGCCCGGTCGTCTATGGGTCACCAGTGAACTCGGTTTGTTTGAGTTGATGGTGGACCAACGCACAGCAAGGCGTATCGCGTTGCCGCTCGGTGACGGCGATAGCGTGCCGGTTGTCGACCTACGGTCGATGATGAAATCACGGGATGGCAGCATTTGGATTGCGACGTTCTCGGCAGGTTTGCTGGAGTGGTCACCCGACTTGTCTAAGTCGCGCTGGTATCGCCCCGTTGCAGGCTCGGAGGCATCCTTGAGTCATGCCTTGGTGACGGACATCTTTGAAGATCGCGTGGGAAGGATCTGGGTTGGGACGCTTGAGGGCTTGAATCTGCTCGAGCGGGAGACCGGCGTGGTGCGGCGTTTCCTGAATGTTCCCGGTCAAGCGGATTCGCTGTCGTCGAGCTTTGTGCGCAATCTGCAAACCGACCGTGATGGCAGGTTGTGGGTGGGAACCGCGGGTGGATTGAATCGCGTGATCAGCGAATCAGATGATTCCTTCACGTTTGAGCGGGTCGGTGCAGAGCAGGGCCTTCCCGATGCGATGGCGTACGCCCTGGAAGCCGATGAGTATGGGCGTCAGTGGGTGAGTTCCAATTCCGGCATCTACTCGCTGGACGTGCGGTCTGGCGAGATCGTCCAATACGGGCTGTCGGATGGTCTGCAGGACTTGGAGTTCAATGGCGGTGCGAGTATCCGCTTGCGGGATGGGACACTGGCGTTTGGCGGTGTTCGTGGGTTGAACGTGTTCAATCCGGATCGCATACAGCGAAGCGCCTACCAACCGCACGTCCAGTTGACTTCGGTGCTGCTGGGCCGAGAGGAGCGACGCGCAGAAGCACTCGATCTGTCCACGCCCTTGCAGGTCAAGCTCGCTGAGCGTGTGCTGTCGTTCGAGTTCGCCGCGTTGGACTTTGCGCACCCCGAGAAAAACCGTTATCGCTATCGACTGCTCGGGTTCGATAACGACTGGTCGCGATTGGACAAGCAGCGCCGCGTCACCTATACCAATCTGGAGGAGGGTGACTACGTGTTTGAGGTGGCCGGCAGCAACCATGATGGGGTGTTGTCGACCCACGTCGCACGCCTGCCGATCAGTGTTTACGCGCCTTGGTGGTGGACAGGCGACATGCGTCGCTTCTATGTTGCGACGGGCGTTGCATTGCTCGTTCTGCTTGCCTGGATGCGTCATCGTCGTCGCCTGCACGACCTGCAACTTCTGCGTGAACTGAAATCGCGTGAGGAGCGCCTGAAGCTGTCGCTGTGGGGCTCCGGCGATGAGTTCTGGGATTGGGATATCCGTACCAACACCTTGTTTCGGCTAGGTGCGGACACGCTGCTGGGGCAGGGCGCCGATGCCGAATTGAGTACGCACGATTTCCGTCATCGCGAGGTGCATCCTGATGATATTTCAGCACTTCAAAAGCGGTTGCAGGATCACATTGACGGGCGCACCGAGTTTTTCGAGTCTGAGCATCGAGTGCGGCGTGCCGATGGTGAGTTCATTTGGGTCAAGTCTCGCGGCAAGGTGGTTGAGCGCGATAATCGTGGGTTACCTGTGCGCATGGCAGGGACTGCGCGCGACGTCTCCGTCAGTCGCGATGCCGACCGCGAACGACGCGTCGCCACCGAAGTTCTCAAGAGCATGGGTGAGGCGGTAGCGGTCTGTGATCTGCAACTGCAGTTTGTCAGCGTCAATCCAGCATTCCTGCGTATGACTGGCTTTGATGAAAGCGAAGTCATCGGACAGGCTTGTCTGTTGCTTCAGAGTCAACAGCATGGCGATAGCTTCTATCGCGAAATGCGCCAAGCAATTGAAAAGAACGGGCATTGGAAAGGTGAGGTCTGGCAGCGTCGCAAAGACGGTGAGGAATTCCTCGCGTGGGTGGAGATTGCCGAGGTGCGAGACCCGCACGGCGAGCGCACGCACTACGTGTGGGTGTTGGATGACATCACCGATAAGAAACGTGCGGAGCAGGAGCTGCGATACCTTGCCAACTACGACACGCTGACCGGGTTGCCGAACCGAGCCTTGCTTTCCGAGCGTCTTGGGCGCGCCATCATGCGTGCAAGGCGTCAAGGTCGCCGGGTCGCTGTTCTGTTTCTGGACCTAGACCGATTCAAGGACATCAATGATTCGCTCGGCCATGCGGCAGGTGACCGAATACTGAAAGCTGCTGCAGCCCGGTTGTTGGCTACCGTGCGTGCGGAAGATACGGTGGCGCGTCTGGGTGGGGATGAGTTCACGGTGGTGCTAGAAGATCTGCAGGATCGAGACTACGCAGAGCAAGTTGCCCGCAATTTGCTGAAAGCCTTTTCCGCACCGCTGGACATTGATGGCCGAAGCGAAACCGTCATTACGCCTTCGATCGGGATCAGTTTGTTCCCTGATCATGCCTTGGTGCCGACAGATTTGCTGAAGTTTGCGGACACGGCGATGTATGCCGCCAAAGAACGTGGCCGCAACACCTGCCAGTTCTATACCGAGGCGATGGATGCCGAGGCTCGGCGCCGCGCGACGCTGATTGCGGCGCTCCGTCGTGCGGTTGATCGACGCGAATTCCGCTTGGTTTTCCAGCCCAGAATGTCCTTGGTGGATGGTCGCGTTTGCGGATTCGAGGCCTTGCTGCGCTGGCAGAGCGAAGAACTCGGCACGGTGACGCCCACAGAGTTCATTCCGGTGGCGGAAGAAACCGGCTTGATCCTTCCGATTGGCGAATGGGTCTTGAATGAGGCATTCGCCGTGCTGGCGAACTGGCGTGACGCCGGTCGGACGGAACTGAACATGTCGATCAACGTGTCGATGCTGCAGTTGTTCCGCAGCCGTTTGGGTGAGCAGTTGCAATCGCTGCTGGAGCAATATCGCATGCCGCCCGATCATATTGAGCTTGAGCTCACCGAGAGCATGGTCATGGCCAATCCTGAGCAGGCAGCGACGGTGCTCACTTCGCTCAAGGCCTTGGGTGTGTCACTGGCCATTGACGACTTTGGCACCGGATACTCCTCACTGGTCTATCTGAAGCGACTGCCTCTCGACACTTTGAAGATCGACAAGGAATTCGTTGGCGATTTGACCACCGATCCGGATGATGAGGCGATTACCGCCACCATCATCACCATGGCGCACTCTTTGGGGCTCAACGTGGTCGCGGAAGGCGTGGAGACAGCCGAACAGTTGATCTACCTGAACGAGCAGGGCTGCGACGAGATCCAGGGCTATTGGCTCTCGATGCCGTTGGAGGAAGGTCTTTGTCTTGACTTCATTGACCGATCACGTCCCGATCTGCGACCGTATTGACGGTGAACTTGCGCCTCCGACAAATGACTCCGGTCACTATTCCATGGGATTGATGCGCGATGACTAGTCAAGAACAGTCTTCTCCGGCCTTCGAACAGATGCGTGTATTGACGTCGCGCGTTGAGCAACTCGCCGATGTGGCGCAGCGTCTGGTAGAGGAAAATCGCAAGCTGCGATTGAGTCAGGAACAACTCAGCAGCGAACGCGCCGCGCTACTGGCCAAAAACGAGCAGGCTCGTTCGCGTGTCGAGGCGATGATTCAGCGTCTTAAATCGCTGGAGCAAAACGCGTGAGCGAACCCGTCAATCTACGCATTCTGGATCGCGAGTACTTGGTCGCTTGTCCGGCCGAGGAGCGGGATTCGTTGCTGTCTGCGGCGCAACTTGTCGATTCGCGCTTGCGGGATGTGCGGAATGCCCACCGCAGCGCGACGCTCGATCGTTGGGCAGTTCTTGTCGCGCTCAATCTGGCCAATGAACTTGGTCAACTACGGAACCAGTTGCGGCAACGCGATCACGAGTTGGAGCGCGCCCTGCATGGCCTCACGCAGCGATTGGATGGCTTGCTGGCGCAAGCGCCAGCTCGTAGTCAGTCGACTCTACCGCTGCGCGAAGGCTGAGCGGCAGCAGATCGGCGCTGCCGCCGCACGCGATTGCGCGGATGGCTGCTAGACTGCAGCTGTCCTCGGCCGTGTTCGATAGCGGATTCTTACATTTGCCTTGACCCTAATTTACGACCCCGGGCTCGTTATTCCCCGCTGGCGTGCATGTCCGCCTTGGTTGCGGAAAGCCCGATGCGAGGTTCGCAGGCCCACCTGATCCTCGGGATCAAGGTCGTTTGGTCCGCAACGACACGGCGGAGGACACTTCATGGATGAGCGCGTGGTGTTGCGGCGCCAGATGCGACAGCGCCGAGGCGCATTGGATGCTGTCACTCAATTGTGTGCGGGCGAAGCATTGGCGCAGCATCTTCAGCGTTTGCCCGAGCTGGGTCCGGCCGCGAAGGTCGCTGGCTACTGGGCCAGCAATGGCGAGCTATCGTTGCATGCCTTGCTCAGCGCAAGGCAGGATCTCCGCTACTTTCTCCCCTGTCTGCAGTTTGGCCGTATCTTGCGCTTCGCCAGCTGGCGCATCGGAGAGCCGGTGGTCGCCAATCGCTTGGGCATTCCAGAACCGTTGGTGCAACCAGAGATGCAAGTTGCGGCTGGCGAGATGGATGTTATTTTGCTGCCCCTGCTGGCGTTCGACCGCAGCGGCGCGCGGCTTGGCATGGGTGGCGGCTACTATGACCGGACTTGTGCGTTTCGGAGCGGAGCCAGGCCGATTGCTGCCATTGCGCGCGAAGCGCTCCAGACGGATGCTTGGGCGCAGCATGACGCCGCCTGTGGTGAAGCTCAGTGCCGTGTTGTCGAGCGGCCCCTACTGGTCGGCATTGGCTATCACTGGCAAGAACATCCGGGGTTGCCAGTCCAGCCGTGGGACGTTCCATTGGACCTGATCGCCACGGACCACGAGCTCATTCGGGTTCGGCAGCCCGCGAACTGATCCGGGTTCTGCCGTGTTCTTGCTGTGGCGTGATCAGCAGACTACAATCATGGGCTTGCCAACGTACTGGCGATTTGCGGATATCACCGAAACCATGGCTCGCATCACTGTTGAAGATTGCCTTGCAGTTGTTGGCAACCGATTTGAACTGGTCGTGATGGCGTCCAAGCGTGCACGCCAGTTGGCCAATGGCGCCGAAAACACACTCGGCCTGCACGATCCAGAGGATAAGCCAACGGTCTTGGCGTTGCGCGAAATTGCCGCGCGGCGAATCAATCAAGGTCTGATCGATGAAGTGGAACGCTCTGAGCGTGAGCGAGCTGAGCGTGAAGCGCTGGCCTGGGCGGCAGCAGAAATCGACGACGATCTGTCCAAGGGCGGCGACGATTAAGCACCGTGGTCTCATTCGCTGCAGCGTCAAAGGCGGCCCTTCGGGGCCGTTTTGCATTGTTGCGGACACCAATGCACCTCTGCACCCTTGCCGCAATGCAAGCCTCTGCGTAGGCTGCAGACATGTCGACCGCGTCCTCGCCCACTGTCGTAGTTGAACCGTTTGATCCGTGCCCTGAAGCGCTGGTCGAGCTGGTTGCCAAGCTCACGCCCTATCTGCCCGAAGCCCAGATTGCCTCTGTGCGTGATGCCTACTACATGGGCGCTCGTGCCCATCACGGTCAAACGCGCAAGAGTGGCGAGCCCTATATCACCCATCCGCTGGCGGTCTCCGGAATTCTGGCGGAGTTGGGAATGGATGTGGAGACGCTTTGTGCGGCCATTTTGCATGACGCGCTGGAAGACACCGAATTGGCACGTGATCAGATTGCCGGTCGGTTTGGTGAGGCCGTGGCAGAACTCGTCGACGGTGTCACCAAGCTCGACAAGATCAGTTTTCGCGATCGACATGAGGCCGCTGCCGAGAGTTTTCGCAAAATGATGTTGGCGATGGCGCGGGATTTGCGCGTCATCCTCATCAAGCTGGCCGACCGCCTGCACAACATGCGCAC
>Ga0075163_10007443_pt1 | contig 14476 bp, 14 predicted proteins | sample JI1023141ADNA_FD_71478 | JGI IMG/M metagenome (GOLD analysis project Ga0075163, IMG submission 71478) | Wastewater effluent complex algal communities from Wisconsin, to seasonally profile nutrient transformation and Carbon sequestration -... | ecosystem: Engineered > WWTP > Effluent > Algae...
GGACTTGATTAACACCTTGCTTGACGCTGCTTGCTCGGATCTGATCTCTCTCCGACCAGATATCGACCAGACAGCAAAAAGGCCAACCCCGAGAGGTTGGCCTTTTTGCTTGCAGATCAACGACCTGCCGGAATCCGATGTGGAGCGGGCGATGGGAACCACATCACGTTCCCGACTCGTTGATTGATAACGATTTTTCTGCACTCGGCGAACCGAGATGGACGCAATTTTGGACGCAACTCCACTGCTTGGTCAACACAACCGGGGCTGGATGATCCAACGCGGGCCAAGCAGAGCCATCCAGAGCCGGTGCGATGGGGTTTGGATTCGAGTGTAGCCAGCTGTCCCCCTTGGGGCGAACAGTCGCGCCGGGTAGATCAGGCATCGGCTTCCGTATCGTCCGGTGCAGCCTCGTCCCTCACCCTTCGCATGAACCGCTTCACCGCCCCCGACGGTTCGCCTTGTCGACGCAGCAGGTAGGTGGATAGCGTGGGCGGCACGCCGGCCAGCGGACGGATCGCGATGTCGGGGCGCTGCAGGGTCTGCACCTGTGAGGCGATCGCGAAGCCGATGCCGTAGCCGGCCCCCACCAAGGTCAGCATCACGCCCAGGCTCGTTACGTGGTCGACCACCTTGGGGGAGACGGCTGCCCCTTCCAGCACCGCCTGGATCTGGTGGTGGCAGCCGGAGTCCGCCTCCGGGTGGCACAGCACCACCGGGAACTTCAGCGCATCGTCCAGCTTGACGTGGCCGTGGGCCAGCAGCGGGTGGCGCGCCGGCACGATCACCGACAGCGGATCGGTCCAGACCGCCTCGGCGATGAGGCCGTCGTTGACCGCGTCCGAGAGCGCAAAGCCGATGTCGAGCAGATCGTTGTGCAGGCCCTTGAGTTGCTGCGAGAACGGCAGCTCGAAGACGCGGATTTCCAGTTCAGGTTCGTCCTCCCGGCTACGCGCCAGCAGCGTGGCGATGTAAGGCTGCGCCAGGCTGTCGCAGATGGCGATGCGCAGCGTCCCTTGGTAGCCCTGTGCTGCCGCCTTGGTGGCCTTGATCGCCTGCTCCACCGTGGCCAGCACGCGCCGGCATTCGACAAGCAGTACCTGACCGGCCCAGGTCAGCTTCGTCTGTCGGGAACTCCGGTCGAACAACTGCACGTCCAGCAATCGTTCGAGATCACGCATGGCACGTGACACCGGCGATTGCTCGATGCCCAATCTCCCGGCCGCCCTCGACAAGTGCAGTTCCTCCGCCACCGCGAGGAAGTAGCGCAGCAATCTGAGTTCCATGGTGACCTCCTGTTTGCGTTCTTCTGGTTTGGCCGGTCGGACCCCCTGGCTTTAATCCGCATGCTCGCGGCGCCTCCTTCGATCACGCACGCGTGGGCCTCAAGCGGCTCCGCAGCGGTTCGACCGTCGCCGCTGCGCTCCCCAGGCGACGGCGTATCCACCCCTGCAACCAGTCATGGTGGTCGCAGTAGAGGATCTCCACCGACGGATCCGCACGATCACGTGCCCGCACAGCCGTAAAGGCCAAGAAATGGCCACATCGTAAATGAGAATTACTCTTAATTGTTCTTGAGCATGCACTATCACGCAACGTCTATGGATTGAAGCGGACTTTCCTGGACAGTGGCGGCCTTCGAGGCAGCGCACCCCGGACAGGGCGCTGCGTCATCAGAGTGGGCATGAGACGAACGGTTCCACGGCTATGCACTTGTGCTGGGCCTTGGGGTCATAAGCCGTAGCTCGCTCTATCGAAAGGAAAATGCATGAACCTGCGTCATATCCGGGCTTTCATCGCGGTGGCCGAGGAATTGCACTTCGGCCGGGCAGCGAAGCGCCTGCACATCGAGCAGTCGCCGCTGTCGCGTACCATCCGCCAGCTGGAGTCGGACCTGGGCGTGACGCTGCTGAAGCGTACGCCGCGCGGTGCCTGCCTGACCTCGGCCGGGCGGATCTTCCTGGAGGATGCCCATCGCATCGCGCTCGCGTTCGAGCAGGCGCAAGCCAGGGCACGTGCCGCGGCGGCGGGGTATCACGGCACTCTGCGCATTGCGCTGTCGGATGGCATCGGGCCTGCGCGCCTGTCGGCGCTGCTCGCCCTGTGCCGCGAGGAAGCGCCGAATGTGAGCGTCCGCCTGTTCGAGATGCCGCTGGGCCAACTGCTGAGCGGCCTGAGCATGGACCTGTTCGATGCGGGGCTGGCGCTGACCGACGAGGTGAGCGAAGAGATCGTTGCCACGCCGGTGTGGCAAGACCCCTTGGTGGTGGCCGTGCCGGCGCGGCATCCGCTGTTGGCCTTCAAGGAGGTGCCGCTGGAGGAAGTGGTCAGCTACCCGTTGGTGCTGTGCCATCCGGAGGTCTGCGAGGGCAGCAGCCGGCGGTGCGAGCGCCTGCTGCGCTCTGTTGCTGCCCAGCCGACGGTGGCGGAGTACGTCACCACCCATGACCTGATGCTGGCCCTGGTGGCCGCGGGCTACGGGGTGGGTTTTTCGAGCACGGCACACTTGGCGAGTTGCCGGCAAACGCAGGTGGTGGTCCGCCCGCTGGCCGACCAGAGCGCTTCGCTGACCACTTACCTGCTGCGGCCCGCGGGGGAACCCACCGGACCGTTGATGCAATTCATCGAGCGTGCCGAGCGCGTCGGGCGTTTGCAGGCGAATCGCCATCCGTCGGTTTGATGACCGTCCATCGGCCTGGTCGATTCCTTTTCGGTCTCGCGATGGACCGGAATTGCATCGCGGTCGCGTTGGCGAGGACCATTTGCCGCCGCGTAATCATACGCCGCAATTGGCACAGCCAAGCCATGGCATGCGGTATTGGCGGACGAGGTCAGTGGTGTGATGCAGAACGCATGAGCACTGGCTGGATGCAAAGCGGCTCACCCGGGTGACGCATTGGATCTTTACCCAATCTGAATCGATGCCAAAACTGTGCCGTGGTTTTCGGGAAAAGCGCGGCATCCCTGTCTTATGCGGTCGGGTGCGTGGCCATCGAAACGTTGCGCCGGTACAAGGTTTTGCGCGCGCATTATGGTGGATGTGTATCGGGCATCGCAAGTTGCAATCGGCCATCACTCCCCGCGGCATCGGCGGCTTCGCCGATGCGGGGCCGGCCCCCGCGATGCCATCCGGCGTCGCGCTTCATCCGGATTCTCTGGGCACTCGCGGCCACTGTGCGGGCGGCGTTTCGCCGGGTTCGATCGGACGATGGAAAGGGCGCGATATGCCGAAATTGAGCTGCTTTGCCTTTGGCGCAAAAACGTACTACCGACCGATCGAGGCCGCGATCCGCTGGTGCGGCCTGATCCGTTTCGAGCAGCGTATTCAGCAAACGCTGGGGCAGCGCCCCGTGCCCGAACTGCAGGACTTTCCCCGCTGGCCGCTGCTGCGCCTGTACGCCGAACGCATCTTCGACGCGCTGATGCATGGGGAGCTTCCCTATGGCAAGGCGGGCATCGTGCTCACGACGCAGCGCCCATCGCTCGACGACCCGGAATTGACCGTACGGCACGTTGACCTGAAGGCGTGGGTGGCCCGCTACTACCCTGGCGAAAAGCCAGCCTTTCTCTTCGACGACATCGAACGCGCCCTGCATCCGGCCGTCGACCTCAAGACGCTCAGCGTACTGCTGGTCGAACGGGAAGCCGCCAAGGTGCAGTTCGCCGAGCTGGCCCAGATGCACGACACGCTACGCGCGGAACACGATGTCTTGGTGAAGGACCATGCGAAGCGGGTGGCCGAGGGCAATCAGGCGCGCGAGCCCGGCCTGCGCAGCGAATCGACCTACCTGAATATCATCGGCGGGTTGCTCTCGCTGCTGCTGGGCAAGTCGCCGTCGGGCACGGCGTACTCGTCGTTCCATAACATGGATGCCGTGGTGAGCGCACTGCTGGCCCATCACGAAGGGCGACCCGGCCTCAGCGAACGGACACTGTGGGCCAAGCTGGCCCAGGCGCGGCGCCACCTGGAGACATCGCGCTGACCGCAACGCCGCGCACTGCAATTGCAGTGGCGCGATCTGCCATTGCAGTGCTTTCAGCAGCGACGATGGATTGAATGCGTGGCTCTTTCCGGACAACGCCAACGAGCGTCAAGGAGTGCCTCTCATGTCTTCGCAGACCACCATGCCAGCGGCACCGGCCGAGCATCGCATCCTGCGCCGCGCGGAAGTCGAGGCCAAGACCGGCTTCAAGCGCGCGCACATCTACAGCCTGATGAAGGAAGGCAAGTTCCCCAAGGCCATGCGCCTGGGCGTGCGCGCCGTGGGTTGGGACTCGGTGGAGGTCGAACAGTGGATCGCCGAACGCCTCAAAGAGCGCGCCTGACGCTTCTTCCAGGTTCATGCCATTCGACGAGGAGAAGCCCATGCAGGTGGTGTCCATCATTTCGACCAAGGGCGGCGTGGGAAAGACCACGACGGCGGCCAACCTGGGCGGCTTCGTGGCCGATGCGGGGCTGCGTGTGCTGCTGCTGGACCTGGACGTGCAGCCCACGCTGTCGAGCTACTTCACGCTGGCCGCGCGGGCGCCGGCCGGCATCTACGAGATGCTGGCGTTCAACGAGCGCCGCATCGAGCAACTGGTGTCGCGCACCGCGATCGCTGGGTTGGACCTGGTGCTGTCGAACGACGACCGCGGAGAACTGAACACACTGCTGCTGCACGCGCCGGACGGGCGCCTGCGACTGCGTCACCTGCTGCCGGCCCTGGTGCCGTTCTATGACCTGGTACTGATCGACACGCAGGGCGCGCGCAGCGTGCTGCTGGAAATGGCGGTGCTTGCCTCGGGTATCGCGCTGTCGCCGGTGACGCCGGAGATCCTGGCGGCACGCGAACTGCGGCGCGGCACTCTGCAGGTGTTCGAGGACATCGGGCCGTACCGCCACCTGGGCATCGACCCTCCGCCGCTGCATCTGCTCATCAATCGGGTGCATCCGGTGTCGTCGAATGCGCGCCTGATCCAGCAGACGCTGCGGCAGATGTTTCAGGGGCAGACCGGTGTGCGGGTGCTGGCGACGGACGTGCCGGCCATCGAGGCCTATCCACGTGCCGCGACGCGAGGATTGCCGGTGCATCGGGTGGAATACCGGCAGCCGGTGGGCCGCAACGCGCCCGCGGCGCTGGAGACGATGCGGGCGCTGGCTGGCGAGCTGTTTCCGCAGTGGCGGGAGCTGTTCGCGCAGGTGACCGGCCGCCCCGACGCGCGAGGCATGGTGGGGAGCGATGGCCATGGCAAACGCGCATGACCTGGCGCGCGGCCACAAGCGGCTGCGCGCGCTGATCGACTTTGCGCTGGGTGAAGGCTGGCGTGTGGTGCGCACCCCTGGCGGTCATCTGAAATTCACCAAGCCGGGTTGCGCGTCGATCTACACCAGTTCGACGGCAAGCGACCACCGCGCCGGCCTCAACGCCCGCGCGCAGCTTCGCCGCGCCGACCGGCAGGCCCAGGCCACCCTCAGCGGGATACCGCCGCAGGAGAACCGCCGTGGCTGAACTGACACCCCAGGACATGGCCGCCAAGCTGATGGCGTCCGGCTTCGAGCGCAGCGGCCCCACGGCTGCCACCCTCAGCGACCCCATCGCGGACACGCCGACGGTGGTGACGCTGGATCAGTTGCGCCCCTACGACCACGACCCGCGCGTGACGCGCAACCCGTCCTACGAGGAGATCAAGGCCTCGATCCGCGAGCGCGGGCTGGATGCGCCACCGGCGATCACGCGCCGGCCGGGCGAAGCCCACTACATCATCCGCAACGGCGGCAACACGCGTCTGGCGATCTTGCGCGAGCTGTGGAGCGAGACCAAGGAGGAACGCTTCTTCCGCATCGTGTGCCTGTTCCGTCCCTGGCCGCAGCGTGGTGAGATCGTGGCGCTGACCGGCCACCTGGCCGAGAACGAACTGCGCGGCGGGCTGACTTTCATCGAGCGGGCCTTGGGCATCGAGAAGGCTCGCGATCTCTACGAGCAGGAAAGCGGCGGCCAGGCGCTGTCGCAGTCCGAGCTGGCACGACGCCTGACGGCCGATGGCTACCCGGTGCAGCAGTCCCACATCAGCCGTATGCAGGATGCGGTGCGCTACCTGCTGCCGGCGATTCCGACAGTGCTGTACGGCGGGCTGGGCCGGCATCAGGTGGAACGGCTCGCGGTGCTGCGCAAGGCGTGCGAGCGCACCTGGGAACGGAGAGCGCTGGGCCGTCACCTCGCCGTGGACTTCGCCACGCTGTTCCAGGATGTGCTGTCGCAGTTCGACACGCAGCCGGATGACTTCTCGTTCCAGCGAGTGCAGGACGAACTGGTGGGCCAGATGGTTGAATTCCTGGAAGCGGACTATGACACGCTGAGCCTGGAGATCGACGACAGCGAAAGCCGCCATCGGGCCTTGACCCGCGAGCCGGCGCCTGCGAGCCCGGCGGCACCCATCGTGCCCGCGACGCCGAGGCCTGCATCGCCACCTCCGGCGGCGACACCTGCACAGCAGGCTGGCGCACCGGCTGGACCCGTTGCCGAGCGTCCCCCGACACGGACTGCTACGGCTCTCGCGCTTGGCAATGAGCAAGGTGAGGGAGAAGGCGCCGCACCAGTACCGGCCGACCGCGATGCGGAGCGCCTGCAGGGACACATCGTGTCTCCGGCGCCGACCACTGAACGTCTGCAATCCATTCAGCGCTTGGTGGCCGATCAGATGGGCGACAAGCTGCCCGACTTCGAGGCTAATGCCTTGCGCGCGGTTCCCGTGCAGGTCGGCGGGCTCTACCCCATCTCGGATGTCTGGTACATCGAACCCGGACTGGACGTGCCGGACCGGCTCCGGGTGCATATCGCACAGTTCGCTCGCGAGATCGCCGAGGAGGCGGCAGTCGCCGAGCACATCGAGCCCAGTGAGAGCGGCATCGGCTTTATCTGTGTGACTACTGCCATTTGCCAGACAAAGGACTTTCCGGCCTTCGCTCGTGCCGTGCTGACGCTGCTGCATGCGCTGAGCGCGGCGCGGGCACCTGCGCCGGGGCTGGATCGTGAGCGACTGGCCAACGACCTGGCGCCGCTGCTGCGCGGCGGCGGAACGTCCATGCGCCTGAGCGACGCCGGCCTGGTGAAACTGTTCCGGCTGCTGCGCCTGGCGCGTCGCCTGCTGGACCTGGAGACGGGTGTGACATCCGTCGCCCCGGGCCACGAACCCTGAGCGCGGGAGACCACCATGTCGTCACCCCATCCGCTCAACCAGGCCGTCATCGCCCAGGCGCTGCACGATCTGCGCAACGGCCAACTGCGTCGCTGCAAGGCGATGGGCTTTGGCGAGGAGGAACTGGATGCGCTCAAGCATCCGGCGCTGGTCAGCGTGCTGGTCAACGCCACGGTGTCGTGGTGCTCGGTCTCGGTCAACCGCGAGGTGCTGAAACGGCTGCTGAACCAGGTGCATGACGTGGAGCAGGAAATCGCCACGGTGGATCGCATGCTGCGCCTGGGCGCGAGCACGGAGATGGTCAGCCGCTTCTACGGCCTCACGCATCAGGAAGTCGCCCTGCGGCGCGACATCCTCGGGTTGCCCAAGCGCAAGGGGCGTCACCCGGTGCTGGACGAGGCACAGGACGCTGCCTTGTGGGAGCACTGGAAGGCCGGTATCACCGAGCGTCACATCGCGCTGGACGACGACATGGCGATGCTGGCGCTGACCATGGACCTCGCCGAGACCCTGACGCTGCCGATGTCGGTGATCTGGGCCGCGATACGGAACTGGATCGACCAGGGAGTCGTGTAAACCATGGCGACCGGCGGCGCACCACCGCGCGATAATCCCATGGCGCTGTCGGCGCTGTTCGACGATGCGCTGCGAGAACTGGCACCGGTCCAAACAGCGCCCCAAGTGGCTGGACCGGCCAGTGACGGTTTCCTCTTCAGCGGCAATCGTCATGAGAGCGTGCCGCGCGCGCTGTTCCTCGACCGGCGTCTGACACCGCTGGAACGCAACGCCTGGCAGGTGTTCCGCCTGCGGCTAAACGACGATGGCGTAACAGCTTTCCCGACCTACGACCAACTTCGGCCCTACCTGGCCTCGATGCCGTGCGCGGCGCAGGCCTCCCACGAGACTGTCGCGCGCGCCCTGACGCTGCTGCGGCTGACGCGCTGGTTGAGCCTGGTGCGGCGACGGCGCGATCCGAAGACCGGCCGCGTCCTGGGCAACCTCTATGTCCTGCACGACGAACCGCTGACGCCCTTCGAGGCGATGCAGCTCGACCCCGACTACCTGGGCCTGGTGAGCCAGGCCCTCACCCATGCCGCCAAGGCGGTGCAGATCGTCGGCATGCATTCGCTCAAGGAGATCGCCGAAGACCCGCTGCTCAGTGGCCGCACGTTGCCGACGCGCCTGCAAGTGCTCGCGCAGCGCATGTTTCGGCATGGCTGGATGTCAGAGAGTTATCCACAGGATGGTGCCGATCACGATTCCGAAGAAGGCCAGGATGGCTTGCTTCGGAATGCCGAACACCCGTCTTCGGAATCCGAAGCAGGGCCGAACCCCCCGCCGGACGGCTCTCTTCGGAATCCGAAGGAAGACCGTACCGTACGTAAAGATCGTATAAATGAAGTACGTACAGTACCGCGCGGGAAGGCCTTGCAGAACCTGCGCCTGCCCGAGCGCTTCCTGCGCCTGAAGGAGGAACAACAGGCCGGAGCGATGATCGCTTTGCAACAGGTGGACGAAGCCCAGCGGCAGGCGGTGCTCGACGAGTGGGCGGCGCGCTGCCGCGGCAGCACGGTGCGCAACCCGGCCGGCTACCTGTTCGGCATCATCCAGAAGGCGATTCGCGGGGAGTTCAAGGCCTGGGCTGGCGAAGGCGGGTCAGTGCCACCACCGCCTCGAGCCACGGCACCTACGCCGTCGCCACCTCCTGCGTCCAATGGCTCCGACCGCGAGATGGCGCGCGCTTACCTGGCGCAGTTGCGGTCGATGATGCGCGATCCCTGATCGACTGGGCTATCCCCAGGGGATCGCCGGCCCAGACAGCCTTCCTTCTGTTCTTGATTGCTCCCTGTTGTCCCATGAGCGAAACTGCCGCCTGATGGCGCAGATGAACCTGATCTCTGAACCAATACCTTCGACGGCTTCCGACCCGCATGGTCTGGACTCAGGATTGCTGCACCCCGGAGCCCACCGCCCCGTGAGCGATGACGAACTTCAGGCACAGCAGCGAGAAGTTCAGCGCCTGCTGGGCCGCTGCCTGTTGCGCCTTCAGCAATACGAACGCCTGATGAAGGCCATCGTGGCCCATCACGACATTTCGGGGCCTGCGCATTCACTGGAGGCCATTCGTGCGGCGCGCATCGAGGACACGGCGACCAAGACCTTGGGTACGCTGGTGGGCCAATTGTTCGGATCGTATGTCGTCACGGAGGGTGGTGACGCCAGCGAGAATGACCCGGACCTGCCCGCCGACGTGATTTCATTTCGCACGCGGGTGCAACTGAGCCTGTCTGCGGAGGACTACCTCAGGACGCAGGCCGACCTCAAGGATCTGGTGTCGCTGCGCAATGCCCTGGTACACCACTTCATCGACCAGCACGACCTCTGGACAACCGAGGGGTGCCACACCGCGCACGATGCGCTGACCACCGCCTACACCCGCATCGACCAGCATTTCGAGCAACTGCGTGGCTGGGCCGAGCACATGGATCAGGGGCGCCGCCTGGCGGCGGAGTTCGTCCAGTCGGATGTGTTTCACGACCTGGTGGTCAACGGCATTGCACCGGACGGCACGGTGGATTGGCCGGCGGCCGGCATCGTTCGCGCATTGCGCGAGGCGGCCGGGGAACTGGCCGTAGAGGGATGGACGCCCGTCGCCGCGGCCGGACGGTGGATCTCCGAACGGCATCCCGAGCAACTGCCCGCCAAATATGGATGCAGCAGTTGGCGCCAGGTGGTGCATGAGTCCCGCCTCTTCGAGCTTCGCTACCGCGATGTGGATGGTCGGCGTGCCGCCTGGTTCAGGACACGAGAGACATAGCCTTGCGCAACGGCATTGCATGACGCTGTGCCAGCAGCTCATGCCTTGCTTTGCTTTCCGCAGCGCTATCCCCAGGGGATAGCCGGCACAGGCGGCCTTCCGCATCAGGCAAACCGGGCGCACACCGGCTGCGGTTTGTTGACTGACAGCCTTCCGCCTGATGCCGATGCTGGCGACTCGTTCATTCCCCGCGAGTCGTCTCCATGGCCAACGAACCCCTGCAACTGAATCTCGGATCGCTGCGCAGCGCGATGTCGCTGACGATGCACACGCATCATGCCTCTCGGATTTGGCACGGTCGCGCGCCGACCGAGGGGCGCCCCGGCATCATCGGCCTCAACGGCTACCTCAGCGTGATGAACAAAATGAAGCGCGGCGCTGAGCAGGACGATCCCTACTCGGACTGGTGGATGCTGCGCATCGAGGACAAGCTGGTCGACACCAAGACCCGCCTGCAGACCTTGCGCGAACAGGTGGACCAGGCCCTGTCCGACGTGCCGCCAGCGCTGTCTCTTGGCGAGAACATGAACGTGCAGCCGGTCAAGCTGCCGCTGTTCGTGAACGCACAGCTCGGCTTTATGGCGGTGTACCTGCTGGCCGACTACGACGATCTAGCGCGCAAGCTGATTCTGGCGCACCACACGGCGCTGATCGACCGCAGCACGCTGGAACGCTGGCTCAACGACGGCGCGCATGCGCTGCGCAGCCTGTTTTCCCTGGCCCAGCAGTACCGCTACTCCGGCACGACGCGCGACGACTTCGCTGCGAAGAACGCCGCGGCGCGGGCGGCGCAGGAGAAGTTCGGCGAGCTGCCGCAGGACGTGCTCGAAGGCACGCGCCGCTCGCGCTTTGCGCCACCCCTCGCGCGGAGGGGGAACCGGCCCGAGGTACCGGACGCTGACGCATCGGAGGCAGGCCTCGCCGATGGAACTGCCGACGCCGCGACGCAAGACGACGGGGGCGCCAAAGCATGACAACTGTGTCCTCTTCTGGCCGTCCAGCACGCTTCATCCCGCTGGGACAGGCGGACTTCCAGCGGCTGGAACACGCAGGCTACCTAAAAGGCCTTTTACAGCCTTTTAAAGGTAAGGGGAGTCTGGAAATCTGGGCCAGCCAGTGCATGTTGCTGCGCGACGGGTTGATCGTCCTGGCACAGCGGCAGGTGTTGCCCCAGGCACGGGCCTACCCCTTCAACCTGTTTGACGTGCAACTGGCCCAGCAGACGACTGGCGCAGGGACGACCTTTCTGCGCTGGCGCAACCTCGACCGCTCGGCCATGGGCGTGGCCTTGTGGGAATCGCTACTCGATCGCCCCGCGACGCCGGCCTCGCTGATCGACGACTTGTATGCGATCGAACTGCAGCGCATCGCGTTGAACATGCAGATCAGCCTGACCCACAGCATCGCCCGCCACGCCCTGGAATGTGCCCGCAGGATGGACCGGGCCGAGGCGATTTGTCTGCGGCGTGTCCACGGGCATGTCGCATCCATTCCCACCACCTCCAAGGAGTCACCATGAGCACGCACTTCGTCGGCGAGGGCAACATCGGTTCTGCGCCGGAGTATCGCGAATTCTCCAACGGCAATGACGAGCCACGTCGGCTGCTGCGCCTGAACGTGTACTTCGACAATCCGGTGCCGAAGAAGGACGGCGAGTACGAGGACCGCGGAGGCTTCTGGGCGCCGGTAGAGCTGTGGCACCGTGACACTGACCACTGGCAGTCGCTGTACCAGAAGGGCATGCGCGTACTGGTCGACGGCCGGACCGTGCGCGACGAATGGGAGGATGCCGACGAAAACGAGCGTGTGACCTTCAAGATCGAGGCCCGGCGCGTCGGCATCCTGCCGTACCGCATCGAGACCGTGACGCTCGGCGCCAAGCCGACCGGGGGCCAGTAGCCGACCATCGAGGGCGGCTGTAGCAGCCATCAGACGCCCTCCATGCGCCAACGATCTATCCCCAGGGGATAGCACCAGTCAACAAATCGGTGCCAGGACGGTTCCGCTTCCCTGCGGACCGCCGCGCTTGATCAGGACATGCTGCTGCTCATCCGATGAACAGCACATCCCGAGGAGGCTTCATGCGCGTGTTCCTGTGCGAGAAGCCTTCGCAAGGCAAGGACATCGCCCGTGTGCTGGGTGCCAGCCAGCGTGGTTCCGGCTGCTACAGCGGCGCGGGTGCTGTCGTGACATGGTGCATCGGTCATCTTGTCGAAGCGGTTCCGCCCGAGGGTTACGGCGAGCAGTACAAGCGCTGGACCATCGAGCAACTGCCCATCATTCCCGAGCGCTGGCGCGTCGAGCCCAAGGCTGCGACCGCCGCGCAATTCAAGATCGTCAAGCAACTCGTCGGTCAGGCCACAGACTTGGTGATCGCCACCGATGCTGACCGCGAGGGCGAGATGATCGCCCGCGAGATCATCGAGCTGTGCGGCTACCGCGGGGCGATTCAGCGCCTGTGGCTGTCGGCGCTCAACGATGCGTCGATCCGTAAGGCATTGGGTGCGCTGAAGCCGTCAGCCGAGACGCTGCCGCTGTACTACTCGGCCCTGGCCCGCTCGCGCGCCGACTGGCTGATCGGCATGAACCTGAGCCGGCTGTTCACGCTGCTCGGACGGCAGGCCGGCTACACCGGCGTGCTCTCGGTGGGCCGGGTGCAGACGCCGACACTGAAGCTGGTGGTGGATCGCGACCGCGAGATCGCGCGATTCGTCTCGGTGCCGTTCTGGGCCATCGAGGTGGCGCTGTCCAATGAGGGGCAGTCCTTCACGGCAAGCTGGACGCCACCGCAAGGCTGTACCGACGATTCCGGCCGCTGCCTGCAACAGTCGGTCGCTCAGCTGGCCGCGGAACGCATGCACGCCCCCGGCAGCGCCCAGGTGGTGTCGGTCGAGACCGAGCGCGTACGCGAAGGTCCGCCGCTGCCGTTAGACCTGGGCACGCTGCAGGAGGTGTGTTCCAAGCAGTTGGGCCTGGACGTGCAGGAGACGCTGGACATCGCCCAGGCGCTGTACGAGACGCACAAGGCGACGACCTATCCACGCTCGGATTCCGGCTATCTGCCCGAGAGCATGTTGGCCGAGGTGCCGACCGTTCTCGACAGCCTCGTCAAGACCGATCCCGGCCTGCGTCCGTTGATCAATCGCCTCGACCCGGCCCAGCGCTCACGCGCCTGGAACGACGGCAAGGTCACGGCGCACCACGGCATCATCCCGACGCTGGAGCCCGCCAACCTGTCCGCGATGAACGACAAGGAGCTGGCCGTCTACCGGGTGATCCGCGCGCATTACCTGGCGCAGTTCCTGCCACACCACGAGGTCGATCGGACGGTGGCACAGCTCGCTTGCGGCGGGCAGTCGCTGCTGGCCGTGGGCAAGCAGATCGCCGTGGCCGGCTGGCGCCAGGTGCTGGCGGCGCCGGAGGATAGCGACGCGGATAGCGACGACGCCGAGCGCAGCCAGGTGCTGCCGGCACTGCAAGCCGGATTGTCCTGCCAGGTCGGCCATGTCGATCTGAAGGCGCTCAAGACCCTGCCGCCCAAGCCCTACACGCAGGGCGAGCTGGTCAAAGCCATGAAGGGCGTCGCGAAACTCGTCGCCGACCTGCGCCTGAAGCAGACACTCAAGGACACGACGGGCATCGGCACCGAGGCGACGCGCGCCAACATCATCAGCGGCCTGCTCGGCCGCGGCTATCTGCTGAAGAAGGGCCGCGCCGTCCGCGCCTCGGATGCAGCCTTCACACTAATTGACACCGTGCCGGCGGCCATCGCCGATCCGGGCACGACGGCGGTTTGGGAACAGGCGCTGGACATGATCGAGGCGGGCCAGATGACACTGGACACCTTCATCGCCAAGCAATCCGCCTGGGTAGCCCAACTCGTGCAGCAGTACCGCGGCACAACGCTCGCCATCAAGCTGGCGCCATCGCCATCCTGTCCGCAGTGCGGCGCGCCGATGCGCCAGCGCGCCGGCAAGAGCGGCGCTTTCTGGTCATGCGGCCGCTACCCGGACTGCAAGGGAACGCTGCCGGTCGATACCTCGACAGGCAAGCGCAGTGCGCCGCGCAAGCAGCGTGCTTCCCCCAAGGCGTCCTGACGCCGACGAATCCCTTCGCCACGCCGGCCGTTTCCGACGGCGGGGCCAGCATCCCGCACCCCGCGGGACTCCCCAGCACACGTCTCCTTCTGCAACGGTGTGCGCATCTCGCGGCCCTGCGATGGATCGGCAAGATGAGAAGGCCGTTCCTCTGCGAATCGCGTCTGCCGCGACTCCATTGATCGAGATGCTTCCGTCGATGACGAGGGGTCTCCTGACGCTTGGCCGACCTGTGCCGCGGCGAGCCATCAGGAGACCCCTCGGGTCGACGGTATTCGGTGCCGGTGCCCGCCGGCGGAACAACGGGCTCCCTTTGTGCGCGGATGTGTGCCGAAGGATGTCGACCCCAGCCACGACACGGGTCGGGTGCGATTGCTGACGC
>Ga0075163_10007444_pt1 | contig 14471 bp, 12 predicted proteins | sample JI1023141ADNA_FD_71478 | JGI IMG/M metagenome (GOLD analysis project Ga0075163, IMG submission 71478) | Wastewater effluent complex algal communities from Wisconsin, to seasonally profile nutrient transformation and Carbon sequestration -... | ecosystem: Engineered > WWTP > Effluent > Algae...
CATACGGCCATTCCAGCTGCACGCGCGTGGCGGCCAGTTCGTCCTTGCCAAGCGGTGCGCCGTGGCTGGATTCCTTGCCTTGCTTGGTGGGCGCGCCGAAGCCGATCGTGGTGCGGCAGCAGATCAGGGTCGGCTTGTCGGACGCCTTCAGGGCGGTGTCGATGGCGGTCTTGATTTCCACCGGATCGTGGCCGTTGACGTTGCGGATCACCTGCCAACCGTAGGCTTCGAAACGTGCCGGCGTGTCATCGGTAAACCATCCGTCGGTGTTGCCGTCGATGGAAATCTTGTTGTCGTCCCAGAACGTGACCAGCTTGCCCAAGCCCCAGGTGCCCGCCAGCGAGGCGGCTTCGTGCGAGATGCCTTCCATCAGGCAGCCGTCGCCCATGAACACCCAGGTGCGGTGGTCGATCAGTTCGAACTCGGGTCGGTTGTAGCGCTGCGCCAGCAGTTTTTCCGCGAGCGCGAAACCGACCGCGTTGGCGAAACCCTGGCCGAGCGGGCCGGTGGTGGTTTCAACACCCGGGGTTTCACTGTGTTCCGGATGCCCCGCCGTCTTGCTGTGCAACTGGCGGAAATTTTTCAGCTCTTCCAGCGGCAGGTCGTAGCCGCTGAGGTGCAGCAGCGCGTACTGCAGCATGGAGCCGTGGCCGTTGGACAGCACGAAGCGGTCGCGGTTGAACCACTTGGGATTCTTGGGGCTGTGGCTGAGATAGTCGTTCCACAGCACTTCAGCGATATCGGCCATGCCCATGGGCATGCCGGGATGCCCGGAATTAGCGGCCTGCACCGCGTCGGCGGCGAGGAAGCGGATGGCGTTGGCAAGCTGGCGGCGGCCAGGCTGGTTGGAGGCGGGCGTCGTCATGGGGGCGAGTTCAGGAGGTCGCCCGTGGCTCGGGCGACCTATTGTCCCATGGCCAAACGAGGAACGCATGCTCTTGCCCCCTTTGCAAAAGGGGGTATGGGGGATTTGCTCTTGGCGCCTAGAGCAAATCCCCCTCAATCCCCCTTTTTCAAAGGGGGAGGTCAGGCCCGGTGGTGCGAGCCTTTTTGGGCTCCTGCACGGCCTCTGTTTCCCCATGCGCCACCAGCGTGGCCAGGGTCAGGTCGCCGGTCACGTTCAGGGTGGTGCGGCACATGTCCAGGAAGTGGTTGACGCCCAGGATCAGGCCGATACCGACCGGATTGACCCCGACCATGGCGCAGATCAGCGCCACCACCGGCAGCGAGCCCGACGGCACGCCGGCCGTGCCTATGCCGCCCAGGATGCAGACCAGCATCACCATGACCTGCTGCCAGAGGCTCAGGTCCACGCCGAAGAACTGGGCCAGGAACAGCACCGTCACGCCTTCGAACAGCGCGGTGCCGTTCTGGTTGGCGGTCGCACCCACGGTCAACACGAACCGGGACACGCGATTGGGCAGCTTCAGGTTCTCCTCCGCCACGCGTAGCGCAGTTGGCAAAGTGGCATTGCTTGAGGCGGTGGAGAACGCCATCACGATGGCTTCCTGGATTTCGCGAAAGAACGCCACCGGTGACTTGCCCACCATCTTCAACGCCAGCGAATACACCACGAACATGTGCACGGCCAGCGCGAGCACGACCACGCCCACGTAGGCACCCAGGCGCACCAGCAGATCGACGCCGAAGATCGCCGCCAGGTTGAACATGAAGCAGAACACCGCATACGGCGCCAAGCGGATCACCAGGCCAATGAGGGTCATGGAGATCTCGAAGATGCCTTCGATGCCGCGCTTGAGCGTTGCGGTGGCTTCGCTGGGGGTCAGCACCATGCCCACGCCGAACATCACCGCGAAGAACATCAAGGCGAGGATGGACCCGTTGCTGGACGCGGCGTTGATGACGTTGTCCGGCACGATGGACAGCAGCATGTCCATGCCACGCGGCTGCTTGTCCACGCTGGCCACGATTTCCTTGGCGCGCTCGGTGTTCTCGACGATCAAGGTCTGTGCCAGCGCCGGATCGACGCCTACGCCAGGCTGCAGCCAGTTCACCAGCAGCAGGCCGATCAGCACCGCGATCGACGACAGCACGATGGTGTAGGCCAGTGTTTTCCAGCCGATGCGCCCGAGTGCGCGGATGTCACCCATCTCGGCAATGCCGACGACCAGTGCGGAGAACAGCAGAGGCACGATCAGCATGAAGATCAGGCTGAGGAACACCTTGGAAAACGGCGTGGTGACATAGGCCGTGACCCACTTCACCCATTCCGCATCAGCGCCACCGGTGGCATGCACCGCCAGCCCGACCAGCAGGCCGAGGCTGAAGCCGATGCCCATCTTCCAGTGCAGGGGCAGCTTCTTCTTGCCAAGCGTGGTCGCGTCGCTCATGCGGTGGTTCCTCGACAGATGAGGCCGCAGCTTAGCAAACCACCGACAACCCCTGTAGGAGCGGGGCCTGCCCGCGATGCCTTTACCCTGCTTTTGTAGATCCGAGCTTGCTCGGATGCTCTTCGTTCGAGATCAAGAGCATCCGAGCAAGCTCGAATTTACAAAGGCCAAGGGCATCGCGCCCAGGGGGCGCTCCTACGACAAGGGATAGAGCGGCGGCAATTCCTGCTTGGCCGCTTTTTGTGCAGCACGCCACGCCGGTCCGTTGCGGAATGCGTCGCGCAATACGCTACGCGCCTGCGTGCCATCACCATCCGCCCAGCGTGCGCGGCGCAATTGCTCGATCGCATCGCGCTGCGTGGCTGAATCCAGATGCGAGAGCAAGGCGTCCAGATCAGCCGATGGCGGCGTGGACATGCCGCGCAGCACGTCGCCGACGTCGTCGAGTGAGCCGGTGTCGAGTGCACGCTTCAAGTCCGCCATGGTGTGCGTCGGTGGCGCCCGCGATTCACCTGGCTGTGCGGCGGGCATGCGACGCACTGGCGCAACCGCACGACGACGCCACACCGCCCACACCAGGGTCAGCAACCACAGGCCAGCGAACGCGACGGCCATCCACACCCACGCACGCACCGGGATGCGCATGCCTTCGCCTGCTGCAGCACCCACGTCAACCGCCGTGGTTCCCTGCGTTGCATTGGGCAACGCATTGGCGGAAAAATTGCCACTGCCCGCGGCTACTTCAAGGTCCAGATCCGGCAGCGTTGCCGTCTTTGCGGCGCTGCTGCGCACGTCCCACCATCCCAGCTTGATGCCGGGGATAGTCAGTTTTCCCGCGCCATTCGGCACGATTGAATAGCGCCGCGTCAACTTGACCTGTGGAGACCCGCCGCTGAAGGTTTCGTCGTCTTGCGGTGGCTCGGCGAACACCTGCGCGCCTGCAATCGAAGGCGTTGGCAGTTCCGGCATCTGCGCCTGCGTTGCGCCTTCCGCGATCACTTCCACCACCAGCTCCGCGGCCTCACCGGCACGCAGCGATTGCGGTGCGCCTAGGTAACGCATGCGCAGGTCGCGCAGCGGCAGCCACGGTTGTGGTGCATTCGCAGGTTGTGCACGCACCGTCAGTGTCTTGGGCGCGCCATTGGCACGCAGCTCACGACTGTTGCCGCCGAGGAAATCATCCATCCACCCGCCCGCACCGCGACCGACGAAGCGCGGACCGGGAATGGTCAGCGTGCCGCTGCGTTCGGGTATCAGCAGGAATTTGCGCTCCACCACGTTGTAGCGACGGCCGTTGACTTCGCGCGTGGATTGAACATCTTCGCCAATGCGCTGCAACGATGCGCCCTCGGGCGTGTCCAAGTCGAGTTCACCCGAAGCCAGCGGAACCGCATACAGAAGGCGCATGGTCACGCCGACCGATTGCTGCACATAGGGGTTCGCGTCGTCGACTTCGGTTTCGAGGAACGCGCCTGAACTTCCGTCCGCAGCGGAGGGTGCCGCAGCGCCACTGACCTGCAGCGCAAGTGGCTGGGTCTGTTGGGAACCGACCTGCAAGGCAGGCACCGTGAGCGAACCCGCGCGCTTCGGCGCGATGGTGACCGCGTACGTGGTCTTGGACTGCTGGCGACCATTGATCCACTGCACGGAATGGTTGTTGGACTGCCCTTCCAGTGCGAAATCCGCCATCAGCGGCGAAAGATCCGGTGTTGCAGTGGCCTCGTCGCTCTCGATATTCAGGATGATCGATTCACCCACGGCGACGTCGCTGCGTTCCAGCCACGCGCGGGTCGCTGCATGGGCAGTGGTCAGGCCTGCTGCGCACAAGAGCATGCACAACGTGGCGAGGATCAGATTGCGTTTCATTGCCCTTCCTTCTGCCGGCGTTCGTATTCCAGCCGGAACTTCGTCTTCAACAAGCCGCCCGGATCATCCGGCACGCGCTTCAGCCATGCCTCGACCGCTTGGCGCTTTTCACGCTGCTCGGCGGTTTCCGTCGGAGCAACGGACGCAGCCTGTTTCGGATCGACCTTCTCGCCCGGCTTGCCCTGCTTCAAGGCCTGCTGCATGCGTTCGCGCTGCGCCGCATCGGCGGCCTGCTGGGCCTTGGCGTCTTCTGCTTTCTGCTGCTCGGACTTTTGCGGCTCGGTTTTCTGCGCGCCGGGTTTTTGCGAAGGCGCTGGTGGCTTTCCTTGCTGTTCCGGCTGCGGCTTGCCTTCGCCTTGCTTGGGATCGTCTTTCCCGTCCTGCGGCTTCTGGTCCTGCTGGCCAGGCTTGTCCTGTTTCTGGTCGGATTTGTCCTGATCCTGCTTTTTCTGGTCCTGGTTCTGCCCACTCGGAGGTTTGCGCTTGCGCGCGGCGTCCACAACCTTGCGGTTCTCGATCGCATCTTCCATCTTCGGTTGCAGCTTCAAGGCCTGGTCGTAGGCAGCGATGGCTTCGTCATAGCGACCCTGCTTCGCCAGTGCATTGCCGTGGTTGTAAAGCGCATCGGCGCTCTTGATGCCGGTGAACGCCTGTTCCGCGGCCGCGAAGTCGCCCTTGCGATAGGCATGCGCTCCTTGTTCGATACGCGCGTGCTCCTGCTGGTCGGCACGCTGCCACCAGTTGTTTTCCGCCGCCTGCGCCGGCATGGCCATCGGCAGGCTGAGGCAGACAAGTACGGCGGCGAATGCACTGCCGCGACGGAATGCAAGCAGGGCGAGCAACATCAGCAAGGGCAGCAGCCAGTAGCCTTCATCCTTCCACGCCAGGCCTTTCTGTCCACGGGTGGAACTTGACTCCGCATCAGCAGGCGTCAGCACGCCGAGTGCATCCAGGTCGCTGTTGTCCGCCGTGAGTGTCTGGTATGTGCCACCACCGGCGACGCTGAGTGCGCGCAACGATCCCGCATCCAGCCGTGCCTGGCTGATGCTGCCGTCGATGTTTTTATACGGCGCACCCGCGGCGGTACCCACGCCAAGCGTGGACACGCGGAAGCCTTGGCGATTTGCCTCGGCCGCGGCGCTATTGTCGGCGGCATCACCTTGATCCGTGATCAACAGGATGTCGCCACGGTTGAAGCCTGCCTGTTGCAACAAGCGTACCGACGCAGCGATGGCTTTGGCGGCCTCCTGTCCGTCCACAGGCATCACGTCGGGTTCCAGCGCATCCAGGAATAGCGCCACGTTGGCGGCATCATCGGTCAGCGGTGCGACGGTGAAGGCCTCGCCGGCATAAGCGACCAGTGCAACCTGCCCCCCTGTGCGTTCGCGCAACAACGTCGCCAACTTGGCGCGTACCTGCAGCAGTCGCGAAGGCGGCAAGTCGGATGCGGCGATGGCGCTGGACATGTCCACGGCGACCACCAGCGGCGAATGCGATTGCCACAGCGGTTGTTCGCCCTGGCGCCAGCTCGGGCCTGCCAATGCGATTACGGCAATGACGAAACCCAGCGCGCCCATCCACACCCCACCGCGCACGGCCTTGCCGCCACGCTCCAGCAAATGCGGCAACAGGTGTGCGTCGACCACGCCCTGCCACACATTCGAACGACGCTGCCTGTGTCGCCACAGCATCCAGAGTGCGGGCAAGGCAAGCAAGGCCCACAGCCAGTGCGGACGCAGGAAATGGAAAGTTGTCAGCATCTCGTTCACGGCCTGCGCCTCGGCACAAGGAACGCCAGCAGCGCGACCAGCAGGGCGCCGGCGAGAGGCCACCAATAACGCTCGATGCGTGGCTGCACGCGCTGACCTTCTTGCTTTACGGGCTCGATGCGGTCGAGTTCTGCATAGATGCCCGCGAGTGTTTCAGTATCGCGCGCGCGGAACGCTTGTCCGCCGGTTTCGCGGGCGATGGTCTTCAGCGTGGCTTCGTCGATTTCGTCGTCGCCGCCCGGCACTGGCAAGGTCATGCCGAAAATAGAGAGAGCGCCGCCGGATCCACCAAAAGCAATCGTGTGGATGCGCACGCCTTCGGCCTTGGCCAGCTCCGCCGCCTTGAGCGGCTCGAGAACGCCGGCCGTGTTCACGCCGTCGGTCAGCAGGATCAATACGCGCTGGCCTTCAGGTTGGTCACGCAGGCGTTTGACGGCCAGGCCGATCGCATCACCGATGGCGGTCTCGCGGCCCGCGAGTCCCGCCACGCTGTCGCGCAACTGGTCACGCACGGAATCACGATCCAGCGTGAGCGGCGTGAGTGCATACGCACGCTGGCCGAACACAAGCAGGCCTACGCGATCACCGACGCGACGGTCCAGGAAATCTGCGAGGACGGCCTTCGCTGCAGTCAAACGATCGACCACTTCGCCACCCAGCTCCATATCCGGCTCGCTCATGCTGCCGGACAGGTCGACCGCCAACATCAGGTCACGTCCACTTTGCGGCGGCGTGACAGCTTCGCCTAATTGCTGCGGACGTGCAGCTGCGGCGACCAGCAGGAACCATGCGAGCCACGCCAACCACGCCACGTGCAGGTGGCGCGAACGACCACCTACCGTGGCGATTGCGTCCAGACGCTTGCCATAGGGAACCTTGAGCGCAGCGGCGGTATTGCGGCGTGGCGGCAACAGCCATGTGGCAAGCCACGGCAACGGGAACGCCAGCCACATCCACGGCCACGCGAAGCCACCGAATGCAATCTGCAGGTATTCGAGGAAAGGCAGGTTCATTTCTTTTTTGCCATCAACTCGAGGAAGCGCGTGCGTGCGACGGACTTGGTGGCGGCAAGCTCGCTGGCTGCCACGTCACGACGAAAACCGCCTTCCAACAAAAGTCGTCCCGCGCCCTTGCTGAATTCACTGCCTTTCTTGCCATCAAGGAATCGCAGCCAGGCATCACCCTGCAATCGGTCGGCCTGCTTGTCGAGGTGGCGTGCAGCGCGGCGCAACAATTCGGACATGGCTGCAATCTGCGCGGCAGCAGGCAAGTTGCTGCAGGCTTCGTCGAACAGGCGTTGCCTGGCTTTCAATATGCGTTGCCGACGCCAATTCAACAGCCCGAAGGCGGCTATGATCGCGAGCACCGCCGCAGCCACCAGCCACCAGCCGGGTGCAGGTGGCCAAAGCGATGGCGCCGCCGGCACGTGCACGTCACGCAATACGAGTTCCTGTGCCTGCATCACGCGACCTGCGACTGTGCGCGGCCGAGCAGCGGCAGCCAGGATTCGCTGGGCGCATCACCCTGCAGGGAATACACACGCACGCCACGACGCGGCAGGTTCTGCAGAGCGTGCTCGACAGGTTGCTTGAATTCATTGCGCCAGCGCTGGCGCTGCGCGGCATTGCCCAGGTCTAGCTCCACGCGATGATCGCCGACCACGAATGGCAGTGCCGTCTTCGGTGGCTCGCTTTCCAGCGCATCGGTGAGCATCAGCACCACGACTTCATGATGTGCGGCCAAGGCCGGCCAGCGTGTTTCCGGAATCGCAGCGATGCTGCGCGGGTCAGCCAGCACGATCAGGCGCGAACCCGGTCGCAGCAGGCGACTTGCATTGTCGAGTGCTTTCGACAGACCAGCATCGTCGAAGGGTGCTTGCGAATACCAGCGCACGAGTGCGTCGAGTACTCGCAATGCGCCGCGCGCGCCGGATGCCGGCGGCACCGGCGCTTCCTGCACGCTGCCGCGCAGGATGGCCACGCGGTCACCGTCACGCACCGCCGCCCACACAGCGACCGCCGCCGCGCGCGCGGCCTGCACGGACTTGAAGCGTACGCGCGTGCCGAAATACAGCGCAGGCGAGGTGTCGGCGACGATCAGGGTCAGGCGTTCGCGTTCGGCCTGGAACAGCTTGGTGTGTGTGCGTCCGCTGCGCGCGGTCAGGCGCCAATCGATGTGGCGCACGTCATCGCCCGCCACGTATTCACGCGACTCGGCGTATTCCATGCCACGTCCGCGCAAGCTGGAGTGTGCAGGACCAGCGATGTTGTGCTGGCCCTTGCGCGCAGGCGGACGCCGCTGCGCGGTGGCGCGCAGGGCAACCAACTCGGCAAGCGTGGGCTTCAAACCATCGCCAGTGGGCAGACTCATCGCATCGCGCTCCGGCCTGGAGATCAGGGCAACGGCACGACGTCGAGCAAGGCCGCGACCAGCTTGTCGCCATCCCAGCCTTCGGCCGTGGCTTCATAGCTGGGCAACACGCGATGACGCAGTACATCGGGTGCGATGGCACGCACGTCGTCGGGAGTCACGAAATCGCGACCAGCCAGCCACGCACGCGCACGTGCACAGCGCTCGAGTGCAATGGAGCCACGCGGGCTTGCGCCCCAGGCGATGCGCTTGGCCAGTTGCGGGTCATAGCGGCGTGCATCACGCGATGCCAGCACCAGTTCGATCAGGTAGCGCTCCAGTTGCGGCGCGACGTGCAGGTCGAGCACGGCGGCACGCGCAGCGAATACATCCTCTATCGGCAAACGCTCAACGGCCGCAGCCGTCGTATGCAGGGTGTCGCGCGCGCGTTCACGCGCAATGCGCAGGATTTCCGCTTCCGCCGATGCTTCCGGGTAACTGACATGCACATGCATCAGGAAGCGATCCAACTGCGCCTCGGGCAACGGGAAGGTGCCTTCCTGCTCGATTGGGTTCTGCGTCGCCATTACCAGGAACAATTTGGGCAGCGGATACGTATGCCGGCCCACGGTGACCTGGCGTTCGCCCATGGCTTCGAGCAGCGCGGATTGCACCTTGGCCGGCGCACGGTTGATTTCGTCCGCAAGCAGGATGGGATGGAAGATGGGGCCAGGCTGGAATTCGAAACGTCCGTCCTGCGGGCGCCATATCTCAGTACCGGTCAGGTCGGCCGGCAAAAGATCCGGGGTGAACTGCACGCGTGCGAATTCAGCCTGCAGGCGCGAAGCCAGCGTGCGGATGGCCATGGTCTTGGCCAAGCCAGGTGCACCTTCGACCAGTAGATGGCCATCGGCCAGCAAGGCGATCAGCAGTCGCTCAACCAGCGCGGATTGGCCGACTATGGTTTCGGAAAGGCCATCGCGCAACGCGATGAACGCCTGGTGCAGGCGGGAATTCTCGGCAGTGCCCAGGTCTACAGGCGGCAACGGCGGGGTCAAGGTATCCATGGGCATCGGGTCTGAAGGTTGCGTCGGCCGACTCTGACCCAAACCGCCGCCGATGGTTCACCCGGCATACGGTTTTGTTTCGTCCTGTTCAGTTTGAGGGGCGGAAATGCAACAGGGCCGCAAGCGGCCCTGTTGGAAATCATGTTGCGTATTCGATCAGCGCTTGGCGACCGACAGCACCTTGGGGGTGATGAAGATCAGTAGCTCGGCCTTGTCCTTCAAGCGACCTTTCTTCTTGAACAGGTTGCCAAGGAAGGGGATGTCGCCCAGGAAAGGCACCTTGGACAGGTCTTCGCGATCGGTGAATTCGTACACGCCACCAATCACCACGGTCTGCCCGTCTTCCACCAGCACGGCCGTGTTGATTTCACGCTTGCTGATCTGCGGTACCTGGCCATAGCCGGCCAGCACGATGTAACCCTCTACCTCATCCTTCTTAATGTTGAGGTTGAGGAACACACGTCCGTCATTGGTGATGGTCGGCGTGACCTTCAGCTCCAGCAACACGTCCTTGAACTGGACGTTGGGCGTGGAGGCTTGGCCGCCGGTGCCGCCTGTGATGGTGACATAGCCGATTTCCTGGCCCTGGCGGATATAGCCTTCACGCTGGTTGGCGGTGATGATGCGCGGGTTGGAAATAACTTCGCCGCGGCCTTCTTCCTGCAGCGCGGACAGCTCGAGGTCAAGGTTGAAGTTGGCGCCAAGCAGGGTATAAGCCAGGCTCGGGGCGACACCATTGGTGAAGCTGCCTGCGGGCAGGTTCACATTCAAACCACGGCCTGCGTTGGCATTGCCGGTGGCAGTGCTGCCGATCGTTGCGGTGTTGGCTCCGTTGTTGTAGTCGCGCCCGCCACCAATGCCGAACTTGGCACCGAGATCACGGGCAAAGGTGTCGGTGGCAATGACGATGCGGCCTTCGATCAACACCTGGTCAACCGGGCGGTCGATCACGTCGATCAGTTCGCGCATCTGCGCGACCTTCTTCGGGATGTCGCTGATCATCAATGTGTTGGTGCGTTCGTCGGCAACCAGGCGGCCACGCTGGGTCAGGAAGCCGTTTTCGTTCTGGCTGTTACCGGTGCCACCACCACCGCCGGCATTGCCTATGCCCTTGGCTTCGGTCAGCGCCTTGAAGATGGCAGACGCGCTGTGGTAGTTGATCTGCACGTATTCCGTGATCAGGTCCACGCGGTTGTCGATTGCGATGCGCGCGTCTTCCTTGTCCTGTTCGAACTTGGCCAGTTCCGGCTGCGGGGCCACCCACACCACGCCGCCATCACGACGCTTGTCCAGGCCCTTGGCCTGCAACACGATGTCGAGCGCCTGGTCCCACGGCACGTTGACCAGTCGCAGCGTCACGTTGCCCTGCACGGTGTCCGAAGCCACGATGTTGAGGTTGGATTCTTCTGCAATCAGCTGCAGCACGGTGCGGACAGGCACGTCCTGGAAGTTGAAGGTGACCGGGCGGCCGCTGTAGGAGCGTGCACCCGTGGCGACCTTGGCCGAAGCCGCCGCGATGGCGCTAGCGCCGCCGGTGCCGCCCATTGCAGTCTTGGCCGCACGCGGCACGATTTCGACAACGTATTCGTTACCCGTCTGGTACGCCATGGACTCGAATGCGCCGTCGGTACTCAGTACCAGCTGCGAACCCTTGCCCGAACTGCGCGCATCCACGCGCTGCACCGGCGTCGCGAAATCAACGACATTCAAGGGTCGCTGCAGCGCTGCAGGCAGGACTGCATTGCCGACATCAACGATGACGGATGCACCCTGGTTGCGCAGGTCGGGCATGGCGCCCTTGCCGTTGAAGCGGACAATCAACCGGCCCGCTCCACCATCGCCCCGCTTGAAGTCGATGTTGGAAATTTCCAGCGCAGTCGGCGCGGCACTGGCCGGGCCCGCGTAGGCGGTGGGTGCAGTCGGGTCGGGTGCGGCCGCATTGACGGCACTGGCCGTTGCCAGCAAACCCATCGCGAGTGCCAGGCTGCAGATCCGGACCGAGGTCACGCGCCGGGTAGGCCGCAGGAGGTGAGCGTTCGAAGCGGTCATCGTGTATCCCCTAATCATTGATCTTCAAGCGCAATCGCCGCCGGCCTTTCCAGCCAGCCGCCCGCACCGTCCGGCACAAGTTCCACAAGTTCAATGCGATCTTCCTGGACGCCGGTAATGCGACCATCGCTTTGCCCCAAATAAGCGCCCGGGCGCACCCGATAGGTGACCTTGTCAGGCGCCATCACCAACGCAATCAGATTCGCGCCACCGCCGATCGTGCCCACCATGTCCAGGCTGTCCAGCGGGTATTGCTCAAGCGTCTCCTTGCGCCGATCCGGATCGGGGCGAAGGCCGCCACCATCCGTGTTGCTCCAGGCATCACTGAACGGATCACGCAGACTCTGGGCGGCATATTCAAAGGTTTCGAATTGCTGCATGACCGGCAATGGCTCAAGCGGCGGCGCCGGACGGGCGCGCACATCCGCAATCCATTTTTCAAGGTTCGGCGCGTCACCGGGCGTACTGGTGATGCCGCGCCCGCAGGCCGACAACGACAAAACCAGACATGCAGCGGCGACTAGGCGGATCGAATTGGAGAGAGGGGTGATTTGCATGATCATGCTCCACCGCTCTTCTTGGCTGCAGCGGCAGGTTTCTTGGCACCCGGCTTGGCCGCGTCAGCCTCAGCCGCGGCCTTTTCCTGCTCCTCGATTTCCGTGTCGTCCAGGTAACGGTAAGTCTTCACCGTGCCGGACAATTCCAATGCGCCGTTGCTGGTGATGGCCTTGCCGTCCTTGGGTTTGAGGGAAATGTCATGCATGGTCAGGATCACGACGCGGGGCAGCGAGGCAACGCCGCTCACGAAAGCACCAAACTGGTGGTAGCTGCCGACCATGCGCAATGCGATGGGCTTTTCGGCATAGAACTCTTTGGGTGATTCCGGGCCCGGCTGGAACAGCTCGTTGGCGAGTCCGCTGGACAGCGCAGTCTGCGAGATATCCACGATCAGGTCCGGCATTTCAGTCTTGCTGGGCAGCTGGCGCAGCATCTGCTGCAGCACCTGCTCCATCTGTGCGAGCTGCTGCTTCAGGGGCTCGAGGTTGGCCGCGTCGCCTTGTTCCTTCTCGAACTCCTGGCGCAGGGACGTTTCCTTCTGCTCAAGACCTTGCAACTCCTCGCGCTTGCCCTTGATCAGCAGGAAGTACGCGAGGAACAGGATCAGGAAGCCGACCAGAACGCAGAAACCGATCTTGTAGTTCTGCGGCCAGTTGCCGATGTTGTTGAAATCCAGGTCGCTGACCTTGACCTTCTTTTTCTCACTCATGACGCCGGGCTCCCTTGCGTCGCCGGTGCAGGCTGCACGGCCGGCGTGGCCGCCGGTGCCGGCGCAGCTGCGGGCTTGGTGGTGTCAGTGGCAGGTGCCGTGGTGGCAGGCGCGGCGGGTGTTGTAGATGGTGTAGTCGTGCCGGTGCCCGCAGCCGCCGTACTGTCAGCAACCGCCGGGGAACCTGCGGGTGCAACGCCGCCTTCCTCATCCGGTGCATTCGGGTTGGCCAGCTTGACCTGCAGCGTAAACACGTACGGCAACGCGCGCACATCGCTGGCGACTGCGCCGGGGCCAGCCTTGTCGGGACCCTTGGCTTCAATGATCGACAGATCCGGGTTGGTCATCCAGCCCGAGCCTTCAAGATTGCGCATGTAGGCACTGACCCGGGCATTGGACTGGGCACGGCCTTCAAGCGTCAGGATCTCGCCTTCCTGCTTGATGTTGGCCAGGGCCACGCCATCGGGGATGGTGCGCACCAGCGAATCAAACAGATGCACCATCTGCGAGCGGTTGGCCTGCAGTTGCTCAATGACTTTCTTGCGTGCAAGCAAGCGGTCTTTCTGCTTGCCCAGCGTCTTGATCTCTTCGTTCTGCGCCTTGACCTTGACGATTTCCTGTTCAAGGAACTGGTTGCGGGTGTTCTGGCCGCTGATCTGCTGGCCGTAGTAGAACCAGATCAGGAAGGAGAGCACGATGCCGGCAGCGGCGGCGAGGCCGAGCATGCCGTAGAACTCTTTCTGGCGTTGCGCGCGTCGTTCGGCGCGCCACGGGAGCAGGTTGATCTTCGCCATCAGTCGAAGCTCCTCAGGGCTAGGCCGGTGGCAATCATCAGCGCCGGCGCATCCTGGGCCAGGGCATGCGCCTGTACGCGCGGCCCCAGGGTCATTTGTGCCAACGGGTTGGCGACCACGGTCGGCACGCCCAACTGCTCTTCCACCATCTCCGGCAGGCCGACCAGCGCGGCGCAGCCGCCGGCGAGGACGATCTGGTCAACGCGGTTGAATTCGCTGCCCGCGTAGAAGAACTGCAGGAGTCGGCTGATCTGCTGGACAGTGGCTTCCTTGAACGGCTCAAGTACTTCCACCTCATAGCTTTCCGGCAGGCCGCCCTGACGCTTGGCCATGCCGGCCTCTTCGTAGGTCAGGCCGTAGCGGCGCATGACCTCGTCGGTCAGCTGCTTGCCGCCGAAGACCTGCTCGCGGCTGTAAAGGCTGCGGCCAGTACGCAATACATTAAGCGTGGTCATGGTGGCGCCGATATCGACCAGCGCGACGACGCCGTCGTGCGGGATCGGCAGTTCGCCGGACAGCAGGGCAAAAGCGTTCTCGACCGCGAAGGCCTCCACGTCCATGACCCGGGCGGTGAGGCCACCCAGTTCCAGCGCGGACTGGCGCAGTTCTACGTTCTCCGAACGCGAGGCCGCCAGCAGCACCTGCACCATTTCGGGATTGTTGGGCATCGGGCCCAGCACCTCGAAGTCGAGGTTCACTTCCTCGATCGGGTACGGAATGTAGTTGACCGCCTCAAGTTCCACCTGGGCTTCCAGGTCGTTCTCGTCCAGCTCTGCGGGCATCGGGATGATCTTGGTGATCACGGCGGAGCCGGCAACTGCGGCGGCGGCGTACTTGGCTTTGCTGCCCGCACGCGTCACGGCGCGGCGGATGGCTTCGCCGACGGCCTCGACCTCGACGATGTTCTTCTCGACAACGGCGTTCGGCGGCAACGGCTCGACCGCGTAATGGTCAACGCG
>Ga0075163_10007445_pt1 | contig 14471 bp, 14 predicted proteins | sample JI1023141ADNA_FD_71478 | JGI IMG/M metagenome (GOLD analysis project Ga0075163, IMG submission 71478) | Wastewater effluent complex algal communities from Wisconsin, to seasonally profile nutrient transformation and Carbon sequestration -... | ecosystem: Engineered > WWTP > Effluent > Algae...
AAATGTCCGCCGCAAAAATCTGCCGATGGTGGCAAGTCGTTTTTGTCGCAGATGCGCACGGTGTTGTTCAGTCTGATGTCGAATTATCGCATGGCGTTGTTCTTTGTCTTCTCCATGTTCTTAGGCGCAGCCCTTCAGCTCACCAATATGTATGGCGATTCATTCCTCGATGATTTCAAAAGATTCCCGGAATACGCAGAGTCGCTGGTAGTGAAATATTCAACCATCATCATGTCGATCTCTCAAATATCAGAGACACTGTTCATTCTCACGATACCGTTCTTCCTGCGTCGCTTCGGAATCAAACAAGTGATGTTGTTTTCGATGGTAGCCTGGGTGTTGCGCTTCGGACTTTTCGCTTATGGCAATCCGGGCGATGGCTTGTGGATGATCATCCTTTCTTGTATTGTCTATGGAATGGCTTTCGACTTCTTCAACATCTCAGGTTCGTTGTTCGTAGAAACGACTACAGATGCATCCATTCGTTCGAGCGCACAAGGTGTATTTATGATGATGACAAATGGAGTAGGAGCTTATCTAGGAAGTAAAGTAAGTGGATTTGTGATCGACAATTATTTCACGCTTCACGGCAACGAAAAAGATTGGCAAGGCATCTGGCAGGTGTTTGCAATTTATGCACTTGTAGTGGCCATATTGTTTGCGATCATGTTCAAATCACCGAATGACAAGGTGCAGAACTTTGCGCATTAAGGGAGTACTTCAAGCTTTTTTTAGATTAACTAGTAAAGCTGTAGAAGCAATGGAAGACCTCGATTTCAACTTGTCTCTGGTTTGCAAGATTTAGAATATGTCATTCTGCTAAGTGAGAAATATTCAGCCGGTTAATTGGCCGGTGTTTGTGAGCTATTACAAAAAGTATGAATTTGTCCGGTTTTTTGTTGCAAGTCCACTTTCTGTTCTCTGTAATCTTCATTAGTTAAGTCAAAAATAATTGAGTAGAGAAGAGTTAAAAATATGGCAATGAATGATAGTTGTTTGGGTGGTCAATATTTGAGCGTTGACTTTGTCTAAGGCATCTTATAGAGATAGGCGGGGCCGTTGCCAAATTTATAAGATATATCAATGATGGAATCTGTAATATATCCATAATTTATGTTGTTGGGCCAACATTTGAAGGCAGCAAGCTGATGCCCAAAGTTATTGCGACACTCAATATTGCTTGTTGCAAGAAGAGGATACTTGTAGGCATTATATGCTTGTGGAATTCCATAATCGGAAATGGTGGCGCTATGAAGCAGGGTGTCTTTATGTCTCCAATTGACAGTCGAAAAACCATTCACGACCTGAGTAATGGTAACGGTCATGCTATCACTGTTGTCATAATAGTATTGGGTTTGAGTGTCTATATTGACTCTTTTATAACAGACGTATTCACCGACAAGAAAAAAATCATCAGGCAGGCTCCCTTTTTTTTCTGGAGGAGATTCTGGACGCTCATGTTGACAAGCTGTCATCATGGAGACAATAAGAATTAACATTGTATTTCTCAGGGTCATGTTTTGACGAATTTTGTTTGTTGACCATTGCTTAAGACAATAGTATATAAACCAGGCGAAAGGGTTGATGTTGGTATATTTATTTGATTTCCGGCTAATTGATTTTGTAACATCCCTGAAAATTTGGACAGTTTAAAAGTAGCATTTTATACATTTAAACTCCAAAAAGATGAAAAATTCAAAGTTTACTGAGACGTAGATAGTGGCTGCGCTCAAATAGTACTAAGCCGGTAAGTCGGTGGCCGATATCTGTCGCGAGATGGGTATCAACAAGCAAACATTTTACAACTCGAATAAGAAGTTTGACGGCATGGAGACTCAGTGCTCTCTGTGCGCATTTTCTCCGTGCCCTCCGTGGTTAGCATTTTTTGAAACCACGGAGCGCACGGAGAAAAACCACACGGAGTGCACTGAGGGTTGAAGACTATGATTTCAACTTGCCTCTGGGTTGCAAGATTTACAATATATCATTCTGTTAGATGAGAAAGATTTAGCAGGTTAAATAGCCATTGATTCTAAGCTATTAATGCAACTATGAATTTGTCCGGTTTTTTTTTGCAAGTCTAGGCTGTCATTTTGATTCACCTCATTGATGCTATAAACCCAACGCCATTGCCCTGCCTGCAGCGGAATATCATTGAGGTTATCATCCTCTTCTTCGATGAATCTGCAACTATTGAAGGACATTAAGGTCAGTAGAAGAAATAAGAACCTGATCATGTTTAGTTAGCGAATTGGTTGAAACGAATATACGAAGCGTGTTTCAGTGATGATCAACAACGGTTTTATTGGTAAAAGCATCAAACTTAATCAAGGGTCAGAAAGGGTGGCATGTTTAAAGTATTTGGAGCTTCTCCTCTTTGATTTTGAGAACTAATCCTTTTTTTCTGTTACACGTCTAAACAAATTTATTGTTGGTCTTGTCCGGTTAATTAGGGGGTTAAAACAGTCGCAGCTTTATCGATTTACGGTACTTTGTCCGGCAAGCGAAAAACCAATTCCCAGAGTCCCTCTTTTGAAAATATATGACTCTGACTCGCCGCGCTGCCAATTTCCATTGCTTGGTGAAGCAATGACAGCCAGATTCATCAGAATTGACCACCTTGGCATTACTAGCATTTCAGCATCCAATCCTAAAGTAAAAGCCCAAGCATTCCATTTGTCATTCAAAAGGGCAGTGGTATTTGTTGTATTGTCTGGCTTTGCCGATGGATAGGTTGATGAATGATTAGGAAGGTAATAATATGTTTCTGATATTTGATTTCGTTCGAGCAACTTTCTTCTGAAAAAAATTGCCCCTGCGCTTGGTATAAGTTTAAATTTATAGTCAACAAATGCAAAGCCAATAATTAACTCTCCAAAATAGTTAATGCTATGATCCTTTCGCACGACATATTTGATTATTGGATAAGAACCTTCATTTATTCCTGATGTCCAATGGGTGTGTTCAAATAATCCAACTGATGTGGTAAGCCGAAAATAACGACCCAAACCAAGGCGCATTCCAATAAATGGTGAGGCAGATAATGTTGTTTGGTCTTTATCTCGCGGTTCAAAATAGCAATCACAATCTTCGAATCTATTGGCGCCTATTCCGACTAAAACATGCGGCTTATATGGGGGAGCATGCTTTTGACTATTTGCAACATTGTACAAGAAAATGATTACTAATAATGCAACAAAACGAATCATTGGACTAATTTACAGAGTTTTTTACATAGGAAATGCTCAATCCTAATTCTGGACATTTTATGAAATAAACACTCTTTTATAAATTTTCAAAACACATAAATACACAAAGCGCTGAGGTCTTTCGTGGTGCGTTTAAATTTTGCTCATATTGGGTAAAAGTTCACCAAGTGCGGAACACATATTTCATAACCTTAAATCTGGCTCTAATCAAGTGCAGCAAGAACATGCGTCTTAAGACGTTAATCCGAATTTTTAATCCTCATCCAATTCTGTTTCATCAAAATCGAAGTCAGTATAATCATCCAATTCGCGGCGTTCTTTTTTAGTGGGTCTGCCGAGTCCTCGTTGTCTGTCGTTTTTGAATTGCAGGCGGAGGATTTCCATTTTTTTCAATTCATCTTCCGGTGTGACATCTTTCGCGTGTTCCGCCACCAACTTGGCTCCCAAACGGGCACGTGGAAAAGCCACTACCTGATAAAAAAAGTGAACAGGGCCTTTGCGCACTTTGATGACATCACCTGCTTTCACCTCGCGACTGGCTTTGCAAGGCTCGTTGTTGATCCACACTTTCTCCAGCTTGCATTGCGAAGCAGCAAGGGATCTTGTTTTGTAAACCCTGATACACCAGAGGTATTTATCGATGCGCATGATGTTTATGCTTCGGAGATAAAACGCTTGGTAATTACCGCCATCAGAAATCTACCTGGAGGTTGAATTTTTTGCGCAGTGTTTCAAGCGCCGGATTTTTCTGCACCAGATTATCGAATCGTTGTTTAGCGGTCTGATAAGTTGCTTTGATTTCTTCCGGTCTCAAAATTTCAACTTGAAAGTCGATACCACGAATATCGAATTGAGTGCGCATGAACTCGGCGAGCTGCGAGCGATAATCGTTGAAGTACATTTCCTGCGTGACACTCGGGAAAGCAACTCTCAGGACATTGCCGAGTTTCAGCTCGACTTCGGCCACCTTAAATGCGCCTTGCACCTGCATGTTGTGCTTGAGTTTTTCGTCAGCGAATCTTCTCCACGCTTCTGTGAGTTCGGCGGTGGTGTATTCTCTGCTTGGCAGTTCCTGTGCTATGATTTCCTCTTCGGCGGTAGCAGCTTCTTTGGCGATGGTTTTGTGCATCACCGACTTGATACTCACAGATTCGCGCGACTGCAAGATGATGCTCTTTTTCCCTAAAGAAGGAGTGCCGGTTGGAGCCGGCGAACCAGTTTCTCCTGAGCGTGAACTCGCCGGTGTTGAAGGTGGCGGCGTTGCTGCCGATGATTTCGGAATCGGATTGATGTCCCTTGCGCTGACAGAAGGTTTTGGTTCGCTATTGCGAAACGGCTTCAGTCTGAACTTTTTTTTTTCGCCTTCTCTGCTGTTGTAGAGAATGCTTGCAAGTTTCATCAGTGTCAGCTCGACGAGGAGACGTTGATGTTTGCTTGATCTGTATTGCGTGTCGCAGTCGTTGATCATTTGAAGGCCCTGAATGAGCAGTCTCAGATCAGCTTCCTGCGCTTGTGTCTTGTATTTATCAGCGATGTTTTCGCTCACCTCCATCAAGGTGATGGTTTGTGCGTCTTTGCACACCAATAAATTTCTGAAGTGTCCGCCCAAGCCGGTGATGAAGTGGTGACCGTCAAAACCTTTGTTGAGTACTTCATCGAAAAGGACCAGACAGCCTGCCACATCTTCTTTAAGGATGAGGTCGGTGAGTCGGAAGTAGTAATCGTAATCCAGAACGTTGAGGTTTTGGATAACAGCCTGATAGGTGAGGTTGCGACCACAGAAAGCCACTACCTGATCGAAAATCGAAAGCGCATCGCGCATGGCGCCATCAGCTTTCTGAGCGATGACATGTAGTGCGTCTGTTTCGGCTGTGATACCTTCTTTGTTGGCGATATCGCTGAGGTGTTCGGCGATATCTTTTACTTTAATTCTATTGAAGTCGAAAATCTGGCAACGACTGAGGATCGTCGGCAGGATTTTGTGTTTTTCAGTTGTGGCAAGGATGAAGATCGCGTGAGCCGGAGGTTCTTCAAGCGTTTTGAGGAAAGCGTTGAAAGCCGCGGCAGAGAGCATGTGAACCTCGTCGATGATATACACCTTGTACTTACCGATTTGAGGCGGGATGCGAACGCTGTCAACGATAGATCTGATATCATCCACAGAGTTGTTGGAGGCGGCATCGAGTTCGAAGATGTTGAATTGCAATTCATCCATTTCCTGACCAAGATGTCCATTGACAGCTTTGGAGAAGATACGGGCACACGTTGTTTTGCCGACACCTCTAGGACCTGTAAACAGGTAAGCTTGAGCAATTTGGTTATTTGCTATAGCACTTTGAAGGGTGGTCGTGATGTGTTTTTGACCCACCACCGATTCCCAGGTGTCAGGTCTGTATTTCCGAGCCGATACGATGAAATTCTCCGCCATAGTTCTGCAAAGAAAACTGCGGAACGCTTAGGTTAATGCACAAAATGCTAACAATATTTTAGCTTTTCAGCAGGAATGGATGAATGAGCTCAATTGAGTATTTTAGAATGTTAGGATTGCCCATAGCGGCAAGGTTATAGCCGTTCCTTGAGCAAATTTCGATTGGATTTGATGTTTCCGTTTTTATCCGTGACAACCAAATGGTAGATACCGATAGGTAATTTTGAGATATCGATAGTCTTAGTCCGTCCAAAGAAATCAATGCGCATGATTTCCTGACCCCATGCATCAAAAACCAACAACAGTGAAGGCCACGTTGAGTTTTGAGAGCAAGTGATGAATTCGGAAGCCGGGTTAGGGTAGACGTCAAAAAAACTATCGGCAAATTCTAAAACTTGAATATCATTGAAAATGATGCAACTTGAGGTGTCAATGCAGCCATTCAAAGTTATCTCAGCTGCATAGGACCCATTGGATGTTACATTGAAGGAGCTTTCGGTGGCGCCAATAATAGGAGAGAAGTTTAGTTCGCAATTGAGCCATTGATACTCGGCATTGTTTTGAAGTGCGCTAAGTGCTTGTCCGTTCTGAACAATATTATTGTTGATGAACACTAATTCAAAAGTCATCACGCTATCGCATCCCGTGAGGTTGGAAATAGTATCTAGGAAAATACCAGAGTCTGTCCAAGTATAGTTTCCGCTAGGAGAAGTGAATGAACCGCAAACATCGGGACTGAATGTCGCGGTGGAGCTATAACGCATGTCGACTTGAATCGCAATAATGCTGTCGCAACCGAGAGCATTGGAAATGACATCTGTGTAATTTCCTGAGAGCGTTGTAGAAATATCACCACTTGGACTTGTATAATAATCACAAGGTGAAACTGCTAAATCGGCCGTTGAGGCGCAAGTTCCAATTTTGAAGTAATACGCATCGTTATAGAATAACAAGGAATTGTTGGTCTCGAATTCGAACTCACCAATTTGAATAGGACTTCCAGAAGAAAAACCACCAACAAAGATGTTTTGCATATCGTCCACATCAATTTCAATTGCATAATCATTACCCGCTCCGTCATTAGTTTTTACCCAAATCAATTCTCCAGTGTCTGTAAGTTTCAGTACAAAAGCGTCAGTGCTGTTAGAAGCAGCGAGTATGTTTTCCGTGCCGATTCCTGGGTCAAAATCAACCCCGCCAGAAAATTCGCCCGTGATATATAGATTGCCATAATTATCGGCTTCAATGCCGTTACCAGCATCAGTGCCTCCGCCAGAAAAGGCCTTTACCCATTGAAATACACCGTTCGAACTGAGCCTTAAGGCGTAGACGTCGTAAGAGCCAAACAGGCTTACATTGGGTGTTCCCGGATCGAAATCGACTGAAAGATTAAAGCGACCGGTTGCGAAAACGTCATTGGTTTCATTGACACAGATATCAAATGCAGGTGCATTGATGTTGTGATACAACCAATCGAATTCACCTGCTATGTTGAGTTTTAAGATGAAAGTTTCGACAGTAGAAGAAGGGGTTATATTGAAAGTACTCGGCCCGGGATCCATATCTGTGGTATCATTAAAATTACCGGATATCAAAATGTTTCCGTCATGATCACAAATGATTTTGTAAGCGATCATATAACTTTCACTTGCGATTTGTTTGGCCCAGATCAGATTACCTGCTTCATCAAGTTTCATGATAAAAACGTCTTGAATGGCGCAATTGAATTCGGCAATAGTTGAAGGATCAGGATCAAGGTCGGCACCCGGACTGAATAAACCAGTGATGAGAATGTTACCCTGAACATCGAGGTCGATAGAATTGCATTCTTCGTGGTTGACGCCGCCGAAAGCTTTTGCCCAAAGAAATTGGCCGTCCGCATTGAGCTTGAGTATGAAGCCATCGGAGCTGCCAGCAGCTGTGAGTTCGTATGAATTTAGGGGCTCAGGATCGAAGTCGCATGTGCCTTGAAACAGCCCGGTCACTAGTATATTGCCTTGGTGATCGATCACAAGGGAATTTATTTGATCCGTCGAAGCACCGCTTATTTGCGCAACCCAAATGGGTTGACCTTCAGGATTACTTTTTACAATAAATCCATCGACATTCTCTGCGTGAATAGTGTAAGGGCCTGAGACCAGATCGAAGGTGATGGAATCGGAAAAATAGCCGACATTGATCGCATTGCCTTCTTGGTCGAGTTCAAGGTCAACCGACATTTCGTTGCCTGGTCCTCCATAGGCGAAAGCCCATTCGAAGTCATTGATCTGTGCTACTGCAGTTAATTGAATAATTGACGCAAAAGATAAAACGAAAAGTTTTTTCATGGAGAAGCAAAATATCCAACGAATATACGCTGTATCCCTCTATTTACAAGGGTTTTAAAGGTGTTGTTTTTTTAGCGAGTGGTTTGGTTTGAGTAAAAAAATTGAAGAAGTATCTTCTTCGATTGCTGACATCCCAGGTTGAATCTTTCTTAAAATTACTGCGTAAAATTTTGTTCTTCGATGCTACCCAAGTTCGCAATTGCATTTTCCAATACAATCAATTCGGATTTATACCGCGCAATGTTCAGTTGGAGATTGAGTTGCGTTTCGAATCGAAATTTTTTCAATTTTTGTTCCCTGTCATCAATCAAAACGTCCCTCCATAATCGAAGCATTTCGCGTTGCTTCGCATCTTGAATTTCCTCTATGTTCAAATTTGAAAGTGCATCGAGAGAATTGTTTAGATTAGAAAAATCTTCTGACAATTTCGAAAGTTTTCTTTTATTGAATTCTAATCTAACTTTACAATCGAGAATGCGTTGCTCGAGTTTACTTTTAGTTTTCTCGCCTTTATTCCAAGCGCTTACTGACTTATGTGAGATTTTCGTTTGGGGAGATTTTTTTTCCGCGTTGACTATCAAGTGCAGATAGACTTCTTGGTTTTTAGTAGGAAAGTTCCGTTTTTTATGCTCCATCATCGTGATCATCTGTTTGCTCACTTTTAGGAGGTTCGCCAATTCAAGTTGAGAGATGCCATAAGCTTCTCGCAATTTGGATTTCCGGGCGGATTTTGCTGCCATTTTGTTACCTTGTTTTCTGTTACCAAAAATAAGTAAACTGAAAGTAAGGTAACAAAGAGGCAACGAAACCCAGGATCAAGCTAAAATTAGCTCAATAAATTATGTTGATAGTGAATGAGTTAATTATTCAGACGGCAGTTCGATGGCATCAATCACCACATAGTGACTGTCGCCACGCCATGGGAGGGTTCTGCGGTATTCTTCGTATTTGAGTTCGATACAGGCCTTAGGTTTCAGTTGGAGGTCGAGGAGTTTTTTCTCCACATTTTCATCGGCTACTGAAAAAACGAATACCGGCGAATTGCCAATGACATCGCGGCAACCTTCGGTGAGGTAACCTTCGCATGTTTTGAAGATATTTCCTTTTGTGCTGATCTTGAGGTCACGGCCGATGCGGCTTCCTTCGCTGTATGCGTTGTAATACATCCAATAGATATAGATGCCGAGAAAGGCAACAATAATAAGACTACCTCTGAAAATCCATTTGCGGAGAGCGCTTTTTGGTGGTTTGACGTTGGCTGCGGTTGAATTGTTGGCGTTTTCCATGATGATCAGTTTGATTACAAATGTAATCACAGCTTTTCGTTAGTTGGTTTTTGTCGGGAATAGTTCAAGTGCTTCTTTGTATTATCCTTTGTTTCCTTCGTCCCTTAGTTTCTTCGTGAGAATAATCATTTGCTACGCAAATAGCGTTTCACACGAAGAAACGAAGAAGCGAAGGAAGCGAAGGGAGGGCTTTTTTGTATTTTCCTTTGTTTCCTTCGTTCCTTAGTTTCTTTGCGAGAATAATCATTTGCTACGCAAATAGCGTTTCACACGAAGAAACGAAGAAGCGAAGGAAACGAAGTGTAAGCTTTTATGTTTTTTCCTTTGTTTCCTTCGTTCCTTAGTTTCTTTGCGAGAATAATCATTTGCTACGCAAATAGCGTTTCACACGAAGAAACGAAGAAGCGAAGGAAGCGAAGGGAAGGCTTTTTTGTATTATCCTTTGTTTCCTTCGTTCCTTAGTTTCTTCGTGAGAATATTCATTTGCGAAGCAAATTTTTGATTCACACGAAGAAACGAAGAAGCGAAGGAAGCGAAGGGAGGGCTTTTTTGTATTTTCCTTTGTTTCCTTCGTTCCTTAGTTTCTTCGCGAGAATAATCATTTGCTACGCAAATAGCGTTTCACACGAAGAAACGAAGAAGCGAAGGAAACGAAGTGTAAGCTTTTATGTTTATTCCTTTGTTTCCTCCGTTCCTTAGTTTCTTTGCGAGAATAATCATTTGCTACGCAAATAGCGTTTCACACGAAGAAACGAAGAAGCGCAGAAGCGAAGGGAGTGCTTTTTTGTATTTTCCTTTGTTTCCTTCGTTCCTTAGTTTCTTTGCGAGAATAATCATTTGCTACGCAAATAGCGTTTCACACGAAGAAACGAAGGAGCGAAGGAAGCGAAGGGAGGGCTTTTTTTGAATTTTACTTTGTTTCCTCCGTCCCTTAGTTTCGCGGAGGCCAATCCATGCAGACTGATTTTTCGGACTTTTCCGGAGTTGCCATTGACTGTGATAAATGAATCGGATCTTATTTTTTAAAACTCAGTCCAGCTTTCTTCAGCGCGGACTTGAGCTTCATCAGGGCATTGGGGCCGATGCCGTGCATTGCGGTTATTTCTGCTTCCGTTCTTTTTGCCAATAGTTTTTCTGTCGTGATGCCGGCGTTTTCCAACGCTCGTCTGGCGGGAGCGCTGAGTTCGGACAAAAGTCCTGATGCAGGCTTGCGCAATTTTTCGCATTCAGGGCATGTCGGACAATCACTCGATTTGTAGAATTGATGTCCAGCGGCGCATGTCTTGAGTGTGCCCTTTTTTATTGACTTCGCAAGATTTTCTTTTACACGGAAGGCGATGATCTTTTTGATCAGAGCAATAGGTAGTGGCTTGTCGAGTGGAAACTGCACGGAGCCTTTTGCCCCTTTGTATTTCGATAATTCTGATTGGAATTGAGCTATGCCTGAAGCTCCGGGGTAAAATCCGATGTGATTTTTGTAGCCTGAAAAGTGGACCAGGTTGCCTCCGAGTTTGTAAGTAGGAATGCCATAGTTGATGGTTTCTTCGGCTTCGGGAACAGCTTGTTGAATGAGTGCCCGAATTTCTTGCATCTTCTGTCTTGCCTCAGCCGGCGCGTCAGCTATGAATTGATCAACCAGATTTGATTTCATGCAGTAAGAAGTTTTTCAATATCAAATTTTTTCATTTGCATAAAAGCATTCACAACACGTGGCGCTTTTTGTGGATCGCTCATCAATTCAGGTAAAATTGATGGAATGATTTGCCACGAAATTCCGAATTTATCCTTACACCATCCACACATACTTTCTACGCCTCCTTCGGTGAGTTTATTCCAATGATGGTCGAGTTCAGCCTGATCTTCGCAATAAACTTGAAAAGACACTGACTCATTGAAGTGATTGCCTTTTGCGCCATTCAATGCGGTGAAAATTTGACCATTGATGCGAAAGCTGACTACCATGGCCGTGCCTTCAGGCTGACCATGAAACTCAAAACCTTCTTTGCCGAATCTTGAAATGCTTAGAATTTCAGAATCACAAAAAATGGAAGTATAATATTGAGCCGCTTCTTCGGCTTTGTTGTCAAACCACAGGCATGGCGTTATTCCGGTTTTTCGCATGGTTTATAGTATTTCTAAACACAAAGTTTTTTTTTGAAATTCGGCGAAGCATGTTAAATAAAATTTCATGTCGGATATTCAGTTAAATGCGACTATTAAGGCCTACGGCTTGCAGAGGTCACAAAGCGCGAAAGCCGATTAGTGTTCCTTAAAATTTGGCTTTTTGCAAGACATCTATTTGCAAAATGTATAACATGTTAATCCAAATGTTTTTAATCTTTCCTATCACAGCTAAACATCCACTGCACGCCAAACTGGTCTTTGCAGCTTCCGAAAAAGGCTCCCCAAAACATTTCCTGCGGTTCCATTTCTACCACACCACCAGCGGATAAGGCGTTGAACAATCTCATGGTCTCCTCCCGCGTATCTAGTTCGAGGTTGATGTGCATATTGTTACCGAAGTTCACTTGAAAACCCATCGACTGAGGAGCATCGGTGCCTTTGAGAATGTGTCCGCCGGTGATTGGGAGCGCGACATACATCACAAGATTTTGATCATCCTCAGACATTGGCGGCGCACCCGGAGCAGCAGGTATATCCTTGAAACGCGCTATGGGCATTATGAATTCTCCACCAAAAACAGAACGATAAAACTCAAAAGCTTTTTCAGTATAATTTGGAAAGTTGAGATATGTTGTGACGCTCGCCATTATATTTTATTGAATTGATTCTACTTCTTTTTTCAGGTTGTTCATGTTTTTTGTCATCGCATCGGTGAGCATGCTGCGACCGAATGTGTATGCCATCAGGTTAAAAGGATAAGGCGTTGAACCGTAGAATTCATTGGTGATTTCGGTGGTGTTTTCATCGATGGCCTTAAGAATATTCGCGGCTTTGGCATCACCGGCGAAAGGACGAACAAAGTGAAGATCGATGTCCATGCGGTCTTCAGAGATTGATACGATGGTCTGAGAACCTTCACCGACATCTTCAATGGTGCTGTTCCATTTTTGTGTAGCGCCAACAGTTCCATCAACACCGGTGATTTCGGGAGTCATGTTTGGATCCTGCATCACCCAGATGCTGTATTTTTTTTGATTGTCGAGCATGCGCACGTATTCGTAAACAACAGACTTCGGTTTGTTGATTGTCTGTTTCACTGAAACAGTGTATGACTTCGGAATGAAGATGGCGACAATCAATGGAATGGCGATGATGATCAAAAGAAAGATCACAATTTTTTTGAGAATTTTCATGGTCTTAAAGAGTTTCAGCGTGTTTTTTGAAATTATCCATAATGGCTTGCCAGCCGGCCTTTTGAAAGTCAACCGGATGTTCATTTTCAGGGTCGAATGTTTCGTTTACGATGACCTGATTTCCTGATTCTTCAAAAGAAATGCTGACCTTTCTTCCGTCAGACAACGCATATTCAATGAGCTTCTGCGTAACGACATTGGAATATTCACCTCCAAAATCAAATCCCATGGAACCATCTTTTGCTTCCATGCGTGCACTGAACTTTCCACCGGTACGCGGATCATTCGTAGCATGAGGGCAGCACCAATCATCGGATGCAAAATTCCATTTGGTGATGTGTTCGGGCATTGTCCAGGCATTCCAGACTTTTTCGAGCGAATTGTCTACAGTTGCGCTGACAGTTATCGGAGTTTTTGTTTCCATTATAATAGATCGTTTGTGTTGGATGCAAACATATTGTTTTGTTTTCGAAATTGCTGATAGGCTATAACGACATTATTAGGGGCAATTTGCGACACTGCGCTAAATTTGCCTGATGAAAAAAATTGCCATAGTCGTTCCGGCAAGCAGTGTATTGCAGGCCATTGCTGACCCACAGTATTGTTTTGAAGCGGTGAATATGTTTCTCGAGCAATCAGGAAGAGCACCCATTTTTAATATCACGCTGGTGGCAGAGTATCGCGATACACACCTTGGTGGTGGCAGTTTTACCGTACATGCAGATCGTTTTCTGGATGACAAGACGCAGTATGACCTTGTGATTGTTCCCGCGCTTTTCGGCAATATGCCAGATGCCGTTGAAAAGAATAGAAAATTGATTCCATGGATCAAGGACCAATATAATAATGGTGCAGAGGTGGCTTCGTTGTGCGTTGGCGCATTCTTATTGGCTGCAACAGGTTTGGTGGATGGTAAAAAGTGCAGCACGCATTGGGGATTTCAGGATCAATTCAAAGACATGTTTCCTGAGGTTGATTTGCAAGATGGTCATATTGTAACAGAAGAACAGGGCATTTATTCGAGTGGTGGAGCCACTTCATATTGGAATTTGTTGTTGCATTTGGTAGAAAAATATGTCGACAGAGAGACAGCAATTATTACCTCCAAATATTTTGCAGTAGATTTTCATCGCCAGAGTCAGTCGGTGTTTATGCTTTTTAAAGGTCAAAAAACGCACGGTGATGATTTGATCATTCAAGCCCAACAGTACATTGAGAACAATGTTTCTGCGAGGTTGAATGTTGACGAGATATCAGAAAAGTTAGCGCTCGGTCGCAGGAGTTTTGAGCGTCGCTTCAGACAAGCGACAAAAAATTCGGTTTTGGAATACATACACAGGGTAAAGATTGAAGCGGCAAAGAAGTCATTTGAGAATACTAAAAAAGGCATATCTGAAGTGATGATGGATGTAGGCTACAATGATTTGAAAGCGTTCAGGACCACATTCAGAAAAATAACCGGACTTACACCAGTAGATTATAGAAACCGATATAATAAAATGGCATGATGAGAAATTATATATTCGTGGCACTTGTTGTTTTACTTTCGGCATGCGGCGACGCACCGAAGACCGAGCTCACAAAAGATAAGAAAGTAATCAAGCCGCAGTATGCTAAAGGCTTTGAGATACAAGAGTTTGCGGATGGTTCATTTGATGTCGTCATATTTGACCCGACTCAATCACAGGATACCTTACAGATCATACATCGGACCAAGTCGCCGGCGAATAAGCTTGCAGTAAGTGAGACAGCGCATCTTGCATTCATAGGCCGACTGCATCATTTGAGTGATGTGTTAGCTGTTGACTTTGAAGGTGTGGAATACAACATGTTTTTGAAGAAAAAAATGGGAGGTATGCGCCTTGTCGATTTGTTCAAATACGAAGAAGTTGATGTTACAGTCG
>Ga0075163_10007446_pt1 | contig 14469 bp, 14 predicted proteins | sample JI1023141ADNA_FD_71478 | JGI IMG/M metagenome (GOLD analysis project Ga0075163, IMG submission 71478) | Wastewater effluent complex algal communities from Wisconsin, to seasonally profile nutrient transformation and Carbon sequestration -... | ecosystem: Engineered > WWTP > Effluent > Algae...
GTGACGGCGCGGCCGGACGTGGGCGCGATGACGGAGCGAACCGGGCGGGTCGCGGCGCGGCCCGATGTCGCGACGGGCGAGGCGACGGGGCGGGTGACGGCGCGGCCGGACGTGGGCGCGATGACGGAGCGAACCGGGCGGGTCGCGGCGCGGCCGGACGTCGGCGCGGCGAGCCGCGTCGACCTGCGCGGCGCGGAGCGCCTGACCGGCGTCGACATCCTGCGCCGACTGTGGCAGCTGCACGCCCGCCGCAGCGACGGGCGGCTGCGCGTCGGCTTCGTCGGCGGCGCGGTCAAGCAGGTGTGGTGGCGCCGCGGCGAGCCGGTCCACGCGACCAGCACCGCCGCCGAGGACGGCCTGCTCGCGCGGCTGCAGGCGCGCGGGCTCATCGGGCGCGGCCAGCTCGCGGCCGCGGCCCGGCTCGTCGACGCCGACCTGCTCGCCTCGGCCCGGCGCCTCGTGCAGGCCGGGCTGCTCAAGCCGCGCGAGCACACCGACGCGGTCCGCGACGCGGTCCTGCGCGTGATCGAGTCGCTGTGCTCCGACGCCGCCGAGCGCTGGCTGTTCGACGCCGAGCCGGCCCCCGCCGCGCAGGAGCTCGACACGCCGCTGCTCGCGCTGCTCGCGTCCGGGGCCCGCCTCGGCCTCGGGCGCGACCGGCTGCGCGAGGCCCTGCCCGAAAGTACATGTCTCAAGGTACAGGTCGACGACCTCGCGGGCCTCGCCGCCGAGCTGCGCTGGCCGGCCGCGCGCGAGTGGCTCGGGCTACTGGACGGCGCGCGCAGCCTGGCGCAGCTGGTGGAGGAGGACGGGCTCGACGAGCGCGAGCTGTGGGTCGCGGCGAGCGTGCTGCTGGCGGCCGGGCTGGCGCGGCCGACGGAGGTCGACGCCGACGCCGCGCTGGTGGCGATCGACCGCGCGCGCATCGAGGAGCGGCTCGAGCTGGCGCGGGCCTCGGACTACTTCGCGCTGCTGGGCGTCGGTCGCGGGGCGGGGCGGGCCGAGGTGCTGCGCGCCCACGCCGACCTGCGCGGCACCTTCGCCGACGAGCGCCTCGAGCCGCGCACCCGCGAGGAGCTGGCCGACGAGCTCGCCGAGCTGCACGTCGCGCTCGACGAGGCCCGCGCCGTCCTGCTGGACGAGGCGCTGCGGGCCGCCTACCTTGCGCACCTCGGAGACGCCGAAGAATCATGACCCTGCGCGCCGCCTTCATGGGATCGCCCGAATTCGCCGTGCCGAGCCTGCACGCCGTCGCCCGCGTCTGCGACCTGCGGGTCGTCGTCAGCCAGCCCGACCGCCCCGCCGGCCGCGGCCGCAAGCTCGTCGCGCCCGCCGTCAAGGACGCCGCCGTCGCGCTCGGCGTGCCGGTGCTGCAGCCGCTCAAGGTCCGCGACGGCGCGCTCGCGGCCGCGCTCCGCGAGCACGCGCTCGACGTCATCGTCGTCACCGCGTATGGGAGGATCTTGCCGCGCGAGATCCTCGAGATCCCGCGGTACGGCTGCATCAACGTCCACGCCTCGCTGCTGCCGCGCTGGCGCGGCGCCGCCCCGATCCAGCGCGCCGTGCTGGCCGGCGACCGCGAGACCGGCGTCGCGATCATGAAGATGGAGGAGGGCCTCGACACCGGCCCGGTCCACCGCGTCCTCGCCGTCCCGATCGGCCCGCTCGAGACCAGCGGCGAGCTGTTCGCCCGGCTCGCGCCGCTCGGCGGCGAGCTGCTCGAGCAGGTCCTGCGCGAGCTCCCGCACCTGCCCCCGCCGACCGCGCAGGACGACGCGCTCGCGACCCACGCGCCGATGCTCGCCAAGGCCGAGGGCCTGACCCGATGGACATGTACTTCAGGACAGGTCGTCGATCACGTGCGCGGCATGGACCCGTGGCCCGGGGCGTTCACGGGCCGCGGCGAGCTGACGCTCAAGCTGTTCCGGGCGGCGCCGTCGACCCGCCCGCGCCCCGACGACGCCGCGCCCGGCCAGATCCTCGGCGTCGACCGTCAGGGCCTGCACGTCGCCTGCGGCGCCGGGGTCGTGTGCGTCGCCGAGGTCCAGGTGCTCGGCGGCAAGCGCATGCCGGCCCACGCGTATGCGGCCGGCAAGGCGTTCGCGGCCGGCGAGCGGCTCGTCGACCCGCCGACGGCGCCCGCCGACTAAAATAGAAGCGGGCTACATGCGCTCGATGTTCTCGACGAGCGACTTGAGCGCGAGCACCGACACGACCACGAACGCGATGTCGGCGAGCAGCACGATCCACCAGTTGCGGCGGGTGACGCCGAACAGGCCGGCGACGACCATCAGGGATGCGCCGACGAGCAGCGTCCAGACGGCCGGGCCGAACAGGGCGCGCTGCGCGTCCGGGGCGCCGAGGATCGGGATCAGCGCGAGCACGACGAACAGCAGGCCGAACACGAAGCGCGCGATCAGGCCGGGCGCGCCGGCGTTGCCGTGCAGGCGCGTCAGCGCCGGGCCGGCGAGCTGGATGAGGCCGACGATCGGGAGCAGCCACAGGCCCATGCGCAGGTAGCCGAGCAGCTTGGAGGCGGTGCGCATCTCGCCGGCCTCGGCGACGCCGAGGCTCGCCGCGGTGTCGAGGATCTCGCGGGTCACGCCGACCACGCCCGCGAAGTTGAGCAGGCTCGGCGTCGCCGCGAAGTGCTCGAGCGTCTGCAACGCGGGCTCGATCATCGGCCGGATCGCCTCGGTCTCGCGGGTCGACTCGATCTGCCGCCGCATGTCGCGGATGCCGAACATGTCGCGCGCCATCGGCTGGCTCGTGTCGACCATCGGCAGGAAGAACGCGGCCACCAGCAGCGCCCCGCCGATCCCCGCCATCAACTTCGTGACGCTGAACTGTTTGTCTTCGGCCACGGCGCGCAGTCTACCGCGATCTTCGCGGCCCTTGATAGCGACGCGCTCGCGCGCGGACGCGCGACCTCCTGCTCGGCTTTCAGCGGCGCGCCAAAGACGGAGGCAGAGCCAGCGGCAGACCCGGGTGCCACACCGGACGCTCGCCGCGGGCGGTCTCCATCGCGTGGAGGGTGTGCAGCGCGTGCAGACCGGTGGTCACGCAGGCGAGCTCGGCCGCGTCCTTTTGGGCGGGCGTGATGAACACGTTGTCCTGGCGGGTCGCGTAGATGGCACACACGGCGCCCGCGATGAACCCGCGCACGGTCGCCAGCGTGAGGAGCGTCGAGGTCTCCATCTCGAGGTTCTTGACGCCCTGCGCGGCGAGGCGCGCCACGATGTCGGGCTCGCGCGGCGTGAAGCCGGGGATCTTGCGCCCCTGCGCGCCGTAGAAGCCGGGGGCGGTCGCGGTGATGCCGACGTGGTAGCGGTGACCGCCGGCCTCGGCCGCGGCCGCGAGCGCGAGCACGGCCTGCGGGTCGGCGACCGCGGGGTAGCCGGCGTCGACGTAGGCGAGCGTCGTGTTCTCGAGGCGCAGCGCGGCCTGCGAGATCGCCAGGTCGCCGAGCTGCATGCCGGGCTGGAGCGCGCCGGAGCTGCCGCAGCGGATCATCACCGGCGCGTCGACGACCTGCGCCAGCTCGACCACCGCGATCTCCGTCGGACCGCCGCCCATGCCGGTGCCCATCACCGTCATGCGCACGCCGCCGTGCGTGCCGGTGTACGTCACGAACTCGCGGTTTCTCCGCTCGAGCTCGACGCTGTCGAACATGCCGGCGACGCGGGTGGCGCGGGCCGGGTCGCCGACCAGCATGATGAAGCGCGACACCTCGCCGGGGGCGAGGCCGATGTGATACTGGCGGCCCTGTGCGTCGCGGACGCGCTCGGCGCTCTCGAAACCGTCTTGCATTTACGTTCCTGTACTTCCAGACATGTGCGAAGGGTCAGCCGGTCCGGCCTCGTCCCAGCCGCGGAGGATCGCCAGCGAGGCGCTGGCGCCGAGGCGCGTGGCGCCGGCGGCGATCATCGCCCGCGCGGTGGCGACGTCGCCGACGCCCCCGGAGGCCTTGACCCCGATCGCGGGGCCGACCGCCCGGCGCATGCGCGCGACGGCCTCCACGCTGGCGCCGCCGGGCCCGAAGCCGGTCGAGGTCTTGACGAACCGCGCGCCCGCCTCGACCGCGAGCCGACACGCGACGTCGATCTCCTCGGGGCTCAGCAGCGCGACCTCGAGGATCACCTTGACGAGGCGGTCCTCGGCGGCGGCGACGACGACGCGGAGGTCGGCGAGGACCGCCGCGTGGTCGCCGTCCTTGAGCGCGCCGAGGGCGATGACGACGTCGAGCTCGTCGGCGCCCTCGGCGACAGCGAGCCGCGCCTCCGCGGCCTTGACCGCCGGGCGGTTGGCGCCGAGCGGGAAGCCGATCACCGTGCACACCGGGACCTGTCCCTGCAGACAGGTGCGCGCCAGCGCGACGCGCGACGGGTTCACGCACACGCTGGCGAAGCCGTGCGCGCTGGCCTCGGCGCACAGCGCCTCGACCTGCGCCCGCGTGGCCCCCGGCCGCAGCAGCGTGTGGTCGATGATCGCCGCGAGCTCGGCGCGGGTCCGGGGGGCCTGGCCTGGGACGGGGCTCATGCGGGCGCTCAGTTGTGCAGGCAGTCGTTGAGCCGGGCCTCGATGTCGGAGGGCAGCGAGTCGCAGTCCTCGAGCTCGTCGACGAGCTGCGAGTGACAGTCGCCGCGCGCGGTGTCCGTGCAGGTCTTGCTGTTGAGGCACGACGAGGCGCGGCTCGACGCGGCGGCGCGGCACTCGAGCACGCCGCCGTAGTCGACCTCCTCGTCGGCGAACAGGCCCTCGACGCAGCCGCGCTCGGCGGAGTCGACGGGCAGGTCGTCGCGGCAGGCGTCCTGCGAGGCGTAGGGGAGCTTGCCGAGGATCGCCAGCAGCACGACGTTGTCGTGGTCGCACTCGCAGACCTGGCGGTAGTAGCCGTCGACGCCGTCGAGGAAGTCGTCGACGGCGTGCGACTCGCTGCTGCCGCAAGCGGGGACGAGGAGGGCCGGGGCGAGGGCGAGGGCGCGGGCGAGGCGGGCGAGGCGGGTCATGGGGACGGGCTCCTGGACGCCGGAGGCGGCGCCGGGGGCGGACGATAACAGCGGCCCGGCCGAGCGACAACGCCCGGCCTCGCGGCGCGCGCGAGCGGGCGCACGCGCGGGGCGATCGCGACCCGGGTCGGCGCGTGATCCCGGCGGGGGCAGCGGCTAGGATGCGCGCGTGCTCGCCTACTGGTTCTCGGCCTTCGTGCTCACGCAGGCGCTCGAGATGCCCGTGTACCTCGCGGCGCTGGCCCGGCGCGCAGACCCGCGCGACGGGGCCTTGCTGCCCCGCGAGTCGCTGCGCTGGCGCCTGGGCTTCGCGTTCCTGCCGTCGATGGCGACGCACCCCTACGTGTGGTTCGTGATCCCCGCCCTGTTCTCGTCGCCGGCGTGGACGGCCGCGGTCGCGCGGTGGCCCGGCCTCGAGGCCTGGCGCTACGCGCTGTTCTTCGCGCTCGCGGAGGCGTTCGCGGTGCTCGCGGAGGCGCTGCTGCTGCGCGCGCTCCGGGTCCCGCGCGCGCTGCTGTGGTCGCTCGCGGCCAACGCGACGAGCGCCGGGATCGGGCTGGCGCTCGGCGCACTCGGCTGGCTTTAAGGACAGGCGCGGAGCCACCCCGCGCGACCTTGACGCGTTGCGGCGCGCCGGTCCGTGCGGGAAGATGGCCCGGCGATTCGGATGGGCGAGGCAGGCAATCCCATGTGGCGGACGGGCGCCGAGTTCGGCGCGCCGGAGGTGGACATCGACGCGGGCGAGCTGGCGGCGTACCGCCTGGCCCGGATGTCGGCGCGGCTGGTGCAGGGGCTGGCGGGCGGCAGCGCGGACCCGGAGCAGGTGTGGCACGCGCTCGCGGCGTCGTGCCCGATCGACTTCGCGATCTCCCGCACGCTCGCGGCGCTCGGGCGCACGGCGCCGATGCGAAGCTACACGATCGACGTGCTGGCGATCCGCCGCATCCAGGCGTTCGCGCCGGTCGAGGCCCCGTGCTCGCTGTGCGCCGAGGCCCGCGTCCTCCACCGCAGCGACGCCGGACCCGACGCCTTCGACTCGACCCTCGCCGTCACCCTCACGCGCAACCCCGACGGGGCGCGCATCGCCGGCTTCGAGCTCGACCTCCGCCTGCGCCGCCGCGTCGCCGCGTGAGGGTCACATGCGCCGCGGCGCCGGGATGCCCAGCAGGCCCATCGCGTGGCGCATCGCCGTCGTCGTCGCGGTGACCAGCAGCAGCCGCGCCTGCAGCAGCGGCCCCTCGCTCGGCTTGACCGGGCACGCGGCGTTGAAGCGGTTGAACGCCTGGGCCAGCTCGAACAGGTAGGTGCACAGCAGCGCCGGGCGCAACTGCTGGGCGGCGGCGTGGGCGGTCGCGGGCAGGCGGTCGAGGGCGAGCAGCAGCTCGCGCTCGCTGGGGTCGGCGAGCGCGGCGGTGGCCTGCAGCGCGCGCTCGTCGTCGGCGAGGACGGCGGCGTCGAGGTGCTTGCCGACCTCGGCGCACTTGTCGACGATCGACCGGCCGCGGGCGTAGGTGTATTGCAGGTACGGGCCGGTGTTGCCGGTGAGCTGCATCCACGCGGCCATGTCGAAGACGATCTTCTGGTTCACGTCGCGCGCGAGCATGCCGTACTTGATCGCGCCGAGCGCGACGGCGTGGGCGGTCTCGACGATCTCCTGCTCGGTCCAGGTGTCTTTAAAATTGTCGAGGTACTCGCGGCGCACGTGCTCGGTCATCTGCTGGCGCAGGCTGCGAAACAGCACCACGTTGCCCTTGCGGGTCGCCATCGGCCCGTCCGGCAATTCGACCATCTCGTAGGGCACGTGCTGGCAGCGCTCGGCCTGCGCGAAGCCCATCTTCTTTAAAGTCAGGAACACGTGGCGGAAGTGGTCGCTCTGGCGCACGTCGACGACGTAGATCGACCGGTCGATGCGGTACTCCTCGAACTTGAGCCGCGCCAGCGCGAGGTCCTTGGTCGCGTACAGGCCGGTGCCGTCGCGCTTCTTCAGCATGAAGAACGGCATGTGCTTGACCTCGTCGTTGATGACGCCGACGGCGCCCTCGCTGACGACGAAAACGCCTTTTTGCAGGAACTCGTCGACCAGGCGCAGGCCCGGCTCGTCGACCTCGCTCTCGTAGAAGACGCGGTCGAACTGCACGCCGCACCAGCCGTAGATCTCGGCGAACTCCTCGAGCGACCACTCGCGGGTCCGCAGCCAGATCGCGTGCAGCTCCGGGTCGCGGGACTCGAGCTGGTGGAGGAGCTGCGTGGTCCGGGCCCTCGTCCGCGCCAGCTCCGCGGCCGCCACGGCGTCGCCGGCCTTCGCCGCCTCCTCCCAGACGTCGAGCCGGTTGCTGGCCGCCGCGTACAGCTCGCCCAGCCACTCGCCCCGGCGCTCGGCCGGCGGCTCGGGCTGGTTCATCACGTCGATGTACCACCACAGGCACTTGGCGATGTGCGCCCCGACGTCGCCGAGATAGTTGGCGGCGACGACCTCGTCGCCGTCGGCGCGCAGCAGCCGGACCAGCGCGTCGCCGAGGCAGAGGTTGCGCAGGTGGCCGACGTGGAACGCCTTGTGCGTGTTGGGCTGCGAGTACTCGACCATCACGCGCGTGCCGGTGGCCGGCGGCGCGGGGATCTCGGCGCGGGCCAGCGGCGGCAGCACGAGCGCGGCGGCGCGGCCGAGGTCGAGGCGCAGGTTGACGTAGGGCCCGGCCGCCTCGGCGCGGGCGATCAGGCCGCCGGTCGGGCCACCGGTTTCGGCCAGCTTCGCGGCCAGCTCCGCGGCGATCTGCGGCGGACCCTTGCGCAGCGCCTTGGCGAGCTTGAAGCAGGGGAACGCCAGGTCGCCCATCGTCGGGTCGGGCGGCGTCACGAGGGCGGCCTGGACGTCGGCGAGCGACAGGGCCGCGGCCTCCGGAAGGACGGGGTGCAGCGCGCGAGCGGCGGCGGCGGCGAGCGAGGCGTCGTGCATGGCGCGCGGAGGGTATCCCGGGGGCGCGCGGCGCCGCAACGGCCGTGCTATAAGCGCGGCCGTGGGGAACCTCTACGGGATCATCGCCTTCGCGCTGCTGTGGCTGTTCCTCGTGACGTTCTTCTTCACGCTGTTTCGGGCGCTGGTCGTGCAGGCCCGGCGACGCAGGAAGGGCGAGGGCGTCGACTGGGAGCACGGCCTGTAGGCCGTGTTCCTGTCACGGGTCACTCGGCGGGCGCCTTGCCGGCGGCGATCCAGCGGTTGGTATATTCGGCGCCGGCGGCCCAGCCCTCCTGCATCTGCTTCTCCATGCCGGACTCCATCATGCCGCCCATGCCGAAGATCTTGGCCTCCACGACGGCGTCGCCGATCCTTCGCACGCGATTGGGCCCGATCTGCTCGAGCCGCATGGTGCCCTCGTTGCGGACCTTGTCCGTGAACGTGCTCAGGGAGATCTTCCAGGTCCAGATCCCGGTCTGCTTGTCGAGCCGGCCGCTCTCCGTATAGCTGAAGTTCGAGCCGATAATCTTCTGCACGGCGGCCGGGGCGTTGATCCGCGGGCGACCGCTGGTGACGCGGATCGTCTCGCGCTCGTTGTCCTCGAACTTGACGATCTTGACGTCATCGACCTTGATCGCGTCGCGCAGCAGGGCCTCGGTGAAGGCCGGGTCGAAGTACAGCTTCCAGAACACGGCGGGCGAGCAGTCGACTTCGTGGACGATGTGGATGTTCTTCATGCGCGAGGCGCAGGATACCGTAATCCTTCTCCCCCGCGCGGGCGATCGCGCTCACCGGGCGGTGACCTCGGCGCGCACGATGCGGTCGCCGAGCTGCAGGGCGTCCGCGACCTCGTGACCGCGACGCAGCGCGCCGACCCGCGTGTAGCGCCCCTCGAGGTGCGGCGCCCTCGCGTGCATGACGAAGAACTGACTGCCGCCGCTGTCCTTGCCGGCGTCGGCGATGCCCACGGCGCCGCGCTCGAACCGGCCCGCGCTCGCCTCCGACGGCAGCGTGAAGCCAGGCCCGCCCCAGCCCGTTCCCTGCGGGTCGCCGCCCTGGACGACGAAGCCGGGCACGACCCGGTGAAACACGAGGCCGTCGTAGAAGCCAGCGCGCGTCAACGCGACGAGCGTGGCGACGTGCCACGGCGCGGCGGCGGGGTCGAGCTCGATATCGAGGACGCCGCGCGCGGTGGTCAGTCGCCATGACATGGTCTTGCCGAGCACGGCGGCGGGGTCGTGCGGCGGGGTCGCGGGCGGCTGCGACGGGGTCTGCGGGCCGGGATCGCGGGCGAGCTTCGTGACGCACGCGCGGGCGGCCTCGCGGACCGCCGGGCCGGGGTGGCGCAGGCCGGCCTCGCACGCGGGCAAGGCTGAAGGATCGCCGATGGTGGCGAGCGCGGTGGCGATGCCGGTGTAGAGCTCGACGTCGGCGCGCAGATCCCGAGTCGCACGCGCGACGAGGTCGGCCAGCAACGCGGGCGACGGCTTCTTTTTTAAGAAAGAAGAAGCGCGGGCGGCGATCGCATCGACGGCGGCGCCGATGACCGCGCTCGACGGATCGACGAGGGCTCGGCGCCACAGCGCCTCGATAGCGGGCTGGTCAACGAGCCAGCGCGAGCCGGCGGCCGTGGCCGCGGCGGCGCGCACCCGCGGGTCGGCGTCGGCGAACAATTGCTCGAGGCGCGGGCGCCGATCGTCACCGCCGAAGCCCGCACCGATCACGCCGGCCTCGAGCACGGCGAGGTCGACCGCGGTGACGCCGTCGGCGCAGCGCAGCGGCGGGCGCCAGCGCTCGTCGCGGGCCACCGCGGCGGCGAGCTGACATGCGGCGCGTGCGGCGAGCGGGCGGGCTTCGGTCGGGGCGCGGGCGAGCTGGTCCTCGGCCTCGCGCTGGGCGGCTGACAGAGCCTTCGTCCACTTCGTCGTGCGCTCGGGACGGGGTGGGGGAGGGGTCGCAGGCGCGGCGGAGCGTTCGCTCGACTTCGTCGGAGGGTCGACGCGCTCGCGGGCCGACGTGAGGCGCTCGAGGGCCTCGAAGATCGGGTGGGCCGCGGCGGCGCGGGTCGGGTCGTTGAGGACACCGGCGCCGATCTGCGCGCGCGCCCAGGCGAGCACCGCCGCGCTCGCGGTCTCGTCGGCGAGCGCCATCAGGCCGCGCACCGCGGCGACGCGCACCCACGGGTTCGCGTCGGCGAGCGCGTCCTGCAGCGCGGACCGGGCGACGCTCGCCGCGACCTTGCGACGCGCGAGCCCGACGAGCGCGACGGCCCGTGTCTCCGCGTCGGTCGCCCGCGCGAGCCGCAGCAAGGCCGCGTCGACCGGCTCGCGCGGCGCAGCCACGGGCGCGTGGGCCAGCGCGTACGCGGCCGCGTACGCGAGGGCCGGCTCGGGGTCGCGGGCCGCGAGGGCGAGCACGGCGCGCCCGGCCTGCGCGTCCCAGGCGACGCCGCGGCGTCCGAGCACGCCGAGCGCGACGGCGGCGGCCTCGACGAGCGTGGCGTCGGAGTCCTCGACGCCCGCGGCGAGGGTGGGCACGGCGGCCGCGGTGCCGAGGCGGCCGAGCGCGGCGGCGAGGTCGGCCCGGCCGCGCGGGTCGGCGAGGGCCCAGGCCGCGAGCACGTGGGCCTCGGCGTCGTCGGACTTGGTGCCGAGCGCGGCGGCGATGCCGAGCGCGACGCTCGCTTGCACGCGAAGCTCGGCCTCGGGGGCGCGCGTGAGCTCGAGCAGCCTTGCGAGCGCCGCGGGGTCGCCGATGTGTCCGAGCGCGGCGATCGCCGCGGCGCGCGTGCGGGTCTCGGCGCGGGTCTCGGCGATGGGTCCCGCCGGGTCGCGCGCGGCGCTCCACCGGGCGATCGCCACGGCGTCGGTCGCGGGCGTCGTCGCGGCGATCGTCACGGCGATCGTCGGCGGCGGATCCGGCGGGCTCGCAGCTGGCCGTGCACAGGCGATCAGGAGCAGCGAGAGGAGGCCCGACCGGCGTCGCATCGCCGCAGTGTATGCGCAATCTTCGCGGCCGACATCCACCTCGCGAACTCGGGTACACATGTTTCAAAGATGTCCGCGACCGACACCGACCTCCGACTCCTCGCGCGTCTGGCCGAGCTCGCCGGGCAGGCCATGCCCGCCGACGCCGACCCGGCGCACGACATCTTGCACGTCCGCCGGGTGGCCGCGCTGGCGCGCAGCATCGCGGAGGCCGAGGGCGCCGACGTGTTCGTCGCGGTGGCGGCGGCGCTGCTGCACGAGCTGGTCAATCTCCCCAAGAACCACCCCGACTCGTCGCGCTCGGGCGACCTGTGCGCGGAGGCAGCGGCGGCGCTGCTGCGGGCCGAGGCGGTCGAGCCGGCCCGCGCCGCGGAGATCTGCGCGTGCATCCGCGATCACGCGTTTTCGAAGGGCGTGCTGCCGACGATGCTCACGGCCCGCGTGCTGCAGGACGCCGATCGCCTCGACGCGATCGGGGCGCTGGGCGTCGCCCGCTGCTTCGCCACCTGCAACGCGATGCGCACCCCGTTCTACAGCGAGCGCGACCCGCTGTGCCGCGAGCGCGACCCCGACGACAAGCGCTTCGGCCTCGACCACTTTTTTAAGAAGTTGCTGAGGATCCCCGAGGGGCTGCACACCGCGAGCGCGCGCCGGCTCGCCGCGCCGCGGGTGGCGTTGATGCAGGCGTATTTGCAGCACTTCGAACGCGAGCTGGCCGGCGGCTGACGAGCGGCTGCTCACGGCGAGTCCGTGGCGCAGATCGGCGGCGCGGCGTTATCCATGGCGGATGCACAGGGCGCTCGTACTCGGCGGCGGCGGCGTGACGGGGATCGCGTGGGAGGTCGGGCTGCTCGTCGGACTGCGGCGCGCGGGCGTCGACCTGTCGCGGGCGGACCTCGTCGTCGGGACCTCGGCGGGATCGATCGTCGGGGCGATGCTGGCCGGCGGCTGCGACCTCGAGGCGACCGCGCTCGGACCGGGGCGACCGGACCCCGACGCGGGGTCGCAGCGGGCCCGGATGGAGCGCGTCGTGCAGGCCTTCGCCGTGCTCGCCGATCCGGAGGTCGACCCCGCGGAGGCGCGCGCGCGCGTGGGCGCGATGGCGCTGGCGGCCGATGTCGGCGACGAGGAGGCGTACCTCGAGCGCTTCGCGGGCGCGCTGGCGGAGCTCGCGTGGCCGACCGCGCCGCGGCTGATGATCACCGGCGTCGACGCGGCCACGGGTCGGCCGGTGGCGTGGGACGCGTCGTCGGGCGTGTCGCTGCGCCGCGCGGTCGCGGCGAGCTGCGCGGTGCCGTGCCTGTTCCCGCCGGTGACGATCGACGGGCGGCGCTACACGGACGGCGGGGTGCGCTCGCATATCAACGCCGACCTCGCCGCGGGACACCGGGTCGTCGTCGTCATCGCGCCGATGGCCGCGATGGCGCCGGGTTGGCCGGCGGAGCAGGCCCTGCTCGGCGACGCCGTCACGCGGATGATCGGGCCGGACGAGGCCGCGAGGGCGGCGATCGGCTGGAACGTGATGGACGCGAGGCGACGCGAGCCGGCCCGCGCCGCCGGCCTCGCCCAGGCCGCCGCGGTCGCCGAAGATCTGCGCCGGATCTGGACGGCGCAGGACGGCGCGCCCTGACGGCGTCGCGGGACTTCCACGCTTGACAGGCCGCGCAGCCGCCCTCCTAATGCGTGCAGGTGGAGGTGGGAATGTCGCGGAGAATGTCGTGGAGGGTGATCGCGCCGTTGATGCTTGCGGCGTGCGGTGATAGTGGCTCTGACAGCGCTTCGGCCGGCGCCACCGAGGGCAGCAGCGGCACCGGCGGGGCCACGGCCGCGTCGTCGACGAGCGGGTCGAGCGGCGGCTCGAACTCGGACTCGGACTCGGCCACCGAGCCGACCGGCGGCAGCAACTCGATGAGCGACTCACAGGTGAGCCTCACCGACCCCACCGAGCCGGGCACCGTGTCGGCGACCGGCACGACGACGGACAGCGGCGCGACGGCGACCGACAGCGCGACCACGACGAGCGGCCCCGGCACGACCACGTCGCCGGTGGACACGACGACGGCGGGCACGACGACGGGCGGCGACACGGGCACCGGGCCGGGCGAGACGGGCAGCAGCAGCGGGGACACCGGCGAGCCGCTGATGTGCGGACCGCCGCCGGGCGGCTTCGACGGGCCGAGCGACCCGACCTGCGAGATCGAGCCGCAGGTCGGGCTGTTCAACCCGCAGGCCGAGTGGTCGAAGAGCACGTGGTCGATGGGCCCGACGTACGTGCAGGTGATGGCGACGCCGATCGTCGTCTCGATCACCGATGATAACGGCGACGGCAAGTTCGACGACGACGACGTCCCGGACATCCTGTTTAGCACCTTCGCGGGCGGCGGTTACAACGCGGCCGGCTGGCTGCGGGCCGTCAGCGGCGACGACGGCAAGGAGATCCTCAACATCGGCGACCAGGCGATCGGCGGCGCCTCGGGCCTCGCGGCCGGCGACATCGACAATGACGGCATCGTCGAGATCGCCGCGGTCACCACCGGCGGCGCGATCAAGGTCTTCGAGCACGACGGCAAGCTCAAGTGGACCTCGGCGGCGTTCGGCGTGGCCAGCTACAGCTACCCGGCGATCGCCGACATGGACGCCGACGGCAAGCCCGAGGTCATCCTCGGCAAGACGATCCTCAACAATGACGGCACCGTGCGCTCGACCGTCAAATACGGCACCGGCAGCCTCATCGCCGTCGTCATGGACATGGACGGCGACGGCGCCCAGGAGCTCGTCGGCGGCAACGCCATCTACGGCGTCGACGGCAAGGAGAAGTGGTACAACGGCAAGGCCGACGGCTGGGTCGGCGTCGCCGACATCGACGAGGACGCCTCCCTCGACATCGTGGTCGTCGGCGGCAGCAAGGTCCGCCTCCAGGACAACAAGGGCGTCGTGAAGTGGGACGTCGCCTTCCCCGGCGGCGGCGGCGGCCCGCCGACGATCGCCGACTACGACGGCGACGGCCACCCGGAGATCGGCGTCGCCGGCAAGACCGGCTACGTCGTCTTCGAGGCCAACGGCGCGGTGTTGTGGCAAAAACCGACGCAGGACGCCAGCTCGCAGCAGACCGGCTCGTCGGTCTACGACTTCGAAGGCGACGGCGCCGCCGACGTCGTCTACAACGACGAGGTCCGCCTGCGCGTCTACGCCGGCGTCGACGGCACCGAAAAGCTCAACATCCTCGGCCACGGCAGCGGCACCATCTACGAGTACCCGCTCGTCGTGGACGTCGATAATGACGGCCAGTCGGAGATCGTCGTCGTCAATAATAACTATGCGTACGGCACCAAGGCCGGCGTGACAGTCTACGGCGACAAGGACAAGTCGTGGCGGCCGGCGCGGAAGATCTGGAATCAGCACGCGTACTACATCACCAATACGGTACGCCTGGCTTAGAACCGCGCTGCGCGGCCGTATACTAGATAATATGTCTTTTAGGACAGGGCCATCGGGCCGCTAGCGTGGCTCGAATTTGTCG
>Ga0075163_10007447_pt1 | contig 14469 bp, 15 predicted proteins | sample JI1023141ADNA_FD_71478 | JGI IMG/M metagenome (GOLD analysis project Ga0075163, IMG submission 71478) | Wastewater effluent complex algal communities from Wisconsin, to seasonally profile nutrient transformation and Carbon sequestration -... | ecosystem: Engineered > WWTP > Effluent > Algae...
ATGGCCGGTACCTGGATGAGTTTGGTAAAAGGTTTTGGCGGTATGCGTGTGCGCGATGGTAAATTACATTTCACTCCGTTTATTCCTGATCAATGGAAGTCATATTCGTTCCGGCTTGAGTTCCGCGACCGCGTAATTAAAGTAAAAGTTGGCGCAGGCGGAAAAGTAGATACCGTGCTGGAGCATGGTGAGCCGTTGGAAATTGTAATGAATGGAAAATCGGTAACGTTAAATAAATAAAGTTATGAAAGCAGGTTTCTGTATGATTCTGACATTGCTGTCAATCGTTTCTTTTGCGCAAAAGAAACCTGCTGCCGATACTCGATTGGCAGGGCTTGATGCCGAGCTTCAGAAAGTTTTAGATACCTGGAAAGTGGCTGGCTTTGCTGTAGCTATTGTAGAGAAAAACAAAGTTGTTTATGCAAAAGGATTTGGTTACAGCGATTACGAAAAGAAAACTCCGGCAACAGCCAATACTTTGTTCGCCATTGGAAGTTGCAGTAAAGCATTTACCTCGGCTGTGTTGGGGCAATTGCGTAGCGAGAATAAACTTGCGTTTGAAGACAAGCCTTCCAAATATATTCCGGAGTTGAAATTCTTTAACGATGAGATGAATAACTCCATAAAAATTCGCGATCTGATGAGTCACCGTACTGGTTTACCACGCCATGATTATTCGTGGTATTTGTTCCCATCTGATTCTAAAGATAGTTTGATACAACGCATAGCGTATCAGGAACCTTTTGCCGGAGTGCGCGAGCGATGGTATTACAACAATTTTATGTTTCTGGCGCAGGGTGTGGTGTCCGAAAAACTTACGGGTAAAACGTGGGAAGAGAATGTGCAGGAGCGAATCTTCAAGCCCTTGAATATGGTACGCAGCAACCTCTCTATTCCTGAAATGCAAAAAGCAACCGACATAGCCATTGGTTATGGACTCGAAAAAGAAACTACGATCAAGAAAATGGATTATTATCACATTGCCGGTATGTCGCCCGCAGGTAGCATCAACAGCAGTGTAAACGAAATGTCTAATTGGGTAATTACCTGGATTAATGGTGGTAAGTTTAATGGCAAAGAAATTATTCCGGCAAGTTATGTCACGGAAGCGATGAGTTCGCAAATGGTTATTGGTGCATCGTTACCCGATAAAACAAATCCTGATTTACACTTATCCAACTACGGTTATGGTTGGTTTCTTTCTTCTTACAAAGGTCACTATCGCGTAGAGCATGGCGGCAACATTGATGGATTTTCGGCCAATACTTCTTTCTTCCCAAGCGATAGTGTAGGCATTGTAGTGTTGGTTAATCAGAATGGCTCAGGTGTTCCTTCGGTGGTTCGCAACATCATTTCCGACAGAATGCTGAAAGTAAAAGTAACCGATTGGAATAAACAATTGAAGGAAAGACGGGATAAAGCTTTGGCAGAGCAGAATAAAGCAGCGGCTACCCGCTCATCAAATAAAGTTAAAGGCACAAAACCTTCCCACATCCTGGCGGAGTTCACGGGCAAATATTCGCATCCTGCGTATGGCGATTTTACAATTACGTACGATCGCGATTCGCTGTTCGCCAACTTTAAGCGCATGAAGTTGTGGTTAGCGCACCATCATTACGATGTGTTTAATTCGTATGCAGTTGAAAACGGAAAACCCGATACCACAACAAGCGAGAACTCAACTCAGTTTCTGTTTTCTGGAAACGAAGTGGGGGAGATTAGTAAAGTCGCGCTAAAGCTTGAGCCTACCTTAGCACCGTTCGAATTTAAGCGCACTCCAATTAAAGTTGATGTGAGTACAGCCGATCTTAAACGCTATGAAGGTGAGTTTGAATTGGGCGGAATGACCGTTCGCTTCTTTACGAAAGCAGATGCACTGCGGCTTTTTGTTCCCGGCCAACCGGAGTATGAATTGGTTCCAACAGGAAAACATAAGTTTATGCTTAAGGGGCTTGAAGGATTTAAGATTGAATTTGTAGAAACTAACGGCACGTTATCCGAAGCAGTGTTCAATCAACCTAATGGTGTATTTAAAGCGAAGCGGAAGTAACTTTCTCCCATTCTTCAAAAGCCTTTAGTTCGGTAGCAGCCGAACTAAATACCCAGGCAATTATGGCCATGTCATCCACAAGTCCAATGCCTACCAACAGGTCGGGCACCAGGTCGAATGGGTTAATGAAATAGATGCAAGCAGCCAATAAGCCAACCAACACACGGGTTGATTTCAGCTTATAAGTCCCGGTTAAATTTGCTTTAATAAGCCGGCCAATAAGCGAAATCTGGGCTTTCAGATTCGGGCGGCCTTCTGTTGACCAATCCACGCGACTGATTTTAACGACTAATTCAGCAAGAATTCGCGCCACACGACCGGGTTTCCCCATAAGTCGGGCGGCTTGCTTCAAAGCCATATTAAAAAAGCTGTTTTGCATTTCTGATAAACGTCAGTTTTAGGCTATTAATTTCAATGCCGGTCTAAAATTATAAAGGTTTCCATTGAAACTGGGCCGGAATATTCGGAAATTTCTCATGCCTTTCGCACCTAAACCCACCTCTTATGGAAACTTCAGCACATGATTTTATCGAAACCTGGGACTACTACCTGATTCTGGGTTCTTATGTTTTCTTTGGTATAGCCGTTTTAATTTTCCTTTATCACGAAATAAAACTGTTAACTATTTCTGATAATAAAGAACGATACGATTATGTAAACCTGCACGAGGTAAAGTTTTTCTGGTATGCAATTTTGAGTGGCATGATCGGTGTATCCTTATTCGCTACCGCAGAATTAACCCCGTTATTGCCGGTTGACGATACCGTGAAGTTGTACATCAGTATTTTCCTGTTGGCATGTTCGTTTGTAATTGTGTACACGTTGTTATCGAGTTTAATACGTATTCTATACCCACGCATGTTAGAGAGCCGGCTCAGAAGCATTCGGAATAAGCCACGCAAATCATCGGCAGGAAATACTATGCGTAAGCTTTCGGAGGAAGAAGGTTCTGTGCATTTAGAAACGAATGAGCTGCAGCAACATCAAAGTGAAATACATTCAGTAGAGTATGATGTGTGGGTTGATGAGAAAACAGGGGAGAAGAAGGTAGAAAAATATATGCCTTATCAACATGCTGAAAAATGCGGTGAGTGTGGCTACTATACTATGAAGATTGATTCGGAAGAGATTGAGAAGCAACCTACACAAACGGAAGACGGTTTGTTGCTGGAGCATTACCGGTGTAGTTATTGCAAACATCGCGAAGCAAAAGAGGTGGTAATTGCGGCACTCGCATCGAATGTAAAAAATTTATAGCAGAGAATGGCTCGCTTGCTCGTACTGTTACTTACAGCAGTAGTACTTTTTCATATTTTGGTTTTGATAGGAGTGGTGCCGTTCGAAATTGTCTGGGGCGGTCGGTTGAAATCGCAGGCAGAAATGATCCGCTTCGAAATTGTTTCAATAACGCTTAACCTATTTATGATTTTTGTAGCGTGTCATGCGGCAGGGTTTATCCATATTCTCAAAGCCAAAGTAGTAAAGTGGTTACTGGTACTAATGGCGGCTTTATTTGCACTCAACACCATCGGTAACATTGTGGCAGTCGATCCGCTGGAGCGATGGATTTTTACACCGCTCACAGCAATCTTAGCTATACTTTGTATTTTGATTCTGCGGAAACGCTAATTTTTCGTCATTACATACCGATAATAAAAGCGCGTACCGTCTTGCAGGTTGCGATAAAACTTTGAACCTACAACACCGGCAAATTCAGCAAATAGTTTTTGCCACTTTGGCGGAACCAGATCACGGATGCGTTTTTGTTTGGCTTCATCTTCGGCTTCAATAGCCATTACCACACGGCTGGTAATGTTCTCTTCCAACTTCATAGTTAATCCACTTTCAGCCAGTAGCTGATTTAGCTCGGGCATATCTTGTGCATACCTGAAATCGACCATTAAAAAGTAGCCACCGGGTTTTAGCACGCGTTTCACTTCACTCAAAAATTTCTTTACGGATCCGTATGCATGGCACGACTCCACATTCACAACCACATCAACACTATTGTCGGCTAATGGAATATTCTCGGCACTTCCCTGAATAAATTTAAGATTAGGAAGATGATGCAACTTATTCGCAAGATCAACGGCATGTTGGGCCAGATCCATACCGGTGTATTGTTTGGGCTTGAAATATCCCGCAAGGTGTAATGCGCCACCACCGCGACCGCTACCAACTTCTAACACAACCTTATTAGCCAAATCGGCTTTGCTTGCCAGATGATGATACATCTGCAGCGGATAAAGTTGCAACGGTTGAGTTTGAAATACGGGTACTGGCTCGTCCGCAGTAGGGAAGTAGCCATAGTTCATAAAATGCCAGTCATCGGCTGGTATATGTTTCGCTAACCACTCGTAAGTGATTTTTGCGTTAAGGCGTTTAAACCAAGCAAACTTTTTAAATGGCGAGAGTAAAGTCTTAATCATGCGGTAGATTTAGGGTACGGCAAAGTAATATAAAATTCAGGTATATTTTCGGACTGAATAATTTGAGATGCAAAAGATTGGGATGATAAGTTTGGTGGTACGCGATTACGATGAAGCACTAACCTTCTATCGCGATGTACTTGGTTTTGTATTGATTGAAGACACCGTTTTAACACCTGCCAAACGATGGGTGGTTGTTGGGCCTGCTGGCGATGCCGGATGTCGTTTGCTGTTAGCCAAAGCAGCAACTGAAGAACAACAAAAGTTTGTAGGTAATCAAACCGGAGGCCGCGTGTTTCTTTTTATGTACACCGATGATTTTTGGCGCGACTATCAGAATCTGGTAAGCAAAGAAGTAAAATTTGTTCGCGAACCAGTTAACGAAAGCTATGGAACTGTGGCCGTGTTTGAAGATTTATATGGCAACCTGTGGGATTTGATTGAACGGAAATAAGAAAGGCTGCCTTTATTAAAGCAGCCTTTCCTTTTACGTTATTATAAATCTTAATGAGCAACTTTTGTCCGGCTCCGCATCCAGAATAAAAGTATTGTGAACAATACAATCAGGATTGCTGGAAATGTAATCATCTTTTGAAGCGTTGCTTGGCCAATTGCAAGCTCCATTTCATCACCTGAAAGGCCCAATGCAGTTGCCTTTGCACGAGCGCTTTCAATCCATCCTCCAAAGATTGGTTGCATATTTCCAGTCATGAACATTCCAATTGCACCAATAACTGACATGCCTAAGGCACCGCTCTTCGGAATTTTCTCAGCGACAAATCCAATCATATTGGGCCAGAAGAACGTAATCCCCAATGCAAAAATAGCGGCTGCAAAATACGTCATGCTTCCGGTAAGAGAACTAAGTAGAAAGATTCCTAATGCAGTTAAAATGGCAGATACTAAGAGTACACCTGTTTGATCATACTTGTGTACAAACTCTCCTCCAAAATAACGGCCTACAGCCATGATACCACTAATTAATGCGAGGATCATCATAGGCGCTGCACCACTTTTTGATAAAATTAATTGAACCCATTGATTTGGAACGAATTCCGAAATAGCTGTCATAGCCATGCAAGCACCAATAAAAATAAAAATAGGTGTAGCCATGGCTTTCAAATTTCCCGTTACCGTAGCGGATTCCTGAACACGAGGTTTAGGGAATTCCTGACCCCAGAATAAATAAGCGTAAACAATAGTCGGAACAAGGATAAGCCAAATCTGAGTCTGCCATCCTTCTGGGTTTGCTTCAGTCATAAAATAACTGATAAGGCTTCCTAAAACAATTCCTCCGGGAAACCACATATGAAAACGATTCAATAGTGTGTTCATCCTCTTACCCTCATAGCTATCGGCAATCATAGGATTACAGGCAGCTTCAGTACATCCGTTACCAAGACCTATTAAAAAGGTTGAAATAATAAGACCTGTATAACCTCCGGAATAAATCGTTAAAAGAATCCCTGCGGTATGCGTGAAAAAAGCAAACTGCATAATTTTTTTTGGGCCTACCGTATGATAGATTAATCCTCCAATAACCATGGCTAGGGGAAATCCCCAGAACCACATACTATTTATAAATCCCAATTGTTCAGCATTGAGTTGAAATTCTTTTCCTAGTTGATTAAGAACTCCAGCCCTGATACTAAAAGAAAATGCAGTGGTTATCAGTGCAAAACAACTTGCATAAAATAACCTGATATTCGGTTTATCGCTCATGTGTGTATGTGTTAAGGTTTTATTTTAGGTTTTGAAATATGTGAGGAAATTCGGTTTGATGCAAACGGTTGATATAAAAATGAAAAAAAAGTGTGCTCATAATTCAAATACCATCCCGCTTTTGCGGAGTGTAACATAAATACGCTTATCAAATTTATACAACGCTGCTGCCCGGTGCGATACGTCTTTCTGTTTTTCTTTACAGTTTATCAACAACTTCATTTTACCCAGCTTACGCCTGAAGTTAGACTTATCCAATTTCGTTTCCAGAATAGCTTCGTACAACTCCTGAAGTTGCAGCAACGAAAATTTAGCGGGCAACAAGTTAAAGCCAACCGGTTCGTGCCGCACTTTGTGTTTCAAATGCTTGTAACCAAAGTCAAGAATCTGGTTGTGATCGTAAATTAAATCGGGTACATCGTGTACATTAAACCACTGCGCATCCGAAGCCGTAAAGCCCGGTATCAGCGAATAGCTTTCTTCATTTACCAGTGCATAAAAGGCAAGCGTTACCACCCGCTTTTCCGGAAACCTGTTGGGTTCGCCAAACGCTTTCAGTTGCTCTAAGTAAATGTCACTAATCCCTGTAAGGGATTTCAATAATCGTTTGGCGGCATCGTCCACACTTTCTCCATAGGTTATCCAGCCACCGGGCAGTGCCCATTTGCCGGCACTTATGCCCTCGGCATGCTTTACTAAAAGAATATCTAACCGCCCATCCTTAAAACCGAAGATTACACAGTCAATAGACAGTGCTTCGATGATATTTTCGGTGGAAGCGGGACTGGGCATAAAAATTATCCGGCTAATATATGGTCATTTTGACTATAAGTAAATACTTTTGGACATAATTCAATCGTATGCAGGAGTATGTTTTGGGCCTTGATATTGGCAGTTCTTCAGTAAAAGCTACTTTGGTAAGCATTGGTACGGGCCAGCGTGTGGCCTCGGCTCAATCGCCTGCCGAGGAGATGGAAATGTTAGCCGTTCAGCCCGGCTGGGCCGAACAAGAACCCGAAACCTGGTGGCAGCATGTGCTGATTTGCATCAAACAAAGTCTAGCGCAGGCCGGTGCCAAAGGCGAACAGGTTAAAGCAATTGGTATTGCCTACCAGATGCACGGACTGGTGTGTATTGATAAAGCTGGTGTTCCCGTTCGGCCTTCTATTATCTGGTGCGATAGCCGCGCGGTAAAGTATGGTGACGAGGCCTTTCATAAACTGGGCGAGTCATATTGTTTGTCGCACTTTCTTAACTCACCCGGAAATTTCACTGCTTCAAAACTGAAGTGGGTAAAAGAAAATGAACCTGCCGTTTATGAGCGCATCCATAAAGTTATGTTGCCAGGCGATTACATCGCTTTTAAGCTTTCGGGCCAAACAACCACTACTGACACCGGATTATCGGAAGGTATTTTCTGGGATTATAAAACAGGTGCTATTGCCAAGTCGTTGCTGGATCATTATGGCATAAGCGCAGATTTACTACCTGAGATTAAACCCGTATTTTCTATTCAGGCCGAAGTAGATGCCAAAGCAGCCGAACTTACCGGATTGAAAAAAGGAACTCCAGTTTCGTATCGTGCAGGCGATCAACCTAACAATGCATTCTCTCTTAATGTATTGAACCCAGGCGAAACGGCCGCTACTGCGGGAACGTCAGGAGTGATTTATAGCGTTACAGATGATAATGCGTTTGATAAGCAATCGCGTGTAAACGCTTTTTTACATGTTAACAATCAGGCTGCACAAAAACGCAATGGTATTTTACTTTGCGTGAATGGCACAGGCATTCTGAACAGCTGGCTGCGTAAGAATGTACGTAGCGTAGATGCGTTTCCGTACACCAAAATAAATGAACTGGCTTCGGGTGTGGGTGTGGGTGCCGATGGGTTGCTGATGTTGCCCTTCGGAAATGGTGCCGAACGTATTCTCGAAAACAAAGTGATCAATGCTTCGTGGCACGGACTTGATTTTAATCGCCACTCGCAAGCGCATGTCTTTCGGGCAGCACAGGAAGGAATCGTGTTTGCGCTTCGTTACGGCTTCGATATTCTGCAGTCAATGGGTTTAAAGTCGCAGGTAATAAGGGCTGGTCATGCCAATATGTTTTTGAGTCCGGTGTTTAGAAATGCTTTTGTAAACACCATTGGTGCCCGCCTGGAACTTTATGATACCGATGGTGCTATGGGTGCTGCGTTGGGTGCAGGCGTAGGGGCTGGTCTTTACGCAGATTTTAAACAAGCATTTACAGGTTTAAAACTATTGCTTGAGGAAACGCCAGCTAAAAATCAGCAAGAGCAACATGAATCAGCGTATCAGAAATGGAAAACCATTTTAGAGCAGCAACTCAGTAGATAATAAATTTATTTTCCGCATCGTCTCTCGCAGAACTCGCAGAGGACGATGCAAATTCGGAGTCACATCGTCCCCGAAGCGGGAGACGATAGAGAAAGCGAGATTACACAAAATGGGAGGAGATTTTGAATTCATATTTAGTAAATTAGAGAACTAAAATCGCTGTTATGAATATAGAATTGGAGAAGGTGCTGATTAAGCAAGATGTTGATGGTGTTACCGATGAAAAACTACTTGGAGCCATAAGAAGGCTTCTTACATTGGCTAAACAAAAGCAACAAACCGTAGCCTTTACGGATGATGAACTCTACGATAGGATTGTAGAATCTCGTAAAGCTATTCATGCCGGTAAACTTATCGCACAAGAAGAAGCCCGAAAATACTTTCTTGATAAATATAGCTTTGCGTCTTTGCGTCTTTGCGTGTAATAATTCGATAAAAGATTTCATACAAAACAAAATCCAACAGAACTTTTAAAAAACAAATAATCATGAAAGTAATCAAAGGAAAACAAGAGTATTTCAAAGGCATTCGTGCTATTAAGTACGAAGGCAAAGATTCGGATAATCCGCTTGCGTTTAAGTTTTATAATCCCAACAAAAAAGTGGGCCGTAAAACTATGCAGGAGCATCTACGGTTTGCTATTTCCTACTGGCATACCTTCTGCGGAACAGGTGGCGATCCTTTTGGAAGTGGCACAAAACAATTTCCTTGGTTACAAGCCGGTGATGCTGTTCAGCGGGCTTACGATAAAATGGATGCAGCGTTTGAATTCATTACAAAAATCGGTTCACCTTTCTATTGCTTTCACGATTACGATCTGGTAGATGAAGCGCCCACACTGGCTGAATCAGAAAAACGCCTGCGCAAGATTGTAGACTACGCTAAACAGAAGCAACAAGATTCGGGTGTAAAACTACTGTGGGGAACCGCCAACCTATTTGGTAACCCACGCTACATGAATGGTGCTGCTACCAATCCTGATTTTCAAGTAGTATGCCATGCCGCTGCGCAGGTAAAGAATGCCATTGATGCGACTATAGAATTAGGCGGCACTGGCTATACTTTTTGGGGCGGACGCGAAGGTTATATGTCGTTGTTGAATACCAATATGAAACGTGAACAGGAACACCTGGCACGGTTCCTTCAAATCTCGCGCGACTATGCCCGCAAGCAAGGTTTTAAAGGTGTGTTCTACATCGAACCTAAACCAATGGAACCTTCCAAACATCAATATGATTTTGATGCGGCAACGTGCCTTAACTTTTTGCGCCAGTTCGATCTGATGGACGATTTTAAACTAAACATAGAAGTTAACCACGCCACACTGGCCAGCCACACGTTCGATCACGAATTGCAGGTATCGGCCGATGCAAATGCATTGGGAAGTATTGATGCAAACCGGGGCGATAACCAAAACGGTTGGGATACCGATCAGTTCCCTAACAACGTATATGAAATTACAGAAGCGATGTTGGTTATTTTGCAGGCCGGTGGTTTTAAAACCGGAGGCATAAACTTCGATGCCAAAACCCGCAGAAACTCAACCGACCTGGTGGATATTTTCTATGCACACATTGGTGGAATGGATACGTTTGCCAGGGCCTTAATTGCCGCACATGCTATACTAGAAGATGGTGAATTTACTAGCTTGAAGAAAGATCGATACGCCTCGTTTGATAGAGGCAACGGCAAGAAGTTTGTAAACGGAAGCATTGGCTTACGCGAGCTGCGCCAGTTGGCTTTAAAGAATGGTGAACCTGCACAAATCAGCGGAAAACAAGAGTACCTGGAAAACCTGTTGAACAAGTTTGTTTGAGAAAACCGTAGAAGAGAATTTTGATGTAGAAATTAAAAGTTTACATTCAATCATTAAGAATGGCAAAACGTGTTTATCTATTTCTTTTGATCTTATCTGAACTTATTTTGTTTTCTTCATGTGAAAGGAAGGATGTTAAGTATGAGTATTATAGTGATCCTGAAAAGAGTATTAAGAGCAAAGGTGAATACTCGGAAGGTGTTTTGGATGGAAACTTGACTTATTATTATCCGGACGGAAAAAGAGAGGAGACATCAAAATGGAGTAAGGGAATTAGAAACGGACTAACTATTGCCTACGACTCTAATGGAGTTATACGTACAGAATATTTATACAACAAGGGAAAAGTTAGTGCGGTCAAGATTTACTATGAAACGGGTACTCTTAAATATGATGCTCATATAAACGAAAATAACATATTTTACCAAGAGAAAAATTATGATAAATCTGGTAAACTTCTTGAGATGTCTCCGCTTGTTAGACTTAATCGAGACACCCTTACACTAGGTGATACCCTAACAATTATTGGATCAATTAGCAATGTTGTGGATAAAAAATATCAAAGTGGTACCCTAATTGTCGGAAATAAACAAGATACTACAAGTTTTATTGCTGAAACATCATCCGATAGTAATGTTTATAAAATCTTAATCGGGCCAAAGAAACGGGGACACTACCAATTAATGGCTCAGTTCTCATTTCCAGGTGATTCACTTGCACTTTTCACTTCATTTAAAATTGTAGTAGAATAGAATTATTCGTTGGTTGTTGTGACTGTTTGGCCAACCTTTCAAAAAAGAATGTGTGTTAAAATAATGGAATTTAAGTATTTTTCGCTTTAACTTTTAAAATTAACCAGAGCCTAATCGCATGAACAGAAAACTAAGAATGGGAATGGTTGGTGGAGGAAAAGATGCCTTCATCGGATCAATCCACCGGCTGGCCGCCAATATGGACGGGCTGATTGAAGTTGTTGCCGGAGCCCTCAGCATCAATCCGGAAGTTGCCAAAGAAAGTGGTAAAATGTTATTCCTGTCGGAGGACAGAACGTACACCACGTTTGAGGAGATGATTGAAAAAGAAAGCAAACTCCCGACCGATAAACGCATTGATTTCGTAACCATTGTTACGCCCAACTTTGCACACTTTGCCCCGGCTATGCTAGCCATGGAAAAGGGTTTTCATGTGGTGATTGAAAAACCAATCGCGTTTACATTAGACGAAGCCCGTCAGTTAAAAAAGAAAGTTCAGGAAACAGGTTTGCTGCTTTGCTTAACGCATACCTATTCGGGTTACCCGATGGTGCGTGAAGCGCGCGCGATGGTTCGTGATGGTGTATTCGGAAAAATCCGCAAAGTATATGTGGAGTATCCACAAGGCTGGTTGAGCAAAATGAGCGAAAGAGAAGGTAATGCACAGGCTGCCTGGCGTACCGATCCAAAACGTTCGGGTAAAGCTGGCGCGATGGGCGACATTGGAACTCATGCTGCGCATTTAGCGGAGTTTATAACGGGTTTAAAAATTACCCACTTATGTGCCGACCTGAACATTATGGTTCCGGGCCGTGCATTAGATGATGATGGTAACGTTTTATTAAAGTTTGATAACGGTGGCGCTGGTGTGTTAATGGCTTCGCAGGTTGCAGCCGGTGAAGAAAACGCCTTGAAGATTCGGGTGTATGGTGAGAACGGTGGTTTGGAGTGGTCGCAGCAAGAACCCAATACGTTGTTGGTTAAATGGCTGGATAAACCCACGCAGATTTATCGTGCCGGTACAAATGGATTTTTACATCCTGATGCACAGTTTAACACGCGCACTCCAGCTGGGCACCCCGAAGGTTACCTCGAAGCGTTTGCAAATCTCTATCGCAATTTTGCTTTAGCGCTAACGGCTAAGATTGATGGCACCAAAGCTTCTGAGCATATTGATTTCCCTTCGGTGGATGATGGTATCCGCGGTATGGCGTTTATCGATAACGTAGTAAAGAGCGGACAGAGTAAAGAAAAGTGGACTCCATTTGAAGTTTAAGTTATGAAGACATTAAAAGGCCCTGGAATTTTTCTGGCCCAGTTCATGGGCGATGAACCTCCATTCAACAATCTGAAATCTATTTGCAAGTGGGTAGCTTCACTGGGCTATGTAGGCGTACAAATACCTACATGGGATAGCCGCTGCATCGATCTAAGAAAAGCAGCCGAGAGTAAAGACTATGCCGATGAGATTCGCGAAACAGTTGAATCATGTGGTTTGCAGATAACGGAACTATCCACACACCTGCAAGGACAACTGGTAGCTGTTCATCCTGCTTATGATGTGATGTTTGATGGTTTTGCACCGAAATCCGTACACGGTAAACCAAAAGAAAGAACAGCCTGGGCAGTAGATCAATTAAAACTTGCAGCTAAAGCCAGTAAAAATTTAGGGTTGAATGCACACGCAACTTTTTCGGGTGCGTTGATGTGGCATACAGTTTATCCCTGGCCGCAGCGTCCTGCCGGATTAGTAGAAGATGGCTTTAAAGAATTAGCCAAACGTTGGCTGCCCATTCTTAATGCGTTCGATAAAGTAGGTGTAGATGTGTGTTACGAAATCCATCCGGGCGAAGATTTACACGATGGTATAACCTTCGAGCGTTTCTGGGAAGCAACTGGTAAACATACACGCGCAAATATTTTATATGATCCAAGTCACTTTGTATTGCAGCAATTAGATTACCTGCAATACATCGACTTCTATCACTCTTTTATTAAAATGTTTCACGTAAAGGATGCGGAGTTTAACCCTACCGGTAAGAGCGGTGTGTATGGTGGCTTTCAGGATTGGGTAAACCGTCCGGGACGTTTCCGTTCGCTTGGCGATGGTCAGGTTGACTTCCAATCTATCTTTACCAAAATGGCTCAATACGATTACAGCGGTTGGGCTGTGTTGGAGTGGGAGTGTTGCATCAAACATCCTGAACAAGGCGCAGCAGAAGGTGCACCGTTTATAAAAGATCACATCATTCGGGTAACCGAAAAAGCATTTGATGATTTTGCATCAACTGGAAAGAATCCTTCACTCAATAAAAAAGTGTTAGGTCTGAGTTAAAATTGATATTATACTAAATAACAATCCCCAATGAAAAATAAAATCTCAATAGTAGTTGCCGTTGTGCTGGCGTTAACGCTGATGTATTGTGGTTCTAAGAAAGCCGAAACACAAACCGAAGATTATGGTACACCCGATGAAAGCACAGCACCGGTACAAGCGGTTGATGTAATTGCACAAGGCGAGGCGTTGGTAAAAGCCAGCGATTGTAAAACCTGTCATCATGCTACCAATAAATTGATTGGCCCAGCGCATACTGAAGTTGCAAAAAAATATGAGTTCACTGCAGCCAATGTTACCTACTTAGCAAAAAAAATTATGGAGGGTGGCACAGGTGTATGGGGCGAAATCCCAATGTCGCCACATGCTGATCTTTCGCAGATTGATGCGGAGAAGATGGCGCGTTATGTACTATCGTTAGATGGTGAAACAGAACATTAAGATGAAGAGACTTACAATACTTGTTTTGAGTTTAATTGTCTTTTCAACGCAGGCTCAACACAACACGCTTACATCAAAAGAAAAGAAAGCCGGTTGGCAACTTTTGTTTGATGGCAAAACCACGAATGGCTGGCATACCTTTAAATCCGATAAAGTAGGTGCTGCATGGAAAATTTCTGACGAGGCACTTTTTCTGGATACCTCAAACAAAGAAGAAAAAGGTGGCGATCTGGTAACCGATCAGGAATTTGAAAACTACGAGTTATACCTCGAATGGAAAATTCAGGCTTGTGGAAACAGTGGTGTAATTTTCAATGCTCAGGAATCTGATGAGTATAAATACATTTGGATGACTGGCCCGGAAATGCAAGTGTTGGACAACACGTGCCATCCCGATGCAAAAATTATCAAACATCGTGCTGGCGATTTGTATGATTTGATTTCGTGTTCGAAGGAAACGGTTAAGCCTGCTGGCGAGTGGAATGCAGCCCGATTAATTTCCAATAAAGGCAAGTTTGAGTTTTGGCTTAACGGTGTAAAAACAGTTGAGTTTACCATGCACAC
>Ga0075163_10007448_pt1 | contig 14468 bp, 9 predicted proteins | sample JI1023141ADNA_FD_71478 | JGI IMG/M metagenome (GOLD analysis project Ga0075163, IMG submission 71478) | Wastewater effluent complex algal communities from Wisconsin, to seasonally profile nutrient transformation and Carbon sequestration -... | ecosystem: Engineered > WWTP > Effluent > Algae...
CCCCGCTCGGGGGCACCATGGATCAAACCGCGCCGCGCGGCAATCTGTGCGGTGGGTCAAGCAAATCGCTCGGTGTAAAGTACCACTTGACGCTTGACGCCGCCCTGTGGCACCGTCCACCGATGACCGCCTCCACCGAGCTGCGCACCCGTCCTGGCCTCACCCTCCCCCGTCCGCTGCGCGAGCGCTGGCTAGGGATTCAACGCGATCTGCGGGCGCTCGGCTCGGGCTTTTTCGGAGACCGACCCCCGGTGGCCAGCGCCCGCACCGGTGCAGGGTGGTCGCGGCGGACCATCCAGGACACGGGCGCCCTCGCCCGCCGCACACTCCTGGTGGCGGGCATCGATCGCCTCACCCCCGACGCGGTGCGGATTCGGCTCGCCGATCCCACCGGCGCCCCGGTGCTCTTCCGCCCCGGCCAGTTCTTCACGGTGTGTGTGGTGATCGAGGGGGTGGAGCACCGGCGGGCCTACAGCCTCTGCTCCGATCCCGGCCAGCCCGCCCAGGTGGCCATCGGGGTGAAGCGAGCTGGGCTGGTCTCGAGCTTCCTGGTGGAGGCCCTCCAGCCTGGCGCCGCCCTCGACATCCTCGGCCCCTCGGGCAGCTACGGCCTGGTCCTCGATCCGACTGCGCGCCGCGAGGTGGTGTTGGTGGCGGGGGGCAGCGGCATCACCCCCCAGCTCGCGCTCGCCCAGGGCCTCTTGCGGCAGGAGCCCGGCACCCGGGTGGTGCTGCTCTACGCCAACCGGGGCCTCGACGACGTGATGTTCGCGGCCGATCTTATTGAACTGCAAGCACAATTCCCCGAGCGCTTCCAGGTGCACCACGTGCTCGAGGCCCCACCCGCAGGCTTCGAGGGCACGGTGGGGCGCCTGGATGCGGCGGTGGCCGAAGGCATCATCGCCGCGTTGGGCCGCGATGAGGCGACGTGGTTGCTGTGCGGGCCGGCCCCCATGATGGAGGCGGTGGTGGGCGTCCTGGCGGCTCGGGGCGTGCCCGCCGCGCGCATCCACCAGGAGCGCTTCACCGCGGCGCCGCGCTCGCAGGCCGCCGCCACCACCCCCCAGCCCTTGCTGGTGCGCCTGGGCGGCACCCGCATCGCGACGGACGTGGCGCCGGGCAGCACCCTGCTGGAGGCCGGTCTCGCGGCCCGGGCGGCCATGCCGTACTCGTGCGCGCTGGGCGGCTGCGGCGCCTGCAAGGTGCGCCACATCGCCGGCGAGGTGGTGATGGACGAGCCCAACTGCCTGACCGAGCGCGAGCGCGCCGCGGGCTACCTGCTGGCGTGTGTGGCCCGCCCGGTGGGCCCGGTGGAGATCGAGGTGGTGCGTTGAGCGCACCCGCCACCGCCCGCCGGACCGTGCCGCCCCCCCCACCCGTCGCCGAGGCGCCCGCTGACGGCTGGACGTTGCGCATGAAGGACCTCTGCGCCCAGAGCGGCCTCACGCGGCAGGCGATCCACTTCTACATCCTGGAGGGCCTGCTGCCCGGCGGCCGTAAGACCGGGCGCAACATGGCGTTTTACGGGCCCGAGCACGTGGAGCGGCTGCTGCTCATTCGCCGGCTGCAGCACGAGCGCTTCTTGCCCCTCAAGGCCATCAAGGACCTGCTGGGCGAGCGCGACCAGACGCTGGTGGGGTACAGCGCCAGCCAGCGGGGGTTCTTGGAGGCCATTCGGCGGGTCCTGCCCACCACCGAGGCCGGCGCCGTGCCCGCCGAGGAGCTGCTGGCCCGCGGCCTCATCGACGCGGGCGATCTGAGCGAGTTGGTGGAGCAGGGCGCCATCGCCGGCCGGCGCGATCCCGAGACGGGCACCATCGCCGTGCACGCACCCGACGTGCCGCTGGTGGCGCTCTTTGGCGAGCTGCGGCGCGCGGGCATTACCCAGGAAGCCGGCTTTACCATTGAGGATTTGGGCCTGTACGAGCAGGCCGTCGCCCGCCTCATCCGCCTGGAAACCGTGCTGGTGCTCGAGCGGCTGGGCCAGCGCCCACCAGAAGAGGTCGCCGCGCTCATCGAGCGCACCATCCCGATCACCAACGCCATCATCGGCCACCTCCGGCAGCGCCGCGTGCGCGACCTGTTGGCCAGCTTGTAAGGGGACACGCCATGAAGGTCTTCGATCAGCTCTTCGGCCGTTTGCCGCCTCGGGTCCAGAGCCAACTCGACAGTTGGCGCGAGATGGTGGAGGTCTTCACCCACATCCGCGACCCCAAGGTGTTGCGCTCGCTGGGGCCATCCGGGGTGCGGGGGCTGTTGCTCAAGCGGGGCAAGCAAGGCGTGCCCACCCGGGTACCCGCCCATCATTACGCGCACTTCGACTGGTCCTACCCCCACGATCACCCCGAGATGGAGGCCCTCTACCTGCGCGCCAAGCGGGGTCAATGGGACGGCGACGACCTGCCCTGGGGCACCGACGTGGACCCCTACAATCCCGAGACGCCCATCCTGCCGCGGTGGTTCCTGGACCTCGACGCCAACCCGGTGGCCCGCAAGCTCAACGACAAGGAGCAGCTGGGTCTGCAGCACAGCCTGGCCGCCTGGATGCTCTCCCAGTTCCTGCACGGCGAGCAGGGCGCACTCTATGCAGCCGCGCAAGTAACCGAAACTGTTCAGTTTTTTGACGGAAAATTCTACGGCGCCACCCAGGTGATGGACGAGGCGCGCCACGTGGAGGTCTTCCAGCGTTACCTGGAGAGCAAGCTCGGCAAGCTCTACACCATCAACGACAACCTCTTCGTCATCATCGACGCCCTGATGGCCGACGGCCGCTGGGACATGAAGTTCCTCGGCATGCAGATCATGGTGGAGGGCCTCGCCCTGGGCGCCTTCGGCATGCTCTACCAGACCACCTCGGAGCCGCTGCTCAAGTCCTTGTTGCGCAACGTGATTCAGGACGAAGCGCGCCATGTGCACTACGGCGTGGTGGCCCTGCGCGACCACTTCCGCACCGAGTTGAGTGAGGCCGAGCGCCGCGAGCGCGAGGACTGGTGCTTCGAGGTGGCCCTGCTCATGCGCAACCGCTTCATGGCCTACGAGGTCTACGAGGAGTGGTTTGAGGGGCGCCTCAGCCGCAGCCAGTGGCGCGCCTTTGTCACCCGAGCGCCTGGCATGGAGATCTTCCGCAACGTGATGTTCAGCCGGCTGGTGCCCAACCTGCGCGAGATCGGCCTGCTCACCGACCGCATTCGGCCGGCCTATGCCCAGGCGGGCCTGGCGAAGTACTTCAACGGCATCTCCGCCGACCACCTGTCGGGCGACCAGCTGCTGGGCGACCTCGAAGCGAGCCGCGCGGCGTAGCCGTTTCGCAGGCAAATTCTCCCATCAAATCAGGTGGTTGACCGCTGCGTATCCGCAGAGACTGCCGAGGCGTAGGGTGGGTGCATGTCCGTCCTGCGCCTCACCGGCCTCGCCCTCTTGGCCTTCTTCATCATCGCCAGCTACGAAGTGGCCCGCTCGCCCGTGGAGTCGCTCTTCCTCGCCGCCCACGGGTCGGAGGCCCTGCCCCGAGCGTGGCTGCTGGTCGCGGGTGGCGCGGTGGTGGTGGCGGGGCTGCATGCCATCATGGCCGCGCGGCTCGCCCTACTCACAGTGCTGGCGGTGTGGACGACGCTCGCTGGCGTCCTGTTGGTGGGCCTTCTGTATGCCGCCGAAGTCCACCTGCCGGGGCATGCCTGGGCACTCTATCTCTGGAAAGACCTCTACATCGTGGTCCTGGTGGAGACCTTCTGGGCCCTCGCCAACGCCACCACCGGGCTGAAGCAGGCCCGCTGGGCCTATGGCGGGCTCCTCGTGGCCGGCACGCTGGGCGCCCTGGCCGGGGGCACGCTGGCGGGTCGGGTGGCGGCCAGCCACGGCTCCCAGGCCACGGTCTGGCTGGCGTTGCCGCTCTTGGGCGGTGTGCTCGCCGTCACCCTGGCGCTGCGCCGGTTTGTGCCCTCCACCGCCGTGCGCCCCGATGCCCGCGTGCTCCAGGCCGACCTGCGCGCGAGCCTCGGGGTGCTCTGGCAGAGTCGCTCGCTCACGCTGCTGCTGCTCATCGTGCTCGCGGTCCAGCTCGTGACCACGTTGGTGGACTACACCTACAACGGCGTCCTGGCGACGGCCTATCCCAACGCCGACGCCCGCACGGTGGTGATCAGCGACGTCTACCGGGTGGTGAACCTGGGCGCCCTGGTGCTCCAGCTCGGTGGGGGCCTCGTGCTCGCGCTGGGCCTGGGGCGCGTCTTCGTGGGGCTGCCGGTGCTCGTCGGCGTCACCGCCCTCGCCCTCGCCCTCCACCCGGTCTTCCTCGCCGCCGCCGCGGCCAAGGTCGTGGGCAAGTGCATCGACTACTCGCTGTTTCGCACCTGCAAGGAAATGCTTTACATTCCGATGAGTTACGCCGAGCAAACCCAGGGCAAGGCCCTGGTGGACGTCCTCACCTACCGCGTCTCCAAAGGTGGGGCCGCGCTGGCCTTGCAAGGTCTGCTCTGGGTGGGCCTGGGGGCGTGGAGTCCCTGGCTGGCGGTGGTGGGCGTGGCGGCCTGGGCGGGGTGCGCGGGGTGGCTGATTCGGCGCCAGGGCAGCGATCTTCAGCTGGCCCAGGGCTCGAAGCAGTCGTAGTTGCGCTGCCGGCGGATGCGGCCGTCGTGCAGCTCAAACACCATACAAATCGCGGCCTTCATCACCTGACCGGCGACGAGCTGGCCCGCAGTGATGGCCAGTGTGCCCGTCCAGCTCGCCTCCACCACCACCCGCTCGCCCTCCGCCGTGACCGACTCAACCGCGTAGTGCTGATCGGTGAGCAGCGTCCGCCCCAGCGCCATGCGACGCAGGCAGTCGGCCCGATCACTGCGCTGGCCGCGCGGGTTGAGGGCGTTGGGCAGCTCGAGCTGCTCGAACTCGGGGTGGAGGAGGGCTTCGAAGGCGCTCGGCTCATCGCTGAACGCCTCAACCAGCGCCAGGTAGCGGCGCACGATGTCGGTGGCACTCATGGTCGCGCAGGCTACCGGGTGCGGCGCTTCTTGTCGCGGTTCTGGGGCACATGCTTGCGGTAGCGGGCGCGCTGGCCAGGGCCGGAGTCGTCGATCCAGTAGGCGGAGCGCTCGCGCACGTCCATGTGCACAAACTTGGAGACGGGGTACCAGCCGAGGCCCACATTGTCGAAGCGCTTCAAGGAGTTCCAGATCTCCAGGGGGTCCACCCCGGGGAGGCGGAAGTCCACGGCCTGACCGTGGGCGTGGCGGCTGCCGTCGCGCTCCTTCGAGCGGTAGCCCGACAGAATGTGGATGGGCGAGTCGTACTGCTGGCCCACGAGGTACAGGTACCAGAGCAGGCGCTCGGGCACGCGCTTGTCCACCTGGTTCTTGTTGTCGGCCAGGAAGTCGGTGATCTGGGTGCGCGCGGCCTTGGAGATCCACATCCGCTGCGGATCCTTGGGGTCCACCTCGATCACCACGAGGTTGTTGAGGACCTTCTTCCCGCGCACGAGGCTGATGCGGTAGGGCTGGACCCGGCGGTTGCCCGGCGCAGTCGGGGTCACCGCGGGGCCCATCTCGGGCTCAAACGTGCGCGCGGGCGCCTCGGCCGAGGTGGGTTCCGGCTTCGTGGCCTCCCGAGATTTCTCCTTTTTGTTCGAGGAGATACGGGCGGCGGACTCGGCGTTGGTGACCGTCGTGCCGTCGTGGGCCAGCAGCTGCTGGCCGGGACCGGCGCAGGCGGACAGGGCGAAGAGGGCGATGAGGATCGGCAGACGCATGGCATCGGACATACCGCCAGTTCGCCGATCCACCAAATTTTCCGCCGGCCGACCGCCTGGAGGCCCAGCACGCGGCCAGCCTCGACATCATCCGATCATCCTGATATGCAGATGCCGATGTTCAACCTGGCCGACACCACCGACCTCTGCCGCCTGATGAGCGATGGCACGCGCCTGCGCCTGCTCAACGCCCTCGGGGTGGAGCCGCTGACGGTGGCTGAGCTGGTGCGGGTGACCGGCCTGGGGCAGTCGCGTGTGTCGACCCACCTGGCAAAACTGAAGGATTCCGGGCTGTTGCGGATGGATCCCCAGGGCGCATCCACGGTGTATGTGCTCGACCGCGCTGGCATGCCGCCCAGCGCTCAGCGCTTCTGGAGCTTCCTGGCCGAGCAGACCGACGATCCACTACTGGCCGACGACCGTCGCCGCGTGAGCGAGGTGGTGCGCGCCCGGGATGGCAACACCTGGGCGGACCAGGTGGCGGGCCGGATGGCGGGGCAGTACTCCCCGGGGCGCACGTGGGCGTCCTTCGCCCGCGGGGCGGTGGGGCTGGTGCAGACGGGCGACGTGCTCGACATCGCCTCGGGCGATGGGGTGCTGTCGGAGTTGTTGGCGCCGCGGGCCCGCACCGTCACCTGCCTGGACCTGAGCGCCCGGGTGACCGCCGCCGGGCGTGCCCGCCTCGCCCACCTGCCCAACCTGCGCTTCGTGCGGGGCGACATGCACCACCTGCCCTTCGCCGCCGCGCGCTTCGACGCGGTGTTGCTGATGGGGGCGCTGTGCCATGCCCGCGATCCGCAACGGGTTTTGCACGAGGCGGCCCGGGTGATGCGCCCGGGCGCCCTGCTCACGGCCGTCACGTTGGCCGCCCACCACCACACCGAGGCGGTGGAGCGCTATGACCATGTGCAGCACGGGTTTGCGCCCGACCCGCTGCGGCAGATGTTGGTCACTGCCGGCTTCTTGGTGGACGTCTGCGCCCCCACCCAGCGCGAGGCGCGCCCGCCCCACTTCACTGTCCTCACCGTCCATGCCCGCAGGGGCCCGGAGCTCCCATGACCCACCCGCCGCGCGTCGCCCAGCTGATCGAGCACTTCGATCGCCGCATCCTCATCCTCGATGGCGCGATGGGCACCATGGTGCAGCGCTATACCCTGGAGGAAGAGGACTACCGCGGTGACACCTTCCGTGAGCACCCGCACCGGCTGAAGGGCAACGCCGATGTGTTGAACATCACCCGCCCCGATGTCATCCGCGCCATTCACGCGGAGTATTTGGCGGCGGGCGCCGACATCATCGAGACAAACACCTTCAGCGGCACCTCCATCGCCCAGGCCGACTACGGCCTCGAAGCGTGGGTGTATGAGATCAACCGGGCGGGGGCCGCGCTGGCCCGGCTGGAGGCCGATGCCGCCAGCACCCCGGAGAAGCCGCGCTTTGTGGCCGGCTCCATTGGGCCCACCAACCGCACCGCGTCGCTCTCCCCCGATGTCAACGACCCGGGCAAGCGCAATGTCACCTTCGACGAGCTGGTGGCCGCCTACGACGTGCAGGTGGCCGGCCTGGTGGACGGCGGCGCCGATGTGTTGTTGGTAGAGACCATCATCGACACCCTCAACGCCAAGGCGGTGTTGTATGCCATCGACCAGTATGTGACCCGCACCGGCCAGTGGCGGCCGCTGATCATCTCAGCCACCATCACCGACAACTCGGGGCGCATCCTGTCGGGACAGACCGCCGAGGCGTTCTGGTACTCGGTGCGCCACGCCCAGCCGCTGGCGGTGGGGCTCAACTGTGCGTTGGGGCCGAAGGAGATGCGGCCCTACATCGAGATCCTGAGCAAGATCGCAGATGTACGGGTGTCGTGCTACCCCAATGCCGGGCTGCCCAATGTGTTCGGGGGCTACGATGAGAGCCCCGAGTCCATGGCCCACCACGCCCACGACTTCGCCGAGAGCGGGTTTGTGAACCTGGTGGGGGGGTGTTGTGGCACCACGCCTGATCACATCCGAGCCATCGCGAAGGCGGTGGAGGGGGTGGCCCCGCGGCGCCCGCCCGAGCGCCCCGCCATCACGCACCTGGCGGGCCTGGAACCCCTGGACCTGGGCCCCGGCGCGTTGTTTGCCAACATCGGCGAGCGCACCAACGTGACGGGATCACGGGCTTTTCGCCGCTTGATCGAGGCAGGCGACCACGAGAAGGCGCTGGAGGTGGCGCGCCAGCAGGTGGAGAACGGCGCCCAGCTCATCGACATCAACATGGACGAGGGCCTGCTGGACAGCGAGCAGGCCATGCGAACGTTCCTCAACCTCATCGCGGGCGAGCCCGACATCAGCCGCGTGCCGGTGGTCATCGACTCCTCCAAGTGGAGTGTGTTGCTGGCGGGCCTCAAGTGTGTGCAGGGCAAGGGCATCGTCAACTCCATCAGCATGAAGGAGGGTGAGGGCCCCTTCTTGGAGCAGGCCCGCGAGGTGCGGCGGTTCGGCTTCGCGGTCATCGTCATGGCCTTCGATGAGGACGGCCAGGCGGACACGGTGGCGCGCAAGGTGTCGATCTGTCAGCGAGCCTACCGTCTGTTGACCCAGGAGGTGGGCTTCCCCCCCGAAGACATCATCTTCGACCCCAACATCTTCGCGGTGGCCACCGGCATCGCCGAGCACGATGGCTATGCCCTGGCCTTCATCGACGCGGTGCGCCAGATCAAGGCCACCTGCCCGGGGGCCAAGATCAGCGGCGGCGTGAGCAACCTGTCCTTCTCGTTCCGGGGCAACGAGGTGGTGCGCGAGGCCATGCACGCGGTGTTTCTGTATCATGCCATCCAGGCGGGCATGGACATGGGCATCGTCAATGCGGGCCAGCTCGCGCTGTATGAAGACATCCCCCGCGAGCTGCGTGATGCCATCGAGGATGTGTTCTTCCAGCGCCGCCCCGATGCCACTGAGCGCCTGATCGTGCTGGCCGAAAAAGCCGCCGGTCGGGGCAAGACCAACGTGGAGGATCTCACCTGGCGCGAGGCTTCGGTGGAGGACCGCCTGCGACACGCGCTGGTGCACGGGGTCACGCGGTTCATCGACGAAGACACCGCCGAGGCGCTGACGAAGTATCTCAAGCCGCTGAAGGTCATCGAAGGCCCGCTGATGGCCGGCATGGAGGTGGTGGGCGATCTGTTCGGCGCCGGCAAGATGTTCCTGCCCCAGGTGGTGAAGTCCGCCCGGGTGATGAAGAAGGCGGTGGCCTGGCTGGAGCCCTACCTGGCCGCCGAAAAGACCGAGAGCCAGAGCCGCGGCAAGGTGTTGATGGCCACGGTGAAGGGCGACGTGCATGACATCGGCAAGAACATCGTGGGGGTGGTGCTGGGCTGCAACGGCTACGAGGTCATCGACCTGGGGGTGATGGTGCCCGCCAAGCGCATCCTCGACGCCGCCCGTGAGCACAAGGTGGATGTGATCGGTCTGTCGGGGCTCATCACACCGTCGCTGGATGAGATGGTCTACATCGCCCAGGAGCTCACCCGCGAGGGCTTCACCACCCCGGTGATGATCGGCGGGGCCACCACCTCCAAGATCCACACCGCCGTGAAGATCGCACCGCGCTACCCCCACCCCATCGTGTATGTGGCCGATGCCAGCCGCGCCGTGGGTGTGATGGGCAATCTGTTGGGCGAGGGCCAGCGGGCCGGCTTCATGGCCGACCTGGGCGTCGAGTACGCGGCGCTGCGCGAGCGCCACGCCCAGGGTCACCGCGGCCGCCTGGTGGCCTACACCGACGCGGTGAAAAACCGCGCCGAGCCCGACTTCAGCCGCCGTCCCGGTCGCCCGAGCTTCCTGGGCACACGCACCTTCACCCATTGGCCCCTGGCCGAGCTGCGCCCCTACATCGACTGGACGCCCTTCCTGCGCACCTGGAGCCTGTCGGGTAAGTACCCGGAAGTCTTGCAGGATCCGGTGGTGGGGCCCGAGGCGAAGAAGGTGCTGGACGACGCCAACGCCCTGCTGGACCGCATCATCGCCGAGGGTCTGCTGGAGGCCCGGGCTGTGGTGGGCTTCTGGCCCGCCGCCCGCCGGGGTGCCGACGACACCGTGCTGTTCACCGACGACACCCGCACCGAGGAGCGCGCCACACTCCATCACTTGCGGCAACAGATCGCGCGGCCGCAGGGTCAACCCAACCACAGCCTGGCCGACTTCGTGGCGCCCGAGGGCGACTATGTGGGGGCTTTCGCGGTGAGTGCCGGCTTCGGCGCCGACGCGCTGGTGGCCATCGCCCAGGCCGATCACGATGACTTCCAGGCCATCCAGATCAAGGCCCTGGCCGACCGCCTGGCGGAGGCGCTGGCGGAGCGGCTGCACGCGGTGGTGCGCCGCGAGCTGTGGGGCTACGCCGCCGACGAAGCGCTGGACAACGAGGCGCTCATCGCCGAGCAGTACCGGGGCATCCGGCCCGCGCCGGGCTACCCCGCCTGCCCCGATCACACCGAAAAGGCGACACTTTTTGGGTTGTTGGAGGCCGGCCGCATCGGCATCGAGCTGACCGAGAGCTTCGCCATGAACCCACCCGCCTCGGTGAGCGGCTGGTACTTCGGCCACCCCGAGGCGCGCTACTTCGGCCTGGGCCGCATCGAGCGCGACCAGGTGGCCGACTACGCCGCCCGCAAGGGCCTGAGTGTGGCCGAGGTGGAGCGCTGGCTGAGCCCGGTGCTGGCCTACGACGCCTGACTGACCGTGCAAGCAGCCGAAAGTTAAGCTGTTTTTGGCGGCGGCTGCGGTGTCTGGGCGGTCGCTTGCGTCCCCGACCCGTTCCGCCCGATCGTGCCCGCATGAGAAGCTGGCTCGCCCTCCTGGTCTTCCTGCTCGCCTGTGATGACGGCGGCTCGGCGGCCCCGCCCTGTGTCTACAACAGCGACTGCCCGGCCGCGGAGATCTGCGGCAACGGGGCCTGTGTGCCCGCGTGCCGCGAGGATCGCGACTGTACGACCGGCACGTGTCAAGCTGGGGTGTGTGTGCCGGACGCGGACGCCGCCCGTATGCCCGATGCCGCCGCCGACGCCCTCGCCGACGCCCGCCCCGCGCCGGACGCCACCCCCGACGCCCTGCCCCCACGCCCGCCGGGCGCCGGTGGACTCGCGGGCCAGGTGCACTTCCGCCTGTATGACGGCACCCTCCTGCCGGTGGCCCACCCCATCGTCTACTGGGAGTTTCCCGAGCATCGACCCGAGCCCCTGCAAGGCGGCGCCACCTGCGACTGCGGCTTCCCGCCCACGGCCGCCCGGGGTGGGGCGGATGGGCGCTTCACCCTGCAGAATGTGCCCGCCGGGCCCGTGTGGTTGGTGGTGCAAAAGGGCAGCTTTCGCCGCATCACCCAGGTGGAGGTGCGCGCAGGCGTCTTGCAGGAAGTCCCTGATCTGACAAGTGAATTGCCCGTACGCCAGGCCCCGGAGCTGGGCGAGGAGATCCCCCGCATCGCCATCGGCACGGGGCGTTTTGATCCCATCGAGGATGTGTTCGCCAAGCTGCGCATGGGCCCCATCGCACCCAACTTCCACTTCGACTACGCCCTCTGGGAGGCCGATCCCACCGCCTGGGGGGTGGATCTGCACCTGTACCAGCAGCCCCGCGCGTTGGATGACAACGGCCTCGCGCTCACCGCGCCGGCCTTCCTGGCGCTGCTGCAGGATCCCGATGGGATGCTGGGCTACGACTTCCTGTTTGGGCCCTGCGCAGCCGGCGGCGACTACGCGGCGGCCATGACCAGTCCGGTCATCCGCAACAACCTCGCGCGCTACGTCAACAACGGCGGCAAGCTCTACGCCACCGACTACACCTACCTGTTGGTGGAGCAGACCTTCCCGGCCTACATCGACTTCGCGGCCCCCGAGGGCGGCGATGGCAACGCCGACGACCACATCGGCGACCCGCGCCACATGCAGCTCGCCAGCCAGGGCACGCTGCGCTACGCCTCGCCCAACCGCGCGGGGCCGGGAGAGCTGCGCGCGTGGCTGGCGGCGCTCAGCTTGTCGGCCCAGGGCTATGTACCCACCGAAGGCAACTGGGTGAACCTGCGCGGGGTGGGCACGGTGGAGCAGTGTTGCCGCGACGGCCAGCGGGTGGCGGTGACGCCCGAGGTGGTGATGTCGGGGCCCAACGGCGTGGACCCCCTGGTGGGCAACTTCGGCCCCAGCCACGCCACGTGGTCGGAAGCCGAGGCCGAGGGCGCCAACTACCCGCATACGTTGAGGTTTCCGGTGGGGTGCGGCGAGGTGATGTACAGCACCTACCACACGGTGGAGGAACCCAGCGCCGTGTTGTCACCCCAGGAACTGGTGCTGCTCTACCTGATCCTCGAGATCGGGGAGTGCAACCTCAACCCCATCAAGGAGTAGCGCGGATGCCGGACCGCCCGCAGACGGTGTTGCTGACCGGCGGGCGCGCTGCGGCCACCCTGGAGCTGGCGCGCATGCTCCACCGGGCGGGCGTGCGGGTCCTCATGGCGGAACACATCGGCTGGCACCTGTCCCGATTTTCCCGAGCGATTGCAAGGCATTACGTGGTGCCGTGGCCGACGCGCGATCGCCCCGCGTTCATCGCGGCCTTGGCGCGCATCATCGAGCGCGAGCAGGTGGACCTGCTCATCCCCACCTGCGAGGAGGTCTTCCACGTGGCCTGGGGGCGCGACCGCCTGCGCTGCGCAGTGTACTGCGATGGGCTGGAGGCGCTGGGTCGGCTGCACCACAAGGGCCAGTTCATCGCGGCGGCGCGCCAGCACGGGTTGGCGGTGCCCGAGACGGTGGTCTGCACCGATCGAGCGGCGCTCTCCGCGGCCCTGGCTCAGCTCGGCGGTGGGGTGGTGCTGAAGCCTGCGTGGTCCCGCTTTGCGGCGCGCACGCTTGTCCTGCCCCAGGGCGCCGGTGCGGACACCCCGCTGCCAACACCGAGCGCCCAGGATCCGTGGCTGGTGCAGCGCTACCTGCCCGGGCGGCAGCTGTGTACGTGGGGCCTCTGCCACGCCGGGCGGCTGGTGGCCTACTGCGCCTATGAGACGCGTTTCACCCTCGGCCTGGGGGCGAGCGCGTCCTTCGAGATGCTCGATCACCCGCGCCTGGAAGCCTGGATGGCCGCGCTGGTGGCGGGCGAGGGCTTCACCGGGCAGCTCGGGTTGGACTGCATCGAGACCCCCGATGGCACGGTCCATGGGATCGAGGCCAACCCGAGAATCACCAGTGGTTTCCACCTCTTCGCCCACGATCCGCGGGTGCTGGACGCCTACTGGAGCCCGGGGACTGAGCGCCTGAAGCCCGTGGGCGGGCGACCCGCCATGTTGGGGGTCTCCATGCTGCTGGCCCGGCGGCGCCTGCGGGATCCGGAGGCGAAGCGGCAGTGGAAGGCGGTCTTCCGGCGATCCCGGGAGGTGGTGTGGAGTGGGTGGGACCCGGTGCCGGTGCTCTGGCGGTTTGTGTGGCTGGCGGGGGTGGTGCTGCGCGGACGCCGGGTGGGGCGGCCGCCGGCGGAGGCCATCGCCATCGACATGGAGTGGAACGGCGAGCCCGCAGACGCGGCCGTTGTGGAAAAGCCCGTCTAATCGAGCACTTGTGGCCTTCAGTACGCCGTGGTCCGCGTGCGATGGTGCCGCGCGGTGATGCCAAACCCCGCCCGCCAGAGCGCGTAGTCGAGGGCGATGGCCGGGATGCCGGTGGCCTGGACGAGCCCCTCTCCCGCGGCGACGGTGGCGATGCGCAGCGCCACCTCCTCTGGGCTGTCGGGCGGCACCTCGTCGCCTCGGTCGATGGTGGCCGCGAGCCCGGGGGCCAGGACGAGGATGCCCAGGGCGCGCAGGACGCGGGGCAACATGTAGTCGGCGTAGAGGGTCAGGCGCTCGGGGCGCTCAAGGCCCGGCACCTCGCGGGCGATGCGGGCGGCGTGCAGCATGCCCGCGGCGAGCTGGGCGCGCTTGCGTAGCGGCACCGGCTGGCCCTCAAGGAGCGGCGCATCCTCGTAGGCGGTGGGCCACACGGTGGCCAGGTGGGTGGCGAAGTCGAGGGCGTCGGGCACAGCGAGGGCGTGGCGCAGGTGGCCGCCAAAGCGAGCCTCCAGGACGCGGCCGATGGATTGGAGGAAGGCGATGCGCTCGGGAATGAGCGGCTGAGTGCCGGTGCCGCCATCAAAAAGCGTTGTGATTTCAGAGGATTGCAGGACCCGAGCATCGCCCAGGTCCACGCCGGCAGCCAGCGCGGCGGTGAGGCGGCCGAAGAGGGCGAATGCGTCCGATAAGATCGATTCAGAGCGAGCGAGGTCCGACGAAAGTACTCGTTCTGAATCGGCTTTTTGGACGAAGCGAGCGGTTGCCGCAGGCCAGCCCCACATCGCTTCGCCGTCGGGCACCCAGTAGGAGAAGTTGAGGGCGTTGCCCAGCACCACCACGGCGTCGAGCGCGGGGCCCGCTTCCACCGGCCAGGCGGGATGGTCCCACTTCGGCAAAGGGGGCGGCGCAGCCCGCAGCGTTGCGGCAAAGGCCTCCAACGCCTCCAGGTCGAGGCGCACCGCCGGCAAGCGGTGGCGGGCCGCCCAGCACCAGGGTCCCAGCTCTTCGGGTCGGACCACCTCAACCTCCTCTCGCAGGCTGCTGAAAAAGTCTCCCGTCGCATCGACGGCGGGATGGGGCCATCTGCGGCGTTGCCGGAAGTCCTCAACAATACTCAGTATTGCCTGCGGTCCGGCGCCTTGCATCTGGCCCC
>Ga0075163_10007449_pt1 | contig 14465 bp, 14 predicted proteins | sample JI1023141ADNA_FD_71478 | JGI IMG/M metagenome (GOLD analysis project Ga0075163, IMG submission 71478) | Wastewater effluent complex algal communities from Wisconsin, to seasonally profile nutrient transformation and Carbon sequestration -... | ecosystem: Engineered > WWTP > Effluent > Algae...
GCGCGTTCTTAACGTTGTGTCGAACGTTAAAAAGTACATTCGATACGAGACAAGCGGAAGTTAGCTTAGAGGGCGTACCAAGTCGATTCTTGCAGGGACAACGAAAACTCATCGACATTATGCTGGAAGAGTTACCGGCTAGCCACTTCCGCATCAGCATGGGGATTCAATCATTTTCCGAACAGCGACTGAAGTTGATGGGTCGTGCAGGGTTTGGAAATGCAACAACGTTCCGCGATGTCGTCGAGTATGCGCACGAGCGCCGTCTCACCACCAGTGGAGACCTGTTATTCAATCAACCGGCACAGAGTCTTAAAGAAATGTTGGCGGACGTCGATCGTGCGGTAAGTATCGGCCTAGATCAGATCTGTCTTTATCATCTTGTCCTTTTTCAAGGGCTTGGAACGGACTGGTCGCGCAAGCCTGAGTTTGTTTCAAGCGTTCCTGGCAACATCGAAGCGGCTGAAAACTGGGGAGTCTTACGTTCCTGCTTGATCGACCATGGGTATGTTCAAACATCACTAACCAACTTCGAACGACAGGATATCTACCACAGCAGTCGGCGGTATCGGTACGAATCGATTAGTTTCGAAGATAGTCAATGTCAGGTCGTAGGTTTTGGGCCTTCGGGAATCTCGTTCGCCCAAAACAGCGTTGGTTCGATGGCAATCAAGACCATGAATCCTGAGCATTCTGCTGAATATATGCAATCCGTCAGCGCGGGAGGCGTTGTCTGCAATCGACACTTTGAATATCAACCGGTCGATCTTCAGATCCTTGATCTGACTCGAAAAATGGCTTCATTGAAAATAGATAGCCGAGCTTTTGAGTTGCGATTTGGGCAAGGAAGCTGGGACGTCTATCGAAATCTATTTGCTCTCTTCTGTGCTGAGAACCTAATGGCACAGAATGATGCCATGTTTCGCCTAACTCCCCAAGGGATGTTCTATTCGGATTCGATGGCTTCGCTGTTGGCAATGCAGCGGTGGCAGAAGACTCCGCGAGCACAGGTGATGACCTCGCTCAACGATAACCGGGCAGGCCATATGTAGCCCTAACGGCCTCGAATGAAGACTGCGCTAAATCTCCAGGAGTTATGTGTCGATGTTTCTAATTTGCATGGTGAATCCGATGTTGGTGAACATTTATCGTGAGCGGTCCGGAGAGCTCGGCTTCTTTGCCGAACCATTCAATGCTTGCTCGAACCTTGCATTTGTGCTAGCGACGATTTACGGGATGCGATACTTGAAGGCAAACAATGTTTGCGATCGCGTTTCGTGGGGCCTGGTTCTTTTACCCACGCTGATTGCGATTGGTAGTTTTGCATTCCATACCGTCCCAAACAGCTTGACGATGTGGGCAGATATGGCCCCAATCGCCATGTTTCAGTGTTTCATGGTTTGGGAATTCTCTAGGCGATTGCTGCGAGCCAACCGAATTGCATCTTCGGCGATCCTGGCTGTCATGTTTATATTGTGTGCAGCTTTGTTTCCCAATCATACAATCATGAATGGCTCTTTGTTTTACGTGCCGAATTTGTTGTTGATGCTTGGCTTTAGTGTTTTGTGGGCGGCTCGTGTAGAACGAGAGCCGTATCTGTTATTGGTTGGGACATGTCTCTTTGTTTGTGCGGTGTCTGCCCGTTCCGTCGACTGGATGGTTCCATGGCCGATTGGAACTCATTTTTTGTGGCATACGGCTAACGGTGCTATGGTGTATGTTCTTCTCCGAGCTTGCATTTTGATTAGAAACGAGCGCATTTTCTTGAGAAACTAGAGAGTGCAGTGGATTGTCGAGTTAAAGTTCGCAATATTAATTTGCATCTTGATCGAGGTTCCAGTCTGCCGTTTTGCAAAACAGCGGGAACCAACAATCGCTTTACTCTAAATGCAATGTAATTCAAATCATGACACCACAAGAATTTCTTCCCGCTTTGATTGGTAAATGGAAAGGTGAGTGTTCGACGTGGTTCGAACCTGGAGTCCTAGCCGATGTTTCCTCGGTTGAAGGCGAGATATCGGCGCTCGTTGGAAAAAACATGCTCAAACATGAATACCAAGGCGCGATGCAAGGTAAACCTCGTCACGGAGTGGAATGGATCGCATATAACGCCATCGGAAACCGATTCGAAATTGCGTGGTTCGATAGTTTTCATATGAACTATGCGATTTTGTATTCGGTGGGGCCTGCAGCCGAAAACGGTTTCTCGGTCTTTGGTGAATATGATGTCGGCGAAGGTCATCCACGCTGGGGATGGCGAACAGTCTTTCGCTTGGATGATCCAGAGCATCTGGTTCTACAAGCGTACAATGTGATGCCCGATGGAATCGAAGCCTTGGCAGTAGAAACCCGTTATCACAAAGTGAAGGCTTAAAGCAAATCGACCTTTCGTGCTTTTCGAATCTTTCGCGGTTAAAAAAAAGGCTGTTGCGAATATCGCAACAGCCTTCGTTGATTTAGGCGAATCGTAAACTGCGAATCGATTACAGATTCTTGTTCACGCTGCTCCATTGATCGGTTGGAGGGAGCAAACCGAACCCGATCACTTCGTCGCGCAGCTTGCACAAGTGGCCATAAGAAACTCGCAGGTCGTTCATTTCAGCTTCAGTGCCGGTTGGCATCTTGTAATGAACGCCGTTAGCATCCAACGTGGTTTCCATCGCCATCAAGATGTGCTTGAACTCGCCCGAGTTCACGAACGAGCCGCTTGGCCAAGGGAAGGCGTCGCCACCCATTACAGCCCGGACCATAGCCACCGATTGATGTGAAGGGCTTTGGAATGACGATCGTCCGCGCAACTGAATGATTGCTTTGCCACCTTGAACGACGTGACCTTTTAGTGCGGTCCATTGTTCGTTGGTGAGTTTATCGGTGCCAATCAATTCGCTCAGCGGCTTACCTGAGATCTTGGTCGTCGATGCAAACACTGCCATTTGTTCGCCGTGGCCACCGTAAGTTCGGCAACCGGTTACTTCATCTTGTGGAACCTTGAAGTGTTGGGCCAATGCAGTTTGCAGACGGGTGCTGTCCAAAGCAGCCAAGGTGCTGATTTTTTCTGGTGCCAAGCCCGAATGTACCAAAGCGATCAAGCCTGTGATGTCGGCAGGATTGAAGATGATGACCACAAATTTTACATCGGGGCAGTATGCCTTGAGATCTTTGCCCAATTGAGCCGCGATTTCGGCATTACCACGCAGTAGGTCTTCGCGAGTCATGCCATCTTTGCGAGGCGCACCGCCCGACGAGATAACATACTTGGCGCCGGTCAAGGCTTCTTTGATATCGGTGGTCCAGGTAACGCGGGCACCTGGAAAGGCACAGTGATAGATTTCTTCAGCGGCCCCTTTAAGTCCAGGCTCGAATGGGTCATAGCCGCAAACGTTTGGGGTGAGGCCCATGGTTAGGGCTGACTGCATCAGATTAGAGCCGATCATCCCACCAGCGCCGAGGATGACCAATTTGTCGTTGCACAAGTACTTCATCAGAGAGATCCCTATAAACAGCGTCCAAAGACGGAAAGAAATCGTAGCGGCAGGAAAAAACCAAATAATGCCTGATCGTATCCCTAAGGCGAAAAGGTGACAAGTCGGGCAAATTCACTGGGAAAATGCCCGAAATCGTGGGTTATTGACACTCCGTTATTCCGTCCGAGTCCCATTTGCACACCAACGGTCCGGCCTTGGACCAAGAATTTGTGCAAGTCCGCACATATTTCGTTGCACCCGCTAAGAAAATGCTACGTTACTCCAACTGTCCATTGTACAGGCCGTAATCCATGCGCAAGGCACTGGTTGTGTCGATCGAATGGATTATTGGGTCTTTTCGAACTTGAGTAACTTCCATGTTTGGTATTGAACTAGCGGTCATGTTCATGATGATCGCTGTCAACAGTGTATTCGCGGGCTATGAAATCGCCCTGGCTTCGATTTCCGTCGGGAGATTGAAGCAGTTGACCGAGCGTCAAATCGCTGGGGCGGGTTCCGCTTTGTACATGAAAGAAAACATGGAAGCGAGTCTGGCCGTGGTGCAACTCGGCATCACCTTGGTTGGCGCAGTTGCAGCTGCCGTGGGTGGCGCAAGTGCGGAAGAGAAAATCGCACCTCTATTTGTGCAGTCCTTCGGATTATCGGAACGCTTCGCCGAAGTCATCGCGATTGTAACAGTGGTTCTGCCCTTGACCGTCGTCACGATCATCGCTGGTGAATTGATTCCCAAAGTTTTCGCGTTACGAAATGCTGAATGGGTTTGCTTGAAACTCTCGACGCCCATGAGATGGTTCTTATTCAGCGTATGGCCTGCCGTTCGAATGTTTGAGGCGATCGTGATGGGCATCATGTCGCTCGGAGAAAGGCATCGAGCCAAATCTAACGACAATCACGCCGAGCTAGAATTAGTTCAACTTCAAGAGCTGCGCGGTATCGCCGCACTCGCCCGCGCTTCACGAGTTATCGGTCATCAAGAAGAGCGTATCATTCAAAACGCAACGGAGATGCCATCGCGTCCTGTACGTGACATCATGGTTGGTGTTGATGACATTACCACGCTCGAAGTCACTGGTTCGCTCGCGGAGCATTTAAAGCGTGCTCATTTGGATATGCACACTCGCTTTCCAGTCGTATCGAGCAAAGAGAATCCCCAATCGATCATCGGCTATGTGAACATGAAAGACATCATGTCCGCACTGCATCTCAATCCACAAAAAGCCTCAGTGTTGTCGATTCTGCGTCCGCTAACTTCGTTCCAAGAGATGTTGCCCGTCGCGACTTGTTTGGAGCAGATGATGCGGGAGCATACGCATATCGCCTTGGTGCGAAGCAGTGGAAACAAGATCGTCGGGATGGTGACCTTGGAGGATATTTTGGAAGAGTTGGTGGGTGAAATCGGTGACGAATATGACCGCCTACCCTTCCATATCAGTGGAACTGAAAAGCATTGGATTGTAGGTGGTGGTCTAACGCTCGAGAAATTCGATGCTGTTACTCACATCAATCTGTCGCAAATTGCAAATCACACGCAGGCCAAAAATGTCAACGAATGGATTTGCAGTGAGCTCAAAAATCTGGGCGAAGTGCGCGGGGGCGAATCCATCGTAAAAGGTGGCCTCAAGATCTCTGTCCGCAAAGTGCGCCGCAACAAAGTCCAAGAGGCCTACGTCACACAGCTCACCTAAGATCGATCGATTGTTTTCTTGCGAACGACGATTCGACGTATGTCCATAATGGCCGCACCCTTTTTGGTTCGCGGTCTGATTTCCAGTGTCTGTTGGCCTGCCTCTAGTTCGCCAATATCTAGTGTTAATAGAATCATCTTCTGAAAGTGGCCTGTATCCTGGACCACAAATGACGCGACTTTCTCGCCGATACGGATATCGACTTCGGAGCCTCCACCACTTCCACAGCCTTGTTGCACCTCGATCTCGTATTCGCCAGGCTCGGTCAAGGTAAGATCCCAATCCGCCCAGTCCCCAACTTCGGTCCAGTAACCCAGTACATTCTTGTAAGGTTCAGGTTCATATCGCAATCGAGTTCCATGAACCCGGGCATCGCGAGCTTGCAAGCGGATCTCGCCATCGGCAGGTGTTACGTTAGGTTTCTGGCCTGCTACGACAGCGTTCATAGCTTTGCGCCACTCTTGCCAGCCTTCGGCCGTCTCAGTTGCCGTCGCTTTGGCAACCCATTTCGATGGATCTTTGTCGATGTATAGTGCTCGATGTAAGGTCGCATCAAAAGTTGGGTTTTGTGTAAGGGTTTGCCCACCCACTTGTTTACGCCAGCGATCCAATTCTGCCGCCAATCGGTCGGCGACTTCTTTGTTCTCTGCAGCCACGTTTTTGGTTTCACTCACGTCCGCTTCCAAATCGTAGAGTTCCAGCGAACGATCTTCGAGCTGTTCGATTAACTTCCACTTACCCTGTCGAATCGCCGAGGCAGGACGCCCACCTTGATTCGTGTAGTTGGGAAAATGCCAATAGAAGGTTCGTTCTGGTGCTTGAGCTTCATCGGCCAATGTGAGAAAGCTCTGGCCATCAAGCGGCCCCGTGACTTTGTTTGGTGCCAAGCCCGCTGCTGTCAGCAATGTTGGAAAAACATCGAGCAAAGAAATCGGTGTATCGATGACCTTCCCCGCTTGAAGATTCTTTGGCCAACGCACTATGAACGGCTCTCGCAAACCACCTTCATATAGATAGCCTTTGCCTGCTCGGTAAGGAGCGCAATGCGTTGCCGGCGTTCCAGGAAACTCCAGGACATGTAGGCCACCATTATCACTGGTGAAAATGACGATCGTATTCTCAGTGAGCCCAAGTGCGTCGAGTTTGTCCAACACTTGGCCCACAACATCATCCATTGTTTCCATCATCGCCGCATACGTGGGGTGAAATGTATCTTTGTACTTTTCAACCAACTCAGTTTTAGCTGCCAAAGGAATGTGAGGGGTATTGTGAGGTATGTAGCAAAAGAACGGAGTTGACTTATTCGCTTCGATAAACTGAATGGCAGCTGCTGTGGTTTCATATTCCCCTTTACCTCCTTCTGTAGAGGTTGGAGGTGTGTTCGCTTTAGGCATCGTGACCACATCAAAACCTTGAGATTGTGGTCCAAAACGCCCATTACCCAAATGCCACTTTCCGAATAGGCCAGTCTTATAACCCGCTTGTTTCAGTAACTCTGCAATCGTGATTTCTTCCAGTGGAAGTTGTCCTTGAATGATCGGTTGAAGAAGCTTTTGCGACTTTGCGTCAGGACGACCATTGAGAAAATTGGTGAGTTGCAATCGGGCCGGATAGAGACCCGTCATCAAAGCGGCTCTTGAAGGTGAGCAAATCGGTTGCGCCGTATAAGCACAAGTGAATCGCATACCTTCCTGAGCCAAGCGATCGATTCGGGGAGTTTTGTGTTCTGTTCTTCCGTAACAACCGAGATCGCTAACACCAAGGTCGTCGGCGAAGAAGATCACGATGTTCGGAGGGGAATCTTGCGCAACGGGAGAGTTCGGTTCAGAGGCTTGGCAATCGAAGCTCAAAACAACAGCGATAAGAAAAACGCATAGGGTGGAAATCAAAGCGGATTGCGAGCGTCCAGCGACAGGGGAAGGCATAGCGAGCACAGGCTCACTCCTTTGCACAAGGTGGGATCATATCACGATGAAGAAGAGAATAGCGAAGTAGTGGCAAGCACTTGCTAAGATCACCATAACATGCCAGATCGGATGATAAAACCAGGAACGATGATCGTGGTGTAAAAATATCGTTCCGATAGTATACAAAAGACCCCCGACTGCCATGGATCCAAAACATGCCCATGGAACATGGCGAAACAGTACCATCGCAGGTCCCCAGCCCAACAGCAAATAGAAAGTGGGAACCATCGTGTTGATGCGATGTTTGGCAATCACTTTGGAATAAAAGCCAAGTCCCGCCAAAATCCAAACGCCGAACATTGTGGCGATTCGTTCCCAGCCTGATGTATAGCCATAAATGAATGGGGCATATGTTCCCGCAATCAACAAGAAGATGACACCTTGATCCCAAGCACGCATGCGGGCGCGCATTTGGGAATTGCGAACGGCGTGCGATAAAGTCGAGAAAAGGTAGACCGCAGAAAGGCTCGCACCATACGCTAGGCAAACCCAGCTCAATTCAGGATGTTTCTTATCCGCCAACCATACCATCGCCAGCACAGCGGGGAGGCTCAACAAAAAGCCACCACCATGTGTAATTGCATTCCACGTTTCCGTAAACGCGGTATCTTCATTCCATTCTTGTGACACCTCACTTGCTCCTTTCTTCGCGGTATAGGTTTTCCGTTTGGGTGGACCTATCGAACTTCTCGCTTGGCCACACTGATGCTCGACAAACTGAGCCGCACAATTCTCACCAGTTTAACAAGTAAGCCTCCGGTTTCCCAATAGCGTTCCTGCCTAGCTCTGGTTCTGAATCCGTCGTGATTCCTCTAAGCGACCCACAAATCCTGGCCTTGGCAATGCGTCACATTAAAAGCCACCGCAAGGGTGTAGAAACGTGGAAATCGATCGTGCTTGCATTTGACAGCAAAAATCGTTTTTTGCCAAACGGTGGCAAGATATCTTTCTTTTGTGTGCATGGAGCCAGAAATCCTGCTAGTCCCGCTTCCCTGTTTGAACGTTTTGTTCTCTACTATTTTCGCACTCTGTTGTTTTGTTCTCTATTTTCTTGTTTTCAGTTTACCCTTGGCGTTAGGGCCGCTTTCGATCTGGCAGTTGCATGTGACCGAGGCCTCTAACGAACTGGCTAACATTTCTGCATTAAACCATGGACTCCTTGCCACCTATTCCTCCTTTCGACGACTATTGGTTGAAAATCCCTGAGCGTCAACGGCAAGCATTCTTAGTTCGTACTGCCGAACTATTGCACCGATACGGCACACCCTCACATCGACTCGAACGAGTCATGGTCGAGTTCTCAAATACATTAGCGACACCAAGTGTGTATCTTTACACACCGACCGCGTTGATCGTTTCATTTGGCACAGGGGATCAAGAAAGAACCTTATTGCGACGTGTGGATGCTGGTGAAGTTGACGCGAGTAAATTGATTGAGTTCGATGAGATTTTAGAAGATGTAGAAGCGCGGCGTCTTGATTTAACTACAGCGCTAGCTCGCATGGAAACCGTAGCGGCCGCTCCACCACCTTATGGCTGGTTCGCAACATCCGCAGCCTGTAGCGTTGCGTGCGGCGTCGTTGCGGTTCTTTTTGGCGCCGGAGCTGTTGAGGTGTTAGTGGCGTTGAGTCTCGGTTTGTTTTTGGCTTTGGTAGAGCCGCTGTTGCCGAAGCTCGGTGGCGATAATGGTCTTTTCGCTCCTTTAGCTGGGTTCTTCGCCGCAACGGTGTCGCTATTCATCGCGCACTTTGTGTCACCTCTGGATGATCGGTTAGCCACGCTTGCTTCTGTGGTGGTGTTACTGCCAGGGCTGCAGTTAACAGTGGCGCTGACGGAATTAGCCATGGGGCATTTATCCGCAGGTGTCGCACGTACCGCAGGAGCTATTACCAAGTTGCTCACCTTAGTGGTTGGTGTGGCCTTGGCATGGAGAATATTGGGGACCTGGCGAGACATACCGTCGGAGATTCTCTGGCCATTACCATCTTGGGCGTGGTGGTTGGCAGTGTTTGCCGCACCTGCTGCATTTGCCGTCTTATTCCGAGCTCGCACGCGTCAATGGCCAGTAATTTTCTGCGTGAGTATTGTTGGATTTGCAGCTTCGTATTTTGGTGCTAAAGCGGCGGGTGGAGAGTTTGGTTCGTTTTTGGGAGCGTTTGCGGTCGGATGCGGCTCGAATCTCTATGCCCGAATTTACAACCGCCCTGCCCTGATTCCGTTGAATCCCAGCATGTTGATCTTGGTCCCAGGATCGCTCGGTTACAGGAGCTTCACTGCTTTGGTGAATCGCGAAACTGTGGCGGGGATCGATTTTGCCTTTTCGATGCTAATGGTCGCTATCGCATTAGTGGGTGGATTGCTCGCTTCAACGGCCGCCTTACCGCCACGCCGAAATCTGTAAATCGCTGCTTTATCAACGTCGCTTGATCATCAAAGCTCAATAGGTTTTTCCGTGAAGCTCCAAGCTTGGACAACCACGTCACGCATGCTCATTCGAAACGAATTTCACGGATATCTGTCCCTTCAGGTAGGTCTTTAATTTGTCGATGGATCTGCCCACTGATACTGACGTGAACGGCGACATCGACGGCGGCAATATTATCGACCGAGTCATTTCCACCAAGTGCTAGAGGGTGTGAGTAGCTATACACTTCACCCGGTCCCAACTGAATCCCCGCTTTGCGCCATTTCAATATGAGTGCGGGGTACATTTTCGCGGTAACAAAATTTGGGTCACGCAACAAATTTTGGAATTCATCGCCGTTATCAGCCACTTTTTCAATTTGGCCAGTGGATGTATCGATGAAGAAGATGCTGCGTGTTTCGCCCTGTGCAAATACATCTCCCATAGCCGTAATCAACACGGGAGTCATTGATTCGCACATTGCCCATTCCCAGTCTGCGAGAAGAGAGGACAGGTCGACTTCACTGGGACTGATCGTCAAGTCGTTTAGCGTAATTGGCACAAAACGAACTCCGTTTGAACTTACGCAGCGATTGAAATGTGTCGGATGACCAAGTTCCGCCACCCCGACGAAAGAGTGCATCGGCCCATACTAACGCTTAGTGTGTACCCATTCGATTCAAAATCGACCGTTTTCACGAAAAGATCAACTTTATCGAGTTTTAGTCATGGCAAAGATTCAAAAAATCCCCAGAGAGAAGGGTTTTTGAGTTAGCACTCAAGCGCGAATCAGCCTGCAAATCTATGCATAGCTCGTATCGGTTCGGCCAAATAAAAAGTAAGAAGCGCGCGAGCTTCTAATCATTACGGAATTACGTAAAAGCGCTGTGCGTGCTTATCACCATCAATCCGCGATGGTAATTTTCGTTCGAACTGAATTCGCAATAAAGCAACTTGCGTGCGAAAGCTCATGAAGTCGTGCAATGTCGGATTTGGCTGGAACCCTTTCATCACTCCAGTTGATCTTAGGATTGAGTTGCACGTTCGATATAACCATTTTTCCTTCTTCATTTTTCTCCATGGTGCCGATGGGCTGATCTTCATAACTTTCTACAACCCATTTCTCTTTGGCTGCAAAGGACAAGAACCAGAGCATGTGACAACTTGAGATGGACGCCACAAATGCTTCTTCTGGATCAACAGCGGCAGCATCAGAAAGCGGAATCGGGACAATATGTGGCGACGATGATGCTCGTATGTTTTGACCACCATCAAACGACCATTGATGTGCGCGGGAGTAACGATTGTCGGTGAATATCGCCCCTTCTCTATGCCACTGAACTTTGACTTCAATCTTGATCATAGGTTGAGCCTTTCGCTGTAACTACTGGCGTTCTGGATCTCGAGAAGATTCGTTGCCGACCATAGGTTTTCGCCAATTCACCACAAAGAAAATTAGGACCCCAAATCCAAGCGATAAGAGTAGGAGCATCAAACCCATGAGGCTAGTGATGAGAAACCCACCTAACTCTGTGGTGATGCCTGGTCCCGAATCATCGGAGATGTCGATCGCTTGTCCCAGTTCGACGGTGATCCCAAACGCGATGAGCCCGAAAATAAAGTGGACGATGGGAAAGACTTGAAGAATCGCCGTAAGTATCGCTCCCACGGACATACGAGTGGCGAAGGCTGGCCAGACATAAAACAAAGCCCAGCCGAGAAGAAGCAGTAGCAACGAAGCGATTCCAGCACCAATGGCCCCATCTTCAGCGATCATATCCCAGCCAACAAGGAGTGGGATAATCATGTTGGCGCCAAAGATAAATGGCCACACGATCAACAAGGTGTGTTGTAACCAACCTGTGCTGCTTCGCTTTGCGATACGTACATTTTCTAATGCCGGTGGCTGAAATGGATTTGTGTCAGTGACCATGTAGGGATGCCAGTCTGGCTGGCTAAAGGAATGGCTTCGTATCCAACGGGCGCGAGGATGCGACTCAAGGCACGTTATCTACAACGGGAGCCCGATCCAGGTCCGAGTAAGGATAATGTCCCTTGGACTTTAGCAAATCGAGCAGAACTTGACTGCCGTGTGTACGGGCCAATTTCATTTCTTCACGATAAACTTCGATCAGCACAAGCAGACCAAAGTCGGTTTCGTCTTCACGATCTTGGTAGGCATCAAAAATCAAACAGCCTCCGCCGAGTTCTTCCATTTCCTCTGGGAATTCACATGTTTCACCGGGGTTGAGAGTTGCCTCGGCGCTGTAACGAGCCATGCAGTTTAGGATGCCGTTCATCCGTCGATGTATTTTCCCAAAGGGATGGTTCTCATTGTTCGCTTGTTCTAAATCGAGTGGTTCTTTGGTGAACATGACGAATTCATAATTTTGGTACCAATCATTGCTCGAACCTTCTCCCGGTAACTCCGAGAGTTCCTTGGTGGCGATGCCCGTACCGGGTATTCCATTTGGATAGTAGTACAAATCCAATGCGCCACCTAACCCATAAGGAAAGAGGGAGTGCATGACGGTGTCGTGTGATTTACCCAGCATCTCGTCCATTCGTGCGGACTTTTCATCATACCAATTCAAGCCTTTCTCTTCGTGATTCGTTTCATCGAACTCGGACATGTGAGGATTCCTTAGGATTGCAGAACGGATTTTTAATGATGTTGGCGTTTCGTAAGATGTAAAAGAGGGAATGGATGGCCAAAGCCATCTTTTTCGGACCGGCCCAGTATTTCAAAACCGTGAGATAGATAAAATTGCACTGCGGATGGATTCTGCTCATTCACGTTGACGAGCAGTTCGCCTTTCAGTGTTTCAGCATGGGATAGCAGAATGGTACCCAGCCCGGCGCGGAAATAAGGTGGATCGACAAACAACGCTTCGACAGAGTTTTCCGCGAGCCCCATAAATGCCATGATGACATTGGCATCCGACGTGACTACCCAAAGTTCAAGTTGGTGTAATACGCCTCCTTGAATTAGTTCACGTAGCGATCCTATATCATGTTCGGAGAGAAAGTGATGTGAAGCGCGCACGCTTCGTTCCCAGATATCAATGACGGTCGGGTATTCTTCGGCGATGGCAAGTCGAATCATGAGCTTTAGCGGTTGTAGATCACTTCTTGGGACGCGTAATGGAGAGGCCGCAGCTCGTCACCATTCGACGAAGTCCCAAAAAAGTGATGGTTGTAACAATTAATAAGGTGAAACAGAAAGTCATGCCCGCCGCCGCATTGATCCCATTGCGACGACTCAACAACCATCCTGCAAATCCGGCGACAGCTCCACCCATCATTAAAGCAATGAGACTTATCGCCCAGCCGACCGGCGTGAAACTACTGAAATCGATATCGAGTTCATTCAGCGAACGCCCAAGCTTCTCGGGTAAATCTGGTTTGTGATTCATGTTTTGTCGCCAAAGGAGAGGAGTGTTGGCAACAATAAAGAGACAATAACCTCTCCAGCAATGCAAGCCCCCGTTTTCTAAGGCCGCGTAGCACGGGATCGCGACAGCTCAATTGTCTTGCTCAGGTTCAGCATAGACAATTGCCCTTCCATCTTGATCGACGTGCACATGGATAATGTTTGCCCGACAACAAACGGGGCAGTCTTCTACATAGCTTTGTTGCGAGCCTTCTGTTAAGTCGAGCGGGACAACAATTTCTTCACCACATGCATCGCAAATGTAGGTAGCTTCCTCGCCAATATTTGCTCGAGGGCGAGCACTTTGAACTAGATCCTCATCGAGCGAAGGGACTTCAGCACCCGAGGCTGCGATCTGACAGGCCCACAACAGAACAGACAGTGATTCTGGATCGGCTAGGCGATGGTCTACACCTACTTCGATCAAAGAACATTGCGAGCTTTGGGCAAGTTCCACCGAGTTTTCAAAAGCGATGACTTCATCGTCTGGGCTGTGCAAAATGATGGTACCCGCTTTGGTCGATTTCGCTGTTCCCCAACGCTTCCATGCAGGGCAGAGAAGTATCAATTTGGAATGGCGGGAGTCGATATTCATTGCCACAGCACCTCCGCGCGAACTGCCTACGACCACATCGGGTTGATGTAAATCGTAGGCCGCTTGCGCCGTCTGAATGGCTGAATCAAAGTCATCATCGTCGAGTTTAGGGTTGATGACCTCGAGCCCATGGTTCTTGAGATAGCTGGGCTTCACACCCCCTGGAGCACTATGCCATCCATGTAGAAACAGAATCTTCATTGCATTACCGTCAGTGGGCGAACGCCAAAACTGCTTACCGTCCAAAGCGTTTGGCTTCTTCCAAAGTGATCGCTCCATCGCCATTCGAATCGAGCCTCATGATTCGCGCTCGCTGAGCTTCGGGAATCTCGCTTTCCACAACTTTACCATCGTTGTCTTTGTCCAATCGTTTGAATATCGCCTCCACATTCGCGCCGTTTCCAACATTGGGGAGCAAGCGAGTCCGGAGCGATTGAGAAGTTCCAGGTTGCTCGTTAGGGAGGTAATATTCAACGTACCCGAGATGCATTTCATCTTCGGTTTGCGCTCCCCAGCGAACCGTCTTGGATGGATCGGGATTAGCTGGGTTATTGGGGCTGTTGTCATACCAGGCAATGAACTTAATCTTGTCACCGGGCGAAACAGATAGAGGTTCGTAATAGTTGTAAAGGAGTTGCCAATTGAAGTCGTAACGTGGGACGTCCAATAGTGTTCCCACCGTACCATCGGCTCGAGTGATTTCATAACGACATGCTTTACCCCGCAAATGCATATGAGGTAGATAGCCTAGTACTTTGGCTTCGGCAGGTACCGTTAGCGTTGCCTCTGCACGATGATTGGGAGCTCCTGGTGGAATATTCAAACGGGGGTCGACAATTCCAACCACTTTCACTTCATGTTTGGGCGGCTCTTTAGCGTAGATCAAACCGATTTTG
>Ga0075163_10007450_pt1 | contig 14461 bp, 15 predicted proteins | sample JI1023141ADNA_FD_71478 | JGI IMG/M metagenome (GOLD analysis project Ga0075163, IMG submission 71478) | Wastewater effluent complex algal communities from Wisconsin, to seasonally profile nutrient transformation and Carbon sequestration -... | ecosystem: Engineered > WWTP > Effluent > Algae...
GAAGATGGCTGCCATTACGCAGGCCGTACGCCAGATGACATATAAATCCGCACGCCTGATGGACAAACACGAAGGGCAGATGGAAGCCTCGCTCGTGAAGTTCTATTCCTGCCGCATTTCAGAATGGGTGACGCGCGAAGCGTTGCAGATTCACGGCGGTATGGGTTATGCAGAAGAATACGAAGTCTCGCGCCTCTTTGTAGACGCGCGCGTTTTCAGTATCTTCGAAGGCGCCGAAGAAGTGCTGGCGCTGCGCGTGATCGCACGCGCGCTGCTCGCACGCGCACTGGGCCTCAAAGCGGCGTAATTCTAAAGATGCGAAGGGGGATCGCTCAGCTATCCCTCTTCGCTGCGCTTGCATGTTTTGTACAGCCTTCGGCTATTCCCTGGCGCGAAAAGAATGCCTTTAAAATAGCCACGACCCTGCCGGCGCGCCTTATTGACTCGATCATGGCGCAGGGCAACTGGAATATCTTATTCCAGGAAGGTCCGTTCAACGAGTTTCAGCGCCAGATTGCCATCGCCAACCACTTCGCTCTGCGCGGCGACAACCGCCAGGCCGACTTTTATCTGAAAAAAGCCGGCGCCGCGCTCGATATTGCCTACGCCTCACTGCGCGGCCGTTTCGGCTGGCCACGTAATGGCAACGAACAGAAGGCCGCTGCACTCGCTTGGGGTGAAAACCGCGATACGTTTGAAGATTTCCTGCTCTGCCGCCTGCAACTGCAAATCGAGATAACGCTGTTAGACCATGAATCCGGTGTGCTTGCACCCGCGGCGCTCGCGCAGTCGGTGGCCGAGGTTGAAAAGCAACTCTCAACGCCTGTAAGGCAGAAAGATGCTGACCTCGAACAGATCATCGCCGTAATACGCGAAGCGGCGGTGATTCGTACGCAGAAGGAAAATAATGTAAATCTGCGCGCCGCGCGTTTTGCCGCGTTGAGCGACAGGACAGTTTCCTCGGCACGGAACTACTGGAGCCGCAAGCTTACCTTGTTTCGTGTCCTGGAAAACATCCACCACGGGAACCTGGGTCGTGCCTTCTCTTTAATCAAATTTCTCGAAGATAAACAAAAGGACCAGATTGACGCCTATAACCTTGCGCGGATATACATCCGCCTGGGGGCTTACCGGGATGCCCTCGGCATATTGCAGCGCGAATTGAAGCATACAGAGCTTAAAACAGCCGATAATTTTGCCGAATTTGCGGCTTTCAGCTCCCTCACACAGAGCCTGCTCATCTGGCTTTCGCAGCTCGACGAGGCGGCTGCACTATCGGCAGAAACCGCAACGTTTCTCGCCGGGCTTGTCCAGGCGGATGCAGTGCCGCGTGAAGAAGCGGTCGACCTGAAAAAGAGCCTCGCGAACGAGCGGCTGCGCGGCAAGATGCTTGTATACCTGAAAACCGGGCGCTGCCCTGAATTGGGGACGTATACGGCCGACGCCGACATGGAAATCGAATGGCAGGCCCGGGAACGAATTTTTTACGAGAATTGCGGCCTCACGCGAAATAAATCTTTCTGGACTGCAATACAAAAACAAATCCGGCCGGCTTCGGAACTCAGGGGAATTGTTTCTTACCATTTGGGCGAGGCCATATCTTTGCCGGCGAAAGCCGACGTATCCCCCCTGCTGCGTTACCTGGTTGCACGGCGGGCCCTGCAAAAAGCACCGGGGCGGCCGGAACTCGCACTCGCATACCTGAGGCAGCGCAATTTAATTCAAAGTGAATTTGCCTTATTCGACTGGGGACTTAACCTGGCTGACGATCTTACCGATCGCGCACTGGAAGCCCTGCCGCGCAACCTGCCGGAAAAAACCGCGAGACCTCTCTTTGCAGAATTACACCGGCGTTATGTCGATAAGGTAGCGCACACGGGCGGTGCGTTCTTGTTTTCACCTGCTGATGCGGTTCATCTGACCCGTAAATCTTCAGCCGCCATGCTCGACCAGGGCAGCGAAGCAGGCGCCGAAGAGACCTATCCCGGTACCGGGAAGGTGCTCTTATACGCTGATACAGTATGGCTTGCGGTTTTTGATCCCACCGAACGCAAACAAAAATTCCGCATTTCAAAACGCGTCTCCGGCGACACTCTTCCTCCGCTTCCCGGGAAAGGGCGTATTTTATTCGGCGGGGCGATCAACGAACTTTCGCTCATTACGGAGAACCGCGCAGCCATGCACCTCGCGCCTTACCAAAATTTTTGTCCCGATTGCAGCAAGGCGCAGGGGAAATCCCCCGAACGGCTGGTTATCCTGAACGGCGAGCGTTCGCTGCGCGAAGCTTATACAAACGAACTTGCCGACAATTTTTCACTCGTTGCCACCCCGGGCTCGTGGCGCGAATGTGGCGCCGGTGCCACCCGGTTCGAAGACGCGCTTTTACTGACCGCTGATGCTACGGGAGATTTTTCCACCCCTTGCGATCTTTCGGCCGACAGAATCGTGCTGGAGTACGATACCACGTCGGCAACGCTGAATAATCCCGTGCTTTTTGCCGCTGGCTGGCGCCCCGGTCTCGCGGTTGTTCTCATGCCACGTGAACTGCCGCAACAAATCAAGACATCTTTTTTATTTGATTTTTTCCAGAGGATCAACCGCAGGCAAACCAAGGCAGGCGAGGCTTTCCGCGAGGCAAAGACCCGGGCCGAAAAGTCGTTTCCGTCCGAGGCCGCGCTCCGGAGGATGTATCTCTATGAATCGCTTGATTAAGTTTTTTATCCCCGTTCTTTTATCAGTTGCGGCCTATTGTTCGAAACCGCACCTCAACATTGAAAAGGCGCTGGTTGAAAAGGTCATTGCTGATTTTACCGAAGAGAGAATCGCCTACTACCTGCATGGCGGAGCGCCAAAACCAAACAGTGAAATACTCGAAAAGACGCTTGCACGCCATTCTTTAAAACTTGTTGAATTTAAACCGGCCTTACGCCGGTTTTATCCTGAGATTTATACCCGGTTACTGGGAACGTAACCGGGGTATAGCCTTACTTTTTAGGAGGGGTGACTGGAGTTGGTACCGACGGGGTATTACCCTGGGGTGCCTGCGCTTCGGCTTCGCGTTTTTTACGCGCGGCCTCGCGGGTCTCTTTCACGTGTTTCGCGATTTCAAAATCTTTGTTGGTGTCGATACGGTATTTCTGTTTCGCTTCTTTCATTAAGGTACGCTGTTTTTCCATCGCACCAGCCATAACCATACGGCCCTTAATCATCTCGAGCCCCTGATCTACGGGAATTGTCTTGAGGCGTGCGTCTTCTTTTTTGGCTTTTTCCCATGCCGCAAATGCTTCGGCATCGCTGATTTTAATGTCTTGCAGCTTGAGGGAGTCAAAAAGGTACATATTCGCAAGAAAGTATTTCTGCAGGAATTCGAGTTTCGCCTTAATATCAGGACGCTTGGCAAAGCCGTCTTTCTGCGCTTCCATGTTTAGAATAAGCATATCCTGGTACTGGTCCGCGAACAGGTCTTTGCCGAAGCTTTTAAACATTTCGGCTAACTGCGGGTTTCCGGAACGATCGGGATCATCGAGCAGTTGTTTGAATTCTTCTTCAGGAATAAAGCGACCCATGCGCTGTTGCAGCTGCTCTTTCATGAGAACCCCGAAACCACTGTAGGCCTCGTCGAGTTGTTTGAGCGTAACTGACTTGCCCTCGATCTTCCAGATCCAGGGACTTTTATCACCGCCGCAGGTCAGCGCGATGAAAGCCGTCGCTAAAAGGACGGCTACGATACGTATTTTTTTCATATGGGGTATCATTTCAGCATTTGCACCAGCGGCAAAGCATTATCGCCCCTGCGGTATTCAAAAATAACCCAGACCAGTTGTATGATTCCGACCGCGGCTGCGATGGCCGTCGCCGTAATCATGATATCGCGGCGCAGAACACTCACCATCGCGAAAACGACAAAGATAAAGAGCGGTACGCGAATAAACTCAAGCACGAGCCCCCACTTTTTGCGCATCATGAGCCCACCGGCGGCGGCAAGGCCAAGGACAACCGGGGCGGCAAGAATCAGCTGGTTCAGAACCGGTAGCCCCTTCGTCCGCTGTAAAATCAGGAAGATCGGCAGTGAAAGCGCGAACACAATTCCCGCATAGATCTTCAGACGCGTCGTATTCGGTGGGTCATATTTTTCATAAGTTTTCGGATTGATCTCAGGGATCGGGTGTTTGCCGCCGAGATAATCCGGTTTCCAGCCAGGCCCCGCAAACCAGACCTTCAGTTTATCTAAACCACGCGCCTTCAGCGATAACTGGAAGAGTCCCCACCAGTAATGCAGCTGCGCCCAGACAGGATTAAAAGTTGTGAGCGGCTTCACCGTGCCATAATACGGTTCTTCTTCTTCTTTCTGAAAGGTGCCGAAGATCTTATCCCAGATGATAAGCATGCCGGCATGATTTTTATCGATGTATTTCGGATTCACCCCGTGGTGCACACGGTGATGCGACGGCGTATTCATGAAATACTCCAGGAAACCGAGCTTGTTCACAAGACGCGTATGGATAAAGAACTGGTAGAGTGTATTGATCTGAGAGCAGACCATGAACTGTAACGGGGAAAATCCGGCTATCGCCATCGGCAGGTAATACGGAAAAGAGAACAACCTCTGGAAAGCCCCCTGTCTGAGCGCGACGGAAAGATTGTATTCCTGGCTCGAGTGATGCGCTTCATGCGACCCCCAGATGACCGCGACGTTGTGCGAGTTGCGGTGAAACCAGTAATAGATCACGTCGACCAGCAGAAAGACCACGACCCACGTCAGGATATTGACGGGAATACCGTAAGTCTGTCCCGGCAGTGCGTTCGCCGGTTTGTGCACCAGGTCAAAGATAATAATATATACACCGAACAGCAGTATCTTCGTGAAAACCCCCACGAGTTCCTGCAGCATACCCGCGCTCAGATCAGAGATCGAATCGTTAAACCGGTAGACCTTGCGTTTCATGATCAGCGAGGCGACGATCTCGATGGCTATAGAAATAAAAAACACCGGCACCGCGAGCGCGATGAGGTTTTCAAACTTTGCGTTGTTGCCCATTTATTTTCCTTTCTTTTTGGTTACGGTCTTTTTGGTCTTGCTTTTTGCTTTGACTACTTTCTTTTTCGCCGTGCTGCCCGATTTTTTTGGCACCTTCTTAGCACCCGGCTTTTTCCCGGATTTTAAAGCAAAATACTTCTGCATCGGGTTGGCATAGAACTCGATCCAGCCCGACTGATACTGCACGCCCTGCCCCGGTGGTATGTCTTTGTGCTCCAGATCGACCTCGGTGATGCCGTTGCGTTCGATAAACTGTACCGAAAGCACGGAGTCGGCAGCTTCGTCGGGGAATTCAGAGGAGCGCCAGCTCTGTACGATTTTTTTCCCCTCCAGGAGAAGAAGGTTTTTCCCCTGGATATAACCATCCCACGCGCTGAATGCGCCGCCCACCAACCGTGACGTGGTAGCCTTGGCCCCCGTCATCGCCGTATGCTCGGCTGCCGAAAGCCACGCATCGTAGATAGCTTTGGCGGCGGCATGGATTGAAAACTTCACCCGAATCGACTCACTCATAGCCTGTCATCGGGGACAATGCGTCAGACAGCAAGCAAAAATCCAAAACGAACGACCGTTCGATAAAAGGACTAATGCCCTATTCAATTTCGTTCTGCGGAACTTGTTTAAAAATCGAGCCGCATGGGATATCCCTCTGCGGCAAGATATTGTTTCAGGTCGGCAATCTTCAGTTCGTTGAAATGGAACAGCGATGCCGCGAGCGCGGCGCGCGCGCCGGCGGCGAAGGCGTCGGCAAAGTGTTTTTTCGTGCCAGCGCCACCCGAGGCGATCACGGGGATAGACACCGCCTGCGCGATCTTTTGTGTGATCACTAGATCGTACCCCGTCTTCGCGCCGTCCGCATCCATCGATGTCAGCAGAATCTCCCCTGCGCCGCGGCGTTCGGCCTCAAGCGCCCAGTCGACGGCTTCGCGCCCGGTTGGTGTGCGTCCGCCATTCAGGTAAACTTCGTGGAAATTGCCGTTGAACTTCACGTCGATCGCGCAAACGATGCACTGGCTGCCGAAATGTTCGGCGCCCTGCGTGAGAATCTCCGGTTTCTGGAAAGCCGCGGTATTGACGGAGATTTTATCTGCACCCTCGGCGAGAATGAGCTGCATATCTTCAAGCGTGCGAATGCCGCCGCCGACGCAGAACGGGATAAACACCTGCTCGGAGACATGCTTCACGAGATCGATAATGATATTGCGGCGGTCTGACGAAGCGGTGATATCGAGAAACACCAGCTCGTCGGCGCCTGCCGCATCATACGCCTTCGCGCATTCGACTGCATCGCCTGCGTCGCGCAGGTTCACAAAATTCACGCCCTTCACGACCCGGCCGTCTTTGACGTCGAGACAGGGAATGATACGCAGCGCGTTCACACTTCGGCTCCGCTCAGTGCAAGCTCGCTCATGCGCCGTTCCTGATAATTTTAATGTAAGGTGTGCGACCAATCAGGTCTTCATGGATGCGGCCCAGGCGATCGCGGAACTTCTTCTCGCGCGATGCTTCGGCAACGCCGGCAACTTCGGCCGCAATTTTCGCGGCCTCGGTGAAGAGTTCGCGTTCGATTTTCGTTGTGAGCGCCTGGCTCATGACGCCGACATAACTTAACCGGTTAAGTTGAAAACGATCGGCTGCAAAAATAGCAATACAGATGCCCTGCCCACCAAGGTGCACGCGCTCGCGGTAAATCGTTTCCTCGAAATGCACCTCGCCCGGCTCCACGAGGCAGGTCTCGTCGGGCACCGATTCAACAAATTCGGGTTCGTCGGCCAGCGCATAGATTTTATGCTCCTGGGTTAAATTCACTTTTACTTTCTTATCGCTGATAAACTGCAGAAAAGAGGTGAAATGCAGCGGATCGCCGTGCACCGGTAAAATGGCGCGTGGTTTCACGTAGCTGATGAGCTTTTCGATATCGCCGCGCCGGCCATGGCCCGAAGCATGCACGCGCACATCGCCCGAGATGCCAATCACCTGCACCCCTTCGGCGGCAGCGAGATTCAGGCATTCGTAGATGCGCCCTTCATTACCGGGAATCATGCTCGCCGAATAGATCAAGGTATCTTCTTTCTTCAGGCGAATCTTCGCCATCGTGCCATGTGTGAGGCGTGAAAAAGAAGAGTTTGCGTCAGCCTGGCAACCGGCTACCAGCCAGAGTGCGTTCTGGCTTGTGAACGACGGCTGTTTCATCAGGTGCAGGGGGTGCGCCACCTCTTTCGATTGAAACGCGGCTTCCCACTGCGCCTTGAGCGAGCGGCCGAGAAAACCGATGGGACGACCCGCACGCGCGGCGGTTTGAACAAGATTCTTAATGCGTTCGACCTGCGAAGAGAATGTGGTGAGAAAAATACGGCCCTTGGTTTTCAGAATCAGCTTCTCCAGCGATTCATCCACCTCTTTTTCGTCGGCGGTTTCACCGTCGTGCAGGGCGCCGGTCGAATCGACAAAGAGGAAATCCACCGGCGCGAATTTTTTGATCTGCGCGACCTTGTGACGCACCTCGGTACCTTTCAGTTTAAAGTCGCTCGAGAAATAAACACGTTTCGTTTCTCCCGCAACTTCGGCCTCAAGCCCGACAGAAAAGCACTGCGGAATCGAGTGCGGCATAAAGAAAGTGAACACGCGGAAATCCCCGATCTGGTGCTGTGAATTCTGTTCGACGAGATTAAACTTCCAGCGCGCGGGGTCGATAGCGCGGTCTTTGAGACGGTTCGTCAAAAGCGCGGTTGTAAACGGCGAGGCATAGAAGGGTGTGCCGGGCGGAATGACTTCGGTTAAGTGCGGCACCGCGCCGATATGGTCTTCATGCCCATGCGTTAAAAAAATCGCCGAGGGGGGAAATCCCAACAGCAGCTGCCGGTTGGGCAGGTTCTTATCCATACCCGGCGTATGGTGGTTCGCAAAACCCGAACCGCAGTCGATCCAGATGGTTGTTCCCGGGTGCACGGATGCACCAGGGTCGGCCGAGCCAGGGATGGCGGAAGGCCGACCGTTAAGGTGAAATACCGTGAAGTTTGTGCCGAACTTACCGACGCCACCGCCAAAAGCAAAATACAGCCGCTCCCTTCTCAGGCGGCGCGGGTAATCGAGAATGCCGGCCGGGTCAGCGCTTACCTGTGGAACCAAATTTTCCCTCTCCGCGCGCGGTATCTGAAAGTTCAGCCTCTTGCCATGCGATGGTATAAGTTTTTTCTAAAAGCAGCTGCGCAATGCGGTCGCCATGTTTGATGGTATAGTCATCCCCCCCCAGGTTGATGAGCGGCACAAAAATCTCACCGCGGTAGTCGGCGTCGATCGTACCGGGTGTGTTGACGGGAGTAAGTCCGTGTTTCACGGCCATGCCCGAGCGCGCGCGGATCGAAATATGGTAACCAGGCGGAATTTCCACAGATAAGCCGGTAGGCACTGGAGTAATCTTACCGCGCGCAATGGTAAGATCGTTTTCGAGGCAGGCATAGACGTCATAACCCGCGGCATGTTCTGACTGGCGAGCGGGTAAAGCCGCGACAGCAGATTTTTTCGTAAATTTTACGGAAATGGCGGACACAGATCGGAGTAAACCAGCAAAATTGCCTCAGGGCGTAAAACTATATGGCAATTTTGAATCCCTCCTGACGCGCGGCGGCATTTAGGCGATCGTCAAAGCTTAAGAAAGAAATTCTTTCAGGCGCATAATCACTTGCAATAATAGCTGCCGCTAACTGCTGCGCGTCGGCCGCCTTTAAGGTATAGGTTTTGACCAGGCGAATCGCTGTCTCTGCCACATTATCAGTCGGCTCAATAATACGGGATACAGCGACAAAATCTTCCAGCGCCGGCATATAGTCGTCTACGGTTTCGATTCTTGCTTCTCTTGCAAGCCGAGCCAGAGCGGATATCACTTCAATGCGCGTAGACCACCAGATTATGCGGTGCGTCACTTCAGCATTCCGTAACTTTGCAAGCGGAGTAGAAGCCTGTGGCACAAGCAAAGGAACGATTGCCGATGCGTCCCAAAACTCTACCACCCTGCGTCCCGTTCTTCCCGAATATAACTCACAACATCCACGCTTTCCCCTTTGAGCGGAATTGGATCCGGTAAAACCAGTTTTTCACCAGACTTAAGCTTACGTTTTGGGGGACGCATTTTACCTTGCGCAATCAGGCGTTCGCAACGCTCATCATCCGATTCATCTACCTTCGTAATCTGTGCGATTGGCTTATCCCGATCCAAAATAACAACCGTTTCACCTGCCTTGACCTTCTCCAAAATCGCACTCAGATTATTTTTGGTATAAGATATCGTGGCGACGCTCATATAGCCAAGTTAGCTACATTGGCGCTAACTGACAATAAAAAAGCCCCTTACGGGGCTTCTTAGGGATCGTCGCCCGGCACACGAATCGAATCCGTGCGAGTGCCGGGATTTAGACATCCTGTCTTTAGCAGCTATACGTCGAGAGGAACTCGAACGGATGCGGGCGCGCTTCCCACGGCCAGATCTCGGATTCGAATTTCAGCTCTTTGTAGGTATCGATGAATTCTTTTGTGAATACACCACCCTGCTCAAAGATACCGCGGTTCGTGAGCATGGTCTCAACGGCTTCACGCAGCGTGTGAGGCATCTGCTGGATACCCTTCTCGCGGATTTCGTCGAGTGAGAGTTCGAACAGGTCTTCTTCCATCGGTTTGCCCGGATCGATTTTGTCCTGAACGCCTTTGAGGCCTGCCATCAGCATCGAGGCGAAGCAAAGGTATGGGTTCGATGTCGAGTCAGGGAAACGGAACTCGACGCGTTTCGCTTTGGCACCCGTGACAAACGGGATACGGCACGAAGCCGAGCGGTTCTGCGCAGAGTAAGTCAGAATCGACGGAGCTTCGAAGCCCGGGATCAGGCGCTTATACGAGTTGGTCGAAGCGTTGGAGAACGCTGCGATTGCACGCGCATATTTCAGAACGCCACCGACATAGTGGAGAGCTGTATCGCTGAGATCCTGGTATTTGTTGCCGGCAAAGGTATTCTCGCCGCCTTTCCAGATAGACTGGTGCACGTGCATACCGTTACCGTTATCGCCGAAGAGCGGCTTCGGCATGAAGGTCGCCGTTTTGCCATGGCGTTTCGCCACGTTTTTCACGACGTATTTCAGCTTCTGTACATTATCGGCGGCTTCGATGAGCGTACCGAATTTTACACCAATCTCACCCTGCGCCTGTGCCACTTCGTGGTGAACCACGAAAGTTTCCATGCCGATCTGGTGGAGTGTCTTCACGATCTCTGCGCGGATATCGACCTGTGAGTCGCGCGGTGAAACCGGGAAATAACCGCCCTTCGTACCGGGACGGTGGCCGAGGTTGTGGCCGTCGTTGTATTGAGCCGTAGCTGTATTCCACGCACCTTCGTTTGAGTCGATCTCGTAATACTGGCAGTTGATATCGTCCCGTACACGAATGGAGTCGAAGATAAAGAATTCGTTTTCAGGACCGAAGTATGCGGTATCGCCAATACCCGTAGACTTGAGGTATTCAAGCGCTTTCTTGGCGATGGAACGCGGGCATTTTTCGTACATGGTCTTCTTGTAGATGTCATAGACATCGCAGAAGATGACGAGAGTTACGTCTGCGGTAAACGGATCGAGGAATGCACCTTCCATATCGGGAATGAGCTGCATGTCTGACTGGTTGATCGGCTGCCACTTCGTGATCGAGCTGCCGTCGAAGGGTAATCCCTTAAAGGACTCTTCTGTGATTGAATCAACATGGTATGACACGTGGTGCCATGCGCCGCCGATATCAGAAAAACGGAAGTCGTAGAAAATTGCCCCGCTTTTTTTTGCGAAGTCAATGACTTCTTTCCAAGACGTAAATTTTAATTTCGCCATAAAATCTCCTCAGTACTTAATTAGTGGGATTGATTCGCGGGCGCTCTCGCACCGAATGCTCCCTTTTGCTCATTTTTCAGCAAATGTAATGCCAAACCCTGATGCTATGGAAAGGTCGAGCTTTTAGACAGAGTGTCAACATGATCGCACTTGACGGCCTTACGCAATGCCATTAAGCGCGGGCATGCCGCAGTACCGAACACACATCACCGAAAAAATCCGCGCGCCGATCGGCGAGGTTTTTGACCGTCTCGCCGACCACAACCGCATGGGCGAATATATGGCGGCGGATATACGCCGCGTTAAAGACTCGACCGTTACCGGCGAAGGCGTCAACGGCACTGGCTCAGTTCGTACCCTGAAGATCCTGGGCCTGCCCGACTTTGACGAGACCGTAGTTAAATGCGACAAGCCCTATTGCCTTGAATACAAAATCACACGCGGCTCGCCCCTCAAGAACCACCACGGTGTTATAACAATAAAAGAAGAACATGGTGCGGTCGCGATCGACTGGAACATTACCTTCGATATGGATTTTGGCGGCTTGGTTGTTGAAATGCTGCTCAAAGTTGCGGTCGGCTCAGGACTTTCAAAACTCAAAAAACGACTCGAAGCCGCTTACGGGGCCGCGGCATGACAGACTTCCGTAACCGCTACGGTGCCTGGGCCCTGATCACCGGTGCCTCTTCGGGGCTAGGTGCCGAATTCGCGCGCCAGCTTGCCGCACAAAAACTCGACCTGATTCTGGTCGCACGGCGTGCCGACCGCCTTAAAGAACTCGCGACTGCACTCAAACTCGAGCATGGTATACAGGTGAAGGTAATCCCCCTCGACCTCGCTAAACCTAACTTTATCGCGACACTTAAAAAGCAGACGGCGAAACTCAATATCGGGTTGGTTGTCAACAACGCAGGCTTCGGCATGTCGGGCGAATTCACAGAGTCGAATCTCGAATATGAAATTCGAATGCTTGAAGTGAATTGCAAGGCGCCGCTCATTCTGGCACACGAATACGGCAAGACCATGGCGGCGCACCGCCGTGGCGGCATCATCATGGTGAGCTCTGTGGTTTCGTTTCAGGCGGTACCTTACATGAGCCACTATGCGGCGACGAAAGCTTATGATCTTTTGCTGGGCGAAGGCCTCTGGTATGAAATGAAAAAATACGGGGTGGATGTCCTCACGTTATGCCCCGGCTCGACCGAAACGGAATTCTCTCACGTTGCCGAGACTAAGCCCATGCCCGGTGCGATGCCCGTCACCCCCGTGGTGAAAGCGGCGCTCGACGCGCTGGGCCACAAAGCTTATGTAACGGCAGGTTTTAAGAACAAACTCCTGGTTTTCTTCACGCGTTTCACGCCGCGCAGTATGGCAACCCGCATTGCGGCACAAATTATGAAACGACTCGGACGTGCACCATAAGCTTTCTCTTATGATCAAAAATATTGTAAGCATTCTGGTCTGCATATTCACTATCAGTGCAGCCGAACCTCCTGAAGCCACGCTGTGGGTGGCCCGGGAATTTATCGGGGGCCCGAAGTGCGCTGTGTCGGGGCCCGTGATACATTATACGCCACCCGGATTTGAAACCGAAAAATCAAAACTGCGCAAAGCAGCGGTCAAAATCACGCGTGAATATTTCCGTGACAAGGCCACATGCCAGGCCTGCCATACCTGCCCGAATTATCACCGTGAAATCTTTTTCGAAATACGTGCGGCAGATCTGCCCCTGAGTGAAAAAGCCGGTTACCGAAAATCACCGGCACCCGACGCCGAAGACCTCAGGGAGTACGAAGACGCCAAACGCTACAAAGCAAAACCCGATATCCCGCCCGAGGCGCCTTAGCCGGTCAGAGCCATTTCTTTTTCAGAAAGAACACAATCATACCAAAGGCCAGCACACACATGCCGATGATGGTTTTCAAATAGCCGTAATGGTCTTCGGTGAGCGGCAGGTTTTTGAAGTTCATGCCGAAATAGCCGGTAACAAGAGTCAACGGCAGCATGATCGCGGTCATGATCGTCAGAATGCGTATGATATCGTTGGTGCGTTTGGTTGAAATGGTATTGTAGGCTTCGATTGCCGACGCAATCGCCTGTGAAATACCGTCTATCGTATCGATGATCTTAATCGCATGGTCGCGCACGTCGCGAAAGAACGCCGCCGAATCGGGCGAGAAGTTTTTGATATCATGCGTGTGCATTTCATCGAAAATTTCTTTGTGGGTGAGAATGAGCTTTTTGATAAGCGCGAGCGACGATTTTAGCTCAAAGACCATCGCGATGTCGAGTTTCGCGCTGTGCGTGAGCAGCATGCCCTCGCAGCGTTCGAATGCCAGATCGATATCATGCACGATGTGCAGCGTGTGATCTGTTTCAACGTCAAGAATCCGGTGCAAAATGAATTCAGGGCCTTTTTTAAGCAACTCGCGGCAGAGCGACTCGTCTGCGAGCAGGCGATCGATCGTCGTGCGTTCGCTCTCTGAAACAGTAATGATTGTATTCTTTGCGATAATAAAATTGAAGTCGTTCGTTGAAATATAACTGCCGTTCAGATGCACGCCGCGAAAGCAGAAATAGGTATAATGTGGAAATTTTTCGCGTTTGATGCGGTTCGAAGAATTAAAGATATCTTCAACAGTCAGCGGGTGAATGTCATAACGATGTAAAAGCTCGATGAGATCCTGCTCGTTGCGCGGATACAGGTGCACCCAGGCGGCCTTCGTTCCGAAATGTGGAATTCCTTCATCCTTATTTCTGAAGCGTTCGTGCTTTTTCAGCGTAATGATGTGATGTTCATGCCAGTCGCGCTTGGGCTCCTGTCCGTTGTTTTGCGGTCTCCTCGTGAGACGCATCCACGACAAGAAGCGGTACGTCATATTCGGGCCTGCCATCTATTTGCCCGCACCGGCCAGGATCTCTTTCAGCGAACCGATGAGCTTAGCGTTCTCGCCTTCTGAACCTACGCTGATGCGCACACAATCTGAGAATATCGACCCCGCGTAATAGCGGATGAGCATCTTGTACGCGCGCAGTTTTTCGACAATTTCAGCGGCAGCCATCTGCGGCGGCGCTTTAGCGAGCAGAAAATTTGCCGCAGATTCATATACGGTAAACCCCATAGCCGTCAGCTCACCGCGCAGAAATTCACGGCCATGCGTGACCGCCCGCAAAATGCCGCGGTGCCAGTCTTTATCTTCAAGCGCAGCGGTTGCAAGCCTTGTCGCCAGTGCATCTTCGTTATAAGAATCTTTGTGCGCCATGAGCCCGTTCATGAGCATTGCATTCGACGTGGCGAGGTAACCCACGCGTAAACCCGCAAGCGCATGCGTTTTAGAAAACGTGCGAGTCACCACGAGGTTATCGAGTTCACCGACATGCGCCATCATCGTGGCATCACTGCCCGCAAAATCATTATAGGCCTCGTCGACAATCCAGAGCTTTTCGGAGGCGGCGATCTTTGCCCTGAGCATTTGCCGCGGCAGGTACTCCCCGGTAATTGCATTGGGGTTCGCCACAAAGACAACCGCCGCGGAAGATTTTTCAAGCGCGGCAAGATCGA
>Ga0075163_10007452_pt1 | contig 14460 bp, 13 predicted proteins | sample JI1023141ADNA_FD_71478 | JGI IMG/M metagenome (GOLD analysis project Ga0075163, IMG submission 71478) | Wastewater effluent complex algal communities from Wisconsin, to seasonally profile nutrient transformation and Carbon sequestration -... | ecosystem: Engineered > WWTP > Effluent > Algae...
TGAGCAGGCCCGACAGCGCACCGATGAAGGCGGCCATGGTGAAGCTCAGCGCGCCAGCGTTGTCGGTGGCAATGCCCATGAGCCGTGCGCCCGTGCGGTTGACGCTGGTGGCGCGCAAGGCCTTGCCGGTGAGCGTGCGGTCGAAGAAGACAAACAGCGCCGCGATCAGCGCCACGCTGGCGGCCAGGATGATGACGGTCTGCCCCGTCATGGACAGCGGGCCGATGTTGAAGCGTTCGTCCCAGAAGGCCGGGTTGCGGAAGCCTTCCGCGCCAAAGAACAGCAGGCCCAGGCCGGTCAGCGCAAAGTGCACGCCCACCGAGACGATCAACAGCACCAGCACGCTGGCGTCGGCCAGGCTGCGGTAGGCCAGCCGGTACACCAGCGGCCCCATGGGCGTGACCAGCAGCAGCGTCAGCAGCACCTGCACGGGCAGCGGCATCTGCCGCGGCGCCAGAAGGATGGTCAGCAGGCTGGCCACCAGCGGCAGGCCCAGTGTGCGCAGCAGCGTCTTGGCCGTGCGGCCCGCGGGCCAGCCTTCCTTCCAGGCCTGCCAGGCGTCCATGGCCGCCGCGGTGGCGGCCATCAGCAGCAGCAGCCACACGGTGCCGGGCACGGCGCCCGTCTGCAGCAGCGCCAGGGTCAGCGCGCCGAAGGCGACAAACTCGCCCTGCGGAATGAAGACCACACGGGTGACGGCAAAGACCAGCACCAGCGCGATGGCCACGAGGGCATAGATGGCGCCATTGGTGACGCCGTCCAGGCCAAGGATGGATGCGATGGTGAGGTCCATGCCGTTTCAGCCCGCGTTGGTCAGCGTTCCAGCTTCCAGTCGCCGTTCACGACCTTCATGACGACGCCGGTGTCCGGGCGGAAGCCCCAGTGGTCGGCGGGCGAGTAGTCCAGCACGCCGTGGGTCACGGCCAGCGCGGGGGTGGTTTCCAGCGCTTCCTTCAGCGCAGCGCGGAACTCCGGCGTGCCCGGCTTGCCCTTCTTCAGCGCGATGGGCACCACCTTGTCCAGCATCAGGTAGGCGTCATAGCTGTGCGCGGCAAACTGGTTGCGCAGGCCGGCACCGTACTGGGCTTCGTAGGCGGCGTTGAACTTCACGCCCAGGGCCTTGCTGGGGTGGCTGTCAGGCAGTTGCTCGGCCACGACCACGGGGCCGCTGGTGACAAAGGTGCCTTCGACAGCCTTGCCACCCACGCGCATCAGGTCCTTGGTGGCGGCGGCGTGGGTTTGGTAGAACTTGCCCTTGTAGCCACGCTCGATGATGGCCAGCTGCGGCATCGCGGCACCCGAGCCCGAGGCCACCACCACCATGGCGTCCGGGTTGGCGGCGGTCAGCTTCAGGGCCTGCGCGGTGACGCTGGTGTCGGCGCGTGCGAAGCGCTCTTCACCCAGCAGCTTGATGCCGGCCTTGTCGAGCAGCGGCTTCAGGGCCTGCAGCCACTGCTCGCCGTAGGCGTCGGTGTAGCCGATGAAGCCCACGCTCTTGACGCCGTTCTTCTGCATGTGGCCGACCATGGCATTGGCCATGACGCCGTTGCTCTGCGGCAGGCGGAAGGTGAAGGGGTCCTTGCCCGCGGGCAGGCCGATGGGCGACAGCGTCAGGTGCACCGTCTTGCTTTCCGAGGCCACGTCGGCCATGGGGATGGCCACCGGCGTGGCACCCGAGCCCAGGATCACGTCGGCCTTGTCTTCGTTGACGAAGCGGCGCGCGTTCTGCACGCCCTTGGTGGGGTCGGTGGCGTCGTCCAGGATGATGACCTTGACCTTCTCGCCGCCGATGGTGGCCGGCCACATCTTCACGCCGTTGCTCATGGGGATGCCCAGGCCGCTGGCCGGGCCGGTGAGCGGCACGCTCACGCCGATGGTGATGTCGGCCAGCGCAGCGCCGGCGGCCAGCGCCGCGGCGGCGGCAATGAATGTCATGCGGATCAGGTGCTTCATGGTTTGTCTCCAGTTGAACGGGCAGGGGCGGAACGTTTCACAAGCTCTCAAAGGCACAGGGCCTTGATGTCTTCGGGCACAGGGATGGCCTTGATGCGCTCCGGGTTCTCCGGGTCGCGGATGCAGAAGGCGCGCACTTCCGTGCCTTCGCACAACACCGTGTCTCCCCGCTTGACGACGTGGCGGTGGCGGAAGGTCTTGGCGGCCCACTCTTCCACCGTGGTGTGCACGTGGATGGTTTCGCCGTAGGTGGCGGGGCGGAAGAACTTGGTGTGGATCTCCAGCAACGGCGTGCCGATGATGCCGCGCGTCTTCACCAGCTCGCGCCAGGGCAGCACGCCCTGGGCCATGAAGAAGGCCAGCGAGGCCTCGTCCATCCAGCGGCTGAAGTTGGGGAAGAAGACGATGCCGGCAGGGTCGCAGTCGCCGAACTGCACGTTCACGGCGTAGGCGTGGGTCTTCATGTGGCGGCCTCCGTGTTTTCCACCAGCAGCGCAATGCCCTGGCCGCCGCCGACGCAGGCCGAGGCGATGCCCCAGCGCGCGCCGATTTCTTTCAGCTGCCGCGCCACCGTGAGCGTGCAGCGCACACCCGTGGCGGCCAGCGGGTGGCCCAGGGCGATGGCGCCGCCCTTGACGTTGAGCTTGGCCAGGTCCAGGCCCAGTTCACGGCCGACCGCCAGCGTCTGCGCGCCTTGCGCTTCGTTGATCTCGAAGCGGGCGATGTCGCCCAGCTGCAAGCCGGCGCCCGCCAGCAGGCGGCGGATGGCCGGTGCCGGGCCAATGCCCATGATCTCCGGCGGCACGCCCACCACGGCGGCCGCGGCCACGCGGCCCAGCGGGGCCTTGCCGGTCTTGCCAGCCCAGGCCTTCAGCGCGGCGGCATTGCCCACCAGCGCGGCGGCGGCTGCGTCGGTCAGCGCGGAGCTGTTGCCGCCGGTCTGCACGCCGTCCTTGAACACGGTGCGCAGCTTGGCCAGCACTTCAAGGGGCGTGGGGCGCGGGTGGGTGTCGCGGTCGGCTACCGCGTTCTTGCCGGCCAATTTCAAGTGGCGCGTCTTGTAGCCGGCCAGCTCGAAACTTTCGTTTTCCACGGCCACGATCTCGCCCGCGAACCAGCCTGCGTCCTGCGCGGCCACGGCCTTGGCGAAGGACGACGCCGCGAATGCGTCCACGTCCTCACGCGTGATGCCGTACTTCCTGGCCAGGTTCTCGGCCGTCTGGATCATGTTGATGCCTGCGGCCGAGTCCGACAGCGCTTCCCACATGTAGTCCTTGAAAGCCACGCCTGCGCCCAGCTTGAAGCCGCCGCGGTGGTCAAACGCCGCGATGGGGTTGCGCGTCATGCTTTCCGTGCCCACCAGCAGGGCCAGGTTGGCGACACCCAGGGCCAGCTGCTCGCCGGCCTGGCGGAAGAGCTCGAAGCCCGTGCCGCAGATGCGCTGCGTGTTCAGCGCCGGCACCTCTTGCGGCACGCCGCTGTACAGGCCGATGTGGCGGGCCACGTAGAACTGGTCAAAGCCACCTGGCGCCATGTTGCCGGTGATGACGCTGTCCACGTCGACGGGGCTCACGCCAGCGCGTGCCATCACCGCCTTGGCGGCCTTGATGCCCAGGTCGATGGGGTTGGCGTCGGCCAACGCGCCCTGGTAGTCCACCATGGGCGTGCGCAGTGCGTCCAGGATGTAGACGTCGTCGAACTTCTGGAACTGGCCTTGGGGCTTCATGGTGGCGCTCATTGCTTTTGGACCTTCGCGGCACGCTTTTCCAGGAAAGCGCGCACGCGCTCCTTGGCCGCTTCATCGCCTTGCGCGATGGACGAGATCAGCGACTCCATGAACAGGCCGTCGCTGGCCGACAGGTCGTTGATGCGCGGCAGGGCCTGCGTGATGGCGTAGTTGGACAGCGGCGCGTTGGCGGCGATCTTGGTCGCCAGCTCCAGCGCCTTGGCCAGGCCTGCGCCGTCGGCCACGCGGTAGTGGCTGAGGTTGTAGCGGTCGCCGTCGTCGGCATCGAAGACGCGGCCGGTGAGCATCATGTCGGTCATGCGCGCCACGCCGATGAGCCGGCTGATGCGCACCGAGCCGCCGCCGCCCACGAAGATGCCACGCGTGCCTTCGGGCAGGCCGTAGAAGCTGCTGTCTTCGGCCACGCGCAGGTGGGTGCTGCTGGCCAGTTCCAGGCCACCGCCCACCACCGCGCCGTGCAGCACGGCAATCACCGGCACCGGGCCGAACTGGATGGCGTCAAAACATGCGTGCCAGGCGCGCGAATGGCTCATGCCTTCGGCCACCGTGCGTTCGCTGACTTCGCTCAGGTCCAGGCCGGCGCAGAAGTGGTCGCCTTCACCGCTGATGACGGCGGCGCGGATGTGCGCGGGCATGTTGACGAAGACCGTGTGCAGCTGGGCCAGCAAATCGTCACTGATGGAGTTGCGCTTGGCCGGGCGGTTCAGCCGCACATGCAGCACGGGGCCGGCGGCTTCCAGGCGCAGCAGGGGCAGGCTGCGGGCAGGGTCGGCCAGCGGGCCGCTGGCGGCCACGAAGGGTTCAAAGAGGGTGCTCATAGGTGGATGACGCGCGGGTCTTCCGGCATCGAAGGTTTGTTGTCGTACAGGGCCTGCACGTCCGCCGCGCGGCGTGTCAGCACCATGCGCTGGTTGACGTAGCCTTTGTCGGTGATTTCGCCCACCGCCATATTGGGCGTGTCGGCCAGCACCAGCAGGCGGGCGGGGGTTTGTGACGAGCCGCCGCCCTCGGCCTTCAAAGCCTTCAGCGCGGCACGCGCCTGGGCGGCGAAGCCCTTGTGCGGCAGTGCGCGGCCGGCTTCGGTCAGGAAGACCAGCGCGCCGACCTCGCTGCGGTCGTGGCCGGTGATGACCACGTCCTGCGCGTAGGGCGCCAGCGCGTTCACCACCTTCAGGCGCAGCGTGCCCACGCTGACCCAGGTGCCGCTGGTGAGCTTGAAGTCCTCGGCCACGCGGCCGTTGAAGACCACGCCCTGCAGCGGGTCGGCTTCGTCTGCCAGGTAGCCGGCGTCGCCTATGCAGTAGTAGCCGTCTTCGTCGAAGGCCGCCTTCGTGGCTTCGGCGTTGTTGCGGTAGCCGGGGAAGATGTGGTCGCCCGCCACGCGCATTTCCAGCTTGCCGCCGTTTGGAATGAACTTGAGCTTCACGCCGGGCATGGGCAGGCCAATGACGCCCGGCCGGTCCAGTTTCCAGCTGGCGAAGGTGATGGCGGGTGCGGTTTCCGTGCTGCCCCAGCTGGTGGTCATCCACAGCGGTTCATTGCGCACCTTGCGCGACACGGCGTCCAGCCGTTCCCAGGTGGCCTGCGGCATGCCGGCGCCCGCGTAGAACAGCATCTGCAGCTTGCCGAAGAAGCGGCGCGCCAGGGCCTCGTCGGCTTCCAGTGCGGGCAGCATCATTTCGTAGCCGCGGGGCACGTTGAAGTAGATGGTGGGCTGAACCTCGCGCAGGTGCTTGAGCGTCTTGTCCACCAGGCCGGGCATGGGGCGGCCGTCATCGATGTACATCGTGCCGCCGGTGCGCATGACGATGTTCGTGTTGTGGTTGCCGCCGAAGGTGTGGCTCCAGGGCAGCCAGTCCAGCAGCACGGGCTTTTCAACGTCCAGGAAGCGCAGCGTCTGGCCCAGCATCTGCTGGTTGGCGCACAGCATCTTGTGCGTATTGATGACCACCTTGGGGTGGCCCGTGCTGCCGCTGGTGAGCAGGTACTTGGCGTGGGTGTCGGGCGTGATGGCGGCAAAGGCCTGCATCACGGCGGGCGTTTCGGCTGCGGCCGCAAGTTGCTCGAAGCTCAGCGCGCCGGCGTGTTCCGCGGCACCGCTGGTGAACACGGCCACGGGCTGCACCGGCGCGCCCTTCAGGGGTGCGCCGTAGACCTTGGCGTCGCTGCCGTAGACCAGGGCCGGGTCCAGCGTTTCCAGGATGCCGTGGATGCGGCTGAAGTCCGTGCCCGCCAGCCGGCAGTAGGCGCTGGACACCGTGCAGACCGCGCGGCCGATGTGCATGCCGGCCAGCAGCAGCACCAGGTGGTCCAGCGAGTTGTCGGACAGCACGGCAAGGGGCTTGCCTGCGGGCAGGTTCAGGTTCAGCAGGCCCTGGGCGACCGAGCCCACGCGCTGCCGCAGTTCGGCCCAGCTGTATTTCACCCAGCCACCGCCACCGGCGGGCTCTGCAAAGGCCAGGGCATCTGGCGTGTCGCGTGCCCACTGCTCCAGCCATTCGCCTATGCAGCGCGCATACGGCGCCAGCGGCTCGGGGCAGCGCAGTTCGAAGGCGCCCTGGCCCAGGTCCACACGCTCCACGTGGCGCGGGGCCAGCATGCGCGGGTCGTTGAAGAAGCTGCTGCCGTCCATGGTGTCTCCGTCGGCTCCATACACATCTGTATGTGTTCGGGGGCGGATCGTAGGCCCCGCTGCTGCAGCAGACATCGGGGTTCAACCTAGTTTCCATACACGCATGTATGGTGATGATGGGCTGATGTCCAACGTGCCCGTCCGTCCTTTGCCGGCCAAGCCCGCGTCCAAGCCTGCTGCCAAGACAGCCGCCAAGGCAGCGGCCAAGCGGCCGCGCCGTCCCGCGCCCGATGCGGCTGCCGCGCGCAGTTCGCTCACACCCGAAGCCTGGGTGGACGCTGCCACCGAAGTGCTGGTGGACCAGGGCATAGACCATGTGCGTGTGGACGTGCTGGCCACCCAGCTGCAGGTGACCCGCGGCAGCTTCTACTGGCACTTCCGCGACCGCGAAGACCTGCTGCGCCGCGTGCTGCAGGCCTGGAGCGACCGCTCCACCGCGCTGCTGACGGCGCGGCTGGAATCGGCGCGCGACGACCCGCTGGAACAACTGCGCGATGTGATCTCGCTGCCCTTCCGTGGCCGCGCGGCGCAGCGTGCGGCGCGCATCGAACTGGCCATACGCGCCTGGGCGCGGCGCGACCCCATGGCGCAGGCGGCGCTGGACGCGTCAGATGCGTCGCGGCTGGACTACCACGCGTCCATCTTCAGGGCCCTGGGCTTCGACGGCGACGAAGCGCGGTCGCGGGCGTTCATGCTGTACAGCTACGAGGTGTCGGAGTCGCTGCTGTCGCGGCAGGGGAGCCCGGCGGACAAGGCCGCGCGGCGGGCGTTCATGGAGCGGGTGGCGCAGACAGCGGTTTGATGGGGTCTGGCGCTGGCCAGAGTGCAGCCGGGGTCTCGCCCCCGGGGGCGACATCCTTTCTTTGCTGGTGCAAAGAAAGTAAGCAAAGAAAGCACCTTGAAGAACTTGCATTGGTAGCGGTGGTCATCGGTCGCTGCGCTCCGGCCGGTGAAGCTCGGTGCTCTCGCAAAGTCTTGCTCGACACACAGGGCTCATGGAGAGCACAGCGGGTCTGCCCTCGCCGTGCTCGGCACGGAACCCAATACGAAGACCAATACCGGAGCCGCGCTAGCGCTTCCGTTCGTGCCGAGCGCGGCGCTGACGGGTCTGCCGCGATCGTCGCAAGCCCTGTGTGTCGAGCAACACTTTGCGAGAACACCGCCCCGCCACCGACCGGAGCGCAGCGACCGGTCCGTGTTGCGACCACTGCGCACCCAGGTGCTTTCTTTGCGTCCTTTCTTTGCACCAGCAAAGAAAGGATGTCGGCCCCGGGGCCGAGACCCCGGCTGCAATGCTAGCCAGCGCTAGCCAGCGCTAGCCAGCCCCCCTCCGCGTCGCCATCTCCCGCCCCATGCCCGCCAGTGCCGCGTCATCCAGCAGCGCCTGCGCAGCCAGGTAGGCCTGCCCATCCTCCGCGTCGATGTGCCCGCGGTACAGCGCCGCAAAGGCCTGCCATCGCGCCAACGTCTCGGCAAGGAGTTCCCCCTGCCCGGCCTCCACCGCAGCCAGGTCGGCGCGCACGGCCTGCCACTGCTGCGTCATGGCGTGGTGCTCGGCCTGCAGGCGCCGCACCAGGGGCCTCAGGGGTGCGCCGGGCTGCTTCAGCAACGTGGGGAAGACATGGCGCTCCTCGTCTTCGTGGTGCGCCGGGCCGGCGATGTCGAAGTAGCGCATCACGTCGTGCGCCGCGCTGCGGGCCTGGTCGTCGGCGCCGTGTGTGGGCAGGTGGTCCGCCAGTTTCAGCAGCAGCACCAGCATGCGTTCCACGCGCTCGTGGCAGGCGGCCAGCATCTCGAAGGGTTGGTCAAAGCCCGCGGCGGGGCTGCGGTGCAGGGTGATGGGGATGTTCATGTGCGAGCTTCAGTTGAGTGCGGCGTGCAGGGCGCCCAGGGGGTGGTGGCCGCGTGCGACGCTGGCCATGAAGACGTAGACCGTGCAGGCGGCCACAAAGGCCAGCGCACGCACCCGCGGCGTGCGGCCGCGCTTGAGCGCCAGGCTGCCCAGCACGATGTAGACGACCAGCAGCAACAGCTTGGTGCCCAGCCAGGCGTCGCGCACCGGGCTCAGCTGCAGCATCAACCACAGCAACACGCCCGCGGTCAGCAGCAGGGTGTCCACGGAATAGCTCAGCAGCCGCCAGCCGCGCTGCATGGGCCAGGCCTGGTGCGTCAGCACGGCCAGGCCGCGCACCGCAAACAACGCGCCGCTGGTGATGACCAGCCCCACGTGGGCGGGCTTGAGCCAGGGGTACAGGTTGGTCCAGGTGTCCATGGCGGCATCAGAACACGCTGCGCAGCGCCACGCGCCAGGTGCGTGGGGTCTCGGCCCAGTTGAACAGTGGCGACTCGTCGGCCAGGCGCAGCTGGGTCAGGTTGTCCACGCCCGCGTCCACGGTCCACTGTGGGTCGATCTTCCACTGCGCAAACGCGCTGGCGCGGGTGAGTGCGGGCAGGGGCTGGTTGGCTTGGCCCACGGTGGTGGATGCGATCTGCTGGCCCGCGTGGTGGTCCAGCCGCAGGCCGGCGCGCCAGGGGCCGCCCACCCAGTTCAGTTCCAGCCCGGCCAAGAGGCGCGGGCGCTTTTCCAGGCGCTGGCCGTTGCCGTCGGTGGCGTCCAGGTAGGTGGCCTGGGCCTGCACGCCAAAGCCCGCAGGCAGCAGGGCGCGGGTGGCGACTTCGGCGCCGCGGAAGGTGGCTCGGTCCAGGTTCTGGAAGCGGTACTGCGCACGGCCCGCCACGGTGCCGAATTGCACCGGCACGATGAGCTGGCGCACGCGGTTGTGGAACAGCGTGGCCTCCACGCCCAGTGCCGTGGTGTCGTAGCCGGCGCTCAGTTCCACGGCGTCGTTGCGCTCGGGCACCAGGGCCGCGTTGCCGAAGTAGGTGTAGGGGCCCTCGTCCTCCTGGTAGTCGGCGCTGATCTGCTTCAGCGTCGGTGCCTTGAAGCCGTGGCCGTAGCCGCCCTTGACCACCCACCCACGTGCAGGCTTCCACACGGCGTACACACGCGGGCTCCACTCGCCACCGAAGCGCTGGTGGCGGTCCGCGCGCAGGCCGCCGGTGACGACCAGGCCGGCGCCCAGTTCCGTCTCAGCCTGCGCGTACAAGGCTTGATGCTCGGCGCGGCCGTTGCCGCCTTGCAGGCCGCCGTTGGTCAGGCGTTCGTCGCGCCACTCCGCGCCGCCGGTGAGCGTGGTGCCGCGTGTGGGGTTGGCGGTGAACTGGCCGTCCAGCACGCGGTCGTTCAGCAGGTTGGGGCGCAGTGCGGCCACGCCGTTGTTGCGCTGGTTGTTCATCTCGATGTGGCTGCCGTAGGTGCGCACCGTGCTGCGCACGGCGGCGTCACCGCCCCAGTCGGCGTGCCAGGTCAGCGCGGTGTGGCGGCGGTCTACCTCGGTGGTGGACTGGAAGAGGCGCCGCTGCCCGCTGCGCTCGCGCATGCCGGCCCAGCGGTCCTCTCGGCCCTGGCGGTGTTCCAGCAACAGCTGCTGGCCGGCGGCGGCGTCCCACCACAGGCGCACGGAGCCGTCCACCTTGTGGCGGCCTTCGATGTCGCCGATGCGCGCGTCGGCCTTGGACAGGACCTCCGTGCGGCGGCCTTCGCTGAACTGCGCCGCCAGCTTCAGGCCTCCGGTCAGCGGGCCGCTGGCCAGCCCGGCCACGCGGTGGCCGCCGCCGCCGAAGCCGCCGTCGGCCTGCGAGCCTTCGGCGGTGCTGCGGCGCACCCACTGGTCGCCGGGTGCGCGGGTGATGACGTTGACCACACCGCCCAGGGCTTCGGCGCCGTAGAGCACGCTCATGGGGCCGCGCACGACCTCGATGCGCGCCACCTCTTCCACCGCCACCCAGTCGTACTGGAAGTCGCTGTGGCCGATGACGCCGTCGCTGTTGCCGATGCGCTTGCCGTCCACCAGGAACAGCGTGTGGCGCCCGTCCATGCCGCGCAGGCTGATGTTGCGCCGGCCGCTGATGGTGCGGCCCATGAGCGACAGGCCGGCCTCGCCGCGCAGGGCCTCGAACAGGTTGTCGGCGCCACGGTCCTGCAGCTGCTGCGGCGTGACCACGTTCATCACCGCGGGCGCGTCGATCAAGGCCATGGCGTGGCGCGTGGCTGAAACCACCACGGTCTGCGCGTGGCCCACCTCGGGCTGCGGTGTGTCTTGGGCACCTGCGGCACCGAAGGCCGCGCAGCTGGCCAGCGCCAAGGCACTGAGACGGAATTGAAGGCTCTTCATGGGGCATTCCTGCTGTGGAGGACTTGGTGACGGCAGGTTGCCCGTGACCACCTGCCGCAGCCTTGACCTGGTTCGTGTTTTCGGGCGCACGCGCCTGGCGACCTGCAGTGCCCTTGAACCAGTTCAAGGACTGGCCCACCCCTTCGGGCAGACCATGCGTTCACGCTGCACAAGCTCACAAGACACCCACATTTACCGACCCCCAAAGAGGAGTGATCCATGAACCGCTTGACCCCGATCGCCGCGCTGCTGATCCTTGCCGCCCCACTGGTGGCATGGGCGCAGGACAAGAAGGACGTCACCCCCGGTGACGTGCGCTACAACGCCGCCCCGTCCGCCCTGGCTGGCGTGCCCATGGTGCAAAGCACCAACCCCAAGGCACCGCCCATGACGCAGGCTGAATTCGAGCAGGCGCGCAAGATCTACTTTGAACGCTGCGCCGGCTGCCACGGGGTGCTGCGCAAGGGCGCCACCGGCAAGCCGCTCACGCCCGACATCACGCTGGGCAAGGGCACGGACTACCTGAAGGTCTTCATCGCCTACGGCTCGCCTGCCGGCATGCCCAACTGGCAGACCAGCGGCGAGATGACCGAGCAGCAGGTGGACGTGATGGCGCGCTACATCCAGCACGAGCCGCCCGTGCCGCCGGAATTCAGCATGGCCGACATGAAGGCCACGTGGAAGGTGACGGTGCCGCCCGAGAAGCGCCCCACCAAGAAGATGAACAAGTACAACATCGACAACATCTTCAGCACCACGCTGCGCGACACGGGTGAAGTGGCGCTGATCGACGGCGACACCAAGCAGATCATCAACATCGTCAAGACCGGCTACGCGGTGCACATCTCGCGCACGTCCGCTTCGGGCCGCTACCTGTTCGTGATTGGCCGCGACGCCAAGATCAACATGATCGACCTGTGGATGGAGAAGCCCGACAACGTGGCCGAGATCCGCATGGGCCTGGAAGCGCGCAGCGTCGACTCCAGCAAGTTCAAGGGTTATGAAGACAAGTTCGTCATAGCCGGCAGCTACTGGCCGCCGCAATACGTGATCATGAAGGGCGACACGCTGGAGCCGCTGAAGATCGTCTCCACCCGCGGCAACACCGTGGACAAGCAGGAATACCACCCCGAGCCGCGCGTGGCCAGCATCGTGGCCAGCCACTACCGGCCGGAGTTCGTGGTCAATGTGAAGGAGACCGGGCAGACGTTGATGGTGGACTACAGCAACCTTGACGCGCTGAAGGTCACCGCCATCGGCACGGCGCGCTTCCTGCACGACGGCGGCTGGGACAGCAGCAAGCGCTACTTCATGGTGGCAGCCAACCAGAGCAACAAGATTGCCGTGGTGGACGCCAAGGACAACAAGCTGGTCAAGCTGGTGGACGTGAGCAAGATCCCCCACCCGGGCCGCGGCGCCAACTTCATCCACCCGCAATTCGGGCCCGTGTGGAGCACCGGGCACCTGGGTGACGAGGCCATCAGCATGATCGGCACCGACCCCAAGAAGTTCCCCAAGTACGCTTTCAAGGAAGTCGGCCAGATCAAGGGCCAGGGCGGTGGTGCGCTGTTCATCAAGACGCACCCGAAGTCCACGCACCTGTATTCGGACACGCCGCTGAACCCGGACGCCGCCATCTCGCAAAGCGTGGCCGTGTTTGACATCAAGAACCTCAGCAAGGGCTTCACCGTGCTGCCCATCGCCGAGTGGGCGGGGCTGAAGGACGACGGCGCCAAGCGCGTGGTCCAGCCCGAATACAACAAGGCGGGTGACGAGGTGTGGTTCTCGGTGTGGTCCGCCAAGGACAAGCAGAGCGCCATCGTGGTGGTGGACGACAAGACGCTGAAGCTCAAGGCGGTGATCAAGGACCCGCGCCTGATCACACCCACGGGCAAGTTCAATGTCTACAACACGCAACATGACATTTACTGAGCACCGCTGAAGGAGTTCCCTATGAAGCTTTTGACGCTCACCGTGGCGGCGCTGGTCGCCGCTGCCGGCCCCGCCTGGGCAGGCCCTGCTGAAGACGCCATGGCCAAGGCCGGCTGCATGGCCTGCCACACCAAGGACAAGAAGCTGGTGGGGCCGGCGTTCAAGGACATCGCGGCCAAGTACAAGGGCCAGGCGGGCGCCGAGGCGACGCTCTTCGCCAAGGTGCGCACCGGCGGCAAGGGCGTGTTCGGGCCCATCCCGATGTCCCCCAACCCGCCAGACAAGATCAGCGACGCGGACCTCAAGGCGTCCGTGCAGTGGATCCTGCAGCAGTAGGTCCGGCGGTCCCGTCTGCCATGGGTGCGCCCTTCAGCCCGCTGTCCCCGCAAGACCATGCGCTGCTGCGCGTGGCCGGGCGGGGCCTGCCGCTGAGCGAGCAGCCCTTTGTCGACCTGGGCCGCGCCGTGGGGCTCGGTGCTGAGTCGGTGCTGTCCCGCCTGCGCGCCTTGTCTGCCTGCGGTTGCATAGATGGGCTCATGCTCGTGAACGCGGGCGCCATGCCACTGCAGGCGCGGGACGCCATCGAGATGGAACTGCTGGACGCACTGGCCAGCGGTCTGCCGTTGGTGGCGCGCCCCTGGGAAGCCCTGGGCGCGCTGCTGGGCGTCAGCGCCGATGACGTGCGACAGCGCTTACGGGCCTGGCAGGACGCCGGTCAGCTGTTGTGCATCGCACCCACGTCGCACGGGCAGTTGCTGCAGCCTTGAACCTGGCCGTGGCCTGCGCCCTGGCGCAGCCGCCGGTCAGCAACCCCGAAGGCAGCGTGCAGCTTCATGCCCTGGGCACGCAGCTGCGGGCGCTGGACAGCCAGGGCCGGGTGCTGCGCGAATGGCCCGTGCCCGCGGGCGTGCTGCCCGTGCTGGTACATCCAGCGCGGCAGAGTTTCATCGTGGTGCCGCGCGGCGCGCGCGAGCTGTGGGAGGTGTCCTGGTCCGAAGCGGCCGAGCCCATCTACGACGGTTTGGTGCACGACTACCGCATGGGCGAGGCCATCGCCAGGCCGGGCTACCTGGGCCTGCGGCGCACGCCCTTGCAGCGGCCCCTGGCGGCCGTGTGCAGCTGCGCGGCGCAGCCCTATGTGCGGGTGTGGGAAGAGGGTCAGGCAAGCGCGGGCAGCGACGGCAGCGCCGTGCTGCACCTGGACGTGCGCCGCATCATTGCGCGCTGTACGCCAACCGCAGGGCCTACGGGTTCGGGTAGCGCGCCAGGCGCTGCGCATCCAGGATGCGGATGTCCCGTTTGTCCACCTCGATGAGGCGGGCTTCTTCCAGTTCGTGCAGCACGCGCGAGAAATACTCCGGCGTCAGGCTCAGGCGTGACGCCACGGTGGCCTTGCTCACGGGCAGGCTCACAGTCACGACCTCACCGCTGACGCAGTCCTCCGCACCCTGGTCCCGCAGCAGAAAGCCGATGACCCGCTGCACGCCGCTGTGCAGTGCATAGGCCTCCACGTCATGCACCAGGCCATGCAGGCGGCGCGAGATGCCGGCCAGCATGCGCAGCGCAAAGCGCGAGTCGTGTTCGATCTCCGTCAGCACCGCCTGCTTGCTGACGCTCAGCAGCAGCGTGTCGGTGAGGGCCTGCGCGTTGATGATGTAGGGCTTGTCCGTGAACATCAGCGCCTCGGCAAAGCTGTTGCCGGGGCCCACCAGTTCGATCACCTTTTCCGCGCCGGCCGGCGAAATGGCAAACAGCTTGACCTGCCCAGTGACCGTGACGTGGAACTCCTGGCAAGGCTGGCCGACGCGGAACAGGTCTTCGCCACGCGTCAGGCGGCGCAGCTGGCAGCCTTGTGCCAGGCGCTCCAGTTCCGGGCGGCTCAGGTCGGTGAACAGCGGCAGCACTGACAGGTAGCGGGGCAGGTCAAAAGCGCGGAGGTCCATGGTGGCGGCCCTGGGGAA
>Ga0075163_10007454_pt1 | contig 14458 bp, 16 predicted proteins | sample JI1023141ADNA_FD_71478 | JGI IMG/M metagenome (GOLD analysis project Ga0075163, IMG submission 71478) | Wastewater effluent complex algal communities from Wisconsin, to seasonally profile nutrient transformation and Carbon sequestration -... | ecosystem: Engineered > WWTP > Effluent > Algae...
TATTTTTCTCACAGGAGAGCCAGGGGCGGGGAAGACGTACGTTCTCAATCAGTACATTGATTGGCTCGAGCATATGGGCATTTCGGTTGCGGTGACTGCCTCGACCGGCATTGCTGCGACACATATCGGCGGTATGACCATTCACTCATGGAGTGGTATTGGTGCACGTGATGAAATCACTCCGCGTGATATTGATTTCATTGTACAGAATGAGAAGCTTGTAAAACGTGTACGAAAAGCGAAGGTGCTCGTCATTGATGAGATCTCGATGCTCGATGGACGTATGCTTGATGGTATCGAAGCGATTCTCCGTACGATTCGACAGAGTGGGGAACCCTTTGGTGGACTGCAGGTTATTCTCGTTGGTGATTTCTTTCAGCTCCCACCTATCGCTGGTCGTGGCGAGATGTCTCGCTTTGCATTTGAGTCATCAGCGTGGGAACGCGCAAAATTTCTCATTGCGTACCTCACCGAACAGCATCGACAGGAGGATGAACTTCTTCTTGGTCTTCTTTCGTCAATACGAAAGAATGATGTCGATGAGTCACACTATACGCTTCTTGGTGAGCAGACAGATATCGGCTTCACCGATATCGAACCAACACGCCTCTTCACCCATAATAGCGATGTTGATGCACTTAATTTGGATAGACTCAATCTTCTTGATACGGAGAAAGCAACATTTACAATGGAAGCACGTGGGAATAAACAGCTTTTGGTAAGTCTCATGAAGAGCTGTCTCTCACCAGAAGTTCTTAACCTCAAACGTGAGGCGATGGTGATGTGCACAAAAAACAATTTTGAAGCAGGCTACGTGAACGGTACCCTTGGTCGTGTTGTTGATTTTGATAGTGAAGATGGATTCCCCATCATTCAAACTTCCGATGAACGCACGATTAAAATGGCGCCAGCATCATGGACTGTTGCAGAGGATGGTAAGGTGCTTGCCGAGATTACCCAGGTACCACTTCGCCTTGCGTGGGCAATTACTGTGCATAAGAGTCAGGGTATGTCGCTTGATGCCGCAGAGATAGATCTTCGAAATGCGTTTACCTATGGGCAGGGGTATGTAGCACTCTCTCGAGTACGTACCCTCACGGGGATGAAAATACTTGGACTCAATCCGCAGGCACTCCTTGTTGATCCGCGTGTGGTACATCGTGATGTGCATTTCAGAGAAGAATCCGATGATGTTGATGCGACATTTGAGGAGATGGATGAAGAGGCTACCACCGAGCATCACAAGGCTTTCGTAGAGGGAGTCGGCGGTACCTGGAAAGAGGGCGAGCCAGCTGTAGGGGAGAAAACACCAATGGCACGTATCGCAAAAGAGAGTACGTACCAACTCACCAAGGAGCTTCTCATGAAACGACTTGGGGCACCGGCGATTGCACGAGAACGCAATATGGCACTCTCGACCATTTGGGCGCACATTGAAAAACTGGTGGAAGATGGTGAGCTCGAACGAGAGCATCTCCATTCACTCATACCGAGCTCGGTCTCCTGGGAGGATGTCTATGGTGAAATGAGCGAAGCCTTTCGTCAGGAGGGTACCGAAAAGCTCAAGCCAGTGTACGAGGCACTCGGAGAACGGTATGACTACGACATTATCCGTCTCGGCAGATTATTTTACACTATCAAATAGCACATGTGGGTGCTCAGACGATTGCTCCGAAAGAAAAAAAGACGAACGCGAACAACAAGTGCGCGACGGGACTACGTGCTCCATAAAGAGCGAGCGCGAGTGCTTGTACATGAACGGGTAGCATTCTGGGCGCCGCGCATTGGCGTATCGCCAAATCGTATTGCCATTCGTGACCAGCGTTCACGCTGGGGAAGTTGCTCAACAAAAGGCAATCTTAATTTCAATTACCGTCTCGTTTTTCTTCCGATAGAGCTCGTTGATTACGTCATTGTGCACGAACTCTGTCATTTGCATGAATTTAATCATAGCGAGCGCTTCTGGGGGCATGTCGAGCAGTTTCTTCCAGATTATGGTTTACGAAAAGAGGGGCTACATCTTGTTACAAAAGTAGGGGTGCATATGCACGAGCTTTCTGTATAATCACACCAAATACTTGTATGGAAATCATTATACCGATCCTAGGCCTTTTGGTAGCACTTGCAGTACTTGTTCGTGGTGCAGATGTTTTTGTAGATGGGGCAACCGCTCTTGGTGGAGCCTTAGGAATGAGCTCGTTTGCCATTGGTGTACTTATTGTTGGTTTTGGTACCTCACTCCCGGAGTTCGCATCTTCATTCGCAGCAGTGCTTCAAGGATCGACCGACATTGCTATTGCAAACGTTGTCGGTTCAAACATAACGAACGTCCTTCTCATTGTTGGACTCACGACTATCATTGGAGGAGCAATATACATCAAACAAGATCTTCTTAAGACTGAGCTCCCGGTATTCTTTATTGCAACAACACATGTAGTGTTTTCACTTCGTGATGGTGTTATTGATAGGCTCGAGTCAGTACTTCTTCTTGGTACGTTTGCTGCATACGTGTGGTACCTTTTTGTTGAATCACGGAATGGCACGTCAGAAGGGCAAGATCAGCGTCCTCCAATACGAATGCAATCGATCGGGTTTATCATCGGTGGACTCGCTGCGCTCATACTTGGTGCAAAAATCAGTGTCGACATGATTGAACGACTCGGGGAGGCCCTCTCAATCCCCGTTGGTCTCATATCCATCACCGTTCTTGCTATCGGTACATCGCTTCCAGAACTTTTTGTGTCTGTTCGTGCTGCGCTCCGAAAAGAAGTAGATCTCGCAATCGGGAATATTTTCGGTTCAAATGCATTTAACGCACTCTTTGTTATTGGTATCCCTGGACTCCTTATGCCGCTTACGGCTGACACCATTACCATGGAACTTGGACTTCCCGTGATGATTGCTGCTTCGCTCATACTTGTCATTGCAGGGCTTTCAACGCGCATCATGCGATGGGAAGGCATCATGATGCTTATGTTTTTTGCGTTCTTTATCGCTAAGCTCACTGTCTATCTCTAAGTTATATATGGAACAACTTCTTCTTATCGATAAGCCGAAAGGAATCACGTCGTTTGACGTGATTCGGCGGCTTCGTCGTGAGCTTGGGATTAAAAAGATGGGACATGCGGGGACACTCGATCCGCTTGCGTCAGGACTCATGCTCATTGGGGTAGGAGAGGGAACAAAGCAACTCACCGGTCTCATAAAACAGGATAAAGAATATGTTGCTGAGGTACTTCTCGGTGAACGTCGATCAACCGGTGACATGGAAGGAGAAATCCTCGAGGAGCTCGATGTGCTTTTTATTGATGAAGAAGAGGTGAGGGACGTTCTCACGAGCATGCATGGAACACTGTATCTTCCGGTCTCCGCATACTCGGCAATAAAGAAGGACGGGGTACCGATGTACAAGCATGCACGCAAGGCAGAGAAGACTGGAAAAACAATACACGATGTACCAATGCGTACCATGCAGGTGCACGAAGCCGAACTACTCGCTATTGAACAAAAGGAAAACAGAGCGGTACTCACCGTACGATTTTCTGTAGGGAGCGGGACCTACATTCGCTCGCTCGCAGAAGAAATAGGGAAACGTATGGGATGCCCGGCTACACTCCAAAATCTCCGTCGCACAAAAGTCGGAACGTTTGACGTAGAAGATGCCCGACAGCTTTCGGATGCATAAATAAAGGGCACCGGATTTCGGTGCCCTTTGGCCTTTCCTCGGGACTAGTGAATGGCGAAGGAGTCAGCGAGGAGTACTGCTTCGATTTCAATACGTCGCAGCACCCCTTGGAGCCGCTGCAACAACTCGATCGGTCCGTCGCATGTCGATACTTCATTGAGTACCGCCCAGATGACGAAGTCATAGCCTTCAATCCGAGCCTTGAATTCGAGTGCACACGGGAATTCGTTCATGAGCTCGGTATAGGCCTGCTTCTGCATCTCTGTGTTGGCCATGATGCCGACAATGCGGGTACCAATTTGGTACTGTTTTTTCTTCTTGTCGTGAATGACGGTTATCCAACCGTCGGCTTGACCCGGTAGAGCTTCCTCGTTGAAGTCGTCTCGCCGGAGAACGTGTAACCCGCTCATGATCACCCTTTGTCAGTTGCCTGGCGGTTTTGCCAATCAATACTGTACATATTGAATCTTGTTTTGTAAAGAAAAGGCCTGGAGGTGAATCCAGGCTGGGGGTTGAGTCGCTCACTTGAGCGATTGGGGAGAGGGTGGTGATGTTTCGGGTTGTGGCATTTGCGCCGGTGAGTGCGAAAACAGCAGTGCCAAATCGTGACTTATCTGTATCCGCGTCTGAGCGCGGATACGTTTCCAATGTTCACGACGCTCGCGTCTGCGACTTTGGGTGCTCATGACTTCCTCCTGTGAAAGATCTTGGTTCGTTCCCAGTATATCGTCAGAAAGAGTATGATTCCAATCGAGCTTGTGAAAACGATGGCCCGGTTGCACAGAGTGCTTCCGGGCCCTTCGTCAATCTTGGCTTGCGCCAGCGAGGTTCGCCATGTGATGGCGGTAGGCGTCACGCTTGATGATTTCCGCACGCTCCTGCTCGAGCGCTTCATCGGCGATTATAGCCAGATTGCGATCGCGAGCCTCAGCTTCTTCGCGTGCGATGTTTTCTGCAAGGGCACGTCTGATAGCGCAAATGCGCTTGTTCCTATTTCCTGCGCGACCCATGGCGCTCAGGGCTTCAGTGTCACCACGAAGCTTGGCAGCGAGTACCTGTGGGGGAAGCTCGCGCTTGTTTTGGGTGGGCATGTGGTACCTCCAAGAACAGTTGTTGACTGGGAATATTAAAACACACTATAGTTTAAATGTGAAGTAATCTCATGCCCAGCTTTTTGGAACGCTACTCAATACCGAAAGCGCTCCGGACAAGTATTTGGTCTTCTTCGGAGAGTTTCTCAAATTTGTCGGTGCCAGTCGTCATTGTGACGATAGGATCTGTGCCTCTCAAGATAAAACTGATGGTGTCAGTAGCAGTTTGAAGCTCAACAACTTTTACTCCATCTGGTCGTGTGAGAACTTCAGTTCTCGAAGGTGGGCGGCTAGGTTGGACTTCACGGGAAGTGTGAATACGTTCCATAGAGTGTGTTAGAAGAGTGATTCAACAACGACTTTTACATCCGCACCGTCAGCTTTTCCTGCCAAGTCTTTCATGAGTGCACCAACGAGCATACCCATTTTTGCTTTGTCGGTGATACCCATCTCTGCTTTCTTTGCTTCGGCAATTGGGCGGATAGCATCTTGTGACATGAGGGTAGGGAGGTACGATTCCAAAATCGCGAGTTCTTCCTTTTCGACAGCAGAGAGCTCGGTGCGTCCTGCGGCATCAAACTGTACGATGGATTCCTTGCGCTGTTTTGCGAGACGCTTGATGACGGTGAGGACACCTGCGTCGTCGAGCATGTCCTGTGGCTTGTGCCCAGTCGCAACAAGCTCGTTTGTAAAGGCGGTAAGCATGCTCCGTACGGTGCGAAGCTTTGCTTCATCCTTCGCTTTCATTGATTCTTTCAACTGCTCTTTGATTTTCGTGTGAAGTTCCATATCCTAGAAATTATCGACTCATAATAGCACGAATGGCTATGATAGAATGGTGCCTATGGAAACGCTCGAGCTCGCTATTTTTGGACTACTACTCGCTATTCTCGGCGTCATCGTATACGTCTTTTTCATAAAGAAAGAGGAGAAAAAAGATGAAGCGTCTCCGGCGCTCATGCTCCTCCAGCAGCAACTCCAGGAACTCACCCGTACCATGGATGAACGTATGAGTGAAAGCAATCGTGCAATGCAAGAGGGGACACGCATGCAGTTCCGTGAAAGCAAAGAGCTCATTCAGGAAATAAATAAAGAGGTGAACGAGCAGCTCAGAAATGTTGTTCGGGGTGTTACCGAAGTTTCCGAGTCATCAAAACAGGTGTTCTCCGTTGCAGAGCAGCTCCAAAATCTCGAAAAGGTACTCAAGCATCAAAAGCAACGCGGAAACCTCGGTGAAGCGTCACTCCAGCTCGCGCTTGAAAATATGCTCCCGCCCACAGCATACAAACTCCAGTATCAGTTTCCTGGTGGGGAGACAGTTGATGCAGTCATTATCACCAAGGACGGCATGATTCCTGTCGATGCCAAGTTTTCCCTTGACAACTATAGGCGTCTCGTCGATGAGACCGATGAGACACGTCGGGAAGAGCTTGAGAAAGAATTCAAAAATGATCTCAAGAAGCGTATTGATGAGACAGCAAAGTATATTCGTACAAAAGATGAGACTCTTCCGTTTGCGTTCATGTACATCCCTGCAGAAGCAATCTACTATGACCTTCTCGTAAATGAAGTAGGTGCCGTGAAGGTGAACACACGGTCGCTCATCGACTACGCATACAAGGACAAGAACGTCATTATCGTTTCACCGACGACGTTTGCTGCATACCTACAGTCGGTACTCTATGGTTTTCGTGCATTCAAGGTAGAGGAATCAGCAAAGCAAATAGGGAAGCATGTCGAGGCACTTTCCCGTCATCTGAAAGCATACGACGACTATTTTAGAAAGGTTGGAATTTCCCTTGGTACAACGGTGAATCATTTCAACGCAGCACAAAAAGAGCTCGGCAAGGTAGATAAGGATGTGGCAAAGATTACCGGCAGCTCGATGGAAATTGAGCCGCTCGTCCTTGAGAAACCGAGTGTTGGAGAGGAGTAAATAAGTTCGGCCCGGACTGATGGTATCAGTCCGGGCCGTATCGGTCACCGCTTCACGGCGACGATGTCCCCGTTGCCACATCGGGCGAGCGGCGGGTTGTTGTACGAGACCCAGCCGTCGAATTTCCCTTTGTCGCTGCACTCAGCGACCATAGTTTCGGGGCTCACCCCGAGCGCCTTGGCCGCGAAGCCGAGGCCGAACGCCATCAGGATGAACAGGCAGATGAACAGAAGAACGAAACGCTTGATGCTCATGGCACCTCCAGTGGATTAGAAATATATGATACCACATTTATACATAAATGCAAGGTATGCTGGACGAGCCTATAAACCGTTGCATATTTTAAGCTTTCTGGTACAATCACCCGCACTATGCCAAAGAAAGCGACAGCAAAAGAAATAGCAAGCGAATTCGCAGTCATCGAGACTGGCGGAAAGCAGTACATGGTCTCAGTTGGAGATGTACTTGATGTTGAGCTTCTCGGCGATCTTAAAGAGGGTGATGCAGTCGAGTTTGATAAGGTGCTCCTCGTCGACGACGGAAAGGATGCAACAATCGGTACTCCATACATCAAGGGCGCAAAGGTAAAAGCAACATTTGCAGGTGAGAAGAAGGGTCCAAAGATCACTATCGTTCGCTACAAGGCAAAGAGCAACCGCGACCGAAAGATTGGTCACCGACAGAAGTACGCTCGTGTAAAGATAGAGTCAATCAAATAATCTCAAAAACCGGCCGAAAGGCCGGTTTTTCGATACTTGAAAACAGTACATATTTGGTGTACTGTCAACCCTAATCCAGATGTCTGGAGCGGTCTTTCAACAAACGAGGAACATCTATGCTCCGAAACACGATCCCGTTCGCCATTGTCCTGCTTGTTGTCGGTCTTGCTGCGTTCGCTTGGCGACGAACGACGGTCCCTGTGTTTCTCTTCCTATCCCCGAAAACGAACAGGCGCATACTCAAAGTCGGATTCATCTTCGGCTTGGTAGGCCTACTTGCATCGCTTGGGGCACAAAGCGTTCTGGAGTCCGCAAAGATTGGTCTGGTGGCTGTGGTGGCCATCTTGATTGTCGACTTCGTTCTTCTTGAAAGGAGAGAGTGATGGAGGTACTCCGTGATCTCACCGGTGCAAACCGGGAGGTCCTGCTCATGTCCATAGTTTTCTTCGGATGGTGGATGGTGAGCGGTATCCATCTTTCGATCGCGCTGTGGGCAGGGAGGTGCATGGATTCACCCGAAGAGTACCGTAGGATGCTGCGGCTTCGGCTTCAGTCCCTCAGCTTCGGTGTCACAGGTCTCCTTACCGTTCTCTTCGGGTACCAGTTCGATCTGCATCTGGTATGGATTCTTGTGATTCCACTCTTCGTGTTTTACCTTGCGACGAAGTACGCAAAGAGGAGATGGTCATGAGTAGCGAAATGACTTTCTACACCGGCATGTTCATCCACTTCGTGCTCGCTGGTGTGGTGATCAAATTCATCTTCATGATTTGGTCTCGCTATTCGAAGGAAGCACATGAAATGACCGATGAACAGATGCGCTCCCACAAGGGCGTTATGAAGAAAGTGACCGGTTCCCTCAAAGCCTTCGGCTTCGTGGGAGCACTGGCAACGCTCGGGGGAGCAAGCCCTGCACGTGCAGTCGTTCTCGGTCTTGTCATCGTTGCATTCATCCTTGTCACAACGTGGGACCGATAGGATGCTGTCGGTCAAAGCGCGTCTGCTTCATGCAGCGCGCTTTTTCTATGAAGCTAACCAATCTGCTTTCGATTCTCAAACGCACTCTTGAGTGTTTCGGGATCAGCGTATTCGAGTTCGGAACCTGTCGAGAGACCGCGACCGAGTTGATTCACGGTAAGTGCATGGGTAGCGATAAGATCACGGAGGAGCGTTTCTACATACCGTGAGGTATTCTCTCCGTCTGGGTTCACTGAGAAGGCAAGTATGAGTTCTTTGAGTCCGGTGTTCACGCGCTCGAGAACAGTGTGTTTAAGTGCACCACCGCGTACTTTTTTTACATCATCTGATTCAAGAAGGGGAATGGTTCCACCAAGAACAAAGTAGAGTCCATCATACGTTTTCGATCGTTCGATTGCATCGATATCACTATCGCGCTCTACGATGAGTAACTTTGTGGTATCGCGTAGTGTGTTTGCACAGATGGGGCAGTGATCCCCATGACCGTTTCGTGAAAAGAAACGGTAGCATGAAGTACATTCAGCAACGGTGCTTTTAATATCGCGGATGAGTTCGGAGAGTTCGGTTACGTCCTCCTTTGACTCGGTGAGAAGGTGAAACGCAAAACGGCGCGCCTGACGTGAGCCAATGCCAGGGAATTTCTCAAAGTGCCTGATAAGCTTCTCTAAATTTGTCATTGCTAGAAATCGTCAGCTGCTGACATGCCGCCACCACTCGTATGGTGTGTATCAAGATTGAGGAATCGAACGCGCTGACCGTCAAAGAAGAGTTCTGCAGAACCAACTGGTCCGTTACGATGCTTTTCTACGAGAATCTCGGCTATGTTTGGTCGTTCAGACTCTTTATTGATTTTGTCTTCGCGATGGATAAACATGACCACGTCCGCGTCTTGTTCGATAGAACCAGAATCGCGAAGGTCAGAGAGACGTGGCTTTCCTCCTCGTTGCTCTACCGCACGTGAAAGCTGTGATAGAGCAATCACTGGCACATCAAGCTCACGTGCGAGAATTTTGAGCGAGCGCGAAATTTCTGTCACCTGCTGCACCATCGAGTCACTCGCTTTGGTTGAGGTCGGACTCATGAGCTGGAGGTAGTCGACAATGAGCAGATCGAGCCCATGCTCATTTTTAAGGCGACGCGCTGCTGAGCGCATTTTTAAGATGTTATTTCCTGGCTGATCGTCGATATGGATCGGTGCATCAGAAAGTTTTGACATGGCATTTTGTACCGCCTCGTATTCTTGATCTGTCGAAAGCTTTCCTGTTCGGAGTTTCCATGAATCAACACCAGCCTCAGCGGCAAGCATACGATCGACGAGCTGCTGATCACTCATTTCAAGTGAGAAGATACCAACTGATGCACCGTGCTGGAGCGCAGCATTGCGAGCAATATCGAGTGCAAATGTTGTCTTACCCATACTTGGGCGGGCAGCAAGGATGATGAGGTCTGATTTTTGAAGTCCTGCAAGAAGGTTATCAAGCGCGGCGAAGCCAGTAGGGATACCGCGGTGCACATCCTCTGTCGCAGAGAGGTGTTCGAATCGTTCCCATGCTTCCTTGAGTGAACTACCAATGGTGGTAAACTTTTGGGATGTCGGAGCATTCGTGACTTGGTACACTTTTTTCTCTGCGGTATCCATTGCCTCCTCAATATTTTCCGGATCAGAGTAGCCGAGTTCAGCAATATCGTCTGCCGCGTTGATGAGACCGCGGAGTATCCATTTGTCTTGCACGAGTCGCGCATAGTAGGTTGCATTTCCTGCGGCAGGGACTGTTTCAACAAGCTCAGTTACATACGCTGCACCGCCAGTACGCTCGAGTAGGTCGCGAGCTTTCAGTTTTGTGGTTACCGAGAGAATATCAATCGGGTCCCCCTTCATGAAGGTATCAAGAATCGCACGGTATATCTCGCGATGCTTGTCTGCATAGAATGATTCCGGATAGACGGTCACTGATACGTCGTGCATCGCCTCTGGCTTCAGTATGAGCGCACCCAAAAGCGCACGCTCCGCATCAATGTCGTGTGGGGGAGTACGAAGTAATCTGCTCTTTGTTCCCGTCTGTGTAGTAGAAGACTCCGGCATAGTGTGACTATTGTACTACGTATCAGAAACCTGTCATTTTGGGGACAGTATGTGCAAGCCTGTGTACAAACGGTATTGGTATAGAACCCTGTAAATACAAGGTATGCATGGACTAAAATCGTGAAAGGTTGCTTTACGCCTTAGAAATACGCTGACCTTGGGGGGTGTCTTCGACGACGTATCCCTTGAAATTGAGTGCTTCACGGAGACGATCAGACTCATCCCAGTTATGGACGGAGCGTGCGAGTTCGCGTGCGTCTATGAGTTCCTGGATTTCGGTAGGGAGTTCGGCAGTGGTGACAATACCGAGCTCGCGTGTGACTTCAGATGGATCATCACTGAGTCCAATATCGAGTACCGCATCCATTTCTTTGAGGGTGCCGACTTTAACTTCTTTTTCGAGCTTTGCATCCTTTACCACTTCCCACATGAGTGCGATGGCTTTTGGTGTATCGAGGTCGTCATTCATCACTTTTGTGAATCGCTCCATGTAGGCACTGTCCGGTGTGCCTGCTTTGTTTTTACACTCCTCGAAAACAAACCGCTTGAGACGGAAGAGTGCCTGCTTTGATGCTTCGAGTGCTTCGAAGGTGAAATTTGCAGGAGTACGGTAGTGACTCGTAAGGAGCCAGTAGCGGTAGGCGAGTGGGGGAATGCCACGATCAACAAGGCCCCTGAGGCGGATACCATTCCCGAGTGATTTTGCTATCTTCGCACCGTCAATCGCTAGATGAGCGTTGTGTACCCAGTATCCAACATACGTCTTTCCGGTGATTGCTTCTGCTTGTGCTATTTCGCCGTTGTGGTGTGTATATTTAAGGTCTTCACCACCAGTATGGATATCAATTTGTTTTCCAAGCTTCGCAAAGCACATAGCGGTACATTCTATGTGCCATCCAGGGAAGCCTTTGCCCCAATCGCTCTCCCATCCGAGGAGTGATTTTTTCCAAAGGGCAAAGTCAGCTGGGTGGCGTTTCTCTTGATTCACTTCGACACGCGCCCCTTCGCGCAGTTTGTGCATATCAATGTTTCCGATTTGTCCGTACGTAGGGAACTTTGAAATATCGAAGTAGACACCGTCAGATGTTTCATAGGCATAGCCCTTTTCATAGAGTGTCTTTACCAGGCGAATCTGGTCACGTACGTATTCGCTCGCGGGTGTGTAGTGCGTTGGCGGGATGTTATGGAAGGTGACATTGTCGTCCTTGAAAGACTGCATGTAAATCTCTGCAACTTCACGCATTGCAGCAAGTGTTATTGGCTTTCCTTCGCGCTTGAGTGCCTTCATCATCTTGTCTTCACCCTCATCGCCGTCGTCAGTGAGGTGCCCAAAGTCAGTAAAGTTTATGACGTGTTCAACGTCGTATCCATTCATGATCAAGACGCGCTTGATGAGGTCGGGGAGAAGGTATGCACGCAGGTTCCCGATATGCGCATGGTCGTAGACGGTCGGTCCACACGAATACATGGTGACGACACCAGGTCGGAGCGAGGTAAATTCCTTCTTTTTCCCGGTAAGGGAATCATGAAAATAGATAGGAGGGTGAGTTACCTGTTTTGGCTTTGAGCTAAATATATCGAGAATACTCATAGTAACCAAAGTGTAACAGAAACAACGCACACTCCAAAATCCTCGGATGGTTTGTCGCCTACATCAATCAACGTGACATCGTCTATCAAGGACGACTCCATTTTTCGCTTCTCGGCCCGCGCCCCCGAGAGATTTTAGAGGTGCGCTTTGAAGTCCGTCATAGGGTACAACACAGTCGGTTGAATAATTTCACAACTTCTCCCTACATCCACTTTTTATACTTAAAGAAACTGAAGAAGAAGATGGTTGCAGTGCACATGACACCTACGATTATCCAAAAGTCCTTCGGGTGGCCAATGATGGGGGTGCCTTCAGTATTCATACCAAACATCGATGAAAAGAGGGTAAGTGGGAAGGTAATGAAGGCCATGATGGTGAGCGTCTTGATAGTCTCATTTTGCTTGGTGTTGAGCATCGAGTCGTTTGCGGTGCGGATGGCATTCAGTGTTTCAAAGAGCGCGTTCGCACGATGGAACAGGATGGTATACATCTTTTTGAGTGCAATGAAATCACTATTGTAGGTACCATCGTACTCTTTCTCAAAGAGTGGTTCAGCTTCAAAAAATACATCCTCGTGCCCGCGGAGCGTATGTCGGTATGCGATAAGACGCTTGTTCGCCTTTGCAATCTCAACAACCATCTGCTTCTCGTTATCTTTGAAGATCTCGGCTTCGATATCGGAGAGTATCGATTCGATATAGTCGAGTTTCGATGATGATGTTTGATAGAGCTCATTCATCATAGAGAGAAAGAGATCCATACCGCTCAGAGTTTTTTTGGTCTTCTTGAGGGTTGTGAGAACCTCCATGTGCTTTTTAAAACGATCGAGTGCTTCCATCTCTTCGTACTGAACGGTAACAAGAGTTCGTTTCAGGATGATGAATTTCACTTCGTACGGATGATCAGATTCAATGCGCTTTACCACAGGGAAATCGATCGCGAGCTTTATCGCGCCATCAGATTGTATAGCGTAATTTCGGGGAACAGGAGTAAGAAGGTCCCCAATGAACATTGGAGGGATGTCGTATTCTTTTGCCACCTCGTGAACTTCTTCGGCAATCGGATTTTTAAGGTTCACCCAGGTGAGCTTGCCTGCAACTAGGCGTTCCACCATACCCGTATATCGTAGCATGAGTTATTTTGTAAAGTTGTTTTTTGTGCACGTCCTTCTATGTATGCGATAATGCATGCATGCAAAATGAACAGGACGTGACACAGATGACTGTACAACCAAAACGTTCACTGCTCGGTATCGGTCTCGCGATGCTCCTTGCGGTTGCAACGTTTTTCTCAGGACTCCATATTGGCTCTGATATGCGACTCGAGGCGAGTCTCGGCACACTCTTTAGTCCCGAGACCCAAGCTGATACGACCGTTGACCTTACCGAATTTTGGAACGTATGGAATATACTCGAGCAGAAATTTGTTTCAGGAACTACGACAACGGAACTCTCATCAGAAGAGAAGATTCGCGGTGCGATCAGTGGTCTCGTCGATTCGTACGGAGATCCATATACGGTATTTTTACCACCAGAGGAGGCGTCGGTGTTCGCTGAAGAAATATCCGGAAATTTCAGTGGGGTAGGTATGGAAGTTGGTATTCGTGACGATATTGTGACGGTGATTGCACCACTTCCTGAATCGCCAGCCGAAAAGGCAGGTATTCTCACAGGAGATGCTGTTATCAAGATCGATGAGGTATCAACAGAAGGGATGAGTACTGACGAGGCAGTCCGTCGTATTCGTGGTGAAAAGGGGACTGAGGTACACCTCACTATCTATCGAGATGGAGAGACAGAATTCCGTGAGTTCACTATTGTTCGAGATACCATTGTTATTCCGACAAGTAAGGTAGAGGAGCGTGACGGGGTCTTCATCATTGCACTCTATAGTTTCAACGCGCTTGCAGAAGCAGAGATGCAAAATGCGCTCCGTGCATTTGTACGAAGCGGTTCCGAGAAACTCATACTCGATCTTCGTGGTAATCCAGGAGGGTATCTGGAGAGTGCTGTCGGTATTGCGAGTTACTTCCTCCCGCTCGGCAAAGTAGTCGTTCGTGAGAATTTTGGTGAAGGATTGAGTGAGGAGCTCTACCGTAGCTCAGGACGCGAACTGGGGTCGAGCGCACCAAAGAAGATGGTGGTACTCATTAATGGTGGTTCTGCATCAGCATCCGAAATCCTCGCAGGAGCACTCAAGGAACATGGTGTCGCTACGCTCATTGGAGAAACTACCTTCGGAAAAGGATCGGTGCAGGAACTCATTGAACTTGCGGACGGTTCGTCGCTTAAAATCACTATTGCGCGCTGGCTTACGCCAAACGGTAATTCAATTTCAGATGGCGGTCTCGCTCCTGATATTGAGATACTGGTGAC
>Ga0075163_10007455_pt1 | contig 14458 bp, 13 predicted proteins | sample JI1023141ADNA_FD_71478 | JGI IMG/M metagenome (GOLD analysis project Ga0075163, IMG submission 71478) | Wastewater effluent complex algal communities from Wisconsin, to seasonally profile nutrient transformation and Carbon sequestration -... | ecosystem: Engineered > WWTP > Effluent > Algae...
GGTTATTAAAACAACAGGAGATCAATCGTCTCAAACCCGAACTACATTACACGATTTAATTAATACCATTATCATTGGCTTTATTCTCGTAACAATTATTCTGATGTTCTTTATGGGTGCTACCAATGCAATTTTCGTTGGATTATCTGTACCTCTATCCATGTTTATTGCTTTTATGATTTTACCTGGTATTGGTTTTACCATGAATATGATTGTATTGTTTGCTTTTCTGCTTGGTTTAGGTATTGTGGTTGATGATGCAGTTGTTGTTATAGAAAATACGCACCGGATTTTCGATAACGGAAAAAAGAATATTGTTACTGCGGCTAAGCAAGCGGCAGGTGAAGTGTTTCTGCCTGTATTATCCGGAACCATAACAACACTTGCGCCCTTTATACCACTTGCATTTTGGGGAGGTACTATTGGTAAATTTATGCATTTTATGCCCGTAACAATGATTATTACATTGAGTGCATCGCTTATCGTTGCTTATATTATTAATCCGGTATTTGCAGTTAATTTTATGAAGCCACATGAAAAGCACCATGGTAAAAAAAGTCGCAAAGGACTAGTTATTACTGCTGTTGTAATGGTAATGATTGCTTTGTTGTTTTATATAACAGGATCTCCAGGAAAAGGAAATTTTATTATTTTAATGTTACTGATTTATACTTTGTATAGTTTATTAATTGAGAAAATGATTGCCAGGTTTCAGGAAAAAACATGGCCTGCCGTTCAGAATTTATACGCACGATTTTTGAATTGGACACTTGATCGGCCATATAAAGTTGTTGGATTAACAATAGCCTTGCTTATTGGTTCTGTAATGCTTACAGCATTAAGAAATCCTAAAGTAGTTTTTTTTCCTAAAGGAGATCCCAATTTTATTTATGTATATGCAACCTTACCCGTTGGTACAAAAGCTTCCGCGACCGACTCCATTGCGAAAATAATAGAAGGCAGAATATATAAGGTAATTGGAGAGAAAAATCCAATAGTTGAATCAGTAATTACAAACGTAGCTGTTGGTGCTTCTGAAAATAGAGATGACAGAGGAAAGTATTCAAACAAAGCAAAGGTTGGAGTAGCATTTGTTGAATTTGGATTGCGAGATGGGGTTTCAACTAAAAAATATTTAGATGAAATTAGAACTGCCGTTAAAGGTATTCCGGGAGTTGAGATGTCTGTTGATCAAGAACAAAGTGGGCCACCTACTGCCAAACCTATTAATATTGAAATAAGTGGTGATAAATTTGAAGATCTGGTGGCAACCTCACTTTCCCTGAAGAAAATGCTTGATTCGCTTCAGATAGCGGGCGTAGAAGAACTTAAATCTGACTTGCAACTAAATAAGCCTGAAATAAAAATTAATATTGACAGGGAACGAGCAAATAGAGAAGGAATATCAACTGCTCAAATTGGAATGGAACTTCGTAATGCAGTTTATGGCAAGGAGGTTTCACGATTTAAAGATGCAAACGATGATTATCCAATCATGCTTCGTTATAATAAGTCACAGAGAAATAATATTGAAGAGTTGCAAAATCTTAAAATTACCTACCGTGACATGAATATGGGTGGTGCTATCCGTCAAATTCCATTATCCGCTTTTGCAAAAGTAGATTACACTAGCACTTACGGAGGAATAAAAAGAAAAAATCAAAAAAGAGTGATTACTCTTTCTTCTAATGTACTTTCCGGATTTAATGCTAATAAAGTAAATGCGGCATTGCTTTCGGTTACAAAAAACTTTAAAACTCCGCAAGGTGTAATAGTTGAATTAACAGGCGAAAAGGAGGAACAAAAAGAAGCGGCTGCATTTATGGGACGAGCTTTGATGATTTCCGTTTTTATAATTTTATTAATATTAATTATTCAGTTTAATTCATTTAGTAAAACATTAATAATTCTGTCTGAAATTATTTTAAGTGTAATTGGTGTTCTCCTTGGCTTGGCTATTTTCAATATGGATATTTCAGTTGTAATGACTGGAATTGGAATTGTTGCTTTAGCCGGAATAGTCGTCAGGAATGGTATATTACTCGTAGAATTTACCGATACTCTTGTTGAGAATGGCATGTCGGTTCGAGAGGCTGTTGTTGAAGGTGGACGCATAAGAATGACTCCCGTAATTTTAACTGCTACGGCTACAATATTGGGCATGATTCCACTTGCTGTAGGGTTTAATATTGATTTTGTTACAATGTTTACAGAATTAAACCCCAAAATTTATTTTGGGGGTGATTCTGTTGCCTTTTGGGGTCCTTTGTCATGGACAATTATTTTCGGATTAAGTTTCGCAACTTTTATCACGTTAATATTAGTTCCTGTAATGTATTTAATTGCATTTAAAACCAAAGAAAAAACAAAAAAAGTAATTTCCGGTGTTAGAAAAAAGAAGGTTACGATTGCTTCAAATTAAATTTCAATTGATGAATAATGTATCTCTCATAGACCGTTTAAATAATATTTCAAAGCTTTATCACAAAGCTGTTGCAAGTTATTTAAACGGTTTAAGTATTGATAGGTATTATATAATACTTTTTGTTATTAATGAGTCGAAAAAGAAGCTGACTCAAAAAGAGATAAGTGAAATAATCTATGTTGAGAAGTCGTCACTGGTGCAAATGATAGATTATTTAGTGAAATCCGGATATGTTAAGAGAATTTCAAATCCAAAGGATAGAAGGCAAAACTTTATTTATTTAACAGAAAAAGCTAACAAGGATATTTCCTTAATAACTAATGCATATAAGAAAGCCGATGAATTTTCTTTCAAAGACATTCCCAAAAAAGAAGTTAAAGTATTTAAGCAAAGTTTAAATGTTATGCTAGGGAATTTAATTAGGAGAATGCTTGCTTGTTCTTCAAAATATATAAAATTATGAACGTATAAGTAAAAATTAGTTAAGCAAACTTGTTCTTTTGTCAATTATTGTAAGATTTTTTTCCTTAAATAAAATATCCGATTCAGCAATGGCTTTAGTAAATTTTTGAAGGTTTTCAACGGGAAGAATTTCGAGGACTACCGAAATACATTGAGAGGCTTCATTTCTTATTTCCCCATCCCCGAACTTTGCCATTTCTAAAAAAAGTGAAAGACCAGATTCTAAAACAAGAACGTCTCCGGCCGTTATTATATCACATATTCTGTCGCGACAATCCCATATATTCTCTAATTTTTTATAGGCTAAATTTGAAAACGTTAACAAGGTAAATTTATGTACGTTGCTATTATTTGAATTTAGACATATCGCTATATCACTAAAATGATCTATGAGAAGATCAGGCTTGATTAAACTGATTTCATAAATCAAACTAATTACATCAAGTTCGATTTCCGGCTGATGCAAATTCGTTATGAGGTAATTTATTTTTTGAATATTATTTTCTTTAACAATTTCCCTTGCAATTTCTTTTGACATTGAATCCAAATCTAAATTAATATATACGAATTTAGTAAATAATCGTTAAACAATATATGTTTAAACAAATAAACTTTTATTGCATGAAAAATAAAAGGTTTTAGGTCTAAATTCTAATCTTATCTAAAAGCTCGTTTAGTTTCTTTAGGTCTGTTTCATTTAAATGCGAGAGAATATTATCCGATTTTAAATCAACTAAATCCATTTTCTCAAGAAGGCTCAACCCTTTTTTTGTTATTTTAATCTCAGCAACTCGCCTATCGGTTTGCGGACTTGCGCTGTGTGGATTTTCGGAGAAGTATTTGTCGGCAAGACAAATGTTTATTTGGAAATCCGCACACCAATGTTGCTCAAATGCCTGCACAGAGCAAGCACGCTGTTTGTTAGCGAAACAAATGGATTAATTCTGTAATCGATTAATGTTTCGGATGGCTACCCCAAAACCATATCCGCTTCATCGTTTTTTAAGGGTGATAATAATTTGCCAAAATGTTCTTTTGTTATATTTGACAAATCTGCATCCATGAATAAAATCAAGTTATTCTGAAATTTTTCTACACCATGATGAGACATGGCATAACTTTTACCCTTGTTCTCAACTAATTTTTCATACTTGAAATAGTGTGTCTTTTGCATTTTACTTAAAATGATTTCGGTACTATCAGTGGAACCATCGTCCACTACTATTACTTCATTTTCAGAGGAGTAGTCACAGCAGGATTTTACCACTGATGAAATTGTACTTTCCTCATTATAAGTGCAGATAATAATACTTGTTTTCATGTTTTTAATTTTAAATACTGCTTTTTTCAGACTTTATACAATTGATTAGAACAACAGGAAGAAAATTTAAAACAACAAATCCCCACTTTACATATTTAAAATTTTGCTTGATAAGATTGAGAATTAACCATGAATATTGATACGTGATAAATTGTCCATCTTTCTTTAATAATTTAAAAGAATCGTTAATTATTTTTATTCTTTTATCTTTTTTAATTAGAGAGAAAGGTATTGTGGAAATAATACAATCAACCTCTTCAATATTGTATTTGTATTTTAATATTTCCATTGTATTTTCAGCGTCTTCCTTAATCACAATCAATCGACTATCATTAATATAAATCAATTTTTCTATAAAATTTAAATTCGTCTCAAACACAAACAGTTTCGCATCCTGACTCATATTTTCAAGAATCAATTTTGTTATAATACCATCTCCAGGACCATATTCTGTTATTGTATGAGCATTTTTAAAATTTATTTTTTTTATTATTTCATTTGCTAAATATTTTGACGTAGGAGCAACAGCACCAATCTTTCTATCATGTAAAAATTCAGATATAAATAATTTATTTTTCATTATTAAAAAGTGTGCTATTATTATAATTCATTTCTCTATTTGCATATTGTAAAATATGACAGCTCATTTTCCTACTTTCTTTTTCATATTAAGCAAAGTACTGTATGGGCCATCAACAATAAACATGTTTATTATCGAGCTGGGAATACTTCCTGCCGGATCTCCATAAAACTGGTAAATGATTTCTATTTTATTCCCTTGTGGCGTTAATTGCCACATACCTTTCGCATTTTTAATCCGTAGAAAATCATCGGTGCCTGTAATATAATCTGGTTTGCTTAAAAGGTTGTATCTAACTGTACCATCAACATCTACGGTTTTTCCGGAAAATATTACAATATCCCTGTCGGTCATTGGCCAAGGCAAATCGGTAGTGTAGTATATGTACTGCTCCGTTTTATTTACCTGTTTTAGAATTTTGGCTGTAGCAATATTTGTTTGCCAATTCGGATAATCACTTACATTTTCAATGAGACTTTCCAACGACTTCATATTAGCAGTAACGATTGTAACTGCCTTGAACTCTTTTATGCTTGAACCTTCAGACTGACGAGTGTACACTTTAATATCATTCCCGGTTTTTTCTAATTTCCATTCTGTTGGGTTGAGTAAATGGCTTTCATTAATGTCAGGTTTGAACGCCATACAAATTATAAAGACATTAATTATGAGTATAAATGCTAAGTTTTTTTTGATCATGTTTTTTAGCTTTAATTTATGATTGGTAATTACCTACCAGTATATTGTAGATACGTTGATATTGAGGTGCGATATTGGGTTTTAGTGTCAATCAGCTTGTCATTGGTTTCGGTAAGTAATGCCTGTGCTTCTAGTAAATCGGAAAGAGTTATAACCCCGCTATTATAGCTTGTTTGCATAACTTTCAGGTTTTCTTCAGCCTGCTTTACAGTTTCTTCTAATAATATAATCTGTTTGTAATTTTCGTTTAAATCCACCCACGCTTTTTCAATTTGTAGTTTTAATAATCCTTTGGTATCAGTTAGCGTGTTTTCTGCTATTTGCTCTTTTATTTTTTGCTCTTTTATTGCATGCGAACCGCCCCACCAATCAGTTATAGGTATCGAAACAGTGGCGTAAACTAACCCATTCGTAGTCCCATCTACATCTTTAATTAAATTATTGTTATAGTACCCCATCGCTCCAACTGCTACCTGTGGTAAATAATCACCTGTTTTCATTTTAGTTTGTAATTCTTGTGCTTTTACCGATTGCTCTAATAATTGATATTCTGTTCTGTTTTGCAAGGCTGTTTCATTTTCAATATAATATGATTGAGGTAATTCTATTTTTTGTAAATCCTCTTGCAATACTAATGTTGAATCGTATGGAATACCAATAGTTTGACAAAACTGCATAATTGCCAATTTTTTTCCGCTGTGTAATTTGCTCTTATTTGAATTCAATTCATTTTTTTTGATTTGAACTTTCAGCAAATCATTCTTAATTATCAGCCCCGATTTGAATGCATCATTCACTTGTTTATTTATGCCTTCTAAGAAGGTTTCGTATTTTTCAATAGTTTTTTCTTTTTCCTGTAATGATAGAATTTGCCAATACTGCTGTTCTGTTTTTAACAAAACATCATTTTGAGTAAGTTTTTGCTGTTGTTCTTTCACAGCTATTCCAACCTTGGCTAATTTATTTCCGGTAATTATTCGGCCACCCGAAAAAATCGGTTGAGTTACATTAACCAATCCAAGAGCAGTTTTGTCTAACATCTGAATACTTGATCCTGGCAAGTAAGCAAATTGTGTAGCTATTGGAATATTTGCAGGATTACCATCATAAACAGGCAAGTTCCCGCCTTGCGTATTAAATTTAAGCAAGGGATCTTTAGCTTTCATAGCAAAAGCCATAACACTTATTTTTGGAAAATAATTAGTAAATGCTCCTTTCTTAACTTGCTTTGAGGCTTCGGTTTCAAGAAGACTGTTTTTAATGCTGATGTTGTTTTTTATTGCAAGTTCTTTATATTCTTTTAAAGTAAGTACAGTCTGACCGTAAACTATTACTGAACAAGAAACACTTATAATTATTATAATTAATTTTTTCATTTTCTATTTTTTAATTAAGAGATTTATTCTTTTGTCTTGCAGAGAGGTGGTACATTGTAGGTAAAACATATAATGAAAGCAACATAGAAAACAGTAATCCAAAAAAGATTACAGTTGCTAAAGGCCCCCACAAAGATGATCCACTCAGCATCATTGGAACTACACCAACTGCTCCGGCAGCAGAAGTAAGGAATATTGGCCGCATTCTTCTTTTAGCTGAGGCTATTGCAGCCTCCCTCACATTCATTTGGTGAGTTCTACGCAATTCTTCGGCATATTCAATAAGAATAATTCCATTACGCACTACTATTCCCATCAAGGTCATAAAACCTAAAAAAACGGTAAGACCAAAAGGATAGCCTGTTATTACCAAACCAATCGCTGCACCGAAAATACTAAGCGGAATGGTAAGCATGATAAGAAATACCAACCTGAAACTCTTAAATTGAAACAATACAATAAAAAAGATTAACACCAAACTTGTTGCCAATGCTTTTGACAAGGGAACATAATTCTCATATTCATTTTCCAATTCCCCTCCGTAGGAAATGTTAATTTCAGGGCTATTTGTAAGACCTTCGATTTTTGGTCTTATATCATCCAACACCTTATACGCTAAAGCATTTCTATTTATGTCAGCTTTTATTGTAATGGTTCTTTTTCCATTTCTTCTGATGATCTGTCCCTCGCTCCAATCGTTAGTAAGTGTAGCTATTTGTCTTAAAGGAACAGTGGTTCCTAGTAGAGGAGAAGTAATGGTTTGGTTCTCTATATCATCAAAAGAATTACGTCTTTCTTTTTCGTTTATCAGCTTAACACTTACCGGATAATCACCTTCCCAAACTGTGCCTATTGGCAATCCTGCGAACCCTGTTGCTAAGGATGAAGCTACCATTCCTTTGGTAAAACCAAGACGATTTGCTACTTCATCGTTCACTGTTACTTTCACTCCTTGACGAGGCGTTAAATAATCTGATCTTGCCCAAATCACATCTTTCTTTTCTTTCATTATTGCTTTTACTTTTTCAGCAATAATTTTTAATGAGTCCATATTGTTTCCTGAAACCCTTACCTCTATTGGAGCAGCAGTAGGCATCATATCTAACTGCTTAATTCGAACATAGGCATTCGGAAAATAATCACGTTTCTCATTTTCATACTCCTCCATCAACTTTACAGCACTTTCTTCAGTGGTAGTGTTTACAACCAATTGAGCGTAATTTTTTGATGGAAAATTTGGAGCATAAGTGGTATGGAAACGAGGAGAGCTTGTTCCTATGAATGATGTTACATTCATAACGCGTTTGTCTTTCAACAACATATTTGTAAGGCTATCTGTTATTATAGATGTTTGCTCCAGTGCAACACCTTCGGGTAAATAAATTTCTACCGCAAACTGATTTCTTTCTACTTTCGGGAATAACTGGCGTGGCATCAATGCTATAAGCAATATCCCAATAAAAAAAGACGCAAAACCAATAGTGACTGTAATTTTGGGGATACGAAAGGCACTCTCAAGTGTGTTGTCAAAAGCCTTTTGCAATACATTAAAAATTGAATTATTTTTTTTCTTTACTTCATCATCCCTTTTTATTCCTTTTTTAATGAACTTGAAACTAATAAATGGAACTACAAAATAAGCTACCGCTAAGGAAATTGTAAGTGCCACACCAATGGTTATGGGCAAAGAGTAAACAAAATCTCCTATCATTCCTGAAAGAAAAAACAATGTAGGAACAAATGTAACGATGATGGCTAATGTTGCCGTTAAAACAGGGACAAACAATTCTGTTGCACTTTTCCAAGCAGCATTCCAAGGAGTTTCTCCTTGATCCAATTTTTCAAGATGGTTATCAATTACAACTATCGCATCATCCACTACCATACCCAAAACAACGACAAGTCCTGCAAGAGAAACAGTATTCAAATCAACCCCTAATACGTATAAAATACCAACAGATATAAAGACAATTATAGGAATAGTAGCGCCTGCAACACTGGCAACTCTAAATGGCAGCATTAGCATAACAACAAGAATTACTCCGCCAATGGCAATCAAAAATTCTTTAAGAAAATGTTGTATCGCACTATCTACAACAGCGGCCATGTCAGCTGTTTTAGCCACAATAACATCTTCCGGTAGTTTATTGTTTATTTGAAGTAATAATTCATCTATTTCTTTTCCAAACTGAACAATATTTGTTCCCGGTTGCATTTCTAACGAAATTAAAAGACTGTTTTTGCCATTGTTTTTGATATAAGATTCAGGGGAAACAAATTCTCGCTTTATTGTTGCAACATCTTTCAGTCTAATTATATTACCTAATGGATTAGTATATATTATTTGTTGAGAAATTTCCTTTTCAGAACGATAATTAGTTGGAACATGTATAGGCATAATTAATTGAGCATTATCTACATCACCTCCATAATTAACTGTTCCTTCCATTTGAAGTGCTGCCAATATAGTTGCCGGACGTACACCGTATGTGGCGAGTTTATCCGGATTCATGTAAATACTTATTTGTTCCTGCTGTAAACCGTAATGTTTTATTTTTGAAACACTTTTAATTTTTCTAAGTTCCTTTTCTATTGTGGTAACATAATGCTCTAACTCTCTCAAGCTTCTTTGTTCTGATTGAACATTAAGCAAGATAGCCGAAGTATTACCAAAATTATTATCTGCATCTAATACAAGTACCTGCGGTGGTAATTGCTTTTTTAAATTAGCCAGCCCAAATTTCAGCTTATCCCAAAAAGCATCGGGGTCTTTTACGTTTGTATTAACCTCTACCATTATTATCATCAAGCCTTCTTTGGAAATGGAATATGTTTTATCACGATTCACCTCTTGAAAGCCAAAAAGATAATTTTCAACTTTTTCTGTTAACTGATCTTCTATTTGATTAGAGGTTGCTCCGGGATAAACACCAATAATTAATCCCTGCCTAATGACAAACTCAGGAAACTCATTGCGGGGCATTACCCATAAAGCAAAAACACCAAATAGAGCTGTTATAATCACAAGTAATAACACAATTTGTTTGTGCTTCATTACCTTTTCAATAATATTTAAATTCCTTTTTTCCACTTTCAATTTTGATTATTGGATGATGTTTACCGACACTTGTGGTTTTAGTTTCTCTTGTCCGGAAACAATAATCAAATCATCTTCCTTAATTTCGCCTTCCACAAGTACTTTATTTTCCATTAGCGAAATTGTTTTCACTAATTTTTTATTTGCTTTATTTTTATCATCAACTACATATACAAACTGATTTCCGTTTATGTCCTTTTGCAAGGCTTTGCCCGAAATCAAGAAACCTTTTTTGTTGGATTCTGAATCAATAGTTACAGAACAAACCATTCCCGGCTTGATCAATAGATCTATATTATTTATTTCAATTTTTACAGGATAAGAATGGGAAAGCAAATCTGCCGTTACACTAATTTCTTTAACCTCTCCAATAATTTTTTTTGATATTGCAGGAATGGTAACTGAAGCTTTTGTATTTTGTTTAAGACTGCTGATTTCATCTTCGGGCACAGGTATTTTAACATACACGGTGCTAATCTCCAATAAATCTAATACTGTTATTCCTGGCCCGGTATTCATACCCTGTGTGAAATATATTTTGCCAATCGTTCCATTTGATGTAGCATAAAGATTATTTTCTTCTACATTTTTTTTTGCAATTTCCGTATTCGCTTTTGCCTGATTTAATCCTGTTTCTGCTTCTACCATTTTAATTGGTGGTAAGGAGCCGTTTTCATTCATAGGTTTTAATCTATTATAAGCATCCTGAGCTTTTTGTTCTTGCAATAAAGCTATTTTGTAAGCATTACTCGTACTGGCTGCATCTAAACGTGCAATTAAGTCGCCCTTCCTGACTTGCTGACCTTCTTTTATAAGTATTTCAGTTATAGTTCCGGCAGAGAAAAAACTGAGATGCGTATTGTTTTTTTCTTCGACAACCCCGGAATAAGAAGTTGTTATTAACCCATTATAAGCTGTAACAATTTCTGTTGTTACTTTAATGGCCGTTTCTGCTTGAACTGACTCTTTGTGTTCTCCGCATCCGGCAGTTAATAATAGGAAAGGGATAAAATAACTGATTGTTGTAGTTTTGAGTTTCATATTGTTTTATATTCTATTGGACTATATTCGTATTGTAGTCTAAATTTACTTTAAAAAAAATGATTATTTCTAATCATTTCGTTACTGCGTTAAAATCTTAGTTCAATCCTTTTGTAATTATATTTGCCAATAAATCGGCTTGGTTAGCTAAGGAACTATATTTATTTTTTGTTATAACCTCCATTTCAATACCTCTTATGCAAGTAACCATAAGCTCTGAAAGGACTTTAATGGAGTTATTATCCGGTATTTTAAATAATTTATCTTTAACTCCTAATTTTAAAATTGATGAAATTAATTCGATTTCGGCATTATCATATCTGTCTCTAAGTTTTGAAAATTGCTCATTAATGTTTACTATATGAGGATCGTGTTCAATCGCAAAACGGTAAAGACTGATTTTATTTTTTAATGTTTTAATCTTGACAACTATGTATGTTTTTAATTTATCATGCGCATCAATTTCTTTGTCGACAGCTTTTTTAACTTGCCCAAAAAAATCGTCCATTTCTTGTTTAATTACTTCATCAAAAATATCTTCTTTGCTTTTGAAATAGTAATAAAGCGTGCTTTTACCTTTGCCTGCTGCCTTTGCGATATCCTCCATTGTAGTTTTATTCAGACCGTATTGTTGAATGAGCTTTTTGGCCGCATCTATTATGGCTTGTATTATGATTTCGTCCTTAGTCATTTGTTTTATTTTCGACTGATTCATATTTAGTTTAAACTCAACTATCTGTTTTCTTTTTTTTACTTCATATATGTTTTAGGTTTTCTGCTTTTCATATTGAGCAATTTTACCAGGTAGTAATAAATAATCAGTAATTACCGATACAAGGCAACGGATTAATCCTGCATGTTTTTAAGCCAGTTTATGGCATCTTCGTAATTTTCAAAATAATTAACTGTTACGGGCGTTTTGTTAAAGCTATAAACTATACTTTCTACTGCAATTTTATTAAAGAAATAAAGAGGTTGTATGCATGCAACAAACTTCAACCCCATCGTAGTTGCTTTTGGTATATAGGTTCGATCCATCCAGTCCTGATCCTCCTTACCAATGAGTATCATATCTTTCAAATCTACCAAAATTTTGTAAGCTTTATGTTTTTCTAACATTTCTAATAACAATTCGGTGCTTTCCCGAAATTGGTTACTGGTTGCATAACCATACCATTTACATAATACAGCATTAATATCATGTTCGTAAGTAATTTTATAGATTTCAGTTGATTCCATTTTATTTATTTTGGTTGTTATTCCGCCTGCTGTTCACTAAGCTTGGTTTCTGATTTGTTGTTATTTCATTTTCTATGTTTTCTAATGTAATTGTTTGAATATTTTTATTGACTATTAGACTAATTTCGTATTTAAGTTTACAAATTTATTATTATTTTTCATTGTGCGCAAAATTCTAATTAGACTTTTTACGTATTATAGTCTGATAATGATTTGACAATGGTAGATTGCCATTCTATAGTAATGATTAAAATCAATAAGCCTTATGATAATTATCAGAATAAGGCCAATAAGAGTTTTTTAACTAAATGCTATGTTTTTTTTCATAAATAAAACACTAAATACACTTGTTGAATATTAGACTATAAACGTTTTTAGGTCTGCTAATGTACTACGTCTTTATTTATTGTGCAAATTTTTCTCTAAACTACTTTTATTCGATTATTTATAGAGGATGCGGGGAATTAATTTGAGGTTTGTACTTTCTTATATCTATTAAATATACTAATGGACAATTTAGTTTGGGGTTAACTAACTACTTCAATTTGTTTAAACAACAATCGTTTAAATGAATAGATAACATACTATCATGAATAAAAAAGGTTTTAGACCTAAATTCTGACCTTATCTAAAAGTTCATTTAGTTTCTTTAGTTCAGTTTCATTTAAATGCGCGAGGATATTATCGGATTTTAAATCCACTGCATCCAGTTCCTTTAAAAGCTTTAGCCCTATTTTAGTTATTTTAATTTCTGTAATTCTCCTGTCAACCTTACTGTTTTTTCTTTCAACTAATCGTTTAATTATTAGCCGATCTATAATCCGTGTAGTATCTGAACCTTTGTCTATCATTCTTTCTTTTATACTTCCAATAGAAATAGCATTTGGAGATTGTCCACGAAGAATACGAAGGATATTATACTGTTGAACTGTCATTTTGTATTTGGAAAGCGAGTCCTGAAATTTTGAAAATATAAAACAATTGGTGTAATAAATATTTAAGACGGCCTTTTGAGATTCACTTCTGAATTTTTCCTGTTTAATTTCGGTTTCTAATGTCATTTTAGATTGGCTTTTAAGTTTTATGAGTTCTAAACTAGCGAAAGATTCTTAATCCTTAAAATAACCACTAGCAAATTGATATGAGCGGAAAATTATTTTTTTTATTACTAATACCTCTTCTTCGTTTCTTGATGCATAAACCATGATAAAATTTGATGGCAAATAACCCATTTTAGCAATTGGATGCAACTCTCCCCAACCTTTTTCAATCACATATTTTGCATCCTTTAATGGCAAACCAAGATGTATACTGCCATCAGGCACTGGATGAAAATGAGCAAATTCATTTTCAATCATAAAAGCATTACAATGGTTACACATTTTATCTTCTGATAGACACATCGCCTGTGCGCCAGGGACTGATATCTTACTATTTGCTTGTGCTATGTCCGGTAGAGAAAATGCCCAATTCATAAGCTCGTTCACAAGTTTTCTATCAGTCGGTTGTTGGTCTAATTGCATATGTGGGTTGCTCGGTGTCGTAATTGGTTTGATTCCGGTTCTTATAGGAAGTTCAAATTCTAAGTTTAAAGGCATTTTATCAGATTGTTTAGAGCTTGACTCAATGTTATAATTAGTGTTATTAAAAGCACACAAAAGACTCTCATAAGTGGTAAGAAAATATTTATCCAATTTTAAATCCTCTGTTACTAAAAGCGGGTAGCATTTCTTCAAAAGTATGCTCAAGACTTTCATCCTTTTCCATTAATGCTAAACTGTATATTAAAGGAACATAATGGTCGGGAGTAGGAGCAGCCATCAAGCCTAATTTATTTTTTTCGTAATTGACTATGCTTTGTATATCTCGTTTATCCAATTGTTGTTTTATCCATTGATCAAACTCTATATCCCAACCATAAGGCTTCATATTTCCATTAAAAAATCGTTTACCTGCTTCCTTTATATTATGCACAACCGCACCACTGCCAATAATTAAAACACCCTTATCTCGCAGGGGTTTGAGTTGTTTTGCTAAATCAAAATGATATTGTGCGGATTGGTAATAATCAATACTCATCTCAAAAACCGGAACATCAGCCTTTGGAAACATGTGTTTAAGCATAGGCCATGCACCATGATCTAAACCCCACTCTGTTGTTTCTTTAACTTTTGGAATAAGCTTGGTTACTTCCTTAGCCGTTTCTGGTGAACCGGGA
>Ga0075163_10007456_pt1 | contig 14457 bp, 10 predicted proteins | sample JI1023141ADNA_FD_71478 | JGI IMG/M metagenome (GOLD analysis project Ga0075163, IMG submission 71478) | Wastewater effluent complex algal communities from Wisconsin, to seasonally profile nutrient transformation and Carbon sequestration -... | ecosystem: Engineered > WWTP > Effluent > Algae...
ATAAATCAGCACCGCACTACAGGCCGCAAAAAATAGTGAAAACAGATCATTTGCTTCCCAGAAGGATTTGCCTTTGTGTATGTGGTGCGTTTGATGTATCCGCCATAATGGCCCATGCATCAAGTACTTATGGATCGCCCACGAAAAAGGCTCCATTAAAACAAAGCCAACTGAAATTCCTGCTACCCAATCCAACATAGGCTGCTAAACTGAAAAGTTCGAAATAGGTTTAAACTATTTTAATAATTCTGGTTCCTGTGGTAATCTGATGCCTAAAAAAGGTTTTGGAGAACAAAAAAACCGAGCTGGATGAGCCAGATACCAGCCGCAACTTCATTCTTCCGGGTGTTGAGATAGAAAAAGTAAAAACCCATTATGATCCCGGAAACCATGGCCCAACCCAGATAATTTGTAACAGGTATGTTTCCACTTGTCCATGCCCAGAACTGATGTCGTACCGCAACTGGTTCAATAAAGTAATCCAGAAAAACGAGTAACACGATCGAAAGAATCCACTTGATCCAGCCCGAAAATTTGAATTTTCCGAGCAGCGAACCAACCCCGTAGCACACCAGAAACCAATTAAGACCTATGAGGACCGGTGTATTCCAAACCGATATGCCCAGGGTTTCTCCATACTGGTATTGGCCAAACGGCCAGCCAGTATTTACCCCTATTACTTCTATACCAAATCCAATCAAAAAAGCTGCACCAGCAAATTTAAAGAAGGGTAGATCGTATTGAGAATTGAATTTGAGTGCCAGTAAAGTGGTAATGATTAAATTGATGGGAACCAGATCTAACACCAATTGGTAGGTTAATCCCTTTGAAAAAAGTAGCCCGGCAACTCCAAAAATATGGAGAACTGTGGCAACCCCAAGGGCAATTTTAGTGCTTGCCGTGTGTCGGGTATTCTTTCGGTTTCTGGCCAATGGGAATGCAGTTGAGAACCTGCAAGTATCGGATATTTATCCAAAAGCATTTAATTTGGATTGGCATGGTTCGAAATGACATTTGTTAGCCTCTTCTGAAGATGGCGACCCTACCGCAGTCGTAAGGGTGTTTAGAATGTTTCTAAATAAAAATTTCCTACCGATTGGAATGGGATCGATTTCAAAATATAAACACCTGTTAACCATGCAATTAAATATCATAATGATGTAAGAACGGTCTTATTTTATTTTGAGAAACGGATTTGTTCCTTCGCTGTTGGCCGTTAGTTTTGCCCCTCTGAAATGGGATTGCCATTTTTTGTTCGCAAATCAGTATGAATCAACGACTTACAAGTCTGTTCGGAAAATTTACTTTAACTCTCCTCTTATTTTCAGGGCTGAATAGCCCGATTTTATTGAAGGCAGACTCTACAACAGCAGCTGCACCAACACCTGTTGCGGCCGCCGGCGGCGGAGATGTTGCAGCCGGAGAAGCTGTATTTAAAACCAATTGTAAGCAGTGCCATGCCATGGCCGAGGTTGTTGTGGGGCCTGCTTTGAAAGACGCCCACAAACGTTGGCCTTCCAAGGCTGCCATGCAGGGTTTCATTAAATATCCACAGAAGGTGATTGATGGAGGGAATCCATATGCAAAAGGCTTGTATGACAAATATAAGCAGTACATGCCCAATCACGACTTCCTGACCCAGGCCGACCTGGACAATGTATATGCATGGATTGTGAAGGAAAGTGAAAATCCCACGCCAGTGGCAACTGCTGCCACACCGGGTGCTGCCACTAGCCAGGAACAAGGATCCGGTGATAGCAGTTCAGGATTCCTCACTCCGATTATCGGGATACTTCTGGTTACTCTGGTAACTGTGGTAATACTTCTTTTGGTTGTAATTAACCTCCTCACAAGAATAATAGATACAAAACGGGAAGAATATTCTGAAAATGATATTGAACAACTCGAAGGCAAACTCGACTGGTCTGGTTTTTTTGGCCACCCGTTGTTTAAAGGTGTTGTAGGTTTCTTCTTCGTGATCCTGGTTGTAAAAGTAGTTTTTGATCAGTTCTATGCCATTGGAATTCAACAAGGTTATTCGCCAGATCAACCTATTGCCTTCTCTCACAAGCTGCATGCGGGCATGTACGAGATAGATTGTAACTATTGCCACAATGGTGTAAACAGAGGCAAATCGGCTACCATTCCTGCGGCCAACGTTTGTATGAATTGCCACAATGCCATTAAGACTGAGTCGCCGGAAATTAAAAAAATCTGGAATGCTGTAAAGAAAAACACCCCAATCAAATGGGTAAGGATCCATAACCTGCCCGATCTGGCGTACTTTAACCATGCCCAGCACGTGAAAGTGGGAGGAATCGAATGTGAAAAATGCCATGGCCCGATCAAAGAAATGGAAGTAGTAGAACAATACTCTCCATTAACGATGGGTTGGTGTATCAATTGCCACCGGGAGACTGTGGTAAAAGCAGAAGGAAATGCCTACTATGATAAAATGGTAGAGCTTCACCAGACAAAATACGGAACCAGCACAATGAAGGTGGAAGATATCGGTGGGCTGGAGTGTTCTAAATGTCACTATTAATCAGAGTTTTTAAGAAATCAGGCCATACTTATTTGCGATGAGCAATAACAATCAAAAGGTTTACTGGAGGGGTTACGAAGAGCTTACAAACGATCTTGAGTTTGTCAAACATTCGGAACAGGAATTCAACCTTCCCACAGAAGAGCAAAAATCTTCATTCTCTGATCGCAGGGATTTCCTTAAAACCCTTGGATTTGGTGTAGCAGCCGTTTCTTTGGCTGCTTGTGAAGCCCCTGTGAAGCATGCAATCCCGTTTCTAAACAAACCGGAGGAGTATGATCCGGGCATTGCAAATTATTATGCCAGCTCTTTCTACGATGGAGGAGATTATTGTTCTATACTTGTCAAAACCAGGGAAGGAAGACCGATTAAGGTTGAGGGAAATTCCCTTTCTTCGGTTTCACTCGGCGGGACAAGTGTAAAAGCGCAAGCTTCTGTACTTGGTCTTTACGACAATAACCGTTTCAAAAACCCATTAAAGGGCGGGAAAGCGGTAGGTTGGGACGTTTTGGATTCTGAAGTTAAGGCTGGTTTGGATGCAGCAAAGGCGGCAGGAAAAACAGTATACCTGGTTTCAGGCACCAACATCAGTCCTTCATCATTGGCTGTTATTAATCAGTTTCTGGCAACCTACCCGGGCGCTAAACATGTTCAGTACGATGCATATTCTGCACATGGCTTGTTGGAGGCAGTAAAGGAAATATCTGGAACAAGAGCCTTGCCTGCTTATAATTTCTCAAAAGCAAAAACCGTTGTAAGTATTGGTGCCGACTTCCTAGGCAACTGGCTTTCTTCTACAGAATACAGTGCACAGTTTGCCGATACCAGAAGACTTCAGAAAAATACCCGGGAGATGTCCAGACTTTTCGTTTTCGAATCTCTGATGTCTCTTACCGGAGCAAATGCAGATTACAGGTCTACCCACAAGCCCTCTGAAAGAGGTTTAGTGGTAGCTGCTTTATACAACGAAGTAGCAGGATTACTTGGCCAATCGAAGCTAAATACGTCAGCGCCAAAGTCTTCTAAATATATCCAGCAGGCTGCACAGGAACTTGTTGCCAACAAAGGCGCTTCCCTGGTCGTAGAGGGATCGAACGACAAGTACGTTCAGAAATTGGTCCTTAAGTTAAATGAGATTCTAGGTAACTTTGGTAAAACGATCTCCTTATCAACTCCTTATCATATAAAGAAGGGAAATGACCAGGAGATGGAGTTGTTTGTACAGGCGGTTGAGGCAGGTACAGCAGGGGCAGTTCTTTTTATGGACTGCAATCCAGTTTTTGATCATCCCAAAGGGGCTTCTCTAAAAGCTGGTTTAAAGCAAACAGGCTTGTCGCTATCCTTTGCGTATGCACCAGATGAGACAGCCTCTTCATGCCAGTTTGTGGCTCCAAATCATTATTTCCTGGAATCCTGGGGAGACGCTGAACCTAGAATGGGTTCGTATTCTTTAATTCAACCTACGATATCTCCTATTTACAGTACCCGCCAGGCTGAAGAGTCATTATTAAAGTGGACGGGTAGTGCCTCAACGTACTACGATTTTGTTAAGGCATACTGGAAACAAAACATCTATCCAAAGCAGAATCTGGGCTTTACCAATTTCAAAGATTTCTGGAATTATAGTCTTCATGACGGTGTCTTTGAAACCTATAGCACCAGCCCTAGGCAGGCTCAAGCCAATACCTCATCTGCTGCGGATTCGACCGCTACGATTCCTTCTACATCGCCAGTGGTTTCGGCAAGTAGAGTAACCTTACCAGAGCCATCGATTAATTTTAATATTTCTGATGTTGAGTCGGCGATATCTACAAATTATGTTAGTGGAAAGGGATTTGAACTAGCCATTTACGAGTCCATTGGAATGGGAGCCGGAAGTCAGGCCAATAATCCATGGTTACAGGAATTTCCAGATCCCGTAACGAGGGCATGTTGGGAGAATTACCTTGTGATTCCAATGCAACTTGCTAAAGAAAAAGGGATTACAGTTACAGAAGGAAAGACAACCCGGGTTTCATTGAAGGTTGGCGGAAAATCCATTTCCCTTCCAGCGCTTGTTCAACCAGGCCAGAATAGTGAGACGGTTGGTCTTTCGATCGGATATGGTAGAACTGAGACTGGTAAAACTGGAAAAGATATAGGGATTAACGCTTATCCTTTGATTTCCCTTGCAAATGGCACTTCCGTTTATTCGGTTTCTGGCGTTTCGGTTGACAAGGAGGCAGAAGAACATTTGGTGGCTCACGTCCAAACCCATCATACCGTGATGGGCCGCCCTGCCATTCAAGAAGCAAAACTGGCCGATTTCATCAAGGATCAGAAGGCCGGTCGTTACTTTCCAAAGATCTCAACTCCAAATGGAGAGGAGCCCGCCGCAAACTTCAGTTTGTGGTTTGATAATGAGGTAGAGAGAGCTCCGAACCCCGATGCAAAGGGTCCAAATAAGCGACCGAACCACCAGTGGTCTATGGTTGTAGACCTCAATACATGTTTTGGCTGTGGAGCTTGTGTTGTTGCCTGCCAGGTAGAAAATAACGTGCCTGTAGTAGGCAAGCAGGAGGTTTTGAACAGACGTGAAATGCACTGGATCAGAATTGACCGGTACTACAGTAGCGATGCCAAAGAAGGAAATGCGATGGAAATTCCATCAGATGAACCTGAAGTAGTTTTCCAGCCTCTCATGTGCCAGCATTGTAATAATGCCCCCTGTGAGACGGTTTGTCCGGTTCTGGCTACAACACACAGTACCGAAGGTCTAAACCAAATGACGTACAATCGTTGTATTGGTACCCGATACTGCGCAAATAACTGCCCATACAAAGTACGAAGATTTAACTGGTTCAGCTATCCTGAAAATCAGGAGTTCGACTACAATGTGAACAATAACCTGGGCAAGATGGTACTCAATCCTGATGTTACGGTTAGGGCAAGGGGTGTGATGGAAAAATGCTCTATGTGCGTGCAGAGAATTCAGGAAGGAAAACTGTATGCGAAGAAAGAGGGCAGAAGGCCAATTGATGGTGAGATTAAAACAGCCTGTGCTCAGGCTTGTTCTACCGGAGCAATAACTTTCGGTGATATGGGTGATAAAGAAAGCAAATTATATAAGATGCTTTCCGAACATAAGGATGGACGTGCATACACTCTTCTTGAGGAGATCAATACCAAGCCTTCCGTAGTCTATTTAACTAAAATCAGAAACAAAGCTTAATTATACGCAGACATGAATGTAACTTCAGCTGTTCGGGAGCCTTTAGTAACTGGTGGTAAAACCATTTCCGATGTTACCAATGACATATGTCGCCAGGTTGAAGGCCGTCCATCAAAAAGTTGGATAGTCGCTTTTACCATATCTGTAATCCTTCTCGGTGTCGGCGTTTTTTGCGTGATGTACACCTGGTTTGTAGGTATTGGGGTCTGGGGACTAAACAAAACCGTGGGTTGGGCCTGGGATATCACCAACTTTGTGTGGTGGGTAGGTATTGGCCATGCTGGTACGCTTATCTCTGCAATTCTGCTGCTTTTCCGTCAGAAATGGCGTATGTCTATCAACAGAGCAGCTGAGGCGATGACCATCTTCGCCGTATTGTGTGCCGCCTCTTTTATTCTTCTTCACATGGGGCGACCTTGGGTTGGATTATGGGCTTTGCCACTCGGAAATACTTATGGTTCACTTTGGGTAAACTTTAACTCTCCGCTGGTTTGGGACGTATTTGCAATATCTACCTATCTTACAGTTTCTGTCGTTTTTTGGTATATTGGTCTAATCCCTGATTTGGCCACGATAAGAGACAGAGCTACCAATAAGGTTTCCCGGTTTATTTATGGAACCATGGCCTTTGGCTGGACAGGTGCCGCCAAAGACTGGTCAAGATTTGAAGCTGTTTCTCTGGTTCTCGCTGGTCTTTCTACCCCGCTGGTACTTTCAGTACATACAATTGTAAGTATGGATTTTGCCACCTCACTGGTACCCGGTTGGCACACCACCATATTTCCACCATACTTTGTTGCAGGAGCCATTTTCTCGGGATTTGCAATGGTATTGACACTTATGCTAATCACCCGTAAGGTCTTTCACCTGGAGGATTATATTACGCTGGGTCACGTTGAGTCAATGAATAAAATTATTACTCTCACGGGTTCCATTGTAGGTGTTGCCTATATTACTGAGTTCTTTATAGCCTGGTATTCCGGTGTTGAGTATGAGGGTTACGCTTTCATCAATCGGGCTTTCGGACCATATTGGTGGGCCTATTGGGCAATGATGACTTGCAATGTGGTATCTCCTCAATTGTTCTGGTTTCGTTCTGTCCGTCGTAGTCTTTTGGCAACCTTCGTTTTGTCGATTGTAGTGAATATCGGTATGTGGTTTGAACGCTTTGTGATCATTGTGACATCCCTACATAGAGATTACATTCCTTCCAGTTGGGCTTATTTTACCCCTACCTGGTTTGATATTGGTGATTACGCCAATTCATTTGGTTTGTTTTTTACTTTATTTCTACTCTTCTCTAAATTCTTGCCTGTCATTAATATGGCAGAAGTTAAGGCTATTATTAAATCTTCAGGAGACGGTACCCGAAAGCAAACTCCTACCGGACTTGAATCTAAAGAATCTGTATCACACCATTAATCTCCAAAAATGTCTGGAATAAAAAGTTACCTGGTTGGTGTTTACGACGACGATGAAGTGTTGTTAAATGCTGTTACGGCTATCAAAGATAAAGGCGTTAAAATAATGGAGGCATTTTCCCCGTTTCCAGTGCATGGTATTGATCCGGCGCTTGGAATTAAGCGGAGTCGCCTTCCTCAGGCTGCCTTCATATTTGGTGCAACAGGTACCACATTCGCTCTTAGCCTCCAAATCATCACGTTGGGCTTCGATTGGCCATTGAACGTGGGCGGTAAACCTCATTTGCCATTCCCTTCGTTTATACCAGTTAGTTTCGAATTAACGGTACTTTTCGCTGCGTTGGGAATGGTAGGAACCTTTCTGGCAGCTTCCGGCCTTGGCCCAGGTTCCAAGAAGACCATTTTTGATCCCCGTTGCTCAGACGATAAGTTCATACTTGTATTTGAGCTTGATAAAAATAAACAGTTCTCAGTTGATCAACTTACAGAAATGGTGAAATCAACCGGAGCTTCTGAAGTTAACCTTAAAGACATCGTAGAAAAGCATTAGCATGAAGATTCATTCACTGGCGATTGCATCCTCGTGCCTTGCCATTCTTTTTCAGGGTTGTGCCCCGGGACCGAACGATACCCGACTGGAGTTCGCCCCACAGATGTATCACTCTATTCCTTTCGAGCCATTTACACAGGTAATAGATTCTACCTCAGAGTTTTATAATACTATTAAGGTAAATCCAAATGGACAGAATATGCGGAAACCAGTAAATGGTACCATTGCCCGAAAGCAGTATTCCGGAATGGTCAAAGGGGCCATTGCTGAAAAGTTGTTCATTTCAGAAATTCCTGCCGATAGCCTTGATTATGCCGCTAAAGTTCTGACCAGCCCTCTTTTACCCACTCCTGAAGTAATTGCAGAAGGCAAGGTGCTCTATGGCAGATATTGCCAGGCATGCCATGGGGAAGGTGGAATGGGAGATGGAAAGGTTGCTGATCAATACAAAGGGGTGGCAAACCTGGTTGCCAAGGCTAAGGTTGTTTCTGATGGTCATATCTATCACGTCATTACCCACGGAAAGGGAAGGATGTGGCCACATGGTTCTCAGGTCAATCCTGATGAGCGTTGGAAAATAGTACATTTTGTTAAATCACTCGCAAGCACACCTGCACAGTAGGCAATATGGGATCACATTCTACAGTTCAGTTTAATTTGGACGAAAAGTATATATTCACAGCTGAGGCTAAAAAGCGGGTTCTTACCTGGTTGGCCGTTGGTTTTGTGATGTTTGTTGTTGGCTTCTTCATGATTCAAATGGAGGATGGTCATTCGGCTGCTCATGCCGCAGCTGGCCATGGTGATTCTGCGGGTCATGGGGCTGCACACCAACCAGGTTGGACCGCAAGGCTATATGCGGTGCTCTGGCAGAATTCCATATTCTTTACCGGAATATCCTTGATAGGTGTATTTTTTATTGCCGTTCAGAATGTAGCGTGGGCGGGATGGTCTGTTACTGTTCGCCGTATTCCAGAAACATTCGGAGCATTTTTGCCAATCGGATTTGTTATGATTCTGGTTGTTTTTCTGCTGGGTCACCATGATATTTTCCATTGGACTCACCATCATTTGATTGAGCCAATGATTGACGGGAAACCAAATCCGCACTATGACAAAATTCTGGCTGGTAAGTCTGGGTATCTTAATATACCTTTTTTCCTGGCCCGCACCGTGATTTTCTTTGCCTTATGGTATGGAATATGGAGAGCTCTACGTGCAAACTCAATAAAGCACGATACAGAAGGGGGGCTCAGGTTATATGACAAGTCAATAAGTCTTTCAGCTGTTTTTCTCCTGGTTTTCGGTGTTTCAACTTCTATGGTTGCCTGGGATTGGACCATGTCTATCAATCCTCATTGGTATAGCACCTTGTTTGGTTGGTATCATTTTGCGAGTTGGTGGGTTTCCGGTTTAGCTACCATTACCCTTATGACTATCATCCTGAAAGAGAAAGGGTATCTTCCTTTTGTAAACTCCAATCACTTGCACGATCTGGGCAAGTTTATGTTTGCTTTTTCTGTGTTCTGGACCTATCTGTGGGTTTCCCAGTTCCTTTTGATTTACTATGCCAACATTCCGGAGGAGATCATTTATTTCAAGGAAAGGATGCACTTGTTCGACGGCCACTACCGGGGAATATTTTTTCTTAATATAATTATTAACTTTTTGTTCCCTTTTCTGTTTTTAATGACAAGAGACGCAAAACGCCATATGATCCTTCTGAAAATCGCTGCCATTGCCATTTTGATCGGCCACTGGCTTGACTTCTACCTGATGATCATGCCTGGAGTGACGAAGGGTACCAGCGGCTTTGGTCTTCTTGAATTTGGAACACTTACCATCTTTGTTTCTGCATTCGTATACGTGGTTAGCAGCCAGCTTGAAAAGGCTGGTCTCCTGACCAAAAATCATCCGATGTTACAGGAATCACTTCACCACGATATTTAACAAGCCATTATGTTTTATCTATTGCTCGCTGCCGTCATTCTCTTGCTTGTGGTTCTTGGACTACTGGTTAGGGCGCAGGTTCTTATTGATATTTTTACAAAGTCAAGTGACAAAAGGGCTGGCTTCAGTAACAAGATCAACGCCATTCTTTTTCCTATCTTTTTCGTAGTTGGGTTCTCTGCCTTTTTTTATCTCTCTTACACCTCAAGCAAATATTACCTGCCGGATTCGGCATCTGCCCACGGTGTTAAGACTGATCAGTTATTCTGGCTCACTACTGGCATTATTACCATTGTATTTATTGCCACCCACGTACTTCTGTTTTTCTTCCCTTATGTATACCAATACAAGGAAACCCGGAAAGCCCTTTTCTATCCAGTGAATCACCGTCTGGAAGCGATCTGGACTGTAATACCCGCAATAGTTCTATCCCTTTTGGTTTTTACAGGCTGGAAAGTTTGGTCAGATATCACCAGAGAAGCACCAGCTAATGCTGTACAGGTTGAAATTGTTGGAAAGCAATTCAACTGGATGGTACGGTATCCCGGTAAAGATTTGACACTTGGTAAGCACAATTTCAGGAAAATTGATGATTTGAACGAAGTTGGTATTGATTATGCTGACAAAGCCGCTTTTGATGACTTTATTGCAGGCGAGGTGCATATACCTGTTAATCAGCCAGTTCTGTTTAAAATCCGAGCCCGGGATGTTTTACACTCCGTTTTTGCTCCGCATTTCCGTTTGAAGATGGATGCGGTTCCAGGCATGCCAACCAGATTTTGGTTTGTACCAACCAAGACCACAGCTGAGATGAGGACACAACTTGGCAATCCTGACTTTAACTATGAAATTGCCTGTACTGAAATCTGCGGTCGTGGTCATTTTGGGATGAGGAAACTGCTGGTTGTACACGATGAGGATGAATACAAGGAATGGTTCAATGCACAGCAATCATTTTTGGCGAAAAATCCAGATTATCTGAAAAAGGTTCCCGATGGATTGAAAAAGCTTGCGGAAGAGTCTATTCTTGAAAATAAGAAGATCACTGGTCTCGCAGGATCAAAGAAAATAACTACTGATAACCTGGCTACGGCCTTTTAGATTGAAATACATGGAAAATCTTGAATTACAGCATGCACATGGTGTTACTACTCATGGTCACGATCACCATGAGGATCATGATCACCATGAAGGTACTTTCCTAACCAAATATATCTTCAGTGAAGATCATAAGGTTATTGCAAAACAGTTTCTGATTACCGGAATGTTTTGGGCTATAATTGGAGGCACATTATCTTCTTTGTTTCGTCTCCAACTGGGTTTTCCAGACATGGATATGTCTTTTTTGAAACCACTTCTTGGTGGTTGGATCGAAGATGGAAAGCTCAATCCTGAATTTTATCTGGCCATGGTTACCATGCATGGTACCATTATGGTGTTTTTCGTTTTGACAGCTGGATTAAGTGGTACTTTTTCCAACTTCTTGATACCGTTACAGATAGGGGCAAGAGATATGGCTTCAGGCTTTCTTAACATGCTTTCCTACTGGTTCTTCTTTGCAAGTTCGGTTATTATGTTGTTTTCTCTATTCATAGAGACCGGACCTGCTGCTGGTGGATGGGTAATTTATCCACCCCTAAGTGCCTTACCTCAGTCTCAGCCTGGCTCTGGGCTTGGAATGACACTCTGGCTTTTATCTATGGCCTTGTTTATTGTTTCCTCGCTTCTTGGAAGTATCAACTACGTGTCCACCGTTATTAACATGCGAACCAAGGGAATGACATTTTCCCGTTTGCCGTTAACCATTTGGGCCTTCTTCTTTACTGCGATTATCGGTATTTTGTCTTTCCCTGTTCTTTTCTCGGCTGCATTGCTGCTGATTTTTGACCGGTCACTCGGTACAAGTTTCTTCCTTTCCGAGATCTACATCAATGGTGAGGCACTCCCTAATATGGGTGGTAGTCCAATTCTTTTTCAACATCTGTTTTGGTTTCTAGGTCACCCGGAAGTTTACATTGTACTGCTTCCTGCCTTGGGAATCACATCTGAAATTATTGCAGTTAATTCCAGAAAACCAATTTTCGGATATAAAGCAATGATTGGCTCTATTATGGCCATAACCTTGCTTTCATTTATAGTTTGGGCACACCATATGTTTGTTACCGGAATGAATCCATTCCTTGGTTCAATCTTCATGTTTTTGACTCTGATTATTGCTATTCCTTCTGCGGTTAAGGCGTTTAACTACATCACCACTTTATGGAAGGGAAATCTGGTCTTTACTCCGGCTATGTTGTTCTCAATTGGCCTTGTGTCTTTCTTTATTTCCGGGGGATTAACTGGTGTTATTCTAGGTAACTCGGCCATCGATATTCAGTTACACGATACTTACTATGTCGTGGCCCACTTCCACCTTGTAATGGGTTCTGCTTCTTTCTTTGGAATGGTTGCTGGGGTTTATCATTGGTTTCCAAAGATGTTTGGGCGTATGATGAACGAGAAGCTGGGGTATATTCACTTCTGGATCACGTTTGTGGGTATCTATTGTGTTTTCTTCCCTCTACACTATATCGGTATTGCCGGTTTCCCACGTCGCTATTACTCATTTACCAGTTATGAAGCGTTCAAAACTTTTGGTGATTTGAATGCATTTGTTTCCACAGCTGCCATTATTACATTCTCTGCTCAATTTATCTTCGTGTTTAACTTCATTTATAGCATTTTCAAGGGTAGGAGGGCATCTATGAATCCTTGGAGAGCCAATACGCTAGAATGGACAACTCCTGTAAATCCGGGACATGGAAATTGGCCGGGCGAAATTCCCCAGGTTTACAGATGGCCGTATGACTACAGTAAACCAGGTCATGAAGAGGACTTTATTTTGCAGTCCGTTCCGTTCTCAGAAACGAAATCCTCAAATCTCGAAGGTGAAACCGACCTGAAGGAGGGAAATGTTTCCATTCATGCCTAACCATCTGCATCAGCTGAAATTATACAGGAGGTCCATCAGGGCCTCCTTCTTTTTGGTAATATTTCTTGTATTGATAGGGGGCGTGGTAAGGAGTACAGGTGCTGGCATGGGATGTCCGGATTGGCCGAAGTGTTTTGGTTTATGGGTTCCTCCCACTGATATTTCTCAGGTTCCGTTATCCTATTATTCCAATGCGCTAGCGCTGCGAGACGGAAAACTTGTTTTTAACGTTTACAGGACGTGGACCGAATATCTCAATCGTTTATTGGGTGTTTTCATTGGGTTCTCGATTTTTATTCAAATGGTTTTGTCTTTTACATCGAGTCCTGGTTTTACTAGCCGCCTTTACAGCGCTGCGGCGTTTGTTATGGTTGCCTTTCAAGGTTGGTTAGGGTCTAAGGTAGTTTCGACCGATCTAAAACCGTTGGTTATCACCATACACCTGATCGTGGCATTGTTGATTGCGCTCGCCTTGCTTGCTGCTTTACATTTTGCCCAGGTTCTGAAATCAGATGTCCAGTCTATCCAAAAGAAATCAGTGGTTTATGTTTGCCTTTTGCTTTTGACTGTACAGTTTTTCTTGGGAACAGAAGTAAGAAGTCAGATTGATGTTTTGTTTAAGGCCTTCAACTATGAGTTAAGGAATTTATATTTAGACAATTTGGATTGGATGTTTTACATCCATAGAAGCCTTTCCGTTGTTGTGGTGTTTTTAGTTTCGTACCAGATTTATGCATTAGGAAGGCAAATAGACATTGCTCGTTTCGGAATTTTGCTTTGGCCTTTGTTTAGTTCAATTGCCCTGGTGTTTACAGGGATTGTTCTGGTTTATTTCGATTTTCCGGCTCTGGTTCAGCCATTTCATTTGTTTTTTGGGTTTGTTATTTTCTGCTGCCAATTCTGGCTATTGTTGAAAGTATCTTCCATGTCTCGTTTAAGCTATGCAGTTAACTGAACAAAATAATAACGTGATGCTGACTGGCTTGTCTGGATATTGGGCTCTTTTAAAACCAAGGCTCAGTTTTTTGGTCGTCGTCTCTACCATATTATCTTATTTGTATGCTTTAGATGCCGATGTAAGTCCGGTTTTATTTGTCCAGTTGTCCTTATTTGGTTTTCTGATCACGGGTGCGGCCAACGTCTTTAATCAGATTATAGAAATTGAGTTGGATGCTAAGATGGATAGAACCCGGAACAGGCCTCTACCCACCCACCTTCTTACATCTGCTGAGGCTGGTATTTATGGTTTGATCCTTCTTACAGTTGGGGTTTTGGGTCTCTGGTTTTGTTTCAATATTACTGCAGCCATACTGTCGTTTGTTTCGTTTGCGCTGTACGTATTTATTTATACACCGTTGAAAGCTATCACCCCATTGGCAGTGTTGGTAGGTGCTTTCCCAGGTGCATTGCCTATTTTGGTTGGATGCGTTGCAGCAAGCGATTCTTTCTATCCGGATTATTTTATCTTGTTTGGCATTCAGTTTTTTTGGCAGTTTCCTCATTTTTGGGCGATTGCCTGGGTGCTAGATGACGATTACCAGAAGGCAGGTTTCCGAATGTTGCCAATGGGGCGCAATAAAGATGCCACTGCTGCCTATTATATTTTTTCCTACACGGTAGTCATGGTAATTGTCTCACTTTTTCCATCCTTTCTGGGTCTTGTGGGTCAATGGTATTCTTATACAGCCGCAATCCTTGGTACAGGGTTTCTGGCCTTAACAATCCTTCACATGCGAAAGTTGTCTGACGCATCAGCGAAGAAAGTAATGTTCTTTTCATTTCTTTACCTGCCTGTAATTCAATTACTTT
>Ga0075163_10007457_pt1 | contig 14457 bp, 19 predicted proteins | sample JI1023141ADNA_FD_71478 | JGI IMG/M metagenome (GOLD analysis project Ga0075163, IMG submission 71478) | Wastewater effluent complex algal communities from Wisconsin, to seasonally profile nutrient transformation and Carbon sequestration -... | ecosystem: Engineered > WWTP > Effluent > Algae...
CAAGGTGTCCGCGCGCTTCATGCGCCAGGACTTCTTCGAGTACGTGCCGCAGTTCAAGTTGGTGATCGCGGGCAACCACAAGCCGTCGATCCGCAACGTCGACGAGGCGATGAAGCGGCGCCTGCATCTGATCCCGTTCACGGTCACTGTGCCGCCGGAGCGGCGCGATGGACAACTCACCGAGCGGCTGCTGGCCGAGCGCGACGGCATCCTGGCCTGGGCGGTGGATGGCTGCTTGGCCTGGCAGCGCGACGGCCTCAAGCCGCCCGCCTGCGTGGTCTCGGCCACCGAGGAGTACTTCGAGGCGGAGGACGCCCTCGGCCAGTGGATCGAGGAGCGGTGCCTGCTGGCCAAGACCCACCGCGAAGGCGTGTCCGAGCTGTTCGCCGACTGGCGAGAGTGGGCCGAGCGCGCTGGCGAGTACGTGGGCTCGGTCAAGCGGTTCTCCGAGCTGATGGCCACCCGCAAGTTCGAGAAGTGCCGCCTGACCGGTGGCGCTCGCGCGCTGGCCGGCATCAGCCTGCGGCCGCGACCGCCGAGCGACACCTATCGCGGCGGGTACCCCTATCGAGACGACTGACATGCGGTCGAGTGACGGATCTGACAGGTCTGGTGATTAACCCCTCACGCGTGCGCGTACACGCACGATAGGGAGACAACCGTCGAACCTGTCGCATCCGTCACTCGCCCCCACAACGGAGCGAATGATGAACACGACGATCCTGGCCCTGGACCTGGGCACACACACCGGATGGGCGCTGCTGCATCTGGACGGCACGATCACCAGCGGCACTGAGCACTTCAAGCCGCAGCGCTTCGAGGGCGGTGGCATGCGCTTCCTTCGATTTAAGCGCTGGCTCGCTGAACTGCTGTCCGCGAGCGGCCACATCAATGCGGTGTTCTTCGAGGAAGTGCGCCGCCATGCGGGCGTCGATGCCGCGCATGCCTACGGCGGCTTCATGGGGCATCTGACCGCCTGGTGCGAGCACCACAACATCCCGTACCAGGGCGTTCCGGTCGGCACGATCAAGAAGCACGCGACCGGCAAAGGCAATGCCGGCAAGGACGACATGATCGCGTCGGTCCGCCAGCGTGGCCATGCCCCGGTCGATGACAACGAGGCGGACGCCCTGGCCCTGCTGCACTGGGCTGTTCAGACGCAGGAGGTGTGAGATGAAGATCCCCACACCAACCTACCGTTGCCCCCTGGGTCGCCTGCAGCCTGAGCCGGTCGACATCGAGGCTTTGAAGCAACGTGGCTGGCGTGACCAGCACGTCCTCGTGGTCAACGAGTCCGACGAGCGGCTGGACTTCGTTGAGCGGGAGTTTGTTCGTCGCATCGGCGAACGCCTCTACGGCAAGGGGGGCCTGCGTCATGGTTGACCGTCACACCACCTGGACGATGGAGGATGTGGCGGCACGCTTCGAGGAGGCCGCGACCACCGGACGACGCCTGCCCCCTGTGCGCGTTCAGGGCTACTTCAACACGTGGCCTGCGTTCGTTCGCAAGGAGTGGGAGGCCTTCGCAGCCGACGAGAAGGTCTACCGCCCCTTCCCACCGAGCCCGGAGGCCGTAGACCGGATGTTGGAGACGATGCGCTGGGTGCAGTGGCTGGAGGTCGAGCAGCGCCACCTCGTGTGGATGCGCGCCAAGCGCTACGGCTGGCGCGACATCACGATCCGATTCGCCTGCGACCGCACGACGGCGTGGCGGCGCTGGCAGAAGGCTCTGCAGACCGTCACCGACCGGCTGAACTGCCTCGGGTTGAGGCCGTAGTGTTTTGGCGGAATTGCGAGGGCGTGGTGTGCAACCAGTGGGCGTGAGCGGCGAGATGCGGCTTTTGCCTGCGCAACAAAACCGGCAGGTTCGCCGTAGTATTTCGGCTATCTTCTGGACAGAGCTGACCTCGGAGGGCAGCGGCCCAGGCAAAAGGGGTCCTTCCTTCCGAAGATGCCATGCGGGGGGCGCGAGCGCGGCATTCGCCTAGCGTCCGACTGCAAACCCAGGTTTGCAGGGGTTTGCAGGTTTGCACCCCGGCCCATCCAGCCCCGCCAGTGATCGCATCACTGGCCCGACGCCTCTCTCGCGGAGGCGTTTCTATTTCTTCGGCCCGCGACAGGTTGGCTCCTTGCCTGTCCGGGCCGTTTTCATTCGAGGTCCTGATCCTGAACATGCTCAACGTCGACTACCGAAAGGTCGAGACGCTGATTCCCTACGCCCGCAATCCACGGACCCACTCCGACGCGCAGGTAGCCAAAATCGCCGCCAGCATCGTCGAGTACGGTTGGACCAATCCGGTGCTGGTCGATGGCGACAACGGCGTCATCGCCGGGCATGGACGGCTCGCCGCCGCCCGCAAGCTCGGCCTCGACGAGGTCCCGGTGATCGAGCTGGGCCACCTGACGCCGGCGCAGAAGCGCGCCTACGTCATCTCCGACAACCGCCTGGCGCTCGACGCCGGGTGGGACGAGGAACTGCTGGCGCTGGAGTTGGCCGAGCTTTCCGAAGCGGGCTACGACCTGGCGTTGACCGGGTTCGACGAGTCCGAGATCGATGCGCTGCTTGACGACGAGACGACGGGCGGCGACGGCGAGCAGGAAGAGGCCGGCGACGACGCTGCTGATGACATCCCTGATACCCCGGTGGTCCCGGTGTCTCGGGCGGGCGATGTCTGGGCGCTCGGCCCGCACCGCCTGATCTGCGGTGACGCCGCCGACGCCAGCGTGGTTGCCGCCTTGATGCAGGGTGAGCGCGCGCGCCTGTGCTTCACCTCGCCGCCCTATGGCAACCAGCGCGACTACACGACCGGCGGCATCGCCGATTGGGATGCGCTGATGCGCGGCGTGTTCGCCCAGCTGCCGATGGCCGACGACGCACAGGTGCTGGTCAACCTCGGCCTCATCCACCGCGACAACGAGTTCGTGCCCTACTGGGACGGCTGGCTCGGCTGGATGCGCACGCAGAGCTGGCGGCGCTTTGCCTGGTACGTGTGGGACCAGGGGCCGGGCATGCCCGGCGACTGGGCGGGCCGCTTCGCCCCGAGCTTCGAGTTCGTCTTCCACTTCAACCGCGCCAGCCGCAAGCCCAACAAGATCGTGCCCTGCAAGCACGCTGGCCAGGAGTCGCATCTGCGCGCCGATGGATCGTCGACCGCGATGCGAAGCAAGGAAGGCGAGGTCGGCGGTTGGACGCACGCGGGGCAACCGACGCAGGACACCCGAATCCCCGACTCGGTGATCCGCGTGATGCGCCATAAGGGCAAGATCGGCCAGGACATCGACCACCCGGCCGTGTTCCCGGTGGCGTTGCCGCAGTTCGTCATCGAGGCCTACTCGGACGAGGGCGACCTGGTCTTCGAGCCCTTTGGCGGTAGCGGCACGACGATGCTGGCCGCGCAGCGCACGGCGCGTGTGTGCCGCAGCGTCGAGATCGCGCCGGAGTACGTGGACGTCGCCGTTCGGCGCTTCCAGCAGAACCATCCCGACGTGCCAGTCACGCTGCTCGCGACCGGTCAGTCCTTCGACGAAGTCGCGGCCGAGCGACTGGCGGCGACCGAGGTGCCGGCATGACGGCGTCCTGGCTTGCCGACAAGATCGAGCAGTGGCCGACGGCCAAGCTGGTGCCATACGCCCGCAACGCGCGCACGCACTCGGAGGCGCAGGTCGCGCAGATCGCCGCGTCGATTGCCGAGTTCGGCTTCACCAATCCGATCCTCGCCGGCGGTGACGGCGTGATCGTCGCCGGCCACGGGAGGCTCGCGGCCGCGCAGAAGCTCGGCCTGGAAGTGGTGCCGGTCGTGGTGCTCGACCACCTCAGCCCGACGCAGCGCCGGGCCCTGGTGATCGCAGACAACCGCATCGCCGAGAACGCTGGCTGGGACGACGCCATGCTGCGCGTTGAACTCGCAGCGCTGGCCGACGACGACTTCGACGTCGCGCTGACGGGCTTCGACGCCGACGCGTTGGCCGAACTGATGGCGGGCGACGAGCCCGACGCCGATGGCAAGACCGATGACGATGCCGTCCCCGAGGTGCCCGAGACGCCGATCTCGCGCCCGGGCGACATCTGGCTGCTCGGTGTTCATCGCCTGCTGTGCGGCGACGCTACGGTGGCGGCGAGCTACGAGCGACTGCTGGCCGGTGAGCAGGCGGACATGGTCTTCACCGACCCGCCGTACAACGTGAATTACGCCAACAGCGCCAAGGACAAGATGCGCGGCAAGGATCGCGCGATCCTGAACGACAACCTGGGTGACGGCTTCTACGACTTCCTGCTGGCGGCGTTGACGCCGACCGTCGCCCATTGCCGGGGCGGCATCTACGTAGCGATGTCCTCCAGCGAACTCGACGTGCTGCAGGCCGCCTTCCGCGCCGCCGGTGGCAAATGGTCAACCTTCATCATCTGGGCGAAGAACACCTTCACGCTGGGCCGCGCCGACTACCAGCGCCAGTACGAGCCAATCCTGTACGGATGGCCGGAGGGGAAGCAGCGCCACTGGTGCGGAGACCGCGATCAGGGCGATGTCTGGAACATCAAGAAGCCGCAGAAGAACGACCTGCACCCGACGATGAAGCCGGTGGAGTTGGTCGAGCGCGCGATCCGCAATTCGAGCCGGCCCAGCAACGTGGTGCTCGACCCTTTCGGGGGCTCGGGCACGACGTTGATCGCCGCCGAAAAATCAGGGCGGCAGGCGCGACTGATCGAGCTCGACCCCAAGTACGTCGACGTGATCGTGCGCCGCTGGCAGGACTGGACCGGCCAGCGGGCCACCCGCGAGTCGGATGGTCTGGCGTTCGATCAGGCCGCCAGCGAGTCCTCGGCGATCTCGGTGTGAATCACGAAGCCCGTCAGGTAGGGCATGCCGCGCGGGATGCCGTAGTCCCTGCTGGTCTGGCGCCCAATGGTCCAGCCCATCCACTGCTGGGTGGCGGCGTTGATCGCGTCCGTCAGGGTTTGGCCGCGGTACAGCGCGTTCTGAACGTCGTCCGCGAAGTGGCGGCCGTGGCGGCTGTCGAGGAAGGTCCGGACCGATTCGAGGGGCTGGCCGGTGGCGTCCGAGACGGCGGTCATCGCCAGGGGCCAGGCGGCGGCGGCCTTCTCGTTCATCGTGCCCCAAAAGCCCCAGGCATCGTTCTGGGTGGCGGGGATCGGGCGGGTGGTGTTCATCTCGGGCTCCTTGGCGTTGATCGTTGCGACGCTCGTAGTAACGCGCTGTTCGATGGAGAAGCCAAGCGCAGCTCGGCCTCTTCTTCGATCTTTCTGATCAGGCGATCCGATAGACCCGTTCGCCACCCTGCGGCTTGTCCGAGACGATGGCCAGACCGAGCTTCTTCTTGAAGGCCCCAGCGAAGGTGCCGCGCACGGTGTGCGCCTGCCAGCCGGTGGCCTCGCAGATCTGGCGAACGGTGCTGCCCTCGGGGCGGCGCAGCATCGCGATCACCTGGGCCTGCTTGCTGTTCTCGCGGGTGCGGGGTTTGGTGTCCGTGCGCTCCTTCGCCCACGTTGCTTCGGCGGCTGCTACGGCTGCCTCGATTTCGGGGTCAGCTTCCGGAGGCACGGGCGCGGGGCGCTCGCGTCCCATCGCGTCGTAGCCCTCGGCGGCGGCGAACCAGTCGGTGCCATCGGTGGTGATCAGGGCGCGGTTGAAGAGACCGTCGAGCACCTTCTTGCGGGCGCCGCCCTTGATGTTGTCGGGGAACCAGACGATCTTGCCGTCGTTGTGTTCGAGGGCGTAGGCCAGGATTGCGTGCTGGGCGGGGGTCAGTTGGCTGGTGGTCATCTCTTGCTCCTTGCAGGGGTTGATCGGGTGACGTGATGAACGCGCTGTTTGCCGGTGAAGCCAAGCGCCTTCTGCTTGGCTTCGCACTGCGTGTCAGCTCTTGCGCAACTCGGCGATGCCGGCCTGCGCGAGATCGAGCGCGGCGGCGTGGAAGGCGGCTTCGGCCACCCAGGGCGCGGCACGGGCGTCGTCGAGCAGTTGCTCCATCACCGTGCGGCTCTTGGCGCGCATGGCGACGCAGGCGGCTTCGAGGTCGTCGCGGCTGGCGGCGGCGACTTCCTGGCGGCAGGTGCGTACCAGCACCGTCAACGCCGCCTCGGCGAGCTTGGTGGCCAGGGTGTCGACAGTCGTGGTGTTCATCGTGCGTCCTTTCAATGGCGTGGTTCGGGGTGACGTGATGAACGCGCTGTTCGCCCGTGAAGCCAAGCGCTTCCTGCTGGTGTTCTGGGGTTGTTGATCAGCTGTTGGCCTTGTCCGACATGGCGGCCTTGCGGCCCTCCTCGACCCCGGCCTTGAAGGCGGCCTCGAGGGCGTCTCGAACGCACCAGACCGCCACATCGTGGAAGTCGAGGCTGTCGGACCTGCGCGTCTGCAGCGTCTCGATCCCGAGGTGTTGCTGAGCGATCTGGGTGAGGAGGGTTTCGAGCTTGCTCATGTCGGTGTCCTGCGATGGGGTTGGCGATGGACGTATGAACACGCTGTTCTCGATGGAAGCCAAGCTGATTCCGAAGGACCGACGATGAATTGATCGAAGAGGGCAATGGGAATCTCGATTCGGGCTTACGCCCGCCACCGGAGCGTGACCGACACGGCCGTTCACAAGGCCATCCGTACAGGGCGCATCGCGCCCGAGGCGGACGGCACCATCGACCCGGACAAGGCCGACCGCGAGTGGGCGCGCAACTCCGAGGCTCCGAAGGCAGGGACTCGCGCCAAGGCGGTCAAGGCCGCTGTGCCGGAGTCGGCGGCCGATGCTCCTGCCGGCCTGCCCGCGGGCGGCGCGTCGCTGCTGCAGGCACGAACCGTCAACGAAGTGGTGAAGGCGCAGACGAACAAGGTGCGTCTGGCCCGCCTCAAGGGCGAACTGGTCGACCGTCCGCAGGCCATAGCGCATGTGTTCAAGCTGGCGCGCTCAGAGCGCGATGCGTGGCTGAACTGGCCAGCACGCATCTCCGCGCAGATGGCCGCCAAGCTCGGCATCGAGCCTCACGCGATGCACGTCGCCCTGGAAGCTGCAGTGCGCGAGCACCTGCAGGAACTGGGCGAATTGCGCCCCCGGGTGGACTGATGCTGGACGTCGACTACGAAGGCGCGGCCGAGATCGAGCGCGCCTGGCGCGAAGGTCTGACGCCAGATCCACTACTCACGGTGTCCGAGTGGTCGGACCGGCATCGGATGTTGTCCAGCAAGGCATCGGCCGAGCCGGGACGCTGGCGGACCAGCCGCACGCCGTACCTGAAGGCCATCATGGACTGCCTGTCGCCGACATCGCCTGTCGAGCGCGTGGTGTTCATGAAGGCCGCGCAGCTCGGCGCGACCGAGATGGGATCGAACTGGATCGGCTACGTGATCCACCACGCGCCGGGGCCGATGATGGCGGTCTGGCCAACGGTGGAGATGGCCAAGCGCAACTCCAAGCAGCGGATCGATCCGCTGATCGAGGAGTCAGCCGCGCTGGCCGAACTGATCGCACCGGCGCGCAGCCGCGACTCGGGTAACACGATCCTGGCCAAGGAGTTCCGGGGCGGCGTGCTGGTGATGACCGGTGCCAACAGTGCGGTGGGCTTGCGCTCGATGCCGGTGCGCTACCTGTTCCTCGACGAAGTGGACGGCTACCCCCTGGACGTCGAGGGCGAAGGCGATGCGATCTCGCTGGCGGAGGCGCGCACGCGCACTTTCGCGCGGCGCAAGATCTTCATCGTCTCGACACCGACGATCTCGGGCGCGAGCGCCATCGAGCGCGAGTACGACGCGAGCGACCAGCGCAGGTATTTCGTGCCGTGCCCGCATTGCTCGCACCGACAGTGGCTGCGCTTCGAGCAACTGCGTTGGGAGCGCGGGCAGCCCGACTCGGCGGCGTACATCTGCGAGTCCTGCGACGCCTCGATTGCCGAGCACCACAAGACGTGGATGCTCGAACACGGCGAGTGGCGCGCGCTGGTGCCGGAGAACGGCATCAAGACGGCGGGCTTCCATCTGTCCTCGCTGTACAGCCCGGTCGGGTGGCGCAGCTGGCGGGACATCGCCGCCGCCTGGGAAAGCGCAGTCAGCAAGGAGTCCGGTTCGGCAGCGGCGATCAAGACCTTCAAGAACACCGAGCTCGGTGAGACCTGGGTCGAGGAAGGCGAAGCCCCGGATTGGCAGCGGCTGGTCGAGCGCCGAGAGGACTACCCGCTGGGCAGGGTCCCGGAGGGTGGGCTGCTGTTGGTCGGCGGCGCCGACGTGCAGAAGGACCGCATCGAGGCGTCGATCTGGGCCTTCGGCCGCGGCAAGGCCTCGTGGCTGGTGGAGCACCGCGTGCTGATGGGCGACACCGCCCGTGACGCGGTGTGGAAGCGCCTGGCGGAGTTGATCGCGGAGAGCTGGACCCACGCATCGGGTTCGGCCATGCCGCTGGCGCGCTTCGCGCTGGACACTGGCTTTGCGACGCAGGAGGCCTACGCCTTCGTTCGCGCCTGCCACGACCCGCGCGTGATGCCGGTCAAGGGGGTTCCCCGCGGCGCGGCGCTGATCGGCACACCGACGGCGGTCGATGTCTCGCAGGCCGGCAAGAAGCTGCGCCGGGGCATCAAGGTCTACAGCGTGGCGGTCGGCATCGCCAAGCTGGAGTTCTACAACAACCTGCGCAAGAGCGCGGACGTCGATGAGGACGGCATGACGGTCACGTACCCGGCCGGATTCGTCCACCTGCCGAAGATCGACGCCGAGTTCATCCAGCAGATCTGCGCCGAACAACTGGTCACGCGCCGCGATCGCAACGGCTTCCCGATCCGCGAGTGGCAAAAGATGCGCGAGCGCAACGAGGCGCTGGACTGCTACGTGTACGCCCGGGCCGCCGCGAGTGCGGCCGGGCTGGACCGTTTCGAGGAGCGCCACTGGCGTGAACTCGAACGACAACTCGGGATGGAGCGGCCACCGGATGAGCCGCCACCGATTCAACCCTTCGATGCAGACGAGGCCACCCACAGCGGTGGCCTCGCTGTTTCTGGCAATCGCAATACCGGCCGGCGCGTGATCAAGAGCCGCTGGCTGACCCGCTGAGGATCTTCGTGACCTACACCACCACCCAACTCGACGCGCTCAAGCGTGCGCTGGCCACCGGCGAGCGCCGCGTGAGCTTCGCCGACAAGACGGTCGAGTACCGCTCGGTCGAGGAACTGCAGGCGGCCATCCGGACCGTTGAAGGCGAGCTCGCACGCAGCACTGGGGCGAGTCGCAAGCGCCAGATCCGCGTCACCACGGCGAAGGGCTTCTGATGACCTGGATTGCCAAGATCCGTGGCCTGTTCGGCCAGCAACCCGTCCACGAGGCCGCCGGCCGAGGAAGGCGCTCGCTGGCCTGGATGCCGGGCAACCCAGGCGCGGTGGCCGCCATGCTGGCCACCAGCACCGAGCTGCGTATCAAGAGCCGCGACCTGGTGCGCCGCAATGCGTGGGCGCAGGCTGGGATCGAAGCCTTTGTCGCCAACGCCGTGGGCACCGGCATCAAGCCGCAGAGCCTGTCGACGGACGAGCGCTTCAAGACGGAGGTCCAGGCTCTGTGGCGCGACTGGACCGAGGAAGCAGACGCTGCCGGTCAGACCGACTTCTACGGCCTGCAGGCGCTGGCATGCCGGGCGATGCTCGAAGGCGGCGAGTGCTTGATCCGTCTGCGCCCCCGCCGGCCGGAGGACGGACTCGCGGTGCCGTTGCAGATTCAGCTGCTGGAGCCCGAGCACCTGCCGATCAGCCTCAACGCCGAGCTGCCCTCCGGCAACGTCGTGCGCGCCGGCATCGAGTTCGATGCGATGGGGCGCCGGGTGGCCTACCACCTGTACCGCTCGCACCCTGAGGACGGTCGGCTGGCCCCGATGTCGGGCCAGGGTGGACTGGACACGGTCCGCATCCCAGCGTCCGAGATCATCCACCTCTACCGCGTGCTGCGCCCCGGCCAGATCCGCGGCGAGCCGTGGCTGTCGCGGGCCCTCGTCAAGCTCAACGAGCTGGATCAGTACGACGACGCCGAGCTAGTGCGCAAGAAGACCGCTGCGATGTTCGCCGGCTTCGTGACCCGCCAGAGCCCCGAGGACAACCTGATGGGTGAAGGCGCCGCCGACGGTGAGGGCATCTCGCTGGCCGGTCTGGAGCCTGGAACGCTGCAGATCCTGGAGCCCGGCGAGGACATCAAGTTCTCCGACCCAGCTGACGTCGGCGGCTCCTACTCCGAGTTCCTGCGCACCCAGTTCCGCGCCGTGGCCTCGGCCATCGGCGTCACCTACGAGCAGCTGACCGGTGACCTCACCGGCGTCAACTACTCGTCCATCCGTGCCGGGATGCTGGAGTTCCGCCGCCGCTGCGAGATGGTCCAACACGGCGTTCTGGTGCATCAAATGTGCCGCCCGGTGTGGGCAGCGTGGATGAAGCAGGCGGTGCTGGCCGGGGCCATCGATGCCCCGGGATTCGCCCGAGGTGGCGCCGCTCGCCGCCGGCAATACCTGCAGGCCAAGTGGATTCCGCAGGGTTGGCAGTGGGTCGACCCGGAGAAGGAGTTCAAGGCCATGTTGCTCGCCATCCGCGCGGGCCTGATGAGCCGCTCCGAAGCGATCTCGGCCTTCGGCTACGACGCCGAGGACGTCGACCGCGAGATCGCCGCCGACAACCGCCGCGCTGACGACCTCGGCCTGATCTTCGATTCCGATCCGCGCCGCACCTCCAAGGACGGCGGCAGTGCCGAGCCGAACCGATCCGCTGACAACGCCACGGCGACGCCGACCTGAAGGACGACCCCATGACTCTGTTGCCCCACGTGGCGGCACGCCTCTTTGGCGCGCCGCTGCTGATCCATCGCCCGAAGCTCGACGTGATCCTGGCCGTCCTCGGCCCCCGCGTCGGCTTGTCCGATCTGGCCGCGCCAAGCGGCTACACGCCGCCGGAGCGCAGCCCCAGCCATGCAAACGCCAAGGTGGCTGTGATCCCGATCCACGGCACCCTGGTGCGCCGAACCATCGGCCTCGAGGCTGAGTCGGGGTTGACCAGCTATTCGGCCATCGCAAGCCAGATCGACGCGGCGCTGGCCAGCCCTGATGTCGCTGCCATCCTGCTGGATGTGGATTCGCCGGGCGGCGAGTCGGGTGGCGTGTTCGATCTCGCCGACCGCATTCGCGCGGCGGCACAGGTCAAGCCTGTCTGGGCAGTGGCCAACGACATGGCCTTCTCCGCTGCCTACGCGCTGGCCTCATCAGCGACCAAGGTGTTCGTCTCGCGCACCGGGGGTGTCGGCTCGATTGGCGTCATCGCGATGCACGTCGACCAGTCCGAGAAGGACGCGCAAGACGGCGTTCGCTACACCGCCGTGTTCGCGGGCGACCGCAAGAACGATCTCAATCCCCACGAGCCGATCTCGGACGAGGCCCACGCCTTCCTCAAGGCGGAGGTGAACCGCGTCTACGGGCTGTTCGTCGAGACGGTGGCCCGGCACCGCGGCATCGAGCCGAGCGCGGTGCGCGACACCGAAGCCGGCCTGTTCTTCGGCCAGGCGGCCGTCGCCATCGGCCTGGCCGACGCCATCGGCACGCTCGACGTCGCACTGGCCCAGCTGCTTGATTCCGTTTCCCCACTCCCGAATCTGGCGGCGAGCCACTCGGGCCATTTCCGCAACCTCCAGATGGAGTCCTACATGAATGATCGATCCGACCCCGCTCCTGCTGATCGGCCTGCTGCTGATCGTGCTGGCCCTGTTCCTCAACCGTCGCCCACCACCGCATTGAGCGTGGCCGACGCCGTCGAGATCGCCCAGACCTGCACGCTGGCCGGTCGCACCGACCTCATCGCCGGCTTCCTGGAAGCCCAGGCCTCGCCGGCCAAGGTACGCAGCCAGCTCCTGGCGGCCCAGGCCGACGCGTCGCCCGAGATCGTCACCCGCATCGGACCCGACGCCGCCGCCACGGCGGCCTCGGCCGCAGCGGGCAACCCGCTGGTCGATGCGGCCAAGCAACTGGCCGCGAAGTCCGCAGCCCTGAAGAAGGAGATCTGACATGCCGACCGTGTTCACCGAATCCATGAACTTGGGCGACCTGCTCAAGTACGAGGCCCCGAACCTGTACTCGCGCGACCGCGTCACCGTCGCCGCCGGCCAGAACCTGCCGCTCGGCGCGGTCGTCGGCGTGGTTACCGCCACGGGCAAGGTCAAGCAGATCGACCCGTCCGCCACCGATGGCACGCAGGTCGCCGCCGGCGTTCTGATGCAGGCCTGCGACGCCGCGCTCGCCGAGCGTACCGACGGCCTGATCGTTGCCCGCCACGCCATCGTCTCCGACCACGCCCTGCAGTGGCCGACCGGCATCACCACTGGCGAGCAGCAGGCCGCCGTTGCCCAACTCAAGTCGCTGGGCGTCCTCGTTCGCCAGGGAGTCTGAACATGCAGAACATCTTCGAAAACCCCGCCTTCTCAATGTCGGCGCTGACCACCGCCATCAACTTCCTGCCCAACAACTACGACCGCCTCGGCGCGATGGGTCTGTTCGTCGACAAGCCGCAGCGCTTCCGCTCGGTCGTCGTCGAGGAGCAGAACGGCGTGCTCACGTTGCTGCCGACGCTGCCGCCCGGCTCGCCGGGCACCGTGGGCGTGCGCGGCAAGCGCAAGGTGCGCTCCTTCACCATCCCTCACATCCCCCACGACGACGTGATCTTGCCCGAGGAGGTTCAGGGCATCCGCGCCTTCGGGTCGGAGACGGAGCTGCAGACCGTGGCGGGCGTGATGGCGCAGCACCTGCAGACCATGCGCAACAAGCACGCGATCACGCTGGAGCACCTGCGCTTCGGTGCGCTCAAGGGCCAGATCCTGGACGCCGACGGCAGCGTGATCTACGACCTCTACAACGAGTTCGAGATCACGCCCAAGACCTTCACGTTCAACATCTCCGACCCGGCGAGCGGCTTCGACGTCAAGAAGACCTGCCTGGACATCGCCCGCTACGTCGACGACAAGCTCCAGGGCGAACGGATGACGGGCCTGCATGCCTTCGTCGGTGAGGACTTCTTCGATGCGCTGACCGGGCATGACGAGGTCAAGGCGGCCTACGACCGCTGGCAGGACGGCCAGGCTCTGCGCACTGACATGCGCGCCGGCTTTACCTTCGCAGGCATCACCTTCGAGGAGCACCGGGGTCGGGCGGCCGCACCGGGCAGCACGGTGCGGCGCTTCGTCGAGGCCGATGAGGGGCACATCCTGCCGCTGGGCACGATGGACACCTTCGCCACCTACTACGCGCCGGCGGACTTCAACGAGACGGCCAACACGGTGGCCCTGCCGCTGTACGCCAAGCAGGAGCCGCGCAAGTTCGACCGCGGCACCGACCTGCACACGCAGGCCAACCCGCTGCCGCTGTGCCACCGCCCGGCGCTGCTGGTCAAGCTGGTGATGACCTGATGGGCATCATCGAACGCCTCTACGAGGCGGCGGAGAATGCGGGTCTGCTGGTGAGTGCCGAGGTCGATGGCCGCACGGTATCGGTCGGCTTCCTGTGCATCGACGACAACCTGCTCGACGGGCTGGTTCGTTCGGCGGCCTACACGATCACCTACCCGCTGTCGCTGCTGCCCGACCTGGAGGCAGGACACACCGTTGTGATCGCAGGCCAGACCTACCAGGTGCGTGACGTGCGCGCCATCGGCGACGGGACCGAGCGTCGCGCCGATCTCACTCGGCTGTAGGCGGCGGCTATGACCTCGATCCGCGAGCAGATCCTGCTGGCGATGATGGCGGCTGTCCGTCCCACGGCCGAGGGGCTGGGCGCCACCGTCTACCGCTCACCCACGGTGGCCATCGGCCGGGAGCAATGCCCGGCGCTGGTGGTGTTCCCCGAGTCGGACGCGATCACCGAGCGCGCCAACGACCGGGTCACGCGAGAGCTGACCGTTCGCATCGTCGCCCTGGCCCGGGCCGTCCCGCCCGTCGCACCCGAGACCGAGGCCGACCAGCTGCTCACCGCCGCGCACGCGGCGTTGATGGCGGATCTGAACCTCGGTGGCCTCGCTCTCGGCATCCGAGAGCAGGAGTGCGAGTGGGAGGTGGAAGACGCCGACGCCGTGGCCGCCGCCATCCCGGCGCGCTACGCGATCACCTACCGGACGCTTGCGCGCGACCTCTCCTCACCAGGATGAATCCATGACCCGACTTGTCTTGAAACGCCCGCACAACCACGCGGGCAAGGCCTTCCAGGCCGGCGACCGGATCGATGTCGAAGCGACCACGGCCGACTGGCTGATCGCTCACGGCGTCGCCGCACCCGATGCCGTGCCGCCGAAGGCAGACCCCGAACCCGCTGACCTCAAACCCGACCTTCCCCGGTCCCAACGCAAGGAACCCAAGCCATGAGCACCTACGCCAGTTTCCAAGGCCGCGTCTTCCTCGGCAAGCGCGACATCGCCGGCCTTCCCATCGAAGTGCGCTCGCCCGGCAACGTCGCCGAGCTGAAGCT
>Ga0075163_10007458_pt1 | contig 14457 bp, 9 predicted proteins | sample JI1023141ADNA_FD_71478 | JGI IMG/M metagenome (GOLD analysis project Ga0075163, IMG submission 71478) | Wastewater effluent complex algal communities from Wisconsin, to seasonally profile nutrient transformation and Carbon sequestration -... | ecosystem: Engineered > WWTP > Effluent > Algae...
GTCGAGGTGCAGCTCACCCATGCCCTGGATGATCGTCTCGCCCGACTCCTCGTCGCGGTGCACGCGGAAGGTCGGGTCCTCCTTCGAGAAGCGGTTGAGCGCCTTCGAGAAGTTCTGCAGCATGTCCTTCTTCTGCGGCTGCACCGCGTAGCTGATCACCGGCGCCGGCACGAACATCGAGCGCATCGAGTAGACGACGTCGCCGTTCGTGAACGTGTCGCCCGAGGCGCAGTCGATGCCGAACAGCGCCGCGATGTGACCGGCCTCCGCGTCCTCGATGTCCTGCATCTCGTCCGCGTGCATGCGCACGAGGCGGCCCACCTTGGACTTCTTGCCGGTCCGGGTGTTGTAGATGCTGTCGCCCTTCTTGATGCTGCCCTGGTAGATGCGGATGTACGTCAGCTGCCCGTACTTGCCCTCCTCGAGCTTGAACGCGAGGGCGCACAGCGGCTTGGTGGCGTCGGAGGTCAGGATGACCTCGTTCTCCTTGCCGCCGCTGCCGATCTCGAAGGCCTTGTTCTCCACCTCGGTCGGGTTGGGGAGGAACTGGGTGACGCCGTCGAGCAGGTGCTGGACGCCCTTGTTCTTGAACGCGGAGCCGACGAACACCGGGGTCAGCTCGAGCGACAGGGTGGCCTTGCGGATCACCGGGCGCAGCTGCTCCGGGGTCACGTTCGGGCCCTCGCCATCGAGGAAGGCCTCGGCGATCTCGTCGTCGAAGTCGCCGAGCGCCTCGACGAGCCTGAGGCGGTACTCCTCGACCGCGTCCTTGAGGTGCTCCGGGACCGGCTCCTTGCGGATGGTCTCGCCGTTGTCGCCGTCGAAGTACAACGCCTCGCGCGTGATCAGGTCGATCACGCCCTCGAAGGCGTCCTCGGCGCCGATCGGGTAGGTCACGAGCACGGCGTTGTGGCGCAGCTTCTCGCGCAGCTGCCTGGTCACCTTGAAGGCGTCGGCGCCGGCGCGGTCCATCTTGTTGATGAACGCGAGGCGCGGCACCTTGTAGCGCCGCATCTGGCGGTCGACCGTGATCGACTGCGACTGCACGCCGCCGACCGAGCACAGCACGAGGATCGCGCCGTCGAGCACGCTCAGCGCGCGCTCGACCTCGATCGTGAAGTCGACGTGCCCGGGGGTGTCGATCAGGTTGATGAAGCAGTCGCCCCACGTCACGAAGGTCGCGGCCGACTGGATCGTGATGCCCTTCTCGCGCTCGAGATCCATCGAGTCCATGGTGGCGCCCACGCCCGACTTGCCCTTGACCTCCTCGATCTTGTGGATGCGCCCCGTGTAGTACAGGATGCGCTCCGAGAGGGTGGTCTTGCCCGAGTCGATGTGCGCGGAGATCCCGATGTTGCGGACCTTTGCGAGTTCCATGGTAGCTCTCTACTTGCTTTCGCCGGTTGGTGCCGAGTGGATGATGCGAAGCGGGTCGATTCGGGTTTTCTTGGCGAATTCAGGCCCGTGCGGCCCAAAATAGAAAACCCGGTGCGACCCGGTTTTGGCGGGCGGAGCATGCCACAGTGATGCCAACTTCGCCGCCCCGGACGCTGTTCGAGGGCGTGACCGACCACACTGGGAGCGCGCGTCGCCCGAAGGCTCAGGGCAGCTCGAGATAACGGCGCACCAGCGCCGCCGGCGTGAAGCCGAACTTCTCCGCGAGCACCTTGCCCGGCGCCGAGGCGCCGTAGTGGTCGATGCCGTGCTGATGCCCCGCGAAGCGGCTCCAGCCGAACGTGGTGCCCGCCTCGACCGAGAGCCGGCGCGTGACCGCCGGCGGCAGCACCTCGTCGCGGTAGCTCGCGGGCTGGGCCAGGAACGCCTCCCAGCACGGCATGGAGACCACGCGCACGCGCCGGCCGTGGGCCTTGTGCAGCTCGCGTGCGGCCTCAAGCGCGGTCGCAACCTCGGAGCCGGTGGCGACGAACAGCCCGTCGAGCTCGGCGGCGGTGACGCCCTCCGGCTGCCACAGCACATAGGCGCCCTCGTCGATCGCCTCGCGCGTCTCGGGCATCACCGGCAGGTCCTGACGCGTCAGCAAGATCGCCGTCGGCCCGTCGCCGAGCCCGCGCTGCAGCGCCAGCCGCCACGCCGCCGCCGTCTCGCGCGCGTCCGCCGGGCGCACGACGTACAGCCCGGGGATCAGGCGCAGGCTCATCAGCTGCTCGATCGGCTGGTGCGTCGGGCCGTCCTCGCCGACCCAGAAGCTGTCGTGCGTGAACACGTGCACGACCGGCAGCTTCATCAGCGCGCTCAGGCGCAGCGCGCCGCGCATGAAGTCCGAGAACACCAAAAAGGTCGCGTCGAACACCCGCAGGCCGCCGTGCAGCGCGAGGCCGTTGCACACGCCGGCCATGCCGTGCTCGCGCACGCCGAAGTGGATCTCGCGGCCGCCGGGCTCCGCGCGCGACTGGCTCGTCACGCCCATGTCGGTGCCGTTCGAGCCGGCGAGGTCCGCGGAGCCGCCGACCAGCGTCGGGTGGGCCTTGACCAGCGCCTGCAGCACCTTGCCGCCGGCCTTGCGCGTCGCCATCGCCCCGCCCGGCGGGAAGCTCGGGATCTTGGCGAGGATGTCCCCGGGGACAGGTCCGCCCTGGTGCGCCTCGAACTGCGCCGCGAGCTCCGGGTGGGCGGCGCGGTAGGCCGCGAACCGGGCCTCCCACTCGCCGCGGCGCGCCGCGAGCAGCGGGAGCTGGCCGTCGAAGGCGGCGCGCACGGCGTCGGGGACCAGGAATTGCGCGTCGACGGGCCAGCCGAGCGCGCGCTTGGTCGCGACGATCTCGTCGGCGCCGAGCGGCGCGCCGTGGGCGGCCGAGGTCCCGGCCTTGTTCGGGCTGCCGGCGGCGATCTTGGTCTTGCAGCAGACGATGCTCGGGCGCCGGCCCTCGGCGCGCGCGAGCGTCAGCGCGGCGGCGACGGCCGCGGGGTCGCTGCCGTCGATCTTCTGCACGTGCCAGCCGTACGCGGCGAACCGACCGGCGACGTCCTCCGTGAACGTCAGCTCGGTGGATCCGTCGATCGAGATGTTGTTGTCGTCGTAGAGGAAGATCAGCTTGCCGAGGCCGAGGTGGCCCGCGAGGCTCGCGGCCTCCGACGCGATGCCCTCCATCAGGTCGCCGTCGCTGCAGATGCCGTAGGTGAAGTGATCGACGATCGTGTGATCGGGCCGGTTGTACGTCGCCGCCAGCAGCCGCTCCGCCAGCGCGAAGCCGACCGCCGCCGCGAAGCCCGAGCCCAGCGGCCCGGTCGTCACCTCGACGCCGACCGTGTGCCAGTATTCCGGGTGCCCGGGGGTCTTCGAATCCCACTGGCGAAACCGCTGCAGCTCCGTCAGCGGCAGGTCATACCCGCTGAGGTGCAGCAGCGCGTAGAGCAGCATCGAGCCGTGTCCGCAGCTGAGCACGAAGCGGTCGCGGTCCGGCCAGGTCGGCGCCTTCGGGTCGTGGACCAGGAACTGCCCCCAAAGCACGCCGCCCATCGCGGCGGCGCCCATCGGCATGCCCGGGTGCCCGGAGTTGGCCTTTTGTACGGCGTCCATCGCCAGCGTCTTGATCGTATCGACGATCTGCGAGACGGTGGCAGCGGGGATCTCTCGCGGGGGCAGGGCGGCACGGTCCAGCATCGCTGGCGTGCCTATCATGGTCGCGGCGGTCCTGGGTATGCCCGGCCGCCGCTCGCCCGACGTGAGTTTCAGGGCGTCATTTCAGCCCCGGCGTCGGTTTGGTCGCGGCTTCAAGCCCGGGGTTTCAGGCCGGGGTGTAACGCGTGCCGCGGGCGCGACCGGACCAATGCACGGAGCCGGCCTCGATGAGGCGGGCGAGCGCGGTGCGGATCTGCAGCGGCGAGCCGCCGGCGACCGCGGTCAGGTCCGACGCCGACTGCGGGCCCGTCGCGGCGCGCAGCGCCGTCAGGACCGCCTGGTCGTACGCGGCGCGGCCCTCGGCCGTGCGCGTGTCGACCTCGGCGGCGGCGGCCTTGCGCCCGCCCTCGGCCTGCTTCTTGGCGGGCGCGGCGACCTCTTGCTTGCCGCCGGCCTTGCGGCCCTCGGCCTTGGGCTTCCGTCCCGGGCGCGCGCCCTGGCGAGCCTCGGGGGCCGCCGCCTCGGAGGCGCCTGCGCCTGCACCGGCGCCACCGACGAGGTCGCCGACGGTGATCTGCTTGAGCAGGGCTCCGAGCTCGCCGGTCGCCAGCTTGCCGAGCTCGTGGAGGCTCATCTGCGAATTGGCGCGGATCTGGACGACGAGCACATCCCTCTCGGCATTGGCGACTGCGTTACGGAAGGTAGTTTCGAACCTGGACATGCAGTGAAATCTGCACAAAAGCAAATGCGCCGTCAATCACCATTGTGATAATTCATGCCGACGCCGGCATATTTGTCGATTGGTGATAGCCAGCGCTGGCGATAACGATCGCGTGCGGGGGGTTCCCCGCAATGTTTCAGGGCCGGGCTCGCGGCTCGCCGCGCCGACCCGGCGCGGAGGTCCTCTGCCGCTGCTTCATTCGACGCGCGAAAATGCGAGAGGCGGCCATGGGCCGCCCCTCGCACGCGTCCGCAGCGGCAGATCCTCGGCGGGACCCGTCGCGGGTTTCAGATGATCAGTAGCGGTAGTGCTCGGGCTTGAACGGGCCCTGCGGCGAGAGGCCGAGGTATTCGGCCTGGCGCGCGCTGAGGGTCGTCAGCTTGACGCCGAGCTTGTCGAGGTGGAGGCGTGCGACCTCCTCATCGAGGTGCTTGGGCAGCACGTAGACCTTACCGCGCTCATAGCGCGACTGCTCGGTGTAGAGGGTGAGCTGGGCGAGCACCTGGTTGGTGAAGCTGTTGGACATCACGAAGCTCGGGTGGCCGGTGGCGCAGCCGAGGTTCACGAGGCGTCCGCGGGCCAGCAGGATGATCGCGTGGCCGTCGGGGAACACGAAGCGGTCGACCTGCGGCTTGACGTTGATCTCCTGGACCGCCTTGTCGGAGACCAGGCCGGCGACGTCGATCTCGCTGTCGAAGTGGCCGATGTTGCAGACGATCGCCTCGTCCTTCATCTGCCGCATGTGCTCCAGCGTGATGACGTCGCAGCAGCCGGTCGCGGTGACGAAGATGTCGCCGATCTTGGCGGCCTCGTCCATCGTCACGACCTGGAAGCCCTCCATCGCGGCCTGCAGCGCGCAGATCGGGTCGATCTCCGTGACGACCACGCGCGCCCCGAAGCCGCGCAGCGACTCCGCGCAGCCCTTGCCGACGTCGCCGAAGCCGGCGATCACGGCGACCTTGCCGGCGACCATGATGTCGGTCGCCCGCTTGATGCCGTCCGCGAGGCTCTCCTTGCAGCCGTAGAGGTTGTCGAACTTGCTCTTCGTCACCGAGTCGTTGACGTTGATCGCGGCGATCTTCAGCTCATTGCGCTCGGCCATCTGGTACAGGCGGTGCACGCCGGTCGTCGTCTCCTCGGAGACGCCGTAGCAGCCCGCGAGGGTCTTGACGTGCTCCGGGCGGTGCAGCACGAGCGTCAGGTCGCCGCCGTCGTCGAGGATGAGGTTCGGCGGGCTGCCGTCCGGCCACGCGATGGTCTGCTCGACGCACCACCAGTACTCCTCCTCGGTCTCGCCCTTCCACGCGAACACGGGGACGCCGGTGACCGCGATCGCGGCCGCGGCGTGGTCCTGCGTCGAGAAGATGTTGCACGACGACCAGCGGACCTCCGCGCCGAGCGCGGTCAGGGTCTCGATGAGGACGGCCGTCTGGATCGTCATGTGCAGGCAGCCGGCGATCTTGGCGCCCTTGAGCGGCTTGGTGGTCCCGTACTTGGCGCGTAGCGCCATCAGGCCGGGCATTTCCTTCTCGGCGAGGGCGATCTCCTTGCGGCCCCAATCGGCGAGGGACAGGTCGGCGACCTTGAAGTCCTGCGCGGCGGCAGGGTGGATCTTCGTCACAGTGCTTGCGGACATCTCTGAAAGTGCCTCTCTATGGTGTGTTCAAGGGTTGGGAAGCTGTTGGCCGCGGTACTCGGGGACCCAGCCGGCGGCGTCCTTGAACAGGCGCACGCAGCGGATCTCGCGGCGATCGGTCAAAAAGAAGCGGTGGTACAGGTCCGCGGGCACGACGATCAGGTCGCCCGCCTCGACCTCGACCCGCATCCACCGGCCGTCGGCCGCGCGGATGTCGAAGATGCCCGCGCCCTCGAGCACGAAGCGGACCTCGTCGTCGCGGTGCAGGTGCTCGTCCTTGAACTTGGCGCACACCGCCGCGAGGTTCGGCGTGTCCGGGCGCAGCTCGACGATGTCCTGCGCGACGTAGCCGCGCTCGGCCTTCAAGCGCTCGAGCGCGCCCTGGTAGTCGCCGAGCGGCAGGCGCTCGTACAGCACGCCCACGCGCGCCAGCTCGGCATCGGAGATGCTCGCGTCGTCATCGCTGTCTTGCCACGAGAGTCGCATCGAAAAGCCCTCCTCCTCAACGCCCCACTACATCGTCGCCGGCGCCGTCGAAGCGCAGGCCCAGGCGATGGCCCTCGACCACGGCGCGGAACAAATAGTCGTAACACTCGGCCTGCGTCTTGGCCTGCGCCCAGGTCTCACCCCACACGTACACGCCGTGGCCCGCGACCAGCACGGCGTCGACGGCCGGGTACGCCTGCATCGCCTTCGCCATGCTCTCGGTCAGCTCCGCCTCGCGCGCGGTGTTGGCGATGATCGGGACGCGCAGCGTGTCGAAGCAGCCGACGCCGCGCAGGCCCTTCTGCATCTCCAGGCCGGTGCACACGAACTCGCCGGGCTGGTTTCGCGGCGCGAACAGCCGGGTCGCGAGCACCGCCCACACCGAGTGGCTGTGCATCACCGCACCCGCGCCGCGCAGCCGAAACGCGTTGTAGAACAGCGGGCGACACTCGCTGATCTTGAGCTTCGTGTCGGCGGGGGCGCACACGACGTGCGCGTCGTCGAGGCGGGCGTCATCGAGCAAGTAGATATCCTCGGGACGCAGGCGCTCCTTTTGCACGCCGGACGGCGCCATGTAGATGCCCTCCGCCCCGCGGATGCTGATCCCGCCGCCGGTGCCGCTGACCCAGCCGAGGCCGTAGAACTGCCGGCAAAGCTCACAGATGAGCTCGGGGATGGATTCGTTGCGGCCCGCGGACATGAAAAAACTGCGCCGATTGCGGCGCGGACGCAGTGTACCCGGGCTCCTCGATTTCCGACACCGAGCGGGGCAGTGTGGATCCTCGCACCTCGCGCCGGCCTTCAAACTCCGGTGCGCGCGCCGGCCGGGGCCCGCCGACGCCGCAGCAGCAGCGCCAGCCCGATCAGCGCCAGCGACAGCGAGGCCGGGGCGTCGCCGGCGACGCAGCCGCAGCCGCCGTCCTTGCCGGGCGCCTCGGTGGGCCCGGTCTCGTCGCCGCCGCTGGTGTCCGCGCCGCTGGTCCCGCTCGCCTCGCCGCCGGTGACGACGGCGCCGGTGCTCGCGTCGCCGCTCGAGCCGCCGCCGCCGCTCGAGCCGCCGCCGGAGCTGCTGTCGCCGCAGCCGGGGTCGCCGATGAAGTTGACGGCGGTGTCCTCGCACCCGCCGGTCTCGCCGTCGATGCCGGGGAGGATCGTCGCCAGGTCGTCCATGTGCGCGGTGAAGCGGCGGTCCATCGGGTCGACGATCTCGACCTTGAGCGCGATCGACTCGCCGACGGCCTCGGGCGGCGGCATGAAGTCGAGCTCGAACTCGTCGCCGGCGACCGGCACGTCGCTGGCGAACACCTGCCAGTCGAGCACGTCGTTGTCGGTGCGCGACCAGAAGCCGGTGATCGTCGAGCCGTCCATCGCGCTGAGGCAGCCGCGCAGCGTCAGGACCTCGTCGCTGAACTTGATCTCCTCGCCGTTGCTGAGCGCCAGCGCCGGCGGGCTCGCGGCCGGGTCGAGGTCGTCGATGACCTTGACCACGCCGCTGCGCTCCCACCACGTGTTGAACGCCGGCTCCCAGGTATATCCGGCGATCACGTAGCCGCCGACCGGCAGGCCCGCGGTCTCCCACACGACCGGCTTCATCGCCTCGTCGTAGGTGATCGGGCGCCGCTGGTCGTCGCCAGTGACGCGATACCAGCAGTCCTTCCACAGCGTGCTGGTCTCGAGCACGTTCTCCGCGTCGACGTCCGCCGGGTCGATCAACTTCTTGGCCGCGGCCGCGGCGATGTCGAGCTCGGTGACCCACACCGGCAGCGGCTCCTGACGGCTGTGCCCGTGGCAGTACGCGAAGAACTGGTGGCGCCGGCTGTCATCGACCTCGTCGGCGGTCGGCTCGGTGTCCTCGTACGGGATCGTGTAGACCAGCGAGAGCTTCGAATCGACGGTGCGGTCGACGATCGTCATGCACGCCGGCGCCGGCTCCCACAGCACCGGCGTCCGCGGGTGCGTGCCGTTGCCCGCCCGCGCCGGCGCCGACGCGGCCAGAATTGCGAGCACGAACGCGGACCCGGGGAGCTTGCGACACACGATCTGCATCGCCGGGAAATCTACTCCCCACCGCGGGCCCCTCCAACCCCTCTCCAACCCTGCTCCGCGCTCAACCGGCCGCCACCGGCGCGAAGCGAGCGCAGCGCAGCACCGGCAGCGGCGGATACTTCGGCCACGCCGGGTCGCGGTCGTGCTCGCCGCAGCGCCAAAACGTCGAGCCCCGGCCGCTCACGACCGTCTGCGCGTGCACGCAGCCGCGACACAGCCCGGGGTCGGGGCCTCCCCGACCCACCGGAGAACTCACGCCGGCCCGTCCCCTGGGCTGGAGCCACTCGCCGGCGGCAGGATGAGCTGCTCCTCGTGCGCGAGCATCCCCAGGCCGACCGCGAGGCGCGCCGCGAGCATGGTGCGCCCGCTGACGAGGCCGCGGCGCAAATTCCACGCGCCGATGAGCAGGGTGGCGCCCCACACGAGGAAGGTGGCGACCCGCGAGACCGAGAGCATCCACCAGCCGAGCAGGCCGCCGGCGAACCACATGAGGAGGACGGAGCGCGCGGCGCTCTGGACCGAGGCGCTGGCCTCCGCGGCCTGGGAGGCGATGCGCAGCTCGAAGGTGCCGTCGAACACGCGGACGCGGGCGGACTCGGCCCCGACGCCGAGGAAGCGGAGCATCGGACGCAGGCTGCGCTCGAGCTCCTCGGCCTTGAGGACGGTGCGCCCGCGCAGCACGATCGCGCCGTCGGCGGGGTCCCGCTCGCGCAGGCCGGCCTTGAAGCCCTCGGTGTAGAGGTCGAGCGCGACCTGCCCCGAGGGCAAGCCGGCCTCCTGGGCGGCGAGCACCTGCAACTTGTGCTCGTCGCCTCGCCACGCGATCGGCGTGCCCCCGCCGGCCCGAGCGAGCGGCCCGGGCGAGCCGTCCTTCGCGTCGTCCCCGGCGGCGCTCACGTGCGGCTCCTGGCCGAGCGGCGGTGCATGGCCTCGGCGACCGGCGCCGGCACATATCTCTCGAAGTCACCGCCGTGGTGAGCGATCTCGCGGACCAGCGAGCTCGACACGAACTGTTGCTCGGGCCGCGGGATCAGGAACACGGTCTCGATGTCCGGGGCGAGGTCGCGGTTGGCCAGCGCCATCTGAAACTCGGGCTCGAAGTCACCGTGCGCCCGCAGCCCGCGCAGGATCGCCGCGGCTCCGCGGCGCCGGCAAAACGCGATCATCAACCCCTCGAAGTGGTCGACCTCGGCCCGCGGCAGGTGGGCGATGCTCGCGGCGATCAGGGCGCAGCGCTCCTCCACCGGGAAGAAGCCGGGCTTGGTCGGGTGCTTGCCGACCGCCACGATCACGCGGTCGAACAGCCGCAGCCCGCGCTCGACGATCTCCACGTGGCCGCCGGTGATCGGATCGAAGGATCCGGGGTACACCGCCGTCAGCGGGCGGGCCGGCGATCCGGCATGTGATGGAAGCGCAGGATCGCGGACGACGGGCTCGCTCACGGTCCGGAGTATAATCCCGACCATGCTCCGTCTCGCATCCGTCGGCGCGTGGTTTCTCGCGCTCGCCCCCCTCGCCTGCAGCGGACCGCCCGCGCCCAGCCCCACCCGGATCGACGAGGCCCCCGGCGCCCTCGACGAGAAGAAGCCGAAGAAGTCGCCGGCCCGCGACCCCGGCTCGCCGTTCAGCAACCCCGACAAGGAGCCGCCGCGCGCGCGCAGCGAGCCGCAGCAGGCGCCCGAGGAGCTGGCGGCGACGCTGAAGCACGCCGAGGAGGCGCGCAAGATCGGCGACGAGGTCGAGGTCGCGACGACGCTGCGGGCCTGCGCGAACAAGATCCCGCAGAGCGTGCGCTGCGAGGGCGAGCTCGGGGCCATCCTCGCCAAGCAGCCGCGCTTCCGCTACGAGGCCGACTATTACCTCTACCAGGCGATCAACGCCGACGACCCGACGCTCGACGCCCCCTACTATCGCCGCCTCGGCGACGCCCTCGCCTTCAAGGGCAAGTACGCCGACGCCGCGACCGCGTATCAGCGGATGATCGACCGCAGCAGCCCGGCGACCGCGGACGACTACAACCTGCTCGCGGTGGCGCTGCAGGGCGTGCCGGAGCGGATCGCCGAGGCCGTCGAGGCGCTGCGCAAGGCCAGCGAGCTCGACCCGACGCGCGTCGATTGGCTGCGCGACCAGGCGATCCTGCTCGGGCAGATGCCGGGCAAAGTCGCGCAGGCCCTCGCCGTCTTCGAGGACTACCGCGGCCGCATCACCGACCCGCAGCTGGTCGCCGACGCCGACCGCCGGATCGCCGAACTCAAGGCCGACCTCGAGCGCGAGGCCGCCCCCGCCCCCGCCCCCAAGAAGCCGGGCAAAAAGCCGCGCAAGCCCAAACCGCCGGCCCCGTGAGCGGACGTGTCGCCCTCCAGCCGCGGCGCCCCTCCAGCCGCGGCGCAGCCGTCCAGCCGGCGTCCCCTCCAGCCGCGGCGCAGCCGTCCAGCCGCGGCCCTCCAGCCGCGGCCACCGTCCAACCGCGGCCCTGTCCAGCCGCGGCGCAGCCGTCCAGCGCGGCCTGAGCTGCTCCAGGCCACCGCCGCCGCGCGTGCAGCGGGCCGAGCCTGCGCGTGCGCTTGTTTGACCTGTCCCCGGCGCCTATGCGACTCTCGGGCCCGCCCGTGGACAACAAGCGCAAGGGATCCAGTCCTCCGAGTTCGTCCACGCAGAGCGGTCGCTTCGAGTGGAACGAGCCGCTGCCGCGCGAGCGGGCGCCCTACGAGGTCACGGACGACGACGACGGTCCGCTGCCGGCGCCGCCCGAATTCGACGGCAAGCGCGGCGGCGTCCCGGTGCTGCTCGACGCCGACGACATGGTGATCGACGAGACCGAGCCGGTGGAGGAGGCCGAGCTGCTCGACTCCGCGCTGGTGACCGAGGTGCGCCCGACCCACGGCATGCCGCCGCCGATCCCCGCCCCCGTGCCGACCGGCCCCGGCCAGGGCGCCTTCGTCGACGACGGCGAGATCGCCCTGCCCCCGCGGCTGTCGCGCTACGTGCAAAACTACCCGTTCCGCAAGGTCCAGGCCGAGGACGACCCCGGCGCCGAGGACCCGGCCGACGACGGCTCCAGCCCCCAGCAGACCGGCTGGCGGTCCGCCGCGCTCAGCGGTGAGATCGCCGACGACGAGGTCGAGGAGGTCGACGAGGTCGAGGAAGTCGACGAGGTCGACGAGGTCGACGAGGTCGACGACCGCCCGGCTCCCCCCGTCGCCGCCCGTCCCTCCAGCTACCCGTCCGTCGTCGACGACGACGACATCGACCAGGCGCTCGCCTTCCCCACAGACGCACCCCCGCCGCCCGCCCGCTCGGCCCTCCCCTTCGACGACGACGACGACGCCCCGCCCGCTCGCTCCTCCGCCCTCCCCTTCGCCGACGACGACGACGCCCCGCCCGCCCGCTCCTCCTTCGACGACGACGACGTCCCCGCGCCGCTGTTCGCCGACGCCGAGCCGCCGCCGATCGAGCGCGTCGAGCGACCGACGAGCACCGGCTCGCGCTGGAGCTTCGCGGACCTCGACCGCGACCGCGAGCCCGCGCCCGCGCCCGCGACGACCTGGGACGACGAACCTGTCTCTGCGGACATGTTCGGCGCGGAGCTCGGCGCCGAGGACGAGCCGGCCCCGGTCGCGCTCGCGGACGCCAGCCGCGACCCCGCGCGCATGTTCAGCGACGAGGCCGAGCGCTCGGCGGAGACCGTCGCCGACGGCTCGGTCGAGGGCGTCCAGGGCGACGGCGAGGACGCGACCGGCCTGTTCGGCGACGGCCACAACTCGCCGACCGGCCTGTTCGCGCGCGACGAGCTGATGCGCGCCGCGGAGCGCAGCCAGCCGGACGACGACGACGAGCACCCGACCGCGCTGATCCGCGCGAGCGGACCGCCCGGCCCGCGTCCTGGCGCGGCGGGCGAGAGCGGCGGCTGGGTCCGTCCGCGCCCGCCCCAGCCCTCCGCGGCGATCCCCGTCGCCACCGACTTCGACGACGACGACGACGCCGCCTGGGCCCCACCCACCGCCGTGACCGCGCCCGCCGCCGCGCCGAGCGTCGCCCCGAAGAGCGTCCCCCCGAGCAGCGCCCCCCCGAGCGTCCCGCCGCGCGTCGCTCCCCCGAACGTCACCGCGCCCGCCGGCCCGCCCCCGCGCGCGAGCGTCGATCCGGACGCGCCGACGGTGGAGCACCGCAATTGGATCGCCACGCGCCCCGGCGCCTCGATGGCCTCCGGTGCGATCCCCGTCGCCGACTTCGGCGACGACGACGACGCGTGGCCGCAGTCCGCGACGACCGTGGCCGGCCTCTCCGCCGCCCCGGCCGTCCTCTCCCCCGCTCCTGCTGCCGCCCCGGCCCCGACCGCGGACGAAGACGACGACGACGACGAGTGGCACCCGCAGAGCAACGCGACCGTCGGCCTCGCGCCGATCCCCACCGACCTCGGCGAGGAGTTCCCGCTCGACCTGTGGAGCGACCCCGACGAGCTGATCGGGCGCGAGCTCGGGCGCTACCGGCTCGAGCGCCCGCTCAGCCGCGGCATGACGACCCGCGTCTACGCCGGCGTCGACATCGAGAGCGGCCGCCAGGTCGCGGTGCGCGTGCTCGGCCCGACGCACTCGCCCGCCCAGCCGCGCGCGCGTCAGTTCTTGTACGAGGCCCAGCAGCTGGCCAAGCTGCGCAGCGAGCACATCGTCGAGGTGCTCGACACCGGCACGACCACCGACCATCTCAGTTATTACGTGATGGAGCACCTCGAGGGCGACACCCTCGCCGGCGCGCTGCGCAACGAGGGTCCGCTGCCGTGGGCGGACGTCGCCGCGTTCGCCAACCAGATCTGCGACGCGCTGATCCTCGCGGGCGAGCGCGGCGTCGTGCACAGCGACCTCGGGCCGACGACCTGCATCCGCATCCGGGCCGAGCAGACCGACCCCGACGGTGAGCGCCGCCGCGACCTGATCAAGCTGCTGTCGGTCGGCGTCACGCCGCTGACGGGCGGCTTTCGCAACCCCGAGGGCACGTGGACGCCGTCGCCCGGCACGCCGGTCGGCCCCGCGGAGCTGATGGCCCCGGAGATCGCCGGCGGCGGCTCCCCCGACGCGCGCACCACCGTGTATGCGCTCGGCGCCTTGATGTACGAGCTCACCACCGGGCGCCCGCCGTTTCGCGGCGAGTCGTTCCTCGCGGTGCTCAAGAAGCAGATGTACGACGAGCCGCCGCCGCCGCGGCAGCTCGCGCCGGAGCTCGAGATCGCCGAGGTCTTCGAATCGGTGGTCCTGCGCGCGCTGGCCAAGGCCCCGGGCGACCGCTACGCGGACCTGCGCGAGCTCGACGAGGCGCTGCTGGCCGCGCGCGCCCGGGAGGGCGAGCTGCGCCGCGTCACGCAGATCCTCGCGCTCGACCCGGCCTTCTGGGACGAGGACGGCAGCCGCCGCGTCAAGCCGCCGAGCGCCCCGCACTCCGCGAGCCCGCGCAGCCCCGACCCCGCGCCGCTGGCGACCTTCGCCGCCGACCTCAAGGCGAGCCAGCCCGAGCTCGCCGCCAAGGTGTTCGCGCGCCCGGCCCCGCGCGCCGAGCCCTCGAGCGCGCTGCAGCTGACGCAGCTCGCCGCCCCGGTGACCGCGCCCGCGCTGCCGCCGGTCGCCGCCGCCCCGGGCCCCGCCGCCGCGCTGCCGCCGGTCATCGTGCTGTCGCGGCCGCCGAGCGCCGCCAGCAACCAGTTTCGCAACATCAGCCTGGCGATCGTCGCGCTGTCGCTGGCCGTGATCGCGGTGATCTGGCTCGGCGACCGCGGCCGCAACAACACCCGCAAGAGCGCCGAGGTCTCCGCCGACAGCAAGCGGTCGACGAGCAAGGCGAAGTCGCGGTCACGCGACAACCGCCGCGACACGCCGCCCGCCGAGACCCCGTCCGCGGTCAAGGACGCCCCGCCCTCCGACCTCGAGGTCCAGGACGCCCCGCCCCCCGAGCCCGAGGTCAAGGACGCCCCGCCGCCCGAGCCCGAGCCGAAGGTCG
>Ga0075163_10007460_pt1 | contig 14456 bp, 14 predicted proteins | sample JI1023141ADNA_FD_71478 | JGI IMG/M metagenome (GOLD analysis project Ga0075163, IMG submission 71478) | Wastewater effluent complex algal communities from Wisconsin, to seasonally profile nutrient transformation and Carbon sequestration -... | ecosystem: Engineered > WWTP > Effluent > Algae...
GCTGGCCATCCTGATGGACGTCAAGAACCACCACTATGGCCGCGTCAGCGACTACGCCGCGCGCACCGGCACCCGCTTCGAGGCCGGCAAGCGGCCGTGGGGCGTGAAGGTGGACGTCGCCCTGCCCTGCGCCACCCAGAACGAGCTCGACGCCGCCGACGCCGCCGCCCTGATCAACAACGGCGTGATCTGCGTGGCCGAGGGCGCCAACATGCCCTCCACCATCGAGGCCGCCAAGGCCTTCGAGGCGGCCGGCGTGCTGTACGCCCCCGGCAAGGCCAGCAACGCCGGCGGGGTGGCCACCTCCGGCCTCGAGATGAGCCAGAACGCCATGCGCATGTCGTGGCCGCGTGAGGAGGTCGACGCCCGCCTGCTGGAGATCATGAAGGGCATCCACGCCGCCTGCGTGCAGTACGGCAAGCGCCCGGACGGCAGCATCAGCTATGTGGATGGCGCCAACATCGCCGGCTTCGTGAAGGTGGCCGACGCCATGCTGGCCCAGGGCGTGGTGTAAGCCCCTCCCGCCTGCTGTCAGCACGCCTGCCGGAGAGCGTTTCCGGCAGGCGTTTTTCATTTCCCGGGCGCCCCGTTTCACGTTTGCCGCCTCCCCGCGCTACCATCGCCGCCTCCGCCCGACCTCACCCCTGCCATGACCTACGCCATCGCCCGCCCCGACCAGGGCATCGCTGCCGCCCTCCAGCAACGCATCGACACCAAGACCAAACCCCTCGGTGCCCTCGGCCGGCTGGAGGCGCTGGCGCGGCAGATCGGGCTGATCCAGCAGACCGTCAGCCCGGTGCTGCGCGACCCGCACATGCTGGTCTTCGCGGGTGACCACGGCGCGGCCAGGGCCGGCGTGTCGGCCTACCCCCAGGACGTGACCTGGCAGATGGTCGAGAACTTCCTGGCCGGCGGCGCGGCGATCAATGTGTTCGCGCGCCAGATGGGCATGGGGCTGACCGTTGTGGACGCCGGCGTGGCCCACGACTTCGGCGCCCGCCCGGGGCTGGTGAACGCCAAGATCGCCCCCGGCACCGCCAACTACCTCGACACACCGGCGATGAGCGCCGCCCAGCGCGACGCCGCCCTCGCCCGCGGCCGCGAGCTGGCCCGGAACCTGGCCGCCAACGGCTGCACCGTGGTCGGCTTCGGCGAGATGGGCATCGGCAACACAGCCGCAGCCTCGCTGCTCACCCACTGCCTCACCGGCACAGAGCTCAACGGCGTGATCGGCCGCGGCACCGGCCACGACGACGCCGGCATGGAGCGCAAGCGCGCCCTGCTGGCCCGGGCGATCGCCCGCGGCGGCTGCCCCACCGACCCACTCGCGGCGCTGGCCGAATACGGCGGCTTCGAGATCGCGATGATGGCCGGCGCGATGCTGGGCGCCGCCGAGGCGAAGATGGTGCTGCTGATCGACGGCTTCATCGTCACCAGCGCGTTGCTGGTGGCCCACGCGCTGGCCCCCGAGATCCTCGACTACTGCGTGTTCGCCCACCGCTCCAACGAGGCCGGCCACGTCATCCAGCTGGCCCGCCTGGGCGTCGAGCCGCTGGTGCAGCTCGACCTGCGCCTGGGCGAGGGCACCGGCGCCGCGCTGGCCTACCCGCTGGTCCAGGCGGCGGTGAACTTCATGAACGAGATGGCCAGCTTCGAATCGGCCGGCGTCGCCGGCAAGGCCTGAGCGCCGGCCCATGCGCCAGCTCGAACTCTTCTTCATCGCCCTCGCCTACTTCACCCGCCTGCCGGTGCCCGGCTGGGTGGCCTTCGCGCCCGAGAAGCTCGGCCAGGCGGCCCGTTTTCTGCCGCTGGTGGGCTGGGTCGTGGCGGCGATCGGGGCCGTGGTGTTCTGGCTGGCGGCGCAGGTGCTGCCGGTGGACATCGCCGTCGTGCTGTCGATGGCCGCCACCGTGCGCGTCACCGGCGCCTTCCACGAGGACGGCTGGGCCGACACCTGCGACGGCCTGGGCGGCGGCTGGACCAAGGCCCGGGTGCTGGAGATCATGAAGGACTCCCGCATCGGCAGCTTCGGTGCCATCGGACTGGTGCTGCTGATCCTGGGCAAATACCTGGCCCTCACCGACCTCGGCGCCGAGCACGACTACCCGCTGCTTGCCGCGCTGCTGGTGGCCCACCCGCTGTCGCGCCTGGCCGCGGTGAGCCTGATGGCGGTGCTCGACTACGCCCGCGCCGACGACAGCTCCAAGTCGGCCCCGGTGGCCCGCCGCCTCACCGCCGCCGAGCTCGGCCTGGCGACCCTCTTCGGGGTGCTGCCCTTGCTGCTGCTGGACCCGCGGGAGGCGCTCGGCGCCCTCATCGCCACCGCCGCCGTCACCCTGTGGTCGCTGCGCACCTATGCCCGCCGGCTCGGCGGCTACACGGGCGACTGCCTGGGCGCCACCCAACAACTGGCCGAAGTGGCCATCTATTTCGGGATCCTCGCCGCATGGAGCTTTACCTGATCCGCCACCCCCGGCCGCAAGTCGCGCCGGGGGTCTGCTACGGCCAGACCGACCTCGGCCTCGCCGAACCCGCCGCCGAGGTGGCCGCGCGCCTGCGCCCGCTGCTGCCCGCCGGCTTCGCGCTCCATGCCAGCCCGCTGGCCCGCGCCCGCCTGCTGGCCGAAGCCCTCGGCACACCGCGGCTCGATGCGCGCCTCCAGGAGATCCACTTCGGCGACTGGGAAGGGCGCAGCTTCGACGAGATCGGCCAGCCGGCGCTGGACGCCTGGGCCGCGTCGCCCCTCGACTTCGCGCCGCCGGGGGGCGAATCGCCCCGCCAGATGGCCGCCCGCGCCCACGCCTTCCTGGCCGAGCTGCGCGCCGAGGCGCCCGCCGCCGCGGTGGTGGTCGCTCACGGCGGCCCGCTGCGCGCCATCGCCGGCGCGCTGCTCGGCCTGCCGCCCGAAAACTGGCTGGGCCTCGATTTCGCCTGCGGCGAGGCGACCCGCATCGATCTCCACGAGTGGGGCACCGTGCTGCGCTGGTTCAACCGCCGCGACGCCGGCCCGGCCGGCTGAAACGCCTTCATAGCGAGCATATTCATGGACCACTTCACGGCCGACGACGGCGAAAAAATCCACCTCAGGATCAGCGGCGACGGCCCGCCGCTGGTGCTGCTCCACGGCTGGACCTCCACCCACCGCGACTGGAACCCCTTCATCGACGCCTTCGCGCCGCACTTCCGGGTCTTCCGCTGGGACGCCCGCGGCCACGGCGGCCACCCGCTGAAAGGCGCCAGCGTGCCGACCGTGGAGCGCATGGCCCGCGACCTGCAGAACCTGCTCGACCACTACCGGCTCGACCAGGCCGTCGTGGTCGGCCACTCGATGGGCGCCCTCACCCTGTGGCAATACCTGCGGGACTTCGGCGACAAGCGCCTGTCGCGGCTGGTGTTCATCGACCAGTCGCCGCGCCTCGTCACCGGCGAAGGCTGGCAGGGCGGCATCTACGGCGACTTCGGCCCGGAGCAGAGCGCCACCTTCATGGCCGAGCTGAAGCACGATTTTGCCGAAGCGGTGCTGCGCCTCGTCGCCTTCGGCCACAACCCGCGGGCCCGCGATCTCTACCAGCAGGACGGCCCGGGCATCCAGCTCGCCCGCGAGCGCCTGCGCGCCCTCGACCCGCAGCCGCTGATCGACTGCTGGGCCAGCCTGACCGCCGCCGACTACCGCGACGTGCTCGCCGGGATCAGCGTCCCGGCCCTGCTGGTGTATGGCGGCGCCAGCAATTTCTACTCGGCCGGCACCGCCCAGTATGTACGCGACAGCATCCCCAACGCCGTGCTGCACACCTATCCCGGCGTTGATCACGCCCCGCACCTGTGGGAGCGCGAACGCTTCGTGCGCGACGTGCTGGACTTCGTCTCCGGGGGCGCCCACGGGTAAATCACGTTAAATCCGTTAATCAGCGTTACAAACCCCATGCAGCGTCGCAGACGGAGTATCCAACGGTGATACGGTGAGCCCTGTTCCCATGACGGAAGAAAGGGCACCGTATTCAACACGGCTCGCCCGACGGAGATTCCCTATGCAAGGCTTCGACTACGACCGCATCCAGCGCTTCGTCGTGATCATCGGCGTGGTGGCCGTCGCTGCCCTCTGGCTGGCCGAGGAGACCGGGCTGCTGATGGTCGCCCCGCCCGCCCAGAAGTCACTGCTGCAGGCTGCGGCGCCGGACGGCACGCCCCTCACGCCGCTGTCGCGGCTGGTCCTGCAGGGCGTCATCCCCGGCTCGGGTTCGGCACCGGGGATCGCGATCCTGGCCGAAGTCGGCAAGCACCCCCAGCTCGTCCAGGAAGGCGCGCCCTACAACGACGACATCCGCGTCGAGCGCGTCATGCCGGACCACGTGGTACTGCGGAGGAAGGGCGACAGCCTGCCGATCGCCCTGCCGCTCACGACGCTGCCCGGCGTCACCGCCCCCGACGGGCACAAGCCGCCCGCACGCCACCCCGAAGCCGCTCCGCGGCCATCGGAAAACGGCGCCCGAGGTGTCGAAAAATCTGACAAAACGTGATTTAAGTCACAATCAAAAAAAGCAAAACTCAACGTATTCATAAGGATATAAAAACAGGCCCGTGCCTTGCTTGACGTAACTATCAGCCGCACAAAACAGAACACCTGCGGCCTACCCGAACATCGAGCAACGTCCGATCATGAGCCTGCCCACCCTCCGCCAGCTTGCCCTGGCCACCGCCATCGCCGGCCTCCTGCAGGGCGGCGTCTCTGCAGCCCCGATCAACCCGGCCTCCTACAGCTTCGATCAGCCCGCCGACTGCGGGCGCTGGTGTTTTCAGGACCCGGCCTACAGCAAGCTCACCGACGGAGTGCTGGGCAGGGCCGGCTGGGCCGCGAACGACGGGCAGGAATGGGTCGGCTGGGCTTACGAGCGCACGGTGAATGTCGATTTCGACTTCGGCACCCGCCGCCTGATCGACACCGTGCGGGTCGGCAGCACCCAGGACACCCTCGGTGACGTGATGCTCCCCTCCGTCACGGTCTTCAGCAGCGACGACGGCCTCGCCTGGTCGCAGCTCCTCACCGTCGGCACGCCAGCCGCGCCGGCCGGCGGCGCCGACCCCTCCAGCACCGCCCCCCATGGCTTCCTGACCGTACCCGGCCTGGGTGCCGAAGCCCGCTACCTGCGGGTGGCCGCCACCGCCAACGGCCCCTGGCTGCTCATCGACGAAGTGCAGTTCGACAACGGCCTGTCCGCGATTCCCGAACCCGTCACCCTGGCCCTGCTCGGCCTCGGGCTGGCGGCCCTCGGGCTGGTCCGCCGGCGCTGAGCGCACGCCCCGGCCCGCTCATTTCGGGCCGCCCCCCTTGCGCCCGGGCGTCGCTGCACCGCAAAATTAGTCGTCATTTTCCCGGGGCCGTCCATGCTGGCGCCTGATGCGCACCCCCTCCTGCCGGCCGACCTGATCGCCTGCCACGAATGCGACCTGCTCCAGCGCGAGCCCGCCCTCGCCCCCGGCGAGACGGCCCGCTGCACGCGCTGCGGCGCGCTGCTGGCGCGCAACCCGCCCGACAGCATCGACCGCAGCCTGGCGCTGGCGTGCACCGCAGCGGTGCTCTACCTCATCGCCAACCTCTACCCGCTGGTCGGGCTCGAGATGCAGGGCCGCCGCGTCGAGGTCACCCTGGCCGGCGCGCTGCACATCCTGTGGCACGACGGCATGGGGCCGGTGGCGGCGCTGGTGGGCATCACCGCCCTGCTCTTCCCGGTACTCGAGCTGCTGATGATCCTCGCGGTGCTGGTGCCGCTGCGCCTCGGGCGGGCCTCGCCGCGGCTGGCGCCCTTTTTCCGGCTGGTCCGCTCGGTGCAGCCGTGGGGCATGATCGAGGTCTTCCTGCTCGGCATGCTGGTGTCGCTGGTCAAGCTGTCGCACCTGGCCACGGTGATCCTCGGCACTGCCTTCTGGGCGATGGCGGCGCTGATCGTCGTGCTCACCCTGGCCGGCCGCGCCTTCGACCCGCGGCTCATCTGGCAAGCCCCCGAGCAAGCCTCCACCGAAACCCCATGACCCACCGCCCCGCCCTCACCGCCCGCCAGGCCGGCCTCCTGAGCTGCCACATCTGCAGCCAGCTCGCCCGCCCGCCGGCTGCCGGCGGCCACGCCCTGCGCTGCCCGCGCTGCGACGCACCGCTGCACCTGCGCAAGCCGGCCAGCCTGGCCACCACCTGGGCCCTTGTGCTGGCGGCGGCGATCCTCTTCGTACCGGCCAACCTGCTGCCGATGATGACCACCGCCTCGCTGCTCGGCACCCAGCACGACACGATCATGAGCGGGGTCATCTTTTTGTGGCAGTCCGGCTCCTGGCCGCTGGCCGCGGTGGTGTTCTTCGCCAGCGTGATGGTGCCGCTGCTCAAGATCATCGCCCTGGTGTACCTGGCCGCCTCGGCCCAGCGGCGGTCGCGCCGGCAGCCCTTGCAGCGCACCCGGCTGTACCGGCTTGTCGAGTTCGTCGGCCGCTGGTCGATGCTCGACATCTACGTCATCACCATCCTCGTCGCCCTGGTGCAGTTCCAGGGCCTCGCCACCATCCAGGCCGGCCCGGCGGCGGTTGCCTTCGGGGCGGTGGTGGTGCTCACCATGTTTGCCGCGATGAGCTTCGACCCCCGCCTGATCTGGGACCCCATCGCCGACGCGCCCCCCTCCGAACAGCCCCATGACTGAACCGACACCCTCCTCCCTGCCCACCGCCCGCGTGGACACGCCGCGGCGCTTCCGCATCCCGCTGGTGTGGGTGATCCCCCTCGTGGCGGCGCTGATCGGGGTCTTCCTGGCCCTCCACACCTGGTACCAGCAGGGGCCCGACATCACCATCCGCTTCAAGACCGGCGAAGGCCTCGAGGCCGGCAAGACGCGCATCAAGTACAAGGACGTCGACGTCGGCCACATCGACTCGGTGACCCTCGCCGAGGACGGCAGCTACGTGATCGCCGGCGCCCGCCTGGCCCGCTCGGCCGACCACCTCCTGGTGGACGACACCCGCTTCTGGATGGTCAGCGCGCGGGTCTCCGGCAGCGCCGTGTCGGGCCTGGGCACCCTCCTGAGCGGCACCTACGTGGGCCTCGAGGCCGGCAAGTCGGCCGAGGCCCGGCGCGACTTCACCGCCCTCGACGACGCCCCGGTGGTCAGCTTCGACGTGCCCGGCCGCTACTTCATGCTGCACGCCGAAACCCTCGGCTCGATCGGCGTCGGCACCCCGGTTTACTTCCGCCGCATGCAGGCCGGCCAGGTCACCGGCTACCGCCTGGGCGAGCACGGCAAGCGGATCGAGGTGCGCGTCTTCATCAAGGCGCCCTACGACCGCTTCGTGACCAACGACACCCGCTTCTGGAACGCCGGCGGCGTCGACGTCAAGGTTGGCGCCGACGGCGTGCAGGTGAACACCGAATCGCTCACCTCCATCCTCGCCGGCGGCCTGGCCTTCCTCACCCCCGCCGACAGCCCCGACGAGCCCGCCGCCGCCGAACGTGCCTTCCGCCTGTTTGCCACCCGCGAAGAGGCCATCCGCCGGCAGGTGGACGAACGCCAGCACTACGTGCTGCGCTTCACCGAATCCGTGCGCGGCCTGTCGGTGGGCGCGCCGGTCGATTTCCGCGGCATCACGATCGGCGAGGTTATCGCCATCCAGCCCCAGATCAACCCCGACAGCGCCGACATCAGCATGCACGTCGAGGTGTCGCTGCAGCCCGGCCGCCTGCGCACCCCGGGCAGCAAGTCGCGCCTGCCGGCCGGCGCCACCAGCGAAGACCCGGCCTTCCGTGCATTCGTCGACCAGCTCGTCACCAAGGGCCTGCGCGCCCAGCTGCGCAACGGCAACCTGGTCACCGGGCAGCTCTACGTGGCCCTCGACTTCTTCCCCGGCGCCGGCGCCGCCCGCCCCGACTGGTCCACCAGCCCGCCCCGGCTGCCCACCCAGCGCGGCAGCCTCGACGAGCTGCAGACCACCCTGATGCGCATCGTCGGCAAGCTCGACAAGCTGCCCATCGAAGAGATCGGCACCGACACCCGCAAGCTGCTGGCCAGCCTGCAGCGCAGCGTCGACGAGACCGAGGCGCTCCTCAAGCGCATCGACAAGCTCACCGACGGCGAAGTGCGCAGCACCATCGTCGAGGCCCGCTCGGCCATCGCCGACACCCGCAAGCTCATCGCCAGCGACGCCCCGCTGCAGCAAGACCTGCGCGCCAGCCTGCAGGAGCTCGGTCGCGCCGCCCAGGCCCTGCGCCACCTGGCCGACACCCTCGACCGCCACCCCGAAGCCCTGCTGCGCGGCAAGCCCGAGGAAAAGCCGTGAGAACCCCGTCCGAAAGGAAGCCGATCATGAACACCGCCCACCGCCTCGCCGCCGGCCTGCTCCTGCTGGCTGCCGCCACCGCCCAGGCCGCCGACATCCGCCCCGGCCTGTGGGAGTTCCGCTCCACGCGCATGAGCGCCGCCGGCATGCCCGACATGTCGGCCCAGATGGCCGAGATGCAGAAGCAGATGAAGAACCTGCCCCCCGAAACCCAGCGGATGCTCCAGCAGCAGATGGCCGCCCGCGGCGTGCAGCTGGGCAAGGACGGCGCCGTGCGCAGCTGCATCACCCCCGAACAGGCCCGCCAGGACAACATCTACACCGGCAAGACCGACGGCGGCTGCACCCTGGCCAGCGTCACCAGGGCCGGCAACACCGTGCGCGGCCGCCTCAACTGCACCCAGCCCCCGGGCACGGCCGATTTCGAGACGACCATCGCCAGCCCCGAGCACTTCACCACCCGCATCCACATGCGCAGCGCCCAGGGCGACATGCAGGCCGACACCGACGCCCGCTGGGTGGCCGCCCAATGCGCCACGCCTGCCCGCACCAGCCCCGAGGCCCGCTGATGAAACGCCTTGTCAAAGCCCTGCCCGCCCTCGCAATGGCCGGCCTGCTCGGCGCCTGCAGCAGCACCCCGCCGCTCCAGTTCTACACCCTCGGCCCCCTCGCCCCGCCACCAGGCAGCGGCGCCCCGGCCAGCACCGGCGCGAGCCTGGTGGTCGGCCCGGTGAGCGTGCCGGCCACCATCGACCGCCTGCTCATCGTGCGCCTCACCGGCAGCCGCGCCGAGGTCGCCGAGCACCACCGCTGGGCCGCGCCGCTCAAAACCGAGATCGCCCGCCGCGTCGCCGCCGACCTGGCCCGCCGCAGCCCCTACGCGCGCAGCGTCGCCTGGCCCCAGGCCAGCATCGCCGAGCCCACGCTGAGCGTGCCGATCGACGTGCAGCGCTTCGAGGCCGATGGCTTCGAGCGGGTCACGCTGGAAGCCGTATGGACAGTCCGCCAGGCCGGCCGCGACATCGCCAGCCGCCGCTTCAGCGCCACCGAAGCCATCACCGCCCCCACCTTTGAAGCCCTCGCCAGCGCCCACGGCCGGCTGGTGGATTCACTGGCGGCGGAGATTGCGGCGGCGCTGCCGTAACGCGCGGAACCGGGTGGTGGCACCCATCGCCCACGATACGTACGATTATCTGTACATAAACGGAGACCTTCCATGGACGCCATCACCTACACCACCGCCAGAGCCAACCTCGCCCGCACGATGGACCGGGTGTGCAACGACCACGAAGCTCTGATCATCACCCGCAACGGCGAGCAATCGGTCGTGATGCTGTCGCTCGAAGACTACAAGGCCCTCGAAGAAACCGCCTATCTCCTGCGCACCCCTGAAAACGCGCGGCGCATCCTCGCCGCCGCCGCCCAACTCAACGCCGGCACGGGCGTGGAACGCGAGCTGGCAGAGTGAAGCGGGTATTCGCGGAGCTGGCCTGGGAAGACTATCTACACTGGCAACAGCAGGACCGGAAAATGGTGGAACGCATCAACAAGCTGATTCGCGAGACACAACGGGAACCCTTTTCGGGCATTGGCAAACCGGAGCCTCTCAAACACGCCCTCGCCGGCTTCTGGTCGCGCCGGATCAACGATGAGCACCGCATGATCTATCGCGTCGAGGGCGAAGAACTGCAGATCGCCCAGCTGCGTTATCACTATTAGGGGCGGGTTTCCGGCTGGCAAAGCGGAGATTTGCAGCCAGGAGAAACCAGCACGCCTCGTGTCAGCAGGGGCCGCCATCTCATCAGCGATGTTTACAATCCAATAATCATGAGCCGGGAACCCGCTGGGGACACGCTGGCGGCAACCCGGAGATAACCTGAATGCAGTTTGTCCAGAACGGCCCCGACATTCCCGACGCGCTCCTCCAGGCCCATGAAGAGGGGCGGGTGGTCTTCTTTTGCGGAGCGGGGATTTCACGTCCAGCGGGGTTGCCGGGGTTCGACGGTTTGGTCTCCGACCTGTACACCCGTGTAGGCGAGCATCCCAACCGTCTCGAATCCGAGTTCTTGAGTGGGAAAAAACTCGACGCGATTGAGTCACTCAAAAAGCTGATACCGGACGAAAAACAACACGACCTCGTGATTGAGCTACTCGAAAAGCAGATATCGGGTGAAAAACAACTCGACCGCGTGATTGGGTTACTCGAACAACGGATTCAGGGTGGTAGAAAAAATGTACGTCGTCATCTACCCGACATTCTCAAGCCCAACCTACTATTTAAACGACACGCCCTCAGATCAAAACGACATGCCCTCAGAACACACTGGGCGCTCCTAATTCTCGGGCGAAATGAAATTCATGGATTACGGCTACTGACGACCAACTTCGACACGCTCTTCGAGCGCGCCGCAGAACATTTCGCTCTTCCACCCTTCACGACCTACCCCACACCTCCGGATCGCCCCAACTGGGAGGGCATCGTGCATCTCCATGGTCGGCTGTCAGACTCCCCGACCGGTGGAGAATTAGATAGCCTAATCCTTTCAGACGGCGACTTTGGGCAAGCCTACTTGACTCAAGGCTGGGCGGCGCGATTTGTAGCCACGCTCTTTCGCGATTTCACTCTCTGCTTCGTCGGCTATAGCATCGACGACCCCGTCCTTCGTTACATGACTGCAGCCCATGGCCTGAGCAGGAATGGGCACAAGGTGTTTGCATTTGCGCCCTATTCTGGAGATCAAGCCGCTACTCAAGAGGGAGCCTGGCGAGCAAAAAATGTAACTCCCATTCTTTACGACGAGGCTCAGTCACATCGCAAGCTCCATCAAACGCTACATATCTGGGCCTCCATCTTTCGTGATGGCGTTCGAGGCAAACAACACATCGTGAGCCGACTGGCCCATCGCTCACCGAAAGACTCAACGCCGACAAATGATTTCGTCAGTCGGATGCTCTGGGCTCTGTCAGACAAATCCGGTCGGCCGGCCCAACGATTCGCCGAGCTCGAGCCCGTTCCGTCGCTCGAATGGCTGGACACCTTATCCGACTATCGTTATCACCATTCCGACCTGCCCCGCTTCCAGGTACCCGTCCGTGCGGAGCCCAGCACAACGCTCACCTTCAGCCTGTTGAACCGGCCACCGCCCTATGACAAGGCTCCTCGGATGACCCTCGTTACGGGCATCTGGGGCGCTCATGATTGGGACAACGTGATGCGACCGCTGGCACACTGGCTGACGCGCCATCTGGACGACCCGGAGTTGCTCCTGTGGCTCGCCGAGAAAGGCGGCAAGCTGGACAGCCAGTTCATCCAGATGATCGAAAGCAAACTGGGCGAACTAGCCAGCCTGGAGAGAGACGGCAAGGCCGACGAGCTGGCGCGTATCCGCGCCGCCGCTCCAAGGGCTATTCCCCGGCCGATGATGCGAACGCTTTGGCGCCTTTTTCTGTCCGGACGGATCAAAACGCAACGTCAGGAATCCGGTATTTACCAGTGGCAGCAACACTTCCAGCGAGACGGCCTGACCTTTGGCGTGCGCATGGATCTGCGTGCCCTGCTGACCCCCACGCTCAAGCTGAACAAGCCCTTCACGTCGGGTGCTAATAAACCGGAGCATGGCAAACCCGAAGATCTGCGGCGATCGATCTCCTGGACACTCGAACTCGCTGGCACCGATGTTCATTCATTTCTGCCTGATCTGGAAGGGTCGGCCCCCTGGCAGGCAGCACTTCCGTCGCTAGCCACCGATTTCCAGCAGTTGCTGCGTGACGCCCTCAATCTGATGCACGAACTCGGCGAGGCCGATGAACACGAAGATCCTTCGGGACTGTACATTTCATCCCTCTGCTCCCCACGCCCGCGTTTTCGCTTCAATGCGTGGATAACTCTGGTAGAGCTGGTGCGAGACGCCTGGCTCGCCGTCCTCCAAGACAACCCATCGCGTGCCCAGCAGACCGCCCTCAGCTGGTTCGCGGAGCCCTTTCCGATCTTCAAACGTCTTGGCCTGTTCGCCGCCACGCGCGAGGAGATCAATCTGCCAGTCGAATGGCTCAATTGCCTGCTGGCAGACCAGAGCCGATATTTGTGGGCGGGAGAAACAGAATCCGAAACCCTGCTCTTGCTGGAGCACAAGGGGAACACGTTGTCCGATGGGCAGCGCGAGCAGATTGAAGCCTCCATCCTGAGCGGCCCGCCACGGGATCTTTTTCATTCGGGAGTTGATCCCGACGAAGTCACCAGAGCCACAGACTGGTTGATCTGGGAACGTCTGGCATCCCTGGCCAGATCGTGCTCCATCGGCGAAACAGCACAGGCACGCCTGAACTCGCTCACCGCATCACACCCTTCGTGGCAACTCGCAACCGATACCAGCAACGAAGCCACACCACCTGGAATGGGGAGTGGATGGGATGAGTTCAAAAGCCTGCAGAGAGTCGACCATGCGCCACGAACGCGTCACGAGCTTGTCGCATGGCTTAAGCGCGATGAACCAAGAGAACCCTTCGAAACTGACGACTGGCACACAGATGACTGGGGCGAAGTCTGCAGCACACGCATGTTTGTCTCAAGCGCCGCCTTATGTGACCTTGCCCACGAGGGCCTATGGCCAGCAGTGCGCTGGCAGATCGCGTTGTCGAAATGGCGGGATGAGAAGCTGATATCGTGCTCATGGCGCCTGATCTCCCATTTGGTAGAGATCATGCCAGCCAAAGAGCTTGCCGAACTCACTCCCGATCTGAGCCTGTGGTTGGAGGCGGCAGCAAAGGTTCTGGAACAGCGGGAAGACGTATTTTTGGACCTCTGCCGGCGCATCCTCGAACAGCCGTATCCAGCGGTCGGCGATACGGACCAATCGTTCATCATCAATCATCCGATCGGGCGTATCGTCCAAGCCCTGCTCAACTACTGGTTCCGTCGCCCCCTCAGCGACAACGACGACTTGCCGGATGACGTTGGCCCCCTGCTGACACAAGTCTGTGACACTCACTCGGACCCGTATCGCGCCGGGCGAGGCATCCTGGCGTTACATCTGATCACGCTCTTCCGGGTGGCGCCTGCATGGACTCAGCAACACCTCCTGCCTCTCTTCGACTGGTCAAACCTCGCAGAGGCCCGTGCCCTATGGGGCAGCTTTCTTGGGTCCCCCCGCCACTACCGCCCCCTGCTCGTCGCATTCAAGGCCCACTTCCTCGAAACCGCCCGCCACTACGATGAGTTGGATGATCGAGCCGAAAGGTACGCCACCCTGCTGACCTACGCTGCCCTTGATCACGCAGACACGTTCGCAGCCAGGGAGCTTTACGACGCCTTCAGCAGCTTGCCGCTGGAGGGCCTACAAGCCTCCGTCCAATCCCTGGTCCGCGCTCAGGAAGCTTCCGGTGACCAGAGGGAGGAGTCGTGGAGAAATCGCATCCACATTTTCTGGCACGACGTCTGGCCGAAGTCGCATGAGCTGAACTCAAAAGGGATCGCTGAACACCTCGCCCGCCTTGCCATAGCCGCACGAGGTGAATTTCCGGCAGCGATGCGGGAACTGCAATATTGGTTCTCGCCACAAACGCACCCGGACGACATCGTTCATCTACTTTGGCGATCAGGTCTGTGCGAGCGCTTTCCCCAGGATGCTCTTCAACTACTTTCTGCGATCATCGATGAACGATCACGGTTGCCAGGGAGTCTGGCGGAATGCCTGAAATCCATCCTCCAAGCCTGGCCGGAAGCGCGCCACGACACCCGCTACCAGTTGCTTGACGAATACCTGCACAGAAAACCGGGGCTGTAGCGCTCCTCACGCCTCCTTCTTCGCCACCTTCCCGCTCCCCGCCTTGGCCGCAGCCGGCTTCTTCGCCGCGCCGGTCTTCTCGGCCGCCGCCTTCTTCCGCACCGCCGGCCGGGCCGGCTTGAGCCGCTCCAGCCGCCGTCGGATCTCGTCCGAATCCATCCACAGGTCGCTGCCCTGCAGGATGTGGCTGATGTCGGCGGCGCTCAGGAAGGGCGTGCACAGCCGCGTGGTGACCTTCTCGAACCAGTTGCCCAGCGCATGCACTTCGGCGAGCTGTTCGCTGCCCTTGCCGGCGAAGCTGCTGGAATAGGTGTGGAACATCAGCTGGCAGTTGTCGTGGACGATCAGCTCGTCGCCCGACAGGAA
>Ga0075163_10007462_pt1 | contig 14452 bp, 15 predicted proteins | sample JI1023141ADNA_FD_71478 | JGI IMG/M metagenome (GOLD analysis project Ga0075163, IMG submission 71478) | Wastewater effluent complex algal communities from Wisconsin, to seasonally profile nutrient transformation and Carbon sequestration -... | ecosystem: Engineered > WWTP > Effluent > Algae...
CCTGCAGGATCGACTTGTCGAGACTGAGGTCGGCGACGAGCTGCTTGAGCTTGCGATTCTCGTCGCGCAGCTGCCGCAACTCGCGGACTTCCGGCGTGCCCAAGTCGCCAAACTTCCTTTTCCACCGATAGGACGTCTGCTCCGTCACCTGCAGTTTGCGACAGATCTCGACGACCGGCGTCCCACTCGCCACCTGCCGCAGCGCCTGCGCAATCTGCTCCGGGCTAAACTTGCTGGTCCGCATCCCGCTGTCCTCCGCCCCGTCCCCAAGGCTCGTCGGCCAGCGCCTATTCTACCGCGCTTTTTGTGAGTCCGGGGGGATCAGGATTCGCGGCGCAGACCACTTCGCGCTCAGCGTGCGACCACACCGGCTCGACGTACGGGTGCGATCGGAAGTGTTGGTGCCCGCGCTTCGCACTGCGCAAGCGAGCGGTGTGAGTGCGAGCGACCTTGCGATCGGCGTGATCGGCGTGATCGGCGTCGCGGCGAACGATATGCGGTCAGGATCGTCTAACGCGCGGCGTTCGGTATTGGAGATCATCACGGCGTCGTTGTAGTGGCGCGTTCCGGTCAACGCGAATGCCGCTAAGATTGAAAGCCACCAGGCGTACCGGTGAGACTCGGCTGTCTCAACTAGTCCTTTGGGATCTCGGCGCAGCGACATGTCATGCGAGCACATGGGATACCGCCGAGCAGGTACTCAAGCACGACAGTCTCCTCGAATCCCGGGCGATTCACCAGCCTAATCGCGAAGCGACTTGTTTCGCTCCTGGTAGGCAGTCAGCCACTCAAGCTCTCGAAGCGCACGAGAGTAAAAGGCGGGCCGAACCTCTGTCACGTGGGCGAGATTGTACTGATGATCAAAGTACTGGTGGACCAGCTCGAGCTTCTGGCAAAGTTCCTCGGAGTCCCTGGTTACCGCTACTCGCGACAGTTCGCATCCGCTTGCCGCCATGCGAACCAGAATTGGATCGGCAATGAAGTAGCTCACCAGTCGCCGCCATATCCTGTACGCATAGGTCGCGTGAACAGCCAATGAGGAATAGATGTGCAAGGCAACGGTTTCCTCCGCACTTGCCGCCAGGTCCTCGACCTTCAGCGAAGCTTCGCTCTCTTGCCGATATCGGAGACGCGCATACCCGTGCTCGTTTAGAGCCAGCGTGATGATGTGACCACAGTAGAAGCCATGCTGATCGTTCACGATGAGGTTCGTCATTGGGGAGCGCTCAACGGCCTCCGCGATAACGTCCTGCTCTAGCTGACGGACATGTGAGAACAGTCTGGTGTGTAGGGTAAAGAGCTTGACCAGCATGTCTCCCTTCTCGAGATGCCGTACGCCGTCATCATCGGTGCCAGCGTGGAACAGACCCTTTCGCAGAACGTTGCCGACAACAAAACTCTGGTCGAAAGGTCCGTTGGCGTACCGATTTGAGGTAAGGCTGAGCCATGTCGGGTAGCCGTAGCTCAACCGAATGAGAGCCTCCATCGGTAGATGGGTCGCCTTGGCGATGTCGGCGAGGTGTGTCCGGCTTATCGGAGCAGAGCCATTCTTCTGCGCGAGATCTCGCGCACTTCTTGTATTCCCTCGCTGGTTCGTCGTGCCAAAGTGAGAGTCACGTTTCCAGCTGTGATACGTTCGGACTGACACGCCAAGAGACTTGGCGAGTGACTCTTGGGAAAGGGGACGCGGCAGACTCTTTCGATAGGCTTCAAGGAGCTCACAGAGTGATGAATAGCGCGTCATCATTGGCGAATTCTCCGGAGAGAGGGCTCGGGTTTCACGAGTCGGGCTTGAATGTGAAGCAAAACTTCTCAACATCATGACGAACCTGCACAACAGTTCGCATTTTCTTCCTCCGCGCGAACTGCGGCCTGCGCAACACGCATCAAATCTTGGACTGCCATTCTTCAGTTGACTCGTGCAGACTCCAGTTACCTGCCTCGCTCCTCGCGTTTCGCCTTCCTGCCTCGAGGTGCACTGTGAAGGAAAATCTGTTGAGTGCCGCGTCTATCGTGCTTCTCTGCATCGTGCTCGCACGAATCGCTGCCCACGATCTCCATGACCTGTTGAAGCCATTCTTCAGCAACGATAACGAGCGCCGCAACAAGGTTCGCGGAGTGTTGCTGGTTGCTGTCATGGGCACCATCGTTGCCATCGCCGGCGTGCTATCTTCGGACCCACCTACCATCTTGCGACCCTAGCGTGCCGATCGCAAGATCCTTCTGTCAAGGCGAATTGAAAGTGGTCCGCATCCCGAATCATCGTCCCGCCGTACACGCAGATGCCGCGGAGCGAATGTCGCTGTCCCTTGCAGCCTTGGGACCGAGCGGAGAACAACGGGATGCGGAGCATCGCGTGTCGCCCGAGGTGGATCGCGTCAGCGTTGCACAACACGCATGGCGAGGCGCCTTTCCGGGACCTGCTGCGAATTCTTGGTCACAGGGCACAGGGTCCTGCTCGCGGACTCGAGCGCCCGTAGCTTGACGACGCGATACAGCCGGTGTTGCTCGGTACATTCATCGGCTACGTGCACTTTGCGCCGAGTTGTAAGGAGGAGCGTAAGCCCGCCAGGGGCCGTCGACTTCACTTTGATCAGGTGTTCCGATCCGAACGTATCGAACGACGCGCGATCGTCCCCCTCGCCGTCCCTCGCATCCACGATACGGATCCGGCGCGTTCGCGGACCGTCCACCACCGCGGCCTTTGGACGTCGCGCGACACCTGAATTGGGCGCTTTTCTCACTGCTGCCAATTGTTCATGAAGCATGGTGACGGGGGAGCACGAAGGGTCGTCCGCTGGATGGGTTCTAGTCGGTAGAGCGCCACGATGCCGAGTCTCGCACGCGTACTCGCGCGCTACCGGGCTGCAAGACGTCACAACTCGACCATTTACCGACGGCGGACGTATCAAGACACGAGTTTGGCGGACCGCCAACCACGTCACTGTCGAAGAAGACAGCTGCAACGTGTTTGCCGACGTTGGGCTGCCCGATTCGGATGAGCGGCTCGTGAAAGCCGAGCTCGCGTGGCTCATTCGTCAGTTCGTGCGCTCCCGCAATTGGACGCAGGTGCCTGCGGCGGAGACACCGTTGGTCGGACTCCCGTGCCTTGCCGGTTCGTGCGAGTTGTTGGGTCTTTCGCCCGTGTGTCGGGGATGCCGACGGCGAAGTGTTCGTGGATGCGCCGGAGTCGCACAGGACGTGCTCTTCCGCGTGTGGTCTCGTCAACGACGATTGCGCGACTCAGTGCCTGCAGGTTGTAGGTGATGAGTTCGACTATGCCGGGCGTGCCACCCATGCTTTCCCGCAAGTCTATCACGAGCGCCCGTGTGTCGGCGAGAATGGTCGAGGCCGACGCGGCCGTCTCCACGCACATGTCCGGATCCGTGAAGGCAGCGAGCTTGAGGTATCCGACACCGCCTCCGAGATCAACGCTTCGACGGAGCGTGCTGACAGATACCGTCTCACAATACGAGCCGATTTGTGAAGTATCGCCGTGGTCGAGCACTTCGAGCCATGCACGGAGCGCTTCGCCCGCCGCTGTATTTGGCCTAGTAGTCCCTGACGCGTTCCCAGTCGAGCGCGAGCGCGCCCCGCACCGCTCGCTCGGTTGAGCCTGGGTGAGCAACGAGCACCGTCGAACCCGGCCCGCGCGCGAGGCACCTCGTCGTGTAGACGCCGGGTCTTGGTCGCGGCAGGCACATGATCGGTCCTGCGACCGTCAGCAGAGGTGCGGGTCCACCGAGCGCCGCGCCAGATTGTTGTTCGGGCAGGAATTGCAGCGAGAAGAGCCCGACCGGCAGCGTCCACCGGATCGACTGTTGAGATGCGAGGTGCACCTTCGCCGCCACGTACCGGTCTTGGGGTCGCTGCTCCGGGAGTAGTCCGTTGAGGGTGGAAACCGGCGCGAAGACTCTGATAGCCGCACCGGTCGACTGCTTGCCAACGGCTAACGAGAGATAGGTCTTGCCTGGCCGCCGTGGACGGATGCGCAGGCCATCAAGCGTTGCCACGCTGCTGTCATTCACAGTCACGCGTGCCATCAGCAAGGTGACGGGCTCACCGTCAGTTCCGATGAACTCTGCTGGCAGCTCGCGCGACGGGTCACCCAGCACGAAGTCGTTCCAGATCATCGCGTTGATTTTGCTAAGCGGGCGACAAAGGAGCGCCACAACGGTGCTCAACTCACCCAGGGTTGCGCGCACACGAGCGTCGCCGCGTTCCCGGCACTCGACGGCGCCGCGCGCTGAAATGGTGACCGGCGCGCCAGACATCCACGTATATCGCACGCCAGAGTCAGCCAGCATTCGGCCAGCCGAATCGAGCACGCGCATGGGTAGCGCCATCGGCTGAACCTGATTGACCACCACCGTGTCGCGCACGCCGGCGACAATCCGTGCTGGAGGACCCAACTCCGCGCTGCGCCACTGAAGTGCGAGGAAAAGGACGGTGACGACAACGCCCGCAAGGATTGCGACGGCAACGAGCAGACGGCGTCGAGAGTCCACGCGGCACGCCGCGCTCAATACCAAGTGCGGCGTTGAGCGAAGCGCTTCGCGCACGTACCATCGATGTGCGGCGCGCGGACCATCTTCTGCGACTCGTGCCGCGTGCTCTTCGTTCAGATCACCAAGCGCCGCGTCGATAAGCGCGCGGTCTACACCAACGGCGAGCATCATGCGTTCAAACCACGGCAGCGGCCCGGAGGCAGCGCGATCGACGACGCGTGGCACTTTCACGCTAATTCCGGGCCACGCATGTTGACCCCTGACCACACCGACGCCGCATGCCGCTGCGCATCACGCAGCGCCTGCGCGCCAACTCCGGTGACCGTGAAATGGCGACGCGAGCGTCCTCCGCGGACTGGGGTCGGGGCGCTCACATGAGATGCGACCATGCCCTTGTCCTCGAGCCGCTGAAGCGTCGTGTAGATCGCGCCGACCGAGTGGTCCCGACCAGTTCGCGCAGCGAGGTCGCGACGAATGGACAGTCCGTACGCGTCTTCGCCCAGGCGAGCGACGGCAAGTAGTGCGGCTAGCTCGAGCGTTCCGAGGGTTTGGGACATGTTTCTATTTTGTAGCACAAATGGGGTTGGCGCAACCTCGCCGTGCGCGGGTTGGCGATAAGAGCGCGATGAGATTGCGGTCACCGTCGCCCACGCAACGCCGTGCGCACCGAGGCAATGATTCGATGAGACGACACGCCCCCCTGCACGCTATGCTGCGCAGAACCCGCCGTTCGGCATGGGCCGGACGCGCTCAATCGCGTCGTCCGCCTCCCGATTTGTTCAAGTTGCGGATCCTTCGCAATACTGCTAACTATGTCATGGATTCCCAGTGCCCGACCGATCAGGATTGTCCGCTGGATGGGTTCCAGCAGGAACGATTTGCGAGCGATGCCCGAGGCGATACGAGAGGAGTTCGGCGCTGCACTGTATGAGGTGCAAGCTGGCGAGACGCCGGTCGACGCACGCCCTTTCGGTGAGGGTCTTCCACGGGCGATATACAAGCTGGTGGAGCACTTCGATGGAGAGAGCTATCGTGCAGCGTACACCACTGTGTTCGACGGCGTGGTCTACGTGCTCGATGTATTCCAGAAAAAGTCGACAGCGGGGCATGCAACACCCCGGCCGGTAGTCGCACGAGTGCTGGCCCGATTCAAGGCGGCGAAAGTGCACTATCAAAACAATCCACCACCGACGGATCAATGAGCACACGGATGAAGGCAGCCAACCCCGACATAGTCGTTGAAGAAGGCAGCGGCAACGTGTTCGCCGACCTTGGGCTGTCGAACGCGAATGCGCTGCTCGTCAAATCGGAACTCGCACTGGCCATTCGTGACATCGTTCGCGCGCGTGGCTGGACGCAAGTGAACGCCGCCTCGATGCTTTCAATTCCAGCGTCCGACATGTCCGACTTGATGCGCGGAAAGCTGACGCGCTTCGGTCGCGAGCGCCTTGAGGATCTAATCGTGCGACTCGGCGTCGACGTCCAGATTCGCTTGACACCGAAAGCGAAGAACCGTGCGAAGGCGAGCATCAGCGTGGCAGTGGACGACGCGTAGTAGCGTTCGGTTGAGGTGTACTCGGCGCGATTACAACTGCCAACGCGCCGTATACGCTTTGCATGTTGGCACAATTTACGCGCGATACTCACAGTCGACATCCACGCCAAGAATGAGCGGACGCGGCCAACACGTCGGCGACACGTTGTCGATCTCAACGGGTACGAGCAACCAACAATTCCGGAGCAATCCATGCGATTGACGTACTGCGCTCTTTTCACGCTCGCCGTAATGATTGCTGCATGCAGCGGCGAATCAACGTCCGAAGTGCCCTCGCCTCGATTGACCTCGCTCAGCGTGGTGCTAAGCGCGAACTCAATCATTGTTGGAACATCTGCTGCCGCCACCGCAGTTGGGCGCGATCAGAATGGGCAGCAGATAGCGGTAGGTGTCGTGTCGTGGATCTCAAGCAACTCAGCCGTCGCAAGCGTCGACGCAGGCGGGCAGGTCCGCGGCATTGCACCAGGGAATGCCACAATCACCGGCACCGCCTCAGGGATCACCGCGTCTGTTGCCATATCGGTGACACCTGCGCCAGCCCTCGCCCGATTGGAAATCACCGCAATTTCTCCGACGGTTCGATCCGGCGACCGAGTCACAACCACCGTGGCTGGCTTCGACCAGTTCAATGCTCCGATCGCGCCGTCTACAGTGTCGTGGACGAGCTCCTCACCCACCGTGGCGGTTGCGGAGGCTGATGGCCGTATTCTTGGAGTGCTTATCGGGACTGCCATCGTGACGGCGCGCTCGGGCACCGTGAGCGCCACCACCTCGATAACCGTCACAGCAGGAAATGCAGCGAAACTAGTGGTTGCACGAGCGGCGAGCGGCATTTTCAACAACTGGCGCTTTGGAGTTCAGCCGCAGATCGAGATCGCAGATGCAGCCGGTAATCGAATCGCCTCGGATAATACGACTGCTGTGCAGCTAACGTCGACACCGGGAGTAGTTGGCATCACCACCGCAACCGCGACCTCAGGGCTCGCGACATTCGAGAACGCAGGATCAGCCGCTTCACTCGGCACAAATGCGACGCTCACGTTTTCGGCGACCGGTCTTGCGCCCACCACTCAGTCAATCACGATCGCACCGTTTAGTTTCGGAAATGGGGTTCGGCTTATCGGTTTCGACGTTCGCCCCGGCCGCTACCGCAGCATCAACAACGCTGCAGCTTCGTGCTACTGGGCGCGCCTGCGAAACACGACGGGTTCAAACGATATCATTGCCAACGATCTCGGCTCAGGCCCTAGGTTAGTGGAGGTCTTGGCCACGGATGTCGCGATCGAGTCGAGTGGATGTCTGACATGGGTAGAATTCTCTGGGCCCGTGACCACTTCGCGCACCGCACCATTCTTCGACGGGACCTATCTCGTGGGCGTCGACATCGAGGCGGGCACCTGGCGCGCGGATGCAGTCAACACAGGTTGCTATTGGGCGCGGCTTCGTAACGTGAACGGAACCAATGACATCATCGCGAACTATTTCGGGAGTACTCCAGCGGTCATGACAGTGCTTCCTGGGGATGTGGCTGTTACGGTTTCTCGATGTGGCGCGTGGACGCGAATGCCGTAGAGAAGATTGTCTTCCTCACACTTGTCCAACGGTCGCCACTGGCGCGCACGGACGTCGTGTTCGCATCTACCTGCGCAGCGATCGACCAAAGAAGCTCGAACACGACGACCCGCACGTCGCGGATCGTCACAGTGAACCGCCTGCTTTCTCCACGTCGGTGCCGGCCCGCGAAGTCTCGGCTTGACAGCGTCCTCTCAGAAGAATCGGCGAAGTGCTGAGAATAGGCGTTCCGCGACAGCGGCAGTTTCACGCTAGCCACACAGGACTTACATTGGTCGCTCGCGGAGTCTTGAGAGGCTAGCGAACTACCATCCGCGATCGCCGCATGCATTCCGAAGGATTGAAATTGGCGTTGTGACTGCACTGTGTACTTTGACATTTCCCGACAAGACTCGTCACCCCCGTCCAAGCCCACACCGATGTCGATCGAATCTCTCTGGCGCCGTTGGACAGCTGGCAAGACGAACACCCAACGCGCGAACAGCAATGCCGACAACCCAGCTCCCATCGCATCGCCTTTCCCTGCTCGCGCACAGACGCAAGCAGATGCCCGCGAACGAGTAGAACAAGAGTTCGGAAAGTTTCTTTCAAGCTTTGTTTCTCTCGTTGCCGATGAACTGACAGCGCACGAAACGAGACAGCCAGCGATCCTCTATCACTCTTCAGATGCGCTTGGCATGAAGGTCGCAGAGGCTCGCTTCTTGCTTGATGTTGCACTTCAACACGCCCGCGGAGAGCGGCTCATTAAGGCATTCGAGTTTCCACACAATAGCCCCGCACTTGTCGCATCCATTGAGGGCGTCAGTCACTGGCTGGCGGCATGTTATCTCGACGCACCTTGGTACACGGTGCCGGACTATGATTCATCAGTCAATCTTCGTTGGGGACAGTTGGTTGAAAAAGGAATGGACCCTGCAAAAGCGCGTTCGCAAGCTCACGAAGAGATGGTGGTGATGAGGCAGGGTCGCGTGGTGACGCTTCGAATAGGACCGGAGAAATAGGAGCTCCGAGTCGCCAAGATTGAGACCTCCTTACCGCACAGAAGCCTGCCTCTCTCAGGCAGTATGGCGTGACGCTCGTCGTCGCACCGTAAACGTTCAACCACACCGTCTCATTTTCATCGACAGGTTCCGCGTCAAGCAGAGCGCGGAGGAAACGACGTCCGGATGTGTCAGCCATTCCCAATCGCGAGTTAAGTCTCCTGCGCTCCGCCAACGAGCGGCACCTGCGTTCGGAACCACTCGCGCCCCAAGACCGCACGCGCGCGATTTACCTCGCGATGATGACAGCGACCAAGGCGACGTCGACTCCCGCATGGACAGGGACATTTGTTCGCCACGCGTCGCCGCAATCCGGTGAGCGACAAGAGTGCAGGAATGTTCGTCGCCGCCGGCATGCGGAAGTACGTGCGAAAGTGTTGTGCTAACCCCGCCCGCCCGTGCGGCAGTTCTCCGTACGGCATCACGCCGAAGCGCGCGTGATACGCATGTCCGTACAGATATGGGACTAGCACGGAGTCGATGAATCCGCCGACGGTCGGCGACTGTGACAGGGCTAGCCGCAGCGCCGTCGGCGCCCCGAGGCACAGCGACTCGTCCGGGTTCCGATGAAACGACAGCGGGATTCGACCGCCGGTCTCGAACACAACGGGGATGTCGTTCGGAAATTGGCGCCCGATCCGCACCTCGACCGCGTAGTTTTCGTCGACTTCTACCCCACCCTTGCCTACCGCCCGGCACTGCATCCTGCCGGCCAGCACGACCTCCGAGGTAATTGTTGGCACCACGGCAAGCCCCGGATGCTGCATCAGCACCGAAGTGAGCCCCCACGCCGCAGGCACGGCGTGGGGGTTGATCACCGGATGTGTTGCCAGACCGCCCATCTGCTACGGCCGCCGCGGGGTGACTCCCCCCCACGGCGCCGGTGCGCTGACGATGCGCGGCGCGGGCGCCACTGCGACAGCGGGCGCACCGAGCGCCAGCCGCGACGCATCCGCGGCCATGAGTGGAACTCGGAACCGCCGCTCAATGTCGGCCGACTCAATGTGCGCGAGTGGCTCGGAGAGACGCTCGACATCAGCGAGCGCCTGCTGGTGCCACGCCGAGAAGTTCTGCGGGAGACGGGCATCGTGCGCCCACTTGTCCGCGTAGTCCTCGGCCGGGTGCGTCGGGTTCGGCACGAACGGCGCGGCGGCGCGTACAAAGTTGGGCATGCGCCGTACGATGCCGAGCAGTGCGTCGCTCACATCGGTCTCGCCCTGATACGCTTGCGCCGCGAGGTTAGTGATGATCATCGAGATTGGCGCGAGGGTCGGCGCCCTGACGAAGTGCACGTCACGGTGCCGTTTGAGAATCTGGATGCATCGCTGCAGGGGCGTCTTCCACTCGTACGCCGGCACCGGCTCCACGGTGCCCATGCGGATCTGCTCGAGCAGCGCGGCGTCGCGGCCGAGCGAGGCGCGCGACTCGAACCAACGCGCGAACCCGCGCGGGTTGCTCGTGAACCAGTCTTGCGTGATCACTAGATACTGCGGATGCCGCTGATCCGTAATCGCGACCGCTCGGGTTGCCCAGGATTCAGGCACGCGTGCGCGGCGCAGCGTTTCCTGTATTGCCGCTCCAGCGGGCACGCAGGGCAGCGAGTCGAGATGAAACCCCACCTCGTCCCGATACTGAAGGCGCCAGCAGCGCTTCTTCTCCGTGGGCGGCTGCATGCCATGCGCTGCCGCGTACTCGGCCATCTCCGCGCCGAAGCGCTGCTTGAGATCGGCCTGCGTAAGCGAGACCGCGTGCAGCTTCTCCAATACGACGACGTTGTCGAGATCGTACTCAGCGTCCGTGTGAATCGGCTTGACCACTGTGCCGTACCGGAACCCGCCTTGCGCATGGACTCGCGGGCCGAAGTCGGCTAGTGCAGAGCCCGGTCGACACAGCCACCTGCCGAACGACTTGTGACGTGCGACGGCCTGCTCGTACAGCGAACGCGGGATGTCAAGCGCGTCGGAGAGAATCGTCCAAAGTGCGTTCGACCGTGCGCGTGATGCTGACATGCTCATGCCTCCTCCGAAATCGTCAGTGCGTGCACGAAGCCATTGAGAGCCGCGTGCTGATCGTAAAGCACCCACGGGGCATCCGCTTTCGGCATGCGCACTCGCCCGAGCTCCACGGCGAGCGAGACCGGCATGGCCGGGAAGATATGGATCGGAGTCGTGATGCCGTGGCGCAGCTGGATCGCCTGCAGCACCGCCTTGGCCGCCTCGCCGAACGCCTTGATCGTCTCGCGCGCTTTCACGATGTCGTTGCCCATCGTCGGCGTCGACAACATCCAAATCGTCACATCCCTCCCCAACACTTGGGTGACCCGTTCATGGGAGATCTCCGCACTCACAGACATCACCAGCACCGGAATTGCGCCGTGCCCGACCGGCTCGGACATGGTGAACGACAACGTCGCCCCCGTCTCCGGCCAAGCCCAGCTTTCCGAAGCCCTGTGGCGTTGGTAGACGTCGACCGATGTGATGTCGCCGAGCAGCACGCCGAGTTGAATCAGGAGCGGCTGCGGCGCGATGGCGAAGACCGACAAATGGTCCATCTCTCGGTCGTGAAGGCGCTCGCGCACCCGGCGCGCAAACTGTCGCTTCAACTGCTCCTGCTCGCGCGTCCAGAATGCGGCGTCGCGATCGCGCTGCGCGGTGCCCTGCGCGCCGAGTACAATCATGTTGCGCTCGGCCGGAATGCGGTGCGGAAACAGCGCGTGCGGTGCGTTGGCGAATACCGGCGCCGTGGTATGCTCGCCGACTGTCGCGCCATACGTCACCACATGGCTCCGGAGCCCCGGCACGATACCCGTGACGAGCGCGACGCGCGCTTCGTGCTGCTGCTTCATCGCCCGCAACCATTCGACGGGATACCGCTCCGCCCCACCCTGCTGATCGATCACGTGATGACACCCGTGACAGAGAAGCATCAAGTTGTCGATCTCGTTCAATTTCGTCGGTGGGTACATCGGATCTGCGCGCTGGCCGCCAGCGCTGAACGCACGAATGTGCGCCTTCTCCGCCATGTTCGCGTCCTCGAGCGTCACCTCTGACATCGACACCGGCTTATTGCAGCCGGCGCGCTGGCATCGCGCCGCGGCTCGACCCCACAACATGGACTGCACAGCCACCGAGATCGTGCGAATCGGAGCGAACGGACTCGATGTCGCATCTTCGCCATCGCTTCCGACGGCCGCGACCTCGGCCACGATGCGGGGCATGTTCGGGTTGACAGCAGTTTGTTCGGACATACGTTGCCTCCACGCGCTTCGCGCGTGCATGCGAGTGATGGTACAAGGGTTTTGTGGAAGACCGAGACCCTCGGGAATCAGCGCCCCTCTGTCGGTTGCCGCCGACAGAGGGGTTTCCTGTTTTGGCTCAAGACAGCAAACCGTGCCGGGCTGCGGCAAAGTGGTTGCGGCCGTTTCGAGAACAGGTACTCGAAACTAGAAATGCGCGGCGTCGCGCATTGATCACGCTATCGTCTCAGCGTGCGGCGCGCATGAAGCAGCAGCCGTCACCGACGAGCGAGTGGCATATCGAGCCTTCATCGGCCCATGTCATTCTTTGGCCCAACCAACGTGGCCGCTTGAGTTCCGCCTTACGGCCGTGAAGCGCGCCGATCCACCGGATGTCCGCTCCCGAGACCCAGTCATCTCGGGAGCTTTCGTTCCGACATCTATTCACGAGAAGCTTTGGCTTTCCTCGTGTGTGGTGTGCTAGGAGTCCACTGCGTACATAAGGGTGCCTAAGCCCTCACCCGCACTCACTAAACCCGCACACATGACACTTCACGCACCCCTCAGCGAACTCCAGCTGACTCCCACAGTCCGGGCACGTCCCCATAAAGACTTCACCATGTGACGAGCCGCCAAAATCGATCTGCGGCTGCGCGCCCTCGGCACTCATCGGCGGGCGCGTAATCGGCACCCCACCCACCGGCGTCGGCATTGGCGGCTGCAGCGAGCTCACCGGGCTCGGCGCAGTCGATCCGCCAGCCAGGAGATCCTGCTGCACGCCCTGCTTGTCTCTCCACCACTGCTCGAGCGCGATACCCACGGCGTCGGGCAACGACAGCACCTTGTTCGGTCCGAGACCGACGGCGCGATCCGACGAAATGCCGCGGAGCTGACGGTGAATCTCCTGCAGCGAAATGCCCGAGCGCAGCGCAAGTGAAATCAACCGGCCAATCGCTTCCGCATCGGCCATCGCCGATCCGCCAGCCTTGCCCAGGTTGAGGAACACTTCGAACGGCTGTCCCTTCTCGTCTTCGGTGATGTTCACGAACATCACACCGAGCGGCGTTTCCTTGCGGATGGTCGTGCCGCGCATCACTTCGGGACGCGAACGCTTGCCGCGACGCGACGCGTTCTCGGCCTCCGCACTGAACAGCGCCTTCTTGGTGCGATCGAGTTCGTTCTGCAACTCGGCCATCGTGCCCTGCAACTCGCCCAGTTCACGCTTGAGCGTATTCGCTTCCTTGTTGTCGGCCTTGGCAGCATCAGCGGCCGGCGCAACGCCGGTGGCCTGCGCCGTCTTGGCGTCTTCACGCTTGGCGGCCGCGTCCGTCGTGGCGCCCGTCGACAACACCTGGTTATCGCGCGAACCGTCACGGTACACCGTCACGCCCTTGCACTTCATGTCGTACGCCATCTCGTAGATGGCGCGCACGTCATCAACCGTGGCGGCAAAACCGAAGTTGGTGGTCTTGGAGATGGCCGAGTCGCAGTGCTGCTGGAACGCGGCCTGCATGCGGATGTGATAGTCGGGCGAGATGTTGTTCGCCGTGTTGAACACCGCCTGCCACTTGGCCGGCACTTCGTCATGCTTGACCGTTCCCGTCTTGGCGATGCGCTCCATCAGCTCGTCGCTGTACCAGCCTTCGGTCTTGGCGATGGCGATGAAATCTTCGTTCACATCCGGCATCATCACGCCGGCCTGGTTGCGCATGAACGCCACGGCAAAGAGCGGCTCGAGGCCCGAGCTGCAGCCGGCGATGATGGAGATGGTGCCCGTCGGCGCAACGGTGGTGACGTTGCAGTTGCGGAGCATCTGCATGGGGCGGATGCGCTGCCCGTTTTCATCACGCGCACACGTTTCGTCGGGACCAAAGATGGACTGCGCCCACTCGGGGAACGCGCCGCGCTCCCGCGCCAGACGCTCGCTTTCCTTCTTGCCTTCGACATCGAGGAACTCCATCACCTTGCGACCCATCTCGATGCCTTCGGCGCTGTCGTACGGAATGCCCATGCGCACGAGCATATCCGCAAAACCCATCACACCCAGACCGATACGACGGATGCGCTTGGACAACGCGTCGATCTCGGGGAGCGGATACTTGTTGACGTCGATGATGTTGTCGAGGAAATGCGTGCTGAGCGCCACGTCACGCTTGAACGCATCCCAATCCAGCACGCCGTTGATCACGTAGTGACCGACGTTGACCGAGCCCAGGTTGCACACGTCGTACGGCAGCAACGGCTGCTCACCACACGGGTTGGTGGCTTCGTACGCGCCCAGATGCGGCACCGGGTTGTAGCGGTTGGCTTCGTCGATGAAGAACACACCCGGCTCACCCGTCCGCCACGCGCCCACGATCATCTTGTCCCACACTTCACGGGCGCGAAGCTGCCCCGTCACCTGCTTCGTGCTCTGGTCGAACAAGTCATACATGCCGTCGGCCTTCACGGCTTCCATGAACTTGTTCGTGATGCCGACCGAGATGTTGAAGTTGGTGATCTTGGTGAGGTCTTCCTTGCACGCGATGAATTCCATCACGTC
>Ga0075163_10007463_pt1 | contig 14451 bp, 15 predicted proteins | sample JI1023141ADNA_FD_71478 | JGI IMG/M metagenome (GOLD analysis project Ga0075163, IMG submission 71478) | Wastewater effluent complex algal communities from Wisconsin, to seasonally profile nutrient transformation and Carbon sequestration -... | ecosystem: Engineered > WWTP > Effluent > Algae...
TGGCGTTTGGCCGGAATCTTTGCGGCCCTCGGTATTCCGGCGACCTTCGTAGGAGCATTGGTCGGAGCACGATTGCCTCAGGCGGCGCTGCTGATCGGATTCTCTGTCGTGATGATTGCCGCAGGTATTCGAATGCTGTCGGGGAGTGCGAGCACCGGTGCCGCCTGCGAGATTCGCGAGGGTGTCATCGATTGGAAACGCTGTGCGTCGCGGTCGATTCCGGCTGCCCTGCTGGTGGGGCTTTTGACGGGCCTTTTCGGAGTGGGCGGCGGGTTCCTGATCATTCCCGCGCTGGTGCTGATGCTCGGGGTCGACATGCCGATCGCCGTCGGCACGTCGTTGCTGATCATTGTCGCGAACTCCGCGGCCGGCGTGCTCTCGCATTTGGGTGCCCTGAGCGCTGACTGTATTGTCGCCGCTTGCTTCGCGTCAACCGCTACTGTGGCGGCTCTCGTTGCCGCACATATCGGGACCGGATTGAACACTGATCGGCTCCGGCGCTGGTTCGCCTACTTGGTTTTCGCCGTGGCCGCATTCGTCCTCATTGACACCGTCTGGTTTGGCTGACGGGTCGCTAGGTCTACGCCAAGGCGAGGAAGAGCTTTTCCAATTCGGCCTCTGTCAAGGCATTTCGCGACTGATCGCCGCCGGCGATGCAGTCCCGAAGGCCGGTGGCGACGATCTTGAACCCGGCGCGGTCCAGGGCGCGGCTGACCGCGGCGAGTTGGGTTACGACGTCCTTGCAGTTACGGCCCTGTTCGATCATGGAGATGACTCCGGCCAATTGACCTTGGGCCCGCCTCAATCTGTTGAGGACTGCAGTCATCGACTCTTCGTTACCGACCACGTTCGTATCCTCCTGCGTTAGTCGGTGCAGTCGCACCTCTGTCAAGTCTAGCGATATTACGGGTAGGGGTATTTCCTGTGTAGGAGTCACTGCGGTTCGGTGCTCCTGAACCTCTTCAGCGGGTTCCAGCGCGTTGGCTTCGCTTCGCTGCCGGCATGCCCGCCGCACCATTGTGATGCGGGCACGTCGTGCTTGACGGCGTCCACGTGCATGCCGCATCCCGCCCAAGTGGTCTTTCCGCATTGGTTGCATCGAACTGCGCGACACATGTTGTTTCCCTTCGTTGTTGGTGAATCCGGATTGTTGGTGCGCCGTAATGCAAGAGCCCTGTTCGGCGTTGTGCAGCTGCTGCTTCCGGTATTGAATACCATACCCCATATGGTATACATGGCACATGTCACGCGCTAATACTTCAGGTGTCGCGGTCCCTGTGGGGCCGGATGCCACGACCCCCGGAGAGGGCGTGGGAGGTGTGTCCGGAAGTGTCGACGGGAGTAGGTCGTTCCTCGGGCTGCTCAAGAGGGGCTGGGTGGTGTTGGTCGTTGTCGCCGCCCTGGTGGCCGCTATCGCGGTGGTGAGTCGGTTGCGATCGTTCTTCGACTCTGATCAGCCGTTGGCTCCCGATTCCGGTCATGCAGATCTGATCGTGCCGTTCAACATCAAGAGCGTGACTTACGAAATCGTCGGCCCGGTCGGTGCGACGGGTCTGGTCAGCTACCTCGATGCCAACGGCACAACACGGGAGGCGGGCTTCACGGGATTGCCCTGGTCCGTCACCGTCACCACAACCGACCCCGGAATGCTGGCCAACATTGTCGCGCAGGGGGACTCAGAAACTCTTGGCTGCCGCATTCTCGTCGACGGTGCGATTGTCGCGGAACAACAGGCGCACGGCCGCGGCGCACAGACCTTCTGTTTGGACAAGGCGGCATGAAAGCGTCTGCGGCACGGGTGGACGTGCCGCGATTACTGCGGGCCGGCGCCGTACCCATCATCGTGGTGTGGGTCGCGCTGACGGCGGGCCTGAATCTGCTTCTGCCACAGGTGGAGAACGTTGGAAAGCACAACGCGGTGTCTATGTCGCCGCAGGACGCGCCGTCCGTCATAGCGGCGAAGAAGATCGGCGCGACATTTCAAGAGTCGACTTCCGACAGCATCGCGATGGTGGTCATCGTGGGAGACGACAAGCTGGACAACACAGCACACCAGTACTACGACACGCTGATCTCCAAGCTTGCGCAGGATCACGAGCACGTCGAACACGTCCATGACTTCTGGGGGGACTTGGTTACCGCCGCGGGCGTTCAGAGCAGTGACGGTAAAGCCGCCTACGTACAGCTCAATCTCGCCGGCGATCAGGGCAGCACCAAAAGCAATGAATCGGTCGATGCAGTGCGCGCCATCATCGCTCAAACACCGCCGCCTGCCGGTTTACGCATCTACGTCACGGGTCCCGCCCCGTTGACGACGGACTCGTTGGAAACCGCCGATAAGAGCATGGTCAAGATGACCGTCGTCACCATGCTGGTCATCACCGTCATGCTGCTGATCGTTTATCGGTCGGTGAGCACGGTGTTGATCATTCTCGCGATCGTCGGAATCGAAATGGGTTCCGCGCGTGGCGCAGTGGCCCTTCTGGGACATTTCGGATTGATCGAGTTCTCTACCTTCTCGGTGCCCTTGCTGACAGCTTTGGCAATTGCCGCCGGGACCGATTACGCGATCTTCCTGATCGGCCGATATCAGGAGGCCCGCCAGAGTGGCGAAAGTCCGGAATCCGCCTACTACAGCGCCTTCCACGGCGTCTCGCACGTCATCCTGGGTTCGGGTCTGACGATCGCGGGGGCCATGCTGTGTTTGCGGTTGACCCGGCTTGCTTACTTCAAATCGTTGGCGTACCCATCGGCTATCGCGCTCGTCGTTGTGGTGGTGGCGTCGATGACGGTGGCGCCTGCGATTCTTGTCGTCGCCGGCCGCCACGGACTCCTCGACGCCAAACGCACCATGAAATCCAAGGGTTGGCGACGCATTGGCACCGCAGTAGTGCGTTGGCCCAAACCGATTTTGGCCGCATCGACGGTCGTGATGTTGCTGGGCATCCTGGCGATGATGGGATACAAGACCAGCTACGACGACCGGCGCTACATACCCGACGACGTGCCGGCCAATATGGGTTACACCGCAGCCGAGAAGCATTTCAGTGCAGCGCGACTCAATCCCGACATCATGATGGTCGAATCCGGCCGCGATATGCGTAACCCGGCGGACATGATCGTGCTTGACCGGATTGCCAAGGCGCTGTTCCGCGTTCGGGGGATTGCGATGGTGCAGAGCATCACGCGGCCACTGGGCTCGCCGATAGCTCACAGCTCGATTCCCTACCAGGTGAGTATGGCTTCGGTGCCAATCACACAGAACCTGCAGTTCCTCAAGGCGCGCGTCGGTGACATCGACACCATGGCTCACGATCTCGGTGCGATGGTCACGTCGATGACCACACTGCAGACGCTCATGCAGGAATTCAGCGACTCGATGCAGGGTACGGTCGACGCCGCGGACGGCATGGTCGAATCCGCGAACCGTGGCGTCGGAGACATGAACACGATGAAGTCCACGGTGGACGAGATGCGAGATCGGGTCGCGAGTTTCGATGACACGATGCGGCCGATACGCAACTACTTCTATTGGGAGCCAAGCTGTTACAACATTCCCGCCTGCTGGGGTATCAGATCGGCATTTGACGCACTGGACGATGTGAATCGCTTCAGTGACAACATGACTGCTCTGCAGAACGACATGGCCTCGATGGTCGGGGGGATGGGCGGGATGGTAGCCGGGATGAAGCAGGTCAACGTGCTCGTCCCGCGAATGGTGGCTGAGCTACAGCCGCTCATCGCCACGGCGACCGGTATGCAGCGCACTGTGGAGGTCATCCACAGCAGCTTCGCCGGACTCATCGCCCAGATGGAGCAGATGACGGATACGGTGACGGCGATGGGGAATGCCTTCGACGCATCCAAGAGCGATGACTACTTTTACCTTCCCCCGGAAGTCTTCTCGAACCCCGACTTTCAGAAGGGACTCAAGCTATTCCTGTCGCCGGACGGCAAGGCAGCGCGATTGATCATTACCCACGACGCGGATCCTGCTACTGAAGAGGGCATTTCCACCGTCGACGAAGAGGTGGCGGCAGCTCATGAAGCCGTGAAGGGGACCGCACTGGCCGACGCGAAGCTCTACTTGGCCGGCACCGCGGCGACGTACCGTGACATCCAGGCCGGTGCCAAGTACGACACGATGATTGCAGCCTTCGCCGCCGTTACGTTGATCTTCCTGGTCATGATCATTATCACGCGGGCCTTTGTGGCGTCGCTGGTAATCGTCGGCACCATAGTGTTGTCGTTGGCTGCCGCGTTCGGGCTCTCGGTTCTGGTGTGGGAGCGCATCGTCGGTATCGAGCTGAACTGGATCGTGCTCGCGTTCGCAGTCATCATCTTGCTCGCCGTCGGTAGCGACTACAACTTGCTGCTGGTCTCACGATTCAAGGAGGAGATCGGCGCGGGAATCAATACCGGCATCATCCGATCCATGGGGAGCACCGGGAGCGTGGTCACCGCCGCCGGCCTGGTGTTCGCTTTCACGATGGGGTCCATGGTGTCCGGCGATCTTCTGAACGTCGGCCAGGGTGGGACCACCATCGGTATCGGTCTACTGGTCGACACCCTCATTGTGCGCTCGCTGATAACTCCTTCTGTTGCCGCGTTGCTCGGCCCGTGGTTCTGGTGGCCCTTGCGAGTTCGGCAGCGGCCGGTGCCGAACACCGTATTTCTCGGTGCGACCTGATCCCGCTGCGCGTATCCGCAGGTCAGAAAACCGCATGCAACGGGGTGTTTGAGTACACACCCATAAATCGGCATTTCAGATGCGCAATTTCGTAGGCTCTGAGCATGCATCTGACGCGGTTCACCGACCTGGGTATGCGGGCGATGATGCTGCTGGCGTCGGGTGAGGCGAAAGGTCATCGAATCACCTGCCGGACAATCGCGGCCTCGGCCAATGCGTCCGAGAACCACGTCGCCAAGGCAGTTTCCCGGTTGGTCGACCTCGGGATGGTTACTGCCCGACGCGGGCGGGTCGGCGGGCTGACCCTGACCGACGCTGGTCGTCAGGCCTCGGTGGGTTGGCTTATCCGCAGCCTTGAGGGTGACCGCGAAGTCATCGAGTGTGACGGTGACGATCCGTGTCCATTAATTGCCGGATGCAGATTGCGGCGCGTCCTCGCTCAGGCCAAGGAAGCGTTCTACCGGGAGCTCGACAACCACACCGTCACTGACTTGGTCAGGGGCGCAACGCTTCCCGTGATCTTGGGGTCCATTCCCACCACGTGAGTCCGGCTGGAAATCATCCACTGGAAACATCTGTATGAAAGGAACGTTCTATGAGTGTCACCTCTGCCGCGCCTGTCGCATTGGAGGCCAAGCATGCGGAGATAGTCTCGGCGACGCTGCCGTTGATCGGGGCGCATATCGACGAAATCACCGGCGAGTTCTATCGCCGCATGTTCGGCAACCGTCCCGAATTGTTGCGGAACCTGTTCAATCGGGGCAATCAAGCTCAGGGGGCGCAGCAACGCGCTCTCGCGGCATCGATCGCCACCTTCGCATCTCACTTGGTGAATCCGGAGTTGCCGTACCCGGCCGAACTGTTGTCGCGCATCGCGAATAAGCATGCATCACTTGGGGTTACGGCCGACCAGTACGAAATCGTCCACGAGAACCTCTTCGCCGCAATCGTTCACGTCATCGGTGCAGAGACTGTGACCCCAGACGTTGCCGAGGCATGGGACCGGGTGTACTGGCTGATGGCTGATGCGCTGATCGGTGAGGAGCATGACCTGTATGCGGACGCGGGCGTGGCCGACGGCGATGTGTACCGGCGGGTGCCGGTGCTGGCACGCGTCGATGATCCATCTGGCGCGATTGTTTTGACGGTTGCTACTTCTCGGCTGGACGGTGTTGCCGGCCAATATATTTCGGTTGGTGTCACGCTGCCGGATGGGGCGCGTCAGATCCGCCAGTACAGTGTGATCAGCAAGCCCGGTTCGAGCGAGCTGGCATTCGCGGTCAAGCCTGTTGCTGCCGTCGATGGAAATCCAGCAGGCGAAGTGTCGAACTGGATCCGGGATCACGTGCGGGTCGGTGATCTCCTGGACATCACCACGGCCTTCGGTGATCTACCCGCGCCGGTAGCCGGGAAGCCGGTGGTGCTCGTTTCGGCGGGAATCGGGATCACGCCCATGATCGGGTACCTGGAAGCGATCGCCGACCAGTCGCCCGGCACGGTTGTGCACGCTTTGCACGCGGACGTCGACGAAGCTTCGCACCCGCTGCGGCAGCGTCAGCGGGAACTGATCGCCGCGTTGCCCAATGCGAGTCTCGAAATCTGGTATGAGCAGCCTGGCGGTTCGGATGTGCACCAGGGGTTCCTCAGCCTGGAAGGCGTGTCCCTGCCGGACGACGCCGATATCTACCTGTGCGGCGCTAACGCCTTCGTTCAGGCGTTGCGGACGCAGCTAGAGGGTCGCGGAGTCGCCACGGACAGGATTCATTGCGAGCTGTTCAGCCCCAACGACTGGCTGTTGGGCTAGCGCAAATCAGCCCGACCGGGTGCCGCCTCGGCGACCCCGGTCGGGCTGATTCAGGGCAACTGACAGTGACGTTCCAGGTGGAGTTCGGATCAGAAGATGCCAGTGACTACCAGGCACAGACCCACTGCCGCTAGCACGGCGCTGACTTGGCGACGGGTGCGTGTGAGGACCCAGTTCTTGAAACCCTCGACCACGGTGCGGGTCTTGACGGGCGCAACCAGGTAGCTGACAAGTGGTATCGCCGAGCCAAGATTCGCGATGATGAGGAACACGAAAAGCGCTGTGACCTTCACGGTTTCCGTGACGTTCGACACCGCGATCAGCGCCAGTAAAGCGATGTATTCACCAGTGGGCAGTGCCAGCACCAGACCTGCAGCGCCGGAGAACCACGACTTCTTGCCGTGCAATTGACCGTGCACGCTGGTGGACACCCGCTTCAGGCGAGTAGGTGATGCGGCCGGTGAAATCTCGTCGTCGTCCGCCCCAACTACTTGATCGGGCCCAACTACTTGATCGGGCCTTTTACGCGCACGCCACTTGCCCGCGATGTTGGTGCCGATCACCACCGCGCCGATCGTCATGAGGGTGCCGATCCCGATTTGAATTATCGAACTGTTGAAATGTTCGGACCCGAACGAACTGATGTCGAACGCGAATAGGACCAGCAAACCCACGAGCGCTCCCAGGCCAAAGGCGCATGACAGGAAAGTCAACGTCTGTCGAACCGGGTGCGGCCCGCTGATCATGATTGCGACCAGACCGACGCGCGTCGGCTCGAAATTGACTGCGATGGCGAGCAGTAGGAGCGTGGTCCACATGAGTCGTCAGTCCTACTGAGTCTCGGATCGCCGATAGCGATTCACGGGTTTGCTGGATGTGACGCCAGCTCAGCCTGCCACCCTATTAGACACTGCGCCGCTCATCGGCTGCGGGACGCTCGATGTCCACCGGTTGAGTGTGAACGTTGCGCGTTGTTGGCGGATTCGGCGGTTCTTGTCCCCGTTTCGTTGCCGGCGGACGGCTTGCGCACCTTGGTCTGGGACGCGTTCACAATGCTCGCGCTCTTGTTGCTTCCCGGGGTGTCGTGGTGACTGCCTTCGGTCACTGGTACGCCGCTGGCGAATCGCACGACGGTGCCGGGCAGGTCTTCCTCGTCCGGTAGCCCTCCGAGACCCGAGACCTGCGCACGGTCATACATGTCTCTGATGGTGATGTTGCTGTTCAGTACGCCTTTCCAGGTGCCGTTCGCGCCATGTGTGGGTTCCTCGTAGTTGGGTGCGCCGAAAACTTCGTGGAAGGCAACCCCAAAAGCGGAGGCGTCCAACGATTTTGAGAAGTCGGTGCTCTGATTGAACACCCGGTCGCCCAGGGCCTGAATCACCCGCATCAGTGGAGCGGGGTTGTCCAGGCCCGGTCGTCCTACCGCATCGCCTGTGGGAGTGCTGTAGCCGTGTGCGTAAGAAATCCCGGCCGATGGTGTGGCCAGCACCAGAGTCGCAGCGGATGCTGCCGCTCCGAAGAGGGCCAGGATTGTCGGTTGAGTGGAACGGATCACTTCAGTAATTCCATTTCATGTTGTCGGTGTGTGAATCGAAATGTTTTGGAGCAGTAGACTTCTGATTAGCGGCGTCTTGGTGCGCACTCAGTTGAGTCGGTCTCGGGGGAGCAGATCGCGTTCGCGCTGTTGGAATCTGTCGAGGATGACCCCGAGGTTGTATTCGCCGTGCTGCCGCTACTGGGTGTCCCACCTCGGTTGGTGCTGCCCTTGGCTCCACCGCCTTTGGTAGCGCGCCCGCCACCCGAATCGGAGCCGCCATGGTCATGACCTGGATGAGCCGAGGCGGTCCCCGTGATGCCGGTGAAGCTCGTGATGGCAAGCGCGCCCACCGCCAGTAATACGTAGATCAGCACGGAAGCGAGACGGCGTCGGCTCTTGTTCCCCATGCTTTGCTCCTTCCTCTAACGTCACAGCGACTTCCCATGAATCGCACAGGAAGGTGGTCGCGTCGCGGTGAAGGAAAGTTCCAACGGATCAGAATTCGGGTACGGGCGACGGTGACGTTCGAGTCAGGTGAGCGGCAGGGCTCTCGGTAATCCTGGGCTCTCTAGCGGGCCCTCAGGCAGCCGACCGCGGATTCCGCGAATCCGATCTCATTCTTCGCGACGTTCAGGGCGATCTGGACCATCGGTGGGGTCTTCGCCCATTTCGCGTTTGATCGCGTCGGTGATTTTAGTGGCCTTCGCTCAAGTGAACGTCGACGAGCGCCGGGTCCAAGAGCAGATACACGCCGTCGGGCACCCAGTTCGGATCCGTAATGGTGCCCAGAGCGGCGCAGTCCTTCGCCTCGGGCTTCGCGCACACGCCGAACAGGCGAATCGGGAAACCCTTGCGCAACAAGGTGACCGCACCCGTCACGACTGCGCAGCCGTCGTGCTTACCGTCGGCAACGGGGTCCGGAGGATGGCCCGCCGAATGTGCCGACGACATCCTTGACTGCGCAGAATTTCAGCACATTCGGATCGGCCCACGCGTCGGTGCTGTCGTCCAGTCCGACGCAGTGCTCCGGTTCACGGAGTAGCACGCCAGGCCCCGAATACAGCGACCGCACCCGGTGGTGGCCAGCGTCAGAGAGCCCCGCGCACCCACGGGATCGCCGCGGCGGTATGCGGGTTTCGGAGCATCGCTGGGATGACCTCTTCGGCGTTATGCTCCTGGGAGATTTGGGGTTTGAGGGCCGCATGGAGGAAGCAGGGCGCTATGTCGGTTGTCGGTGGGGTTCGTGTTGCTGCGTCGGTAGCGGTTGCGGGGTTGCTCTGGTTGGCGCCGCAACCGGTGGCGTTGGCCGAGGGTTCGTGGGATTCAGCCTCGTCGGAGGGCGCTGACGGCGGGGCTGGTGGTGTGGCACCCGACGCCGTTGGGCGGCAGGCCCCCGAGCGAGGGGTGCGAGCCGGCGGTAGTCGGGGTTCGGGGCGGGCCACCGTCGGCGGGGTGACGGGGGCGAAGGAGTCTGGTGTGCCGGGACGGGTGATCCGGTCTGGGCGTGCTGGTGCCGGTGTCTACGAGGACTTGGTGCGTGGCGACAAGTCGCTGCTGGTGGCCGAGTCGGCGGTGGCGCCGGGTGTCGACGGGGCGGTGGTGGCGCCGCGTCGTGCCTCTGTCGTAGGTGGTGCGGAGTCCACTGTTCAGGTGGCCGAGTCGGCGGCGGTGGCGCCGGCTCCCGTCGGGCGGCGGGTGTCGGGGGTTGCCGATGAACTCGATACGGCGGCGCTCGAGGTGACGGCGCGGAAGGTGGCAGCACAAGCGGCCGCAGTTGGGGCCGAGGCGTCATGTGGGAGCTGTTGGGCGTTCGGTGCGGCGGGTGCGGGGTCCGGGCCGATCGTGACGGCAGTCAATCAGGCGCTGAACAGCATCGGCTTCGTCATCGAACGCATGCTGGATGGCGTCGACCGGTGGCTGTTGAGCCTTCCGCCCAACCCGGTGACCGACTACCTGGCAGGTGCGCTGTGGATGGTGCGGCGCACGCTGTTTCCGGTCGGCCCAAGCGTTGGCATGGGCGGAACGGCGTCGTGTGTGGCGCTCAAGGACTGCTCCGGACAGGACCTCACCGGGGTCAACCTGTACCGCCAGAACCTCACCGGCGTCAACTTCAGCGGCGCCAATTTGAGTCACGCGGAACTGGCGTATGCCAACCTCTCCAACGTCGACTTGAGCGACGCGACATTGATCTGGGCAGAACTTGGTGGCGCCGATCTCTCAGGGGCGAACCTTCAGAGGGCGGACTTGACCAATGCGTCGGCGAGCGCCACCTTCGACAATGCCAACCTGAGTTATGCGAAGCTCAGTGAAGCCCGTTTTTCGTGGAACTCCATGGTCAATGCCGACCTGTCCAGAGCAGAGTTGACAGGCGCGGTCTTCACCAAAACCAATCTGACGGGTGCCAGTCTTTTATGGGCGAACACGGAGGATGCAGTGTGGTACTACCAAACCTGCCCTGATGGCCAAACTTGGGGCCGAGGTACGCCTTGCCGCGCAAGCTAGTGGTGTCTAGCAGTCGCGGCGGGCTGGACCTCGGTGCCGTCGCCCCTCGGCGACTGCGGGAATGCACTCCGATGGCATCGGAGCCGGCGTCAAACGTCGGGCGGGCCAGATTGGGGTGATCCCGCTATGAATCGTTCGGCGAGTTCGGCTGTGGCTGGGCCGAGGCGTTCACCGCGCGCCCAGGCGAGATATATGGTGCGCTCGATAGGCGGTGTGACGGGTAGCGCCCGGAGATCGGGGAATTTCTTCGTTCCGCCGGCGGGCATGAACGTGGTGCCCAGCCCATGTCGTACCAGTGCGGCCCGGTCGGCGGCGTCGATCACCATCTCGTGCTTTATCGGAGCAGTGGCACCCGCTTCGACGTAGGCGTCGTCAATGAGTTGCCGCATCGCGAACCTGGGTGGTGAGCTGATTAATTCTTCGTGGAGGAGATCAGTGATTTTTACCGAGTCACGTTGGGCCAGTGGGTGATTGGTTTGACAGAGAAATAGCATCGGTTCGCGGCCGAGTAGCCGTGTTTCGACTGTTGCCGGAACCCGGCTTGGCATTATGAGCAGTGCGAGGTCCAGTGATCCGTTCGCGACGGCCTCCGCGTCGGTGGACGAACTTGAGCGCCCTTGCCGCATCTTGATCTGCACGAAGGGATAGGTGCGGTGGAATTCGCCCAGCACTTCGAATGCGTTCATCCCGCTGAAAGAGAGCAGTCCGCCGATTTCAACTGTGCCGGATAGCTGGCCGCGATATTGCCGCACCGAATCTTTCGTCAGCTCCATTGCGCGGACGGCGTGGCGGGCACTTTCGCGAAAGAGTTCACCGGCGGGCGTCAGCTTGATCTTGGGTTTCGATCGATCGAATAGCTCTACGCCGAGTTCCTTTTCCAACTTGGCGACTGAGGCGGACAGCCCCGATTGGACAACGTGCATTTGCGATGCTGCGCGGGTGAAGTTCAGTTCGCTAGCGACGGCGAGAAAGTACTGAAGCTGACGCAATTCCATGGACTCACGCTATCCGTCAATCACCATCACCAAAAGTGATGACTATGAGCACTTTTAGTCGTTAGACATGATGACTCGCTGTTGGTCTTATTAGTTGGGAGCCAGACGAACCGGCTGGACCGCAGCCCCCGACGAACAGATGGGAATCTGGAAAATGAAGAGTCTTGGATTAGCAGGAATGGTCATGAGCGGCATAGTGGCGGCGGCAATCGGACTTGCCGGTCCTGCCGCCGCGGAGCAACCCACACCCGTTGGTGATCCGCCAGGCCACCACCACCACTCTTGGGTGGTCAACGTGATCGAGGCAACCCCGCATGTCAGCGGCCATGGACTGGAAAAGCCCGTACCGCCGAGTCGTTCGGCGCAGTAGCGTGGGCGATTCTTGTAACACTGTTGGAACGGGAGTCGAAGTAGCTAGCCAGGAGCTTCGCGTCAGCCCTCGGGGCTTTGGCTTGGGATTTGAATCTGCTTGGCCAGGGAATGTTCGTTCGCCACCACTATGACGAGGAGATCGTCAATGAAATACCGAATGCCGCCGCGGGGTGTCGCTGCGGGGTTTGGTGTGCTTGCCGTCGTGAGCATGGGCGCGCTCTCGATGTATTCGATCCATCAGTCGGTCGCTGAAGTACCCCACAGCCCCGCTGGCGCCCCTGTAGCTCAGAGTGGGCCGGTCACTACCACCACCACCACTCCCTCGGTGATCGATAACAGCAATAACGACTCCTCGACGCCGCCGCCACCGCCGGTGGGTGCTCCGCCGCTTCCCGGACCGCCGGGTGGCGACCCGAATGGACATCCAGGTGGCCCCGGTGGTCCGCCGCACTAAGCGGCGCGCTGGTGCCCTCGGTGAGATTCGAACTCACACTGCACGGGTTTTGAATCCGTTTCCTCTGCCAGTTGGGATACGAGGGCTGGCTGCGTTGAAGCAGTGTCCAACCATAGTTGATCCTCCGAGTCCGAGGCCCGGGTGGTGTGATGTTCTGCCTCGGATGTCGCTGTTCGGCCCGATCCGCGCCACAATGGCCCAATGACTGACGCCAAGACCGGGTCAAGCACCGAGAAGCCGGCCAGGGCGCCGCGCCGGGTTCTGATCGCGGAGGATGAGGCCCTCATCCGCATGGACCTGGTTGAGATGCTTCGCGATGAGGGGTACGACGTCGTCGGAGAGGCGAGCGACGGCCAGGAGGCGGTGGACCTCGCCGAGAAGCTGCGTCCGGACCTGGTGATCATGGATGTGAAGATGCCGCGCCGCGACGGCATAGATGCCGCTGCCGAGATCGCCGGCAAGCGGATCGCCCCGATCTTGATCCTCACCGCGTTCAGCCAGCGCGATCTGGTGGAAAAGGCTCGCGATGCGGGGGCGGTGGCGTACCTGGTCAAGCCGTTTTCGATTACCGATCTCATGCCTGCGATCGAGGTGGCGGTATGCCGATTCGAGGAGGTTCTCGGGCTGGAGAAGGAGGTCGCTGACCTCTCTGACCGGCTGGAGACTCGCAAACTCATCGAGCGGGCGAAGGGCTTGTTGCAGTCGAAGCAGGGGATGACGGAGCCGGAAGCGTTCAGCTGGATTCAGCGGGCGGCCATGGACCGGCGCACCACCATGAAGCGTGTTGCCGAGGTTGTCCTGGAGACACTCGACTCGTAGTTCCGTGTGACGTTGGCTATGTTCTAGCGAAACGCAAGAGACTACAGACCCGGAGGTGGAGCGTGGGGGGTCCTGCGATGCGCCGCGCGATTGTCGTGAGTTCGCTGGCGGTGGCCCTGCTCGGCGCGGGCTGTGCGGAGCAATCACACACGCACGGCGACGACCATGCTGACCTGCGAATCGTCGAGCAAGTTCAGATCGACGAGAGCGGCGCGGCGGTCAAGCCCGATGCGGGTGCGGTCCCGGCCGATCCGGCCGGCGACGGGAAGGCCAAGTGCCCGCCGCTGTCCATCGCCATGGCGGGTGCGCTCACCGGCCCGGATGCGGCTCTTGGAATCAACATAAAGAATGGTGTGCAGCTCGCTGTCGACAAACACAATGCCGCTAATGCGGGCTGTCAGGTCGAGTTGAAGACGTTCGACACTGAGGGTGACCCGCAGAAGGCGACGCAGGTGGCTCCTCAGATCGTCGATGACGCATCGATCATGGGCATTGTCGGTCCGGCATTCTCGGGTGAGACCAAGGCCACCGGCGGCATCTTCAACCAGGCGGGTTTGGTTGCGGCGACAGCGTCGGCAACCAATGTCACGCTCTCTGATCAGGGCTGGACCACGTTCTTCCGCGGTCTCGCCAACGACGGCGTCCAGGGTCCCGCTGTCGCCAATTACATCAAGAACACGTTGGCTGCGAAGAAGGTGTGCGTGATCGATGACGGCACCGATTACGGACTCGGTCTCGCGCAGGCGATTCGGAAGACTTTGGGTCCAGTCGCTTTGGCGGACTGCGAGATCTCGGTGAAGAAGGGTGACAAGGATTTTGCCGCGGCGATGACCCAGATCAAGGCGCAGGCGCCGGACGCCGTGTTCTACAGCGGTTACTACGCTGAGGCGGCGCCGTTCGTCCAGCAGGTTCGCGACGCCGGAATCAACACCACCTTCGTCTCGGGCGATGGCAGTAAGGATCCTGAGTTCGTCAAGCAGGCGGGTGCCTCCTCGAAGGATGCGTTGCTGTCTTGCCCCTGCGGACCGCCGAGCAAGGAATTCACCGACGAATACACCAAGAACTTCGATGAGGCGCCCGGGACGTACAGCACCGAGGGCTTCGATATAGCGACGGTACTGCTCAAGGGAATCGATTCGGGCGCTCACACGCGCGCAGCGCTACTCGATTACGTCCGCAAGTACGACGGTCAGGGAATCGCCCGTGGCTACCAGTGGGGTGCGAACGGGGAGCTGACATCGACCCTGATCTGGATGTACAAGGTCCAGCACTGACATT
>Ga0075163_10007464_pt1 | contig 14450 bp, 11 predicted proteins | sample JI1023141ADNA_FD_71478 | JGI IMG/M metagenome (GOLD analysis project Ga0075163, IMG submission 71478) | Wastewater effluent complex algal communities from Wisconsin, to seasonally profile nutrient transformation and Carbon sequestration -... | ecosystem: Engineered > WWTP > Effluent > Algae...
TATGCAACCGAAAAGGCATTTGTCCGTGAAATGGATGCGCAAAAAATAGAAGGTGAATTATTTAGAGAAAACGGTTACGACCAAGATAAATTCATAGAATCTATTTATAAGATTACTGCGTATATGCGCCAACTTGAATATGAATCAAACCCAATATCTGATAAAAACTTACCCGCAATTGATTATTTAAACGCTACGGTAAAAGCATCAAAAGACTTAGAACACCCAATACAAGAACAATCACGGCTTTTACTTGAAAAAGTTATTGCAGAAAACTCTACTGATGGGCAAATTGATTTTAATAAACTTGAAAAGAATTTATCTAATGCAGATAAAACTGCTATAAAAAAATTACAAGAAAGCTATAAAAAGCTATTTCCATACCATAATAAGGTTTCGGTAGATATTAGAAATAAACCATTTATAGCAAGAGATAACTATACCCATATTTCTGCAATCACAGGCAAAGAAATGGGATTGAGTGCAATAGAAGCAAAGCAGAAGTATAATCAAATGCTAGGCGGTACTAAGTCGGGAACTATTGAAGAAAGAGGCAAAACAGCTACCCCAATAGATATGAACCCATTTTCAACATTTAATCACGCATTACAAAACGTATCGCTTGATTACTTTATGACAACTCCATTTAGAACAGTAGAAAAGGTGCTGAATAGTTTTACGAAATATACGGTTGAAGAATTAGGTGGAACAATAAGGGGCACGGATAAGTATAAACAAGCATTAAGAAAAAAAGATGTTGCTGAAGCATGGAAAGATATTTTTGAGGATGTTAAAAAAACTATGCTTGATAGGTCATATTACGAACATTCATTTGCAAAAGATATGGTCCAACTTATAACCAAAAGGTCTGTACAATATATTTTAGCACGTCCGCATAGACTAATATCTGAATTAGGTAGTAACATTGGTATGGTTGGTCCAACTGGGCCAAAAGAATTTGCATTAGGGATACAAGCTAAGGGTTTTGATAATTATAAAGTAATGCAAAATTTACAGAGTTCAGCAACTGAACGACTTTACCCACATGGCGGGTTAGGGTCGTCAATGATGGATGCGCATGATTATGACATATCTGTAGCAAGCAACCAAAATACTATCAATAGGGCAAGGAATAAAGGATTACAAGCATACTATAAATACCCTGCAAAAATAGTAAGAGTAGGAGAGTATGTATCTGATAAATTAATTTCATCTGGAGACTTGCTTATTGGTAGGAATGTATGGAAAGGTGCAATGGAATCAGAGTTTAAAAAACTAACTGGAGAAAAAATAGATTTTGAAAAAATTGCCAATAATGATATTGAGTATATGGATAGGTATATATCATCATTGGATAAAGCTAGAACTTACGCTGATAGACGTGTAACGGATGTAGCTTCTAGTAAAAATATTTTTGAAATTGCACCTTCCATGAGTACTAAAAGGCTCCCATTTTATACTTCATTAAAAAATTACATGAGAGGGTTTCAATCTACAGAAGCTCAATTATTACAAGATGCCATAATCCATTTACAGAAAGGCGGTAAGGTATCACGACAACAAGCACTTCAAAACATAATTGGTATTGGTTTAAGGGCTGGTGTATATCGTGCATCCCAAGCAGCGGTATTGACCGCAATTACTGCTGGTATTTACATGGTAAATAATCTATTTAAGGGCAAGCCTAATAGTGATGATGAGAAGTTAATATCTAAATGGCTAGAAGATGAAGGTATGGAAAATACACCCGAAAATAAAGCCAAACTACTGCTTAATTATTTTAATACCCAAAATCCAAAGATTAAGGAACTTGAAGGAATGAAAGTAAGCGATTACATTGGCGAAGCATTGAAAACAAGTGATGATGAATGGGTTAAAATGATGGAGAAAATACAAGATAAGCCTAATATGTGGGATAATTTTTCACATGGTGCATTAAGTGGTTATATTGGTTTATTGACACAAAGGACGTTAGGTAATTTATCTTATGGATTGGGTGTTGCTCCTATGGTTGAATATACAAATCAAAAAATTCGTGAGAAAATGGGGTTAGGGTATGATAGATACCAAGATTCTTTTACATATAATAAAATCCCATCAACGGAGTATAAAGATTGGTGGATTAATGCGATAAGGGCAAATATGGGAGCATATGGCGAACCTATTGCGCAAGTTGCTGAAATGCTACAATCGCTTATTGTACAACAAGATAACTATAAAAAGTTAGAAGAATTAAATACAGAAATAGCCGACCATGAAAGGGGTACGCCTGTTGAAAATCCAAGTCTAAAAGCGTATTACGCATTAAAAGATAGGCGTACTGCACTTGAAAATAGGATTAAAAATACTTGGCTTAAAGTAGGAAAAGATGCAAGTTTTTTTGGCTTAATGGGTGTAATTCCTGCATTGAAAGATATTGATAAAGGCATTGACCAAGCGTGGAAGCCGACTAATATGCCAGATGATATTAAGGAATTGCAAGAAAGAATAGAAAGTTTAAAGAAAAACGTAATGCCGAAAATAGACAAAAAGACACTATCCCCATCTAAGGTAAGCACCCTTATAGATAAAGGAGTTACAATTCCAGAAACAATTGAGGAATCAAAAAAAATGGGGTTAGGAAATTAACTATTGTTTTATTAGTGCAGGTTCTGTAGCATAATGTTCACTTCTAATATTAGAAGCACCAGATATAGGACCCAATAATCTTTGGAATTTATCAAAGTCTTTTTCTGCATTTATTATAATAGGGTTAGTAAAATCTATTCCCCCATCTGCCGTTTTTGTATAAATGGTAATATTGCCTGTCAATTCACCGCCAATAGGAGATGGTAAACCTTTTTTATTTGAAATCATCCTAGTAGGCGTTTTCTCAAATTCCCAAGCACCTATTCGATTTGTCCTAAGCCCTTCATTTAATTCAAATACAGTATAATCATAGGCATCTTTATTTTTTTCAGGGTTAACCGAAAGTTGTGCCATTGTAGGGCGTGTTTGTACTTCTTTATTAGGAGTAAATATGTTCGCACTTATATGCGTAGTATGTGGCAAATTAATAGATTCCGAATAGTCCGCTTTATTATTATACGCCATTGTAAGCGCATCGGTAAGTTCTTTCTTTTGTTCGGGTTTCATGTCAAATACCGCACTACCATTTTTTAACTCATATTCAAGCCAGTTGACATTTTCTGTTGATGGGTAGCCATATTGTTGAGCAAGTTGTTCCTTTCTTAAATCACTTGACCCTTTCAATAAGGGTACAGGATTTTTGCCAGGCTCGGTTACATATTTCATATATGCTTCAGCTGATGGTAGTCCATTATTCACAACAGAATTTATCCATTGCGTTCTTTCGGCTATAAAGTTTTTCTGATTTAGTTCATCCTTAACTGTTTTAGTACCACCATTACCTGTTTTTAGTTCTTTTATTATACTACCAACACGACCTGCGCTAGTTGCTATTTCTTTTTCAAAATCACGAGGTTTGTATTTATCTAATTGCGCAAGGGTGTTTAGGGTTGATATTGGATGTTTTGATGTTACTTTACTTTCCCCATTTTCATTACCGTATGTAACAACCATTGGCTTCCACTCTCCGTTTGGTTGCCATTCACCTGTCGGCGCAACCGCACCACCTTGTGTTGGTGTAAATAATTCAAGTGCGTCTTTTAGTAACGCTTTGGTTACAGGACTTGCATCTGGGTTTTCATTTACTATGGCAGTTGTCTTTGCAAGTGCATCGTATGATGCTTTGTAATCTTTTATTCCACTTTGTAATGACTGTTTCTTTAAATTGAAAATAGAATAATCCCCTGTTTTTCTTAAATCACTAGCCATTGCATTTGATTCGGTTTTTACCAAAGTAGCAAGTGCTGACCCAAACCCATCGACAGTTTCATATCCCGTTTTGGGAACTTCTGAAAGTTCTTTATTAATTGCGGTATTAGCGATGTCAATATCCTTTTCATAACCTTTTACGGTTTTCCTATTTTCTTTATCAATTGATTCCTGCAACTTTCTATTCTGCATATCAATTGCTTGCTGACGTGCATTATTGGCGGACGCTTGTTGCTGTTTTTCTAATAGTATCTTAGCAACATTACTGCCTATATCTGGTACATCGTATCTTTGAAACCCTGCGTAACTCATTTAATTTCTTTTATGGGATGATATTTCCGTATTTGTCGTATTTAGCACCTTTGTATTTACCTGCTTCAACAGCACCTATTGACGATAGCCCACTCAATCCTGCCATTGTCATTGCACCGCCTTGTGCTACTGCTTGCCCACTACCAACAATCTCCATTTGGTCTAACATACGTTGATACGCTGCATATTGTTCATCTATTGAAAGTTGGGCTGATGCTTCTTGTTGTTTTATTTGCTGAATATCTTTAGCTTTTGCTGATGCGATGTTGGCGTTTGCATTTTCGGCTTGTTGCTGAATGGCAGATACCGCGCCAATAGATGTCGCTGCGCCTTGTTGAGATACCGCATTGATAAGATTAGCCTCTGTTTGCGCATTGGCTTGTTCCTGCGATGCGTATGCTTCAACAGGTATTTGCATTGATGAAAACGGGTTAACTTGCTTTGGTGTTTGACGCGCAAGTTCTACCGCTTTTTCATTGGCTATCTTGGCTTGATGCTGTTGGTATAAGCCTATCCCCATTTGTGCAAGTCCTGCGACTGCTCCTACTACTGCTCCCATTATTATAAATTTTTTATAAGTTCTGTATATCCTCCATTTGCTACAAACCCTGCTTCTTTTTGTGCTTCTATCATGCTTATGTTTCTTAATGCCGAGTACATCAATTGCGCTCCACTTTCCTTGGCTTTTTCTGTCATATTTTGTATCAACAATTGTATGGCATATTTTCGTATATCTCCCCTAACATTAGGATTTGATATTGGAAATGTAAACCACGCAATTGGTGCTTCTTTTAGTGTGTATAAGAACCCTGCACAAATATTTACTTCGTCATCGCATATCATAACTCCTTGCCCCAATAAATGTTGAGGCATTGGATGCTCCCATCCCCACTCACGCCACCATTCGCATAATTGTTCGTAATCTTTTTCTACAATTCCTCTTGAATATAACATATTTCACAAAGTTACGGTTTAGATTGGAAAACACTACTACCTACCGAAAATATTTCTACCTTATCTGTTCCAGTTATCGTTAATTCTGCGGTCATAAATGGACCACGAAGACCATAACTTTCTGATATTTTGTTTTTTGAAATAATAATAACATCCCCATTAGCAGGAGTGTTTGTTTGCGTTGCTGTATAAAACGTAGCTAGATTTTGCGCACTATTATAGAAATAACCTATTATAATCCCAATGATAAATGTACCTCCTGATGAGTTTTTATAGTATAATGTATCTCCTTTTGTCGCATCTACTGCTGGTGGTTGTATTGGCGGAGTTTTTACAGAATACCTAAATGGAGATGTGCCTTTGAAAAATAATTCACCAACCCCCTTATCTTTCATTGTAGTATTAAAATCGGATGCGTTGCTTTGAATATTTGCATATGCTTCGCCTTCTTTAATTACGAAGTCGTTTATGCCGATTAACCCTGTATATTCTCTTTGCGAAAGAAAGGTACTGAAGGTGGCACTTACTTTATCGGCAGGGAATATACCTGCGTATGAGAATGTTTTGAATAATTTATTCTCTGTTGGCGCATCATTTAATGATAATTTTATTGTTGAATTATACTCTGTTCCATAGAAACTATTTCTTAATGCGTTAATATTATGCTTCCATATTTGTCCATTTTTGAAAGAATAGAAATAGTTATTTAACCCTGCCATCATTTCGGGTTGAAACGAAAAGAACGAAGTAAATCCGTCAAGTTCGGGTTGATATGCTATTGTGTATGTTGCCATTTAGACGTAAAGATAATAACTGAAAATAACAATTTACGATTTTTATTTGGAAATATGAAATGTGTAACTATCTTTGCGTTTCAAATCTCGGTTTGCGGTTGTAGCCAAACCGAGATTAATTTCTCACAAAGAATTTCCCTGTAATTGCTACAACCTTTTACGGGGATATTTTTTTTATATATGGCTCACAATATACTTTCATATTCAGAATACAGAAAAGAACAAGCCCTTTGGCTTCAGCGAACCGATAGCGAAAGAACCAACAAAGGCACGAATAGCGAACAATATTTTTTAAAGTGCTATTTGGGCTATCTGTTTATATGTAATTACAAAGAAATGGAAATTATCGAGCGCATAAGGCTTGAAGTGTTATACAAAATGAATAACTATGGTTTTGGTGGCTGCGGTAATGAAAACGATTTTGACCCTACTGTATATGAAAACTCCGTCAGCATTGTAGAAGAAATAATGAGCGAAAAAAATTAAAAAAATGGTAGAGGTTAAAGAATTAAGAATCGGCAATTTAGTTTACAATGGCATAGGTGAGATATTTCCTGCCAATGTCTATACTCTGCAAATGCCTTATTCTGAATTGGGAACTATTGAGCCAATTCCAATGAGCGAAGAAATGTTGGTAAAACTTGGGTTTGCAGATAGTTTTGGCAGTTGTTATACGAACGGTAATTTTACTGTTGATTGCTCGGTCATAAATAATACTTTTAAATCACATGGGGTGTATATCGAAACCGTACACCAATTACAAAATTTATACTTTGCTTTGACTTTAACTGAATTAAAACTTGAGCCATGACAATAGAACAGCAAGCAGAACAAATAGTAAAAAAGTACTCTGATGCTATTAATATTCCTACCTACTTTAAAGAGCCAACCGCCTGCGCAATATTGGAGTTAAAAGAATTAATATATGTATTAGAAACGGCGGCGGGTAGGCAAGCCCAGGTGGAAAATTATCAGAAAATATTAAACTATTTACAAACAACAATATGATAAACTTATTACTTTAGATTACAGGAAGCCTATGGAGAACGCAAGAAGCGTACCCCTACTTCTTATCGGTTGGGAATAACGACAAAACCGCAAGGCAACTATCAAACGATATTAGTTATGATGGAATGAAATTAATGCTTATTCAACTCAACACGTTCCCTTATCAATTACTTGCCCAATCCCATCAATGAGCAACCAATCTGCATTGTCCATCTGATAGTACAAGTACCCACCGTTCAAAAATTGTTCGCCGTACCCGTCAATGTAAATAATGTCGTTGATTTCAGGGTAAACACAAGTTCCTTCGCATGGGTTATTATTAAACCAAAACACTTGATAAGGTTCGGTGCTTGCACAAGCATCTACGCTTGAACATTCACCAACAGGTATCATATTGAATGGTGCTAAGGTAGCAGGATGCTTAACTATAAAAGTGATTGTGACTGCCACGCTATCACCAAAGCAATTTGTTGCAATTACGTCATAAGAATATGTACCCGAAATGTCAAATTTAACACCCATTTCTCCATTACTATCAATAAATATATTCGATGGATGGTAGGCAATACCTGCCGAAGATACGCTTGCATCTCCGTAAGGGTCAACAACAAATGTATTGCCATATAGTGTAATTGTTTCCCCAATACCAACCGAACCATTTTTACTACACCCATTAATATCAACGTATGTAAATGTACCCCCTTCTAAGTTACCCGATACTGTGTACTCATTATATGGCGAATCGAAACTCCACGAAGTAGGGTTGTTAGTAGCCGATATTTTAAATAGTAACGCTACGCCAACTTGTACATATTGGTCAGGTACTGCACTAATAACAGGTATAGCAACCTCTGAACAAATACAAGTAGTTATTGAAAGTACAGACCCATCTTCATCAACGGAGTAAGCATCAGTTCCTACTAAAAAATACTGCCCATCCCCAACAAGCAATAATGTTCCTGTAGAGTTTCTGTATATAATATCCCCTATGTCTGGCAATGCCGAAATTCCATTGTGGTAATAGGTAGTTGTTATGCCGACATCTGCGCAAGCTAATGAGGCAGTCGCATATGACGTTTCGTGAATAGTAAATGAAGTTAAAGAGGGGCAAGTCATATCAATTGTAATATCTCCAACAATAGGGCTATCCCCATTTGAAATTACCATACGCGCATATTCCTCATCAACGTCGCCTTTTACAAAGGTGGTCATTCCCGAAGAAGATGCTACATCTTCAATAATTGTAGCACTATTATATTCCGCATATACATCATAAGGGTTTGCTGTTGTGTACTCCAAAATAGCTAAACCTGCTGAAGTATCTGTATATGAAATATCGATATTTACAGGGTAATACGAACCGTCAATATCCGCCGTTACCGTGCCATCTGCGCAAGATAAAATGTTTCGATAATCAAAGACAATGTATAGAAAATCACCAGTTCTAGTAAATACAAAATTACCGCTATAATTAGGCGAAGTAGATACTAATGTTATGGCGGTTGCCCCATTGTCAATTACGTCTTGACCATTATCATATTGTGTATTTGTAGATAACCAATATGCACTATTGCCAAAATTTGCAGAGAATGTTTTGTAATCATCATTTGTATAAATAAGCACAGATACAGTATTGCCATTAATAGGAACTATGCCCGTTTGAGGATAACCCGATATGTCAAATTCCTCTCCACATCTTGTATTAGTATCGGTCATAGTCCTACCGTCAGCAAGCGATAGTCTGTACTTTACATATTGTTCTGTATCATCATCTAGTCCTAAAACATAAACTTTTGCGTTTAAAAATGTAGATTGAAATTGAACTACAGGTACGGTTTCTACCGTTCCATCTTGATAGGTTATGGTGATATTAGCACTTCTATACGAACCCGTTGCATTAGCCGAAGTAATAGGAGTATATTCATAGTTTCCTGCTCCAGAAATAGGGAGGGCTGGTATCCATGTTGGGCCTGTTATTGTCCATTGTTGATTGGTTGTGATATTTATTGTTGCTATTGCCATTATTGTACTAAAATTACTTGATTGTTTAATGCAGTATAGGCATATGCGTTAGGTGGCGTAACCCCAGGAGCAACTTGAACCACAACAGGTACTTGTGCTTTATAGAATCCTGTTTCTGCTAATACATATCGTTTATAGTAAGGGTCAAAACAACCCACCTTAATTGTATCGGGCTGTAGTTTGAAGCTAGTATTAAAAAATGATTTCATGCCATATTGAGAAACATCAAATAACCCTTGATTATCAAGCCTTAATACCGCCCCTCTTTGGCTATCCGTAAAATACATCACATCCCCATATTGTGCAAAACTTTCAGGGTTATTACTTATGCCAAACTCACCTGCATAAGCAATTTGTGTACCTAATACTTCGGGAATACTTGCAACGCTACCACCTCCTACTGCATCAGAAAGTAAGTTTTTTTCATATAAAACTTTTGATATTTGGTCTTGTTGCATTACAACTAAATCAGTATCCCGTGCTTTTATTTTTTGTATTGTTCCAAATGATTTATCGAGGTATTTGAAGTTTGCTTGCGATAGATTAAAAGCATTTAGGTTATTTACATTTGAATCATATTTATACGTTCCACTATAAGTTAGACCTTCCCCGACAGTTTGTTGCGCATAATCAAGCGATGGAATCATTACTCTTGGCGACCATTCTGTTGTAGGCTTGTTGTATGTATCTCCTATGCGATTTAATTCAACGCCATTATAGAATGACCAACAATTAAATGAAGTGTTATGAGAACTTGTTATCGTTGGCCCAGGATTTAGGAACAAAACTGCACCTTGTACATCCGTTTGATTCTGTACTGGTCCTAATGGGTTATACCCTGCATGATATTTTTTAAAGCCTGTAGTTGTTATGGATAGGTTTTCTGTACACTCATGGAATAATGGGTCACGCTGATTAGCAGGATACACTTCAAAGCATAGTGGAAATTCTGTGTAATACAGTCTAAAGAATTGCATCCTTAAATTGGCAACCATATTTGGGTCGTTAAACAATAAAGGATTTGCAGAAGAAATCATCATTATAGGGTTGTATGACGATGATGGGGGAGCAAATTCAGAGCCTTGTTTTTGTACCACGTGAACATTAAGAATGGCCAACGGAACAGCTACTCCGTATCTAAAAAACACATTTTTGTGTTCTTGCTGTGTGGCCCCCTGCTGTCTAAACTCTAAATATGCACCACTTTCCCAAAACCATTCTTGCATATCTGGGTATGTAGATGGTGCAACAAAACTTTGTTCAGGAGTGTTATAATTAGCAACACCACTTTGCCCATCAAAAATTGAACCGAACTTTATTATTGTCCCACCCCTTATAATATTACTATTAGTTATTGGAACAACTAAAGCCATTCTTTTTATGGAATTGCCACCAATTGTAAGTCCGTTTTGATTTGCATATAAATTAAGCCTCCATGAATCCCCAGCAAATAATGGGATGGTTGGTGAAACGTATAAAGTGCCTAAAGTAATTACATTTGTAGGGTCTTTAATAGTAGCCAATACTGGCGCATTTGTTATGGCATTTCTGAATGGTACTGGCGTAGTATTTACATTAGCTTGAGAATCAAATCTTCTATAATTGAAACAATGAAAACCCGTAACAACTCCAACATATTCAATTCGATACCTTATGTCTTGAGTAGAGTATGCAACATGACTAAATAGAATCTGTGATGGCTGTATTTTATATGGGTTAGACCCATTTGGAAGTATTAGCGCTGCTAAAGTCCCAGGATAATAAATGACAGGAGACCATGAAGCTGGAAATGTAGATGCCGCATCTATCCAAGAATTAACAATTGCAGGAAATACAGCTTGTACCCTTGCATCTAATTGAGGTATAATATTATTGGTAAGCAATTCATACAATAAATTATTTTGAATGCTTGTATCTGCCGATTTTGATAATTTAAAGTACAGTCCAGCTTTATTAATAGTTGGGATTTGTTGCAATGCTCCCTCGTCTTTATATGCAACTTCTAAAACTAAATATTCAGTAGTGCTACCTGTAACACCACTACCATCTACCTTTTGTAAAACGCTATCCCCTTCTGCTATTTTATCCTTGTCAACGGGGTTTAATAAATAATATGAAACACCCGATTCTTCTGAATTGACAATTTCGGATGGAAAAACATTATAGTATTTATACCTACTTTGCTTTATCATTAAGCGATATTTTGTCGCCCAATTAGGAGGGTAATGATTAATATTTATACGAACATAATTTTGCCTACCTGCGTTCTGTGCGCTAATATGAACCACATTTGTAACAGAAGTTATTGGCGTACTCATTCGTCCATAATCATCAGTATATACTATACCAAACTCATAATCAACATTTGTCTTTAATGATGGCCTGTATTGGTCAACTGATAATGACGCGGATATTGCCTGTACGGTATAATTTGGGATTATTGCGGAGTTCCACGAAGTTTTTAAATTATAAAACTGTGTGTAATTGCCATACATTAATCTACTGCCTACAATGTCTTGTGCAAGTGCTTTTATAGGCACATTGTCAAATAATCTAGTTAATTCATATGAAGGTAATGTAGCATACGTTTTGCTATTATCAAATGCAGGATAAGTCCATATTGAATTATCTGGAATGACAGGCACTCCGACAATAGGTTTTAATTTATTTACCGTTTCAATGATATATATGTTTGAAAATTCACTATCCTTGAATAAGAACTGAATATCCGTTACTTGCCTATCTCCCGTTGCTACCGTAATAGCCACCTTATTGTATATGTTATACATAGATGTAATATTCTGCCCATTGAATGCAAAGGCAGCAGGAGTGAATGCGACTTGTGTAAATGGCGCAAGTGATGACCAACGATTATATTCATATTTCCAACGATAAGAAAAATAAAGAAACTTATCCTTCATATTGTTTTTAGGCGTTCCATCATTTGATAACGTAATTACAGCAGCCCCCAATGATGGTTTTACTATCACATTAATATCATCTTGCACCCATGCAAAGTTAGTTGTTGTATATTCTTTGAATCGTGCTACATTAATCATTCGTGGCGGATTAAGGTTGTCCGTCCACATTAAGAACCCATCAAGATAATTAAATCCTGTTATATAATACGACCTATTCAAGTCTAAATACCTACCCCCTACCGTTGGTTTTGGCGCACGAAGTATATAAGAAACAGCACCCACAGTCCCTATCGGCGATACCGAAGGTGTATCGGTATATTGTACAATTAAATCTTCATTGGTTGATGTGATAATGAAAAATATACAATTCAATTCGGGTACAACACAAGTTCCTATGCAACGACCAGATACTAGTGGCAACCCATTAATATCAACAATATCAATAGGCGTACCAACATTGTTAACAGGCTTTTTATTTCCTAATGTGTTTCTAAGTACCCCACTATCTGCAAATGCTGTTGTATCATTAGAGTTTTCGGGATTTGATACTTCTATATTCAAACCATTAAAATACTGCCCTTTTGGGAGTAGTAATTGGTCTAAATCAACATTCATTTTACCGCCAATAAACGTATTTTTGATTTCTGTACTCATTATCCCTTAATCCATTTACTCTGACCTTTTAAAACTTGCATTATAGTAGATGGGTGTAAATTACCCATTCTTATTTTGGCATTATCAAGTAACGCCGACTTGTCTTTTTGAAGTCTTTTTATGGTATATTCGGGTACATTTGACCTGCCCTTAGCTATTGAATATTTAATCCATGAATACAAAAAATCTTCAGCAAATTTATTTACTAAAACTTGCCCATCAACATCATTTAACCCATCAGAAATATACTGTAATTCTAATGTTTGACCATTCATAGTTGATGAAAAATTCATAACACCCAACCGCTTGTCAATACTAAAAGTAGGTAATACATTTACATCGGCAGGGTCAATCCCAAATAAAGGATTCCATGAGAAGTACCACCCATCATTAATCCACCACCCCCAAAATCCTAATGGGGATAGTTGTTGTGTCTGTGCAGTAAGTTCAAGTGCGTGTTGAGTAAGCAATGATTCGGCGGAAATCGTTTGCCCGTTTGCGTCAAATAAAATGTCACCATCGGCATCTTGCAAGAATGCTATTGAACGTGTAGGGAACTTACTTTCATTCAATGGGTATAATTTACCTCCAATATTTATATACGCCCTAACTAAGTTTACATAGTCGGATGGCAAAATAATTTGTAGCGAACTGTCTATAATAAATTCAACAGTTTTTGATTCCCTAGAGGCATCATAATTAAGTTCTTGAATCCCTCTTTTTGCATGAAAAATAACCTTGTATTTGTCAATGTTATGACCTATTAATTCCTCATCGCCAACATACATAAGCATGAAATTATTTACTATATCTTCCAATGGGACGTATTGGTAACTACCATAATTAGTAGTGGCACTATAATATGTTTGGTCGGTCATTAGGTTTTAGTATTATCGTTTTGTTCAGTTAATGCCTCTTGTTGCATAGTATATTGTACAACTTGTTCTTCTCGTATCTGCACACCACTATATTGACAAATCTTCATTATTAGCTTATAAACTTCCGATTCCGATACCTCAAAATCTTGGTAAGACGGGTCATTTATATTAAAAATAGGCTCTCCATTAGTAATATTAGAGTAAGTCCAATTGGGCGTTCTAGGATATCTAATATAAAATATAGTAACATCATCCCCCGTAGTGCCTGTATCTGGGTATATTGTTATCGCATTCCCACGCAATACATAATTTGGGTATGTAAATGTTGGTGCAGTAAGGTTTGAGCGCAAAAGATTTTTTAACTTATGTTGAGCGATTTCCTTTACTTCAACGTCACCATAATTTACCGCATTCAAATAGTACCAATCGGAAGGTAAATTATATGAAGTACTTGTTAGTGAAGAAATGGAAAGTGATACTGTAGTATATCCCGTACCACCTGATACAATTGAGACAGAAGTAATATTCCCTAATGAATCAGTAGAATATGTAATGGAAGCACCAGTACCAGTAGGACCTGAAATTGTTACCGAGCCAGCGGTATTTGGTGCATATCCCGAACCTGGGTCTGCAATATTTACACCAACTATAACACCACCTACAACTATTGCGTTAAGAGTAGCAGGAGTAATAACCTTTTCGAGTGGGACATTTAATGAAAAATATTCAATTGTTTGCTCTAACTGCCTCATTAAGTCAGAATATCCTTCATAGATACGACCTAATTTCATTCGATTACGGTATAAATTAAGCAATCTAAAGTATTCTACAAATACCTCTACTTGTGCCGTAAAAGCATATTTATTAAATTCTTCAGGAGTGATAAGGCCATTATTGTCTTTGGCGAGTATATACTTGACCGTTTGATAGACTTCGTTTATCACAATTTATAAATTTATAACAAAAATACTTAAAGTTTTGGTTTAATTAAAATTATTTATTCATTGATATTGAAATAATTGTATCTTTGGTTTTTAAAACAAAAATTTATTACCATGCAAAAGTTTTTT
>Ga0075163_10007465_pt1 | contig 14450 bp, 14 predicted proteins | sample JI1023141ADNA_FD_71478 | JGI IMG/M metagenome (GOLD analysis project Ga0075163, IMG submission 71478) | Wastewater effluent complex algal communities from Wisconsin, to seasonally profile nutrient transformation and Carbon sequestration -... | ecosystem: Engineered > WWTP > Effluent > Algae...
TCGCGCCGGGCGCATTCTTGACGGTACGATTTGTGACGGCGTGTGGTAAAGCGGGCATGAAGAGACGCGCCTGACCCCCGCCATGCGCCCCAAAAATTATGAGAAAATGTTCCCCGACCTGATTTTCGGTGATCAGAGGTCGCCAGACCCCAAGGTGCGCGCTCCCGAGACGGAACGCACTGGTCTGGCTTTTGTGGTCGAAGAGCCCGTTTCGGTCGTCTCGCCGGTGGTATTCGCCTCCCCCCATTCTGGCCGCCTTTATCCCCGTTTTTTCCTCGACGCCTGCGCCGCCCAGATGCTGGACCTGCGCCGGATTGAGGACGCCTATGTCGACCGGTTGCTGTGCGACGCCCATCTGGCCGGTGCGCCTGTGATTTCAGGTCTGGTGGCTCGCGCCTGCATCGACCTGAACCGGGCCGAGGGTGAGATGGACCCCGGCATGTTCGAGGATCCGCTGGCCGTCTGGCGCGCTTCGCGTTCGCCCCGGGTTGAAGCTGGCCTCGGCTGCGTGCCGCGCGTGGCGTTCAATGGCGTCCCGATCTACCGCCACAAGCTGACCGCCGCCGAGGCGGAAAGCCGGCTGGCGGCCATTTACCGCCCCTATCATCGCGCTCTGGAAGCCCTGTTGCGCCGGGCACAGGCGATGTTTGGCCAGGCCTGGCTGATTGACTGCCATTCCATGCCGGCCGAATCCGACACGCCCGGGCGTTCCCCCGACATTGTCATCGGCGACCGGTTCGGGGCGTCCTGCTCGCCGGGCCTCGCGGATCATGTCGAATCGCTGTTCCGCGCCCGGGGGTATTCGACCGCCCGGAACACGCCGTACGCAGGCGGATTCGCGACGCTGACCCATGGCACGCCCGGGCTGGGCCGCCATGCCTTGCAGATCGAGATTCGCCGCCGGCTTTACCTGGATGAAGCGCGGGTCGAGCCCCACGATGGCTTTCTTACGCTGCGCCGCCACATGACTGAAATCGCGGGATCGATCGCAGCCTACACCCGCGAAGCCGTTGGCTTGACGCAGGGGCACACAAAGAAAATGGCCGCTCCGGATGCCGGAGCGGCCAAGGTATTAGGGAGGAAACGCCCATAAGGGCAGCGGCGCCGAAGCGCCACGGGTTGAGATTTACGCTGCAGCGCAAAAAACTCAACCCCCAAATCTGGCCGTGCGGCGAATTTGCACAGTTTGCCCTGATTGCAGGGTAATGGCGCGTTTCTGGGCACGAAATGCCGGGTTTCCGACCACCTTTTCAGACCCCAGAGTCATAAGTTTATGCTGCAGCGCAGCAAAATCGTCGCAATCAGGAACTCAACCAGTAAACGACTCGGTCTGGTCTGTTCAGACCTCTGGCGCGAGCTTTGCTGATCACTCCCCAGGCGGTCCAGCTTTGGTACGGACCGGCGTAGCGGGAGTATGAGTAATGGCGACTGATGTGGATATCTATGTCGGCAAGCGTCTTCGGCGCCGCCGGCGTCTTCTGGGACTGACGCAGCAGGATCTGGCCAGCCAGGTCGGCGTGCGTTTCCAGCAGATCCAGAAATACGAGTGCGGCGCCAACCGCATCACGGCGAGCCGACTGTTCGCCCTGGCGACGGCGACAAACGTCAACATCAACTACTTCTTCGACGGCCTGACGGCCGACGGCAAACAGGCCCCGGCCAACGACTCGGCTGATCGTCTGTCCGGCGACATTCTTTCGCAAAAAGAGACGCTGGAGCTGGTGCGGGCCTATTACCGCCTTGGCGAACGTCCCCGTCGTCGTCTTCTCGACCTCGCGAAAGCCCTTGAGGGCGATGGCTCTGACGCCGTCGCCTCCTAGAAGGCATCGCTGATCCCGCACGCCGGCGCCCGTCTCCTGCTCAAGGAGTCGGGCGTCCGTTGCGGTGGACAGGCTTTGCCCCGCGGTTGTGTTCATGAGACGGGCGGGCAATTGTCCCGCCATGTCCGATTCCACCGCTTCCAAGGCCCTTTCCAAGTCGCTGGTTCCGTTCGCGATGCGCCTGGCTGACGCCGCGCGCGCCGCCGCCCTGCCACATTTCCGCTCCGCCGCTTCGCTCGCCGACAACAAGGCGGCCACCGGCTATGATCCCGTCACCGAGGCGGACCGCTGCGCCGAACGCGCCATGCGCGCGCTGATCGAGGCCGAGCGCCCGGACGACGGCATCGAGGGCGAGGAGTATGGCTCCAGGCCGGGTCGCAACGGCCTTGTCTGGCATCTCGATCCGGTCGACGGCACGCGAGCGTTCGTCGCCGGACTGCCAGTGTGGACGATACTGATCGGGCTTGCCGAAAACGATCGCGCCATCCTTGGCGTCATCGACCAGCCCTGGCTGGACGAGCGCTATGTCGGCGCGGGCGGCGAGGCCTGGCTGGATTGCCGGGGCGCACGCACGCTGCTGAAAACGCGCGACTGCCCGGCGCTGACGCAGGCCATACTCTCTACCACGGATTTTTTCATCCTGACGCCGCCCGAGCGCGGCGCGTTCGAACATCTGCGGGCGACAGCACGTATCACCCGCTATGGCCTCGACGCTTATGCGTACGCGCGGCTGGCGGCGGGAACGATCGACATGGTTGCGGAGACAGCCCTCAAGTCACACGATGTCTGCGCACTGATCCCGGTGATCGAGGGTGCAGGCGGCGTGGTGACGGACTGGCGCGGCAGCCCTGCCAAGCTGGGCGGCCAGATCGTGGCTTCGGCCAATCGCAGAATCCTCGACGAGGCGCTGGTGTCACTGAGACGGTCGGCGAGCTGATCCCCGTCAAAGCGCCGCAATTGCATTGGAGGTCTGGTCGTCACGCTGACCCGACCGGGTTTCTGGAGTTTCCGACCCATGACGAGCACCACGCTTCTCGACGCCGCGGCCCGTGCCTTTGCGATGGTGTCGTATTCCGACGGACGGCTTGAGCTGACCGAGCGCGCCCGGTTCGGCAAATTCGCCGCCGCCGATCCGGCGCTGTCGAAACTCAACCAGGCTGACGTGCCGGATGCCTGGTCCGAAGCGATTGCCGAGGTACAGAGCTCGCCAAGTTTTGGCGACGCCCTGCTCGCCATTCGCACGACGATCACCAGCGCCGTGGACAAGGCCGTGATCATGCGGACCGCGCAGGCGGCGCTGATGGCGGACGATCGCATCGAAGAGCAGGAAAACGTGGCGATCAGCGAGCTGGCCAAGGCGCTGGGGCTTGATCCCGAAGCGTACTGAGCGACGCGCGCACTAGATTTTTGCGCGCTTCATCAGGTCGTCGAAGGCTTTCCAGAATTCGGCGCGGCGGGCGTCCGTTTCCATCAGGATTTCGTGGCCGGAGCCATCCACCGTCAGCGTCTTGCCTGCCTTGAAGCGGCGGGCGAGTTTTCGCTGGGCTGACTTCTTCACGATGGTGTCGTCTTCGGCGATGGCGATCAGCGCCGGAAGATTGCGGATGTGATCCAGCGCGCCGGGTTCGAAGAATTCGCGCAGCACGTTCAGCGAGGCCACGATCCAGCCAATCGTTGGCTCACCCACTGCAAGCTTGGGTTCAGCCTCGATCAGGTCGCGGTAGACGCGCCAGCGCGTCTCGTCGTGCGTCAGCTGATTGCTGGCGAAGGTTTCTTCCGGTCCGGGTGGACGGGCCAGCAGGCCGCCAAAGCCGAACATGCGGACGAAGCGGGCGTACCAGCGCTGGAAGAACCAGATCGGGATGCCCCACATCGGCGCCGAGAAAGCCGCAGCTTCAACCCGCAACCGCTTGGTGCGCAGGGCTTCGAGCGAGATGGCGCCGCCCATTGAGTGGGCGAGGATGACGAAGGGACGCGGGGCGCGACGGCCGAGCGTTTCCAGCCCGCGCAGCAACGCATCGACATAGACGCCATAGGTGCGGGCATGGCCCGCCAGCGGATCCTTGTGCATCCGCGCCGAGAGGCCCTGCCCAGGCCAGTCGAAGATCACGACGGCGAAGCCGCGTTCCTGCAGGTCGCGGGCGACCTCGAAATACTTCTCGATCGGTTCGGTGCGGCCCGGACAGACCAGAACGGTGCCGCGCGTCCTGACGCCGCCCCTGGGCTCGGGCGCGAACAGCATGCGCAGCCGCCGGTTCTTGCGGCCCTCATACCAGATGACCTCGGCGCCTTCCGGCGGCGGGTTTCCCGGGATGATGACCAGGCCGGTCGGCTGCGAGGCTGCGCCGTCGCCCATTGGTGACCTGAGCCTAGCGGAGCTTGGAGAACAGCGCCTGCAGTTTCATGGCGACGCCCATGTCGCCGGCGACTTTCAGCTTGCCCGACATGTAGGCCATCATCGGATCGAGCGCGCCCTGGGCGAGCTTCTTGAAGTCCTCGAAATCGACCGTGACGGTGGCGTCCGCCTCGCCGTCGGTGTTGGAGACCTTGCCGGCTGCGCCATCGATCAGCAGCTTGCCGACGGCGCCGAAATCGAATTTCACCGTCTTGTCGAAACCGCCGCCGCTGAGCGCGGCCTGAACTTTTTGCGTAACTTCGGCGAGATCCATGTCGTGCTCCTGAAGCTGACCCTTGGCCTCCCTTGTCGCGCGTTGCGGGGCGGCGCGCAACGCTCTGGATCGGCGAAATCGGGCGCCTTTTATCCCCTCGCCGCCTCGTTCCCGGGCCGCTAGGGTTGGTCTGCCTTGGGAGGGCGCGCCATCATGAGCTGGAAAAGCCATATCGAAGAATTGCGGGCGCGCGAGCGGCTGGCTGAACAGATGGGCGGCGAGGAGCGCGTGGCGCGCCAGCGCAGTCAGGGCAAGCTGACCGTCCGGGAGCGCGTGGCGTTCCTCGCCGATCCGGGATCGTTCCATGAGGTCGGCAAGATCGCGGGCAAGGCAGGCTATGGGCCGGACGAGGCGATCGCGGAATTCTTGCCCGCCACCATGGTGTTCGGACGAGCCACACTGGATGGGCGGCCTGCCGTGATCCTTGGCGATGACTTCACCGTGCGGGGCGGCGCATCGGATGCATCCATCGCCGGCAAGATGCTGATGGCCGAGCAGATGGCGCATGAATACGGCATGCCGATCGTGCGGATGGTGGATGGCACGGGCGGCGGCGGCTCGGTGAAGTCGCTGGAGCAGAATCCGCGCACCTACATTCCGACAACGCCGGCGTGGGAATGGATCGTCGGCAACATGGCGCGGGCGCCGGTCGTGTCGCTTGCCTTGGGGCCGTGTGCAGGGCTGGGCGCCGGACGTGTGGCGGCGAGCCATTTCTCGGTGATGGTGCGGGGACTGAGCCAGGTGTTCGTCGCCGGGCCGCCGGTGGCGCGGGCGATCGGCGAGGAGGTCGACAAGGAAGGTCTTGGCGGCTGGGAGATCCAGGGGCGCAACGGGACGATCGACAATGTGGTGAATTCGGAGGCCGAGGCCTTTGCGGCAGCGCGGCGGTTCCTGTCCTACCTGCCCTCCAACGTCGACGAGCTGCCGCCGGTCTATCCTTCAAAGGACGATCCGAAGCGGCGCGAGGACATGCTGCTCGACATCGTGCCAAAGGACGGCAAGACGCCGTACAAGCCGCGCCGGATCATCGAGGCGGTGTTCGACAAGGACAGCTTCTTCGAGATCGGCGAATTGTGGGGACGGTCCGTCGTCACCGGCCTGGCGCGGCTGGACGGGCATCCTGTCGCCGTCATCGCGGGCGATCCGTTCTTCCTTGACGGCGCGTGGACGGCGGACGCGTGCGAGAAGGTGATCCGGCAGGTTGATCTGGCCGAGACGTTCCACCTGCCGATCATCCATCTGGTGGATTGCCCCGGTTTCGCGGTTGGCGTGCGACACGAGAAAGCAGGCGTGACGCGCAAGGGCGTGCGGGCGATGGCGGCCGTCTATCAGGCCACCGTGCCGATCTGCCCGGTGGTGATCCGCAAGGCGTATGGGCTGGCGGGATCGGTGATGTTCAATCCGACGCGGACGCGCTGGCGCTATTGCTGGCCGTCGGGCGATTGGGGTTCCCTGCCAATGGCGGGCGGCATCGAGGCGGCTTACAAGCGGCAGCTGGAAGCGTCCGCCAATCCCGAAGCCGAACTGAAGGAGCTGTACCGGAAGTTCGAGGCGATGCGCTCTCCCTTCCGAACCGCCGAGGCGTTCATCGCGGAAGAGATCATCGATCCGCGCGACACACGCCCGCTGCTGGTCGACTTCGTTCACCATGCCAGGCGCGTGCTGAAACCGGGCGCGCGCAGCTTTGGGATGCGGCCCTAGCGACACGGCCGGGCAGGCTCTCTCTTTGCCTTCCTCGGGCCTCCCCCGAGGACCTCGGTTTGGCCGATGCGGGACGTTGCGCGTTCCGTTTGGTGCGGGAACCAGGGTTCGCGAGACAAGCCCGCGATTGACTCCCGTATTTGGGATGATCCTGTTTCCGGGTCCCGCATTTCCCCGGATCGACCTGAGGGCGTCGGGGGTGCGTGCGAGATGATGCCCCTCCCTCCAGACCCGTCGCAGGCGGTGACACTGGGCGCGGAGCTATCTGACGGGGGGTCAGAGCACGAAGGTCGCGCCGATTAGGTAGACGCCGGACTTGTAGATGTTGAACTGTCGGGATGTTCCTGCCACCGGATCGTTGAAACGGACGACCGTGATGCTGGAATTTCCGCCGACGAGCGACGAGAAGCCGCCCGCCAGCTTTGCGAACAGCTTGTTGGCGCCAGCCATCAGTGACTGCGGCGGCTTGCCAGCGTTGGGACCCGTCTGCGGCGCGGCGAGCGCCAGGGCCATCCAGTCGCTGGTCGCCTTGAACACGTCCTGTGCGGAGGCATCCTCGAGATCGAGGAAGACGATCTCGCCGGTCGGGTCGAGCGCGAGGAAAAGCGGGCCACGCCGATCCTGCAGCGCATAGGCCTGCTTGACGCGTTTGGCGCGGTCGAAGTCGTAGGATGCCGAAAGCTGCACACAATCGCCCTCATTGGCGACGACGGCTCTTACCGGCCAGTGGGTGACGAGGTAATCGCCGCGCGGATTATCGCGGCGCGCGGCGGCTTCGGTGCGGACTGTGGCGGTGCGCGCGCCCAGCAGCGCCTTGCAGAGGCTGTCGTTCTTCGACTTCTCGCGCGAATCCAGCAGGACGAGGCCGGTGGGCATGCCATCTGATTTCGGCAGGTAGGACTCGGTCGGCAGGAGGACGTTGGAGACAATCTCGTAGTCATCCGGCAACGCAACGGCGGGCGTGCCGGGTTGCGGTGCGGGCGGCGGTGCGGGCGGCGGCGGAACTGGACCTGCGCGTGAGGGGCCTTCCCCCGCCCTGGCGTCGATCTCACGGAGGTCGTCGATTGCGGGATCGCGGCTGGCGGGCGGCGCTGAAAGATCCGGCGCGGGTTGCTCAGGCGATGGCGTTGCCGGCGCCGGAGCAGCGGGTTTCGGGACCGGATCGGCAATCTCCGCCGTCTTGATCTCGCTCCCCGGCGACGGCGCAGGCGCCTTCTCGCCACAGGCGGAGAGGCTGAGACCCACAAGGGTCAGCGCCGCGATGACCGAAAATTTCGCCCTCGCAACACCGTTTGGCGCCAGATTCCCCATCGGTCCGCTCCCGCTCCAACCTGCATGTCCGCGGACGAGCCTAGACCCGTCCGCCCTTTCTGGCCAACGGGCTCGGCCAGTCATGAGATCAGACAGGGACCGCCTAGAGTTCCCAGCCCTTGCGGTAGGCGCGGTCGAGCAGGTTGTTGGCTTCCGGCAGATTGGTGATCTTGCCGGATGCGCCATCGTACTCGATCGGCTTGTCGGCGCGCATCGCGACCATGCCGAGCAGCATGGTTTCGGTGAGCGGGCCAGACTGTTCGAACGGCGAGGAGACGCCTTCCTCGCCCCGGATGGCGCGGATCCAGTTCATCTCGTGGCCGCGCGAGCCGCCCGTGATGCGCGGCAGCGATTGCGGAATCTTTGCGCCGCGCGCCACGGCCTCTGCGCCGACCAGCGTGGGCTTGGCGCCGTAGGTGTCGTGCAGCAGCTGGCCCTTGTCGCCGATATAGAGGACGCCGCCCTCCTCCTCGATGATGCGGCCGGCTGGCAGGTTGCGCACGGCAGCCGGCGCAAGGCCGCCATCATACCAGGTGAGTTTCAGCGGGCCGCCCTTCGCCTTGCCGAACTCGTAATAGATGATCGAGCCGAGCGGATAGCTGGTGAGCACGTCGGGGCGTTTGTAATCCCACGGGTCGGTGTCGCCGCCCCACAGCGTGTGGTGGGTTTCGATGCGCGTGGGCAAGCCAGGATCCAGCGCCCACATGGGGAAGTCCATCAGGTGGGCGCCCATGTCGCCGACGGCGCCGGTGCCAAAGGGCGTCCAGCCGCGCCAGTTGAAGTGCGCGTAATCGGGGTGATAGCCCCAGTCGACATCGGCTGGCCCGAGCCAGAGGTTCCAGTCGAGGCCGGGGGGCACGGGCTTGGGTTCGGGCTTGCCGACGCCCTGCGGCCAGACCGGACGGTTGGTCCAGATGTGAACCTCCTTCACCTTGCCGATGGCGCCGCCGCGCAACAGCTCGACCGCGCGCCGGCCATCATCGCTGGAGTGGCCCTGATTGCCCATCTGCGTGACGAGGCCGGGGGTTTTCTTCGCGAGATCCGTCAGCAGGCGGCTTTCGCGCACGGTGTAGGTGAGCGGTTTCTGCACAAATACGTGCAGACCGCGCTCCATCGCCATGCGGGCGGCGAGTGCGTGATGATGATCCGGCGTTGCGATGAGGACGGCTTCGATGTCCTTGCGTTTGTCGAACATCTGCCGGTAGTCGGTGAAGCGCTCGGCCTGGTCGTAGGCGGCCTTCAGTGCGGCGCGTTCAGGCTTTATCGCGCCGGTCTTGTCGAGCATCTGCCGGCCGACGCGATCAAAATCGACATCACAGGCGGCGACGATGTTCTGGCCGGTGAGCATCGACATGTTGTCGGCGCCCTTGCCGCCCGCGCCGATGACCGCGACGTTGACGCGCGCGCCCGCGCCGGGCCGGGCGATCTTCACCTGGGCGAATGACCGCGCGGGCAGCGACATCCACGCAGCTGTCGCTGCAGCGCCGCCGAGCAGCGCGCGGCGGGAATAGCCGCCTGATTTCTGGTTGCGAGATTCCATCTGCCGACTCCACCCGATGCGACGTTTCCTTACCCGGAGCCGCCTGCACTTCTTTGAATGCTGGCGGCGCGCAAGGCGGAGCCTGCATCAAGTGCGGCGGCCTTGGAACGGCGCCTTTAGGTCAACCGGTGCTGATTTCTATTGCGGCACGGCGGGATCGGGTGCGGCAGCTGCAGCGGGCTTGCGGAATTTCAGCGTCATGCGGTCGCTTTCACCGATCGCCTTGTAGACGTCGGCAGTGTAGGTCGAAGCAGTGGGATCGGTCGCGGCGGGCGCGCGCAGGTTCGGCGGCAGCATCCAGACACCGAGCGGATGATCGGCGTTGTCCTTCGGGTTGGCGTTGATCTCGGAGGAGCCTTCGAGGACGAAGCCCGCGCTCTGCGCCAGCTGGATGACGTAGGCTTCCGAGACATATCCGGTGGCGGCCGAGATATCCTGGTCGCGCGTTGACGGCAGGCGATGCTCTTCCACGCCCAAGACGCCGCCGGGCTTCAGCGCGCGGTAGGCGTCGGCGATGATCTTCTCGGCATAGCCGCCGGCCATCCAGTTGTGGATGTTGCGGAAGGTGAGCACGGCGTCAGCCGAACCATCGGGCGCAAGGCCCGGCGAGGCTGGCGAGGCGATGGTGATCTCGATCTTGCCGTAGACTTCCGGGCGGCGCGCGAAGGCTTCGGTGTAGGCGGCGACGTTGGCGGCGGCGCCCGGAGACGAGGCGGGGTCGGGGTGGGCGGCGTAGAGCATGCCGCCGCCGGCCTTGAGCCAGGGACCGAGGATCGCCGTGTACCAGCCGCCGCCCGGATAGATCTCGACCACGGTATCGGTGTTCTTCACGCCGAAGAATTCCAGCGTCTCGACCGGGTGGCGCCAGACATCGCGGGCGGTCTCGGCGTCCATCCGCCACTTGCCGCCGACAGCCCATTGCAGACTGCCAGTGGGGGCGGATTTGTCTGAAGCGGGGGCTTCGGGGGCGCCCAAATTTTTTGCAGCGTCGGTCTTGTTTCCGCACGAGGCCGCCAACATCAGGGCCGCTGCAAGCGCAAGAAAACGGCCTGATTTCATTTCGGATTCCTTCGTTTCCCGCCGCCGCATCGTTTGATGACATTATCCGGTTCGCGCCGCTTGACCATGGCGAACCGGCTTCCCAACTTTGATCGCGAGGCGCCGCACACCGGGCCTCCGGCGCACCAGCGGTCACAAGGCCGTGACGGCGCTGCTCCCTCCACTGGCGGGGTCCCAACGGGAACCGCCCTGTTGCTTGAACAAGGACAGAGACCAATGAGCGCGTTTGACTTTTCGCCCATGTATCGCACCGTCGTCGGCTTCGACCGTCTGGCCAGCCTGATCGACAGCGCGCAGCGCCTGGATGGCGCGCAGGGCTATCCTCCCTACAATATCGAACAATCGATTGATGACGAGAACGCCTACGCCATCGAACTGGCCGTGGCCGGCTTCAGCGACGCCGAACTCGACATCGAGGTCAATGAAGGCCAGCTGATCGTCGTCGGCAAGAAAGAGACCAGCGAAGAGAAGCGTCGCATCGTCCATCGCGGCATTGCCGAGCGCGGGTTCATCCGCCGCTTCCAGCTTGCTGACCATGTCGTGGTGACGGGCGCAGCCCTTCGCAACGGCCTGCTGCGCGTCGAGCTTCGCCGCGAACTGCCCGAGGCGATGAAGCCCCGCAAGATCTCCATCGGTCAGACCAACGCTACCGGTGCGTCGCCCCAAGTGATTGAGGGCGGCAATCCGAAGGTCCGCAAGGCGACGGCGGCTTAACCCCCGGTCACTGCTCGTCGCGGACGACAAGGCGGCGCGCCCTCCCACCCCTGGGGGCGCGCCGTTTTTGTTTGCCTAGAAGCGCGCGAGAATCTGCTGCCAGAGATCGCGCGGCGCTTCGGGCCAGAAGAGACAGACCATGACGAGACCGGCCAGCGCGCCGCCGAGGTGAGCGGCGTGACCGATACCGTCCCGGATGCGACCGGACGCAAAGGCCGAGTACAGGATGTAGAGGAAAGCGAAGAGGATCGCCGGCATCGGCACAATCAGCACGACGATCATCGCAAAGGGCGCAAACAGCGCAAACGCGATGGTGACGCCTGAAATCGCGCCGGAAGCGCCAAGCGCCCGATAGGACATGTCTCGAAAGTTATCGAGCAGCGCCCAGGCCGATCCGCCCAGCAGCGAGACCATGTAGATCGCAAGGAACGGCAAGGTGCCGACCATGTATTCCAGCACCGGGCCGATGAAGAACAGCGTGAGCATGTTCATCAGCAGGTGGAATGTATCGGCATGCACGAAGCCGGACGTTACGGCGCGATACCATTCATTGTTCCGGCGCATGCGGCCGACATCCATCATCAGGGCGTCGGTCAGCGCGACATTGCTGAAGCCGGTGAAGCTGATGAGCGCGTTGGCCGCAAGCAACGCCAGCGTGGCGGGCGCCTGAAGCAGAAGCTGCATATCCATGACGACGTCCTCGCCGGGCCGGGGCTAGTGCGCGGTCGCGTCTTCGTCGCTGTCGGCAGGCGCGCCGCTCACCTGACCATCGCCCACGGGAACGTCCTCGCCATCGGACGCGGCGGCGGAGACCTCGTCGTCTTCACCTTCGCTGTCGTCGCCTTCAGCGGCATCATCCGAAGAAGCGCCGGCGGCGCCCTCCTCGCGATTGCCGCCACGGCCGCCACGACGGCGGCGACGGCGCTTGCGGCGGGCGCCGGTTTCGCCGTCTTCGCGGGGAGCGGCTTCGCGCGGAGCCTGGGCGGCGGCGCCATCGGCGGCTTCCATGTCGACGTCGGGTGCAGCTTCGCCATCAGAGGCGGGCGCGTTGCGGTTGTCCCGGCGCGGTTCGCGCTCCGGGCGGCCGCCTTCAGGACGGGGCGGACGCTGCAGATAGACGGTCGTCGCCGTTTCATCAGTGAAGGCCTTCAGCGCCTCGATTTCCTGGCCTGAGACGAACTTGCGGCGCAGTTCGCGGAAAGACCGCGCGGCAGAGCACAGCGGCGTAAGCGTGAAGGCGTCCTTGCCGAGCGTGATCTCGAAATTCTCCTTTCCGGCAAGCGAGCTTTCGAGGTTTTCGGCAGCCCAGGGCAGGAAGCCGGCGGCCAGTTCGGTCGCGAAGATCGGCGCGAGCGTTTCCTTGAGATCGTCGAAGGCGGCGAACGGGCCCGACGGTTTGGCGTCGGCGAGGAATTCGCACCACTTCACGACGAACTCGCCGTCTTTCTCGATGATCTTGGCGGGGGTCGGATCCTTCATCATCTGGATCAGCTGGCCCGCGATGGCGAAGTCGGCGATCGAGGGACGGCCGCCGAAGATGCACAGATGCTTGCGCAGGTGATCGTCGAGCAGTTTCACAAAACGCTTGAACGACTTCTCGACGGCGGCGCCGAATTCACCCTCGAGACCGATGGAGCGCATCTGGTCGAGCATGCGGGTGATGGCGGCGTCTTCCGCGCCCTTGCGGTCGGCGGGGGCTTCGCGGGTGTAGTAGTCGTCGACGGCGCGCGTGGCGGCGAGGCGCTGGTCCTTCTTGCGCGTCCAGCGGTAATGGTAGGCGGCCTTGGCGAGCCAGGCGTCGGCGTACTCTTCGAGGACGCACGACAGGAAGGCGAGCGTGGGATCAGCTGGAGTGGCGCTGGGCTCGGGCGTATCGGCCTCGAGGGCTTCCATCATCGGTGTGGTGTCGTGGACCGCGAAGCCCGAGGCCGTGACCAGCACGGGGAGCGTGGAAAAGCGCGACAGGGTGCGGAGCTCTTCTTCCGTGTCCTGGGTGCGGGGCAGCCAGTCGAAGGCGACGCCTTTATAGCGCAGATAGCTGCGCATCTTGGTGGAATAGGCCGAGGTTTCGGCCCCGAACAGGCGGTAGCTGCCAGACATTCATATTCTCCGAATTCGGCGGGACGCTATACGCAGGCCCCATCCGCTTCAACCGGTGTTTATGGCCATGCAGGCGGGCCATTTGCCGCCGCATTTGCCTAGGGGGGTGGAACCGGCTAACCCGCGACATAACACGGTTTTCAGCCCAGAGGCGGCCCTTGAAAGGCTCAGTTTTCGTCACCGGCGGCGCGGGATATGTCGGCAGCCATTGCTGCAAGGCGTTTTCGCGCGCGGGGCATGACGTCACAGTCTACGACAATCTGTCCCGTGGGTGGCGCGATTTCGTCAAATGGGGGCCGCTGGTCGAGGGCGACATTCTCGACACCCCTGCCCTGACGCGCGCCCTGAAGGCGGCCAGGCCCGACGCCGTGGCCCATTTTGCAGCCGTCGCCTACATCGCGGAATCGAACGAACAGCCGGGCCTCTATTATCGCATCAACGTGGCCGGGACGCTCAGCCTGCTGGAGGCGATGCGCGAGGCCGGGGTGAGGCGGCTGGTGTTTTCGTCCTCGTGCGCGACCTATGGCGTGCAGCCGGGGACCATCACCGAGGAGACGCCGCAGAACCCGATCAATCCCTATGGCGCCTCCAAGCTGATGGCCGAGCGGATCATCCGCGACTTCGGCGCAGCGTACGGCATCGAGAGTGTGATCCTGCGTTATTTCAATGCGGGCGGCGGCGATCCCGATCTGGAGATCGGCGAGCGTCACGAGCCTGAACCGCACGTGATTCCGCTGGCGCTGAAGGGCGCGCGCGATCCGAACTTCACCTTCACCATCAATGGCGATGACTTCGCAACGCCTGATGGCACATGCGTGCGCGACTATGTGCATGTGAACGATCTGGCGTCGGCCCACCTCAAGGCCATCGAACACATGGCGGCGGGCAAGGGATCGGGCATCTTCAACCTGTCGACCGGCAAGGGCGCCAGCGTGCGTGAGCTGATTGCGGCGGCGGAGGCGGCTTCCGGCGGCAGGATGAACACCCGCATCAGTGCGCGCCGCCCGGGCGATCCGCCGATCCTGATCGCCGATCCGGCGAAGGCGGCGCGCGTCCTGGGCTGGAGCGCGCAGCGCTCGGATATCGCGACGATCCTGAAGGACGCAATTGCGTGGATGGACCTTGAGTCCCGGAACAAGGCCGCCAGATGAAGCCCCGCGTGCTTGCCTATGCCGACAAGATGTTCACGCCGTCGGAGAGCTTCATCCATCGCTCCTACAAGGCGTTTGACCGACTGGAGCCCGTGTTCATCGGGCACGAGCAGCGCACGCAAACGCCGCAGGGCATGCGGGCCATCAAGCTGGGCGAGCTGCACGGGCCGTTCGGCGAGGCTGGCTTCAAGCAGTTCGGCATCGTGTCGGACAAGCTGAAGGCGCGACTGCTGGCGGAGAAGCCGGTGGCGGTGCATGCGCATTTCGGCAAGTCGGGCGCCTATGCGTTGCCGCTGGCGAAGGCGCTGAACCTGCCGCTGGTGACGACCTATTATGGCGGCGACGCCACCAAGACATCGAACACCGAGGACAATTTCTTCCGCGT
>Ga0075163_10007466_pt1 | contig 14448 bp, 37 predicted proteins | sample JI1023141ADNA_FD_71478 | JGI IMG/M metagenome (GOLD analysis project Ga0075163, IMG submission 71478) | Wastewater effluent complex algal communities from Wisconsin, to seasonally profile nutrient transformation and Carbon sequestration -... | ecosystem: Engineered > WWTP > Effluent > Algae...
CCATCTGTGGCTTTTGTAATTCCTAACTTATGCAACGATGGACATGATGTATGTTCTCCATATAGTAATCGCGTGAAACAATATGATGCTTGGATTGAAAACAATTTAAATGCATATAAACAATGGTGTATCAATAATAATTCATTATTGATCATAACTTATGATGAAGACGATGGATCAGCGGCCAATAACATTGCTACTGTATTTTATGGAGCAAATGTAAGACCAGGTACTTACTCTCAAGGTATCAATCACTATAATGTACTGCGTTTCTTAGAAGATGCTAATGGTTTAACTACTCATGCCGGTGCAGCGGCTAATGCTTCTACAATCGATTATTGTTGGACATCTTCATCTGTGGCTAAAAATAATGTAAGCATTACAAATAATGGTTTTGAATTGGCAGAAGTTTATCCCAATCCTACTTCTAATGAAATAAACATTAATTGCAAGGAAGAAGGAAATATTACTGTGCAAGTATATAATCGAATTGGAGATGTAATGCTGACAAGAGAATATACAGATAAAAAATCAAATGAAATAATTACAATTTATAGAAATGAATTTTTAAACCAAGCTTCAGGACTGTATTTTGTAAAAGTGTTTATTAAAGACAGAGTGCAGGTATTCAGGATAGTTATAGAATAATACAAAAAGGGGAAGATTAAATCTTCCCCTTTTTTATTTTAACATGCTGATGTCATATGAAATCCCACACATTCAGAACAATAATACGTTCGAAGCCTGACACTTTTTTGTCGTTGAAAATGTCGTACTGCTTTCCGGGCAGCATGATCAGAGGGGTAGATTCTTTTTGTGCAAGGCATATGTTATGATTTTTTTCAAAAATACAAAAATTATTAGTAAATTACACCCTTCAAAAAAATTTATTTTACAAAATGGTAATCAGTAACAACATAAGACAAGTAATAAGTCCATACATTAGTAATTCAAAGTACCAACTAACTTATGAAGAATTAAGAAAATACATACATGAAATATACCCAGAAGTTAAATCGCGTGGTATGTGGTGTACATATTTTTATAAAAACGATTTAAAACCAAAAATGATTCCATGTAATCCACAATTGGTCTATAAAAATAGAGGATGGATATCGTGGGGACACTTCCTTGGAACTTTTAAAATGCCAACGATTACCAAAGCAAAAATGACTTATGTAAGTTATAAAGAAGCAAAATCATTAATAAGAACGTATGACATAGCTTGTATTAAAGTTTATTACAATTTAAAAAAAGCAGGAGTATTGCCATACGAATTGCCTTTAAAGCCGTTTCGATTTTATAGTAAACGTGGATGGATTTCATGGAGCGATTACTTAGGTATAGATTGTATAGCAAATCAAAATAAAGGAGAATTATATAATTATGAAACATTTGTTGAGTGGTTTATAATTAATAAAATTATTATAAATTCAAAAACGGAATTTTATAATTATTTCAAAACACATTTAAGACCTTCATTTATTCCAAGCAATCCAGATAAAGCATTTAAAAATAATGGATGGGTTTCTTGGAAATCATTTTATTCTAAAACTCTAACTTGAAATTTATTTTAAGTTCAAACATAAGAATAAAATCTTCTATTTTACTTTCTTCATTATCCGCCCATTGATCAAAAGGTTTATTCAAAAAATGTTCCTTTACTTTGGACCAGACAAGATCAGAAAAATCATTACCATATCCAAATACCCGGCCAAAAGAAACATCCTTAATCATGTGATTGGTTGATTGCCAGCCTATTCTTTTAAAAAGACCTTCAGATTCCAAAATGTCTCCAAAAGGCATATCGCGATCTCTGTCTGTTAATTTTTCAAAATAATATCTTGGTTCACTGAAATGTACATCTAAGCGTTCAAGCCCTCCGCATTGCAATTGAAAGGCACTTCTGCGAGTGATCCATATTTTAACAATTGGTACATTTGAATTTTCAGTGATCATACCACCCATTGAGCTAGACTGCCATCATTTTCAAAATACAAATCCCGGTTTTCCAGTTCTTGATTTAAAATGTATTTTTTAAAGTACATGTAAAATTTTGGTCCTGGCACACCAAATAATGATTTATGTTTCAGTGATCCGGATTCATCAAGATGTTGTTCAATGTAAATTTTTCTGCGGTCCTCAATTCGTTCGATTTTCAAAGTAGAATATTTCAAAGGAAGTTCAAATTCATATTTACTCTTAATATGATTATTGATGAATGCTTTGATCTGAGTTTGAGAAAGAGAAAATGACCCGTTTAATGGAATGATTATCTCATCGTGTGTAACATAAATGGTTTTTTCTTTTTCGTTATCAACCAGGTCATCAAATGCTTTTGCAATTCCGGATATAAAGTTTTGCTGCAGACTTTGATTGCGATTGGGATTTAAATTTCCAAAAATGTATTGTCTGAATGATTTTGATTTGGCAAGAGAGATGTGTAAATCATTTTTTCTCATTAAATCCATCCAGCTGTCGCAAAGTTCATTTTCTTTATCGAACATTGCTTTCATGGTTGAATAGTTAGCAGAAACAATATCGATTGATAAAAAAGTTGTATTTTCATCATGATCTTCATGAAAACCTTTTTTTCTTAAATCTTTTTTATAGGGTGCCGGTAGTGATCTAATGTCAAAGTTTTGAAATGCTTCATATGTTTTGGTTGAAGCGATATAGTCTATTAATTCGTTCATTTTGTCACGTTTATATTCTGTGACAGTTTTGCCAATAGTTAAGACATAGTCCTCCATTAATTCAAAATCAGCAATGGCCTCTGGGAGCCAATCATATTCTTTGGATTGAAGAAGTAACTCTAAATAATAGGGAAATTCCTCCTGAACCGGAATGTTTACTTTATATAATTTTTCAAATTCGCTGATCGATTTCATGTGGTTCGTTTTTGGTACAGTTTATAAATTCTGTATTCTACTTCAATTGAATGTTTGAGGGCTTCAATGTTTTCATCTGTTCGCATGCGGCTCGCCTCTTCAGATATTCCATATTTGGACAAAGCTTCTTTAACTTCTGTTGTAAAATGACCTTTTATAAAGGCTGGACAAGTGAATAGAACATTGAAATTTTTGTCAGCGATGAAAAACATGGGATTTGTGCGATCCTCACTGAATGCACCCCAAAAGAACCCGTTTGAATCTTTTGTTTTTTCGTCTATTAATTGTTCTCTGGTCATATGAAGAAGTATAGTATTTTATTTAAACGCTAATTTTAATCAAATGTTACATAAATTTTCAACATTTTTATTTCCATTTGATCTGTTCTCCGAATCTTTTACCAGGCGTTTTATAAAAACGTTGTGAATTATTAAATTCTTCACAACCTATTTCTTTATTGTTTATATAATGACATTTCCAAGTAGAATTTCTATCATATTGCTCATATCCCATTCTTAAATTGTTATAATAATGTCTTTTTATATATCCGTCTGCCCAACAACCATGAGATTCTCCGAAATAATTTTTTTTATTTATTCGTGTTTTATCTATTTCCATGTGATTACTTCTCCAAATTTTTGTCCCGGTTTATTATGTAAAAGTTGTAGGTTATTAATTTTTTCGTATCCAATTTCTTGATTATTTATATAATGACATCGCCACTTATAATAAATGTTTCCATTGTATTCTTCATAACCTATTTTTAAACCATTATAATAATGTCTTTTTGCTATTGTTTCTTGATAATAGCCATGACGTCTTCCGTTGCCATCAAATTGAATTTTATAATTACTTATTTCCATGTGACCTGTTCTCCGAATCTTTTACCAGATTTATTATAAAAATGTTGATAATTATGGTGTTGTTCACAACCAATCGATTTATTATTTACATAATGAGTTCTTAGCTTAATTTTATTATCAAATGCAAAATATAATTCATCATAACCAATACTTTTACTATTAAAATAATGGCACTTATACCATAATCTTGTTTCTTGTTGATCATGATATTTTTCATAATATCCGTGAAGCTGACCAATAACATTGCATTTATTTATTTTAGTTTTATCTATTTCCATACGATCTCCTCTCCGAATATTTTACCAGACCTATAGAAAAGTTGTTCATGCTCGAACATCTCACATCCAATTGCTTTACCTTTAATGTTGTAATGACATTTCCACAATAGTTCATCATATGATTTTTCAAAACCAACTGCTACACCATTATAAAAATTTGATTTTACTCCATTTGTTTCCCAATATCCATGCTTCTGGTTGGCAGAATTATATTGATTTATTTTTATTCCCATTTGATCTCTTCTCCAAATTTATTGCCGGGTTTGTTATGATAAATTTGTGAATTTAAATATTTTTCACAGCCTATTAGGTTGCCATTTAACCAATGAGATTCCCACATCACAATATTCTCTTTATAAAACTTTTCTTGGTAGCCAACACGTATTTTATTAAAATAATGACACTTATACCATAATTTTAATTCTTGACCATGATATCTTTCCCAGTAACCATGACTCTGGCCGGCAGAATTATGTTGAGTTATTTCCATTTGATCTCTTCTCCGAATTTATTTCCTGGTTTGTTATGATAATATTGTGTATTTGCAAATCGTGCACAACCGATACCTTGGTTGTCAATAGTAGCGTGAGCTCTAAAATAGTAAATACTTCCGAGCTTATCTCCTTCTACGTATCCTACATTTTTTCCCATAAAATAATGTCCTTTATAAGGCACAAATCGATCAATAGATTCACAATATAACAATTCTATCCAAAGACCGTGCTTTAACCCTTCATAAATTACTTGATTTATTGTGTCTATTTCCATGTGATATCTTCTCCGAATAGTTTACCAGATTTATTGTAAAAATATTGCGCTCTATTTAATTTTTCACAACCAATCTCTTTGTCGTTAATGTAATGACATTTCCATTGATTAGCACTATGATTTATTATTTCAAGACCCATTTGTTGATCATTATAATAATGAATTCTATAAGAATTTTTACTCCAATAACCATGACGACAACCGGAGGTATTAAATTTGTTTATTTTTGTTTGATCTATTTCCATCTGATCTGTTCTCCGAATTTTTTGTTGGACCTGTTAAAATAATATTGTCCGTTATCCCACGATTCACAACCTATTTCACGTCCATTTATAGAATAGTGACAACAATACCCAGTTATTAAATTTTCAAAATAACCTACTCGGTGTACTTTGTAAAAATGACCTTCATATTCACTTTTCCAATATCCATGAGAATGGCCGGCAGCATTAAATTTATTTATTTCCATCTGATATGTTCTCCAAATAATTTATGATCTTTGTTATAAAAACATTGTTCATTATGTAATCGTTCACAGCCAAATTTAGCATCTTTGACTTTATGACATTGCCAATAATTTTTATCGTTGTTGTGATAATATCCTATGCTTTCACCATTATAATAATTACCCTTTCCATAATAGAGATTCCAATAACCATGTCTTTTATTTTCAGTATTATATTTATTTATATTAATTCCATTTATTTCCATGTGATCATTTCTCCAAATTTTTTTCTTGGCTTGTTAAAGAAATATTGATATTTAAAATCATTATTGTAATATTCGCATCCAATTTCCTTATCGTTTATATAATGGCATTTAAACATGTGACTTACATAAAGTCCTAAATTTAATCCATTGTAACAATGCTTTTTCCTACAGCTGTCATCCCAATAGCCATGCTGATCACCATCAGAATTAAGTTTGTTTATTTCCATCTGATTTGCTCTCCGAATTTATTGCCAGGTTTGTTGTGGTACCATTGATTATTATTATATATTTCGCACCCGATCTCTTCTCCGGCTATTAAATGACATTTGTTAGTAATATTGTATTTCTCATAAGTGGAAGAAATAATTTGAAAATCATTACTCTCAAAATATCCGAAATAAACATCATTTACAAAATGACTTTTATATATTAAATAATCACCGTATGTAGTTTCCCATAAACCACATCTCTCACCAAAAATATTATGTTGGTTCATTTTAATTTTATTTAGTTCCATTCTATTTGTTCTCCGAATATATTTCCTTTTGAATTATAAAAGTATTGATTTGTATAAAACACTTCACAACCGATTTCTTTTCCACTTAAATGATGATGACACCTAACTGTAGAAGTAATTTCCAGACCAACATTTAAACCATTGAAATAATGACATTCGTTATTATCTCCTCCCCAATAGCCATGAGATTCTCCGGCATCATTAAATTTGTTTATTGCCATTTCCATTTGGTCCATTCTCCAAACCTATTTCCAGGTTTATTAAAAAAATATTGATTATTATTTACTTGTTCACATCCAATAGCAAAATTATTTATGTAATGACATTGCCATAATTGATCTTTGGTAAAACATATTTCATAGCCAAATTTAATTTTATTATAATAATGTCTTTTAAAAAGCCGATCTTCCCAATAACCATGATATACTCCGGCATCATTAAATTTGTTTATTTTTTGATTTTTTTCCATATGATCTCCTCTCCGAATTTGATATCAGGTGTTTTATAAAAATATTGGTTATTAAAATATTGGTTATTAAAATAATTATTACAACCAATTCTTTTGGAATTTATCCAATGACATTTATAAGCTGAAGAATTAAAATAATTTGTTTTATCATATCCAATTAATTCACCATTAAAGTAATGAGCTTTAAATTTTAATTGTTTATTATTTTTGTCATTATATTGCTCCCAATAACCATATTGCTCCCAATAACCATGTCGTCTACGAGCAGCATTATATAGATTTATTTCCATGTTATTTGCTCTCCGAATAATTTATGATTATTTCTGCTGTATATAAACTGTGTATTTTCATTAGAAATACACAGGCACCGGTATGTCAATGATATTACACCTTTTGAATGATAGCATTCATAGTAGCCAATGGCCTGATCATTTATATAATGGCCTCTGTTATGAAGTTCTCCTCTATTATTGTAAGAAGTAAATTTACCGAACTTTTTATTTCTTACATAATGAAATTTCAGATTAACATTATGATTGGCATAATGTCTTATCCAATAACCATGTTGTTTTATTTCTGGATCATATTTTTCTATTTCCATTCTATTTGTTCTCCGAATCTTTTACCGGGTTTATTAAAATAATATTGAAAGTTACGAAATCGTTCACATCCAATTTCTAAATCATTAATATAATGAGATTGCCAATGGCCATTAAGTATTTCATAACCTACATATTCCCCGTTGTAATAATGACATTTACTGTGTAAATCTTCCCAGTAGCCATGAGAATTTAATGCAGAATTATGTTTGTTTATTTCCATGTGATCTCTTCTCCTAATTTTTTGCCCAGTTTATTAAAATAATATTGATGTGTTATTTTATTGTTTATAACATGTTTTAATTCGCATCCAATTTCTTTACCATTAAGGTAATGACACTTCCATTTATTTAGAGATGTTTGACTAAAGAAATGTCCTATACAACCACCATTATTATAATGGCGCTTACATAGATCACTTTCCCAATAACCATGTAAGAGACCGGCAGAAGTACGTTTGTTTATTTTTTTATATTTTATTCCCATTCTATCTGTTCTCCAAATTTTTTGCTCGACTTGTTGTAAAAATATTGGGCCTCATTCATCAATTCACAACCTATTTCATAATCATTAAAATAATGACACTGCCACACATAACAACTATCTCTATTGTATTGCTCCAAACCTATTCTTGAGTTATTGTAATAATGTCTTTTTACAAATTCATCTTTATAATAACCATGTTGGCCTGCAGCATTGTATTGATTTATTATTTCCATCTGATCTCCTCTCCAAACTTTTGATTTGGTGCTTTAAAGTAATATTGATGTGAAGTTTTATGCAATAACCTATATTGTAATTCACAGCCAATTTCCTTATCATTGATGTAATGGCAATTCCATTTTGCAAAAGAATTATCTTCGATACAATATCCAAATCTATTTTGATTAAAGTAATGACACATGACACTATAATAAGGGTCATCATCATTCCAGTAGCCATGATGCTCACCGAATGCATTATATTGATTTATTTTTTGATCTATTTCCATATTATCTCTTCTCCAAATTTTTTGTCGGACTTAAAAATAAACTGCGAACTATTGTCAGACAAATAATATCCTAATTTTGATTTGTTTATTATATGTCCCATCCTATTGCCTAAAAAATGCACTGAAGGTGTAATGCTGAAAAGTCCAATTTGATTACCATTAAAATAATGTACTTTTAAAGAAATAGTAAGATTATTCCAATATCCATGAAGTCTACCGTCAAAATTATATTGGTTTATTTTTTGATTTATTTCCATGTGATTTCTTCTCCGAATTTAATGCGTGATGGTTTAAAAAAATATTGATAATTCTCACGTTGCTCACAACCAATTTCGTTATTATCTGACCAATGGAATTTAAACATTATAGTGCCATCATCATTAAAAATTTCTACATAACCAACCCATAGGCCATCTACATAATGTCCTATTAACCATAATTGTTTTTTTCCCTTATCATGATATACTTTCAAATATCCATGATTTTTACCGGCAGCATTTAATCCATTCATCTTTAATATAATTTTAAAATAAAAAACCTTTCAATTGTTAAAAAGAAAGGTTTTTTATTTATTGGTATCGAGCCAAAACTAATTAATCGTGATTTTTTTCAATCTGTTTTGTAAAAGGCTCATACACTCTTTGAATTCTACGAACGTATTTACCTTCCTCGATCACTAACGGCTCATGTTCCTGGTGCATGATTACCGCTTTTCCAGAAACTCTGAAGATAGTTTCTGTTTCTTGTGATCGATTGATTCTGCTGCCGGTTTCGTTCTTCTGAGGGCAAACCAACACCTGACTGTTCTTCATCGGACTTACCTGATGAATGTGACCAGTAGCTTCACCTTCAGCTAAGATCAGTTTTTCCACAACAGTGTTTGGATTTAATTCTGCATTATCATCATCACTTACTTTGAAGATGACCACGTCACCATGACGCAATACTAATTGTTCTTTTTTCATAATTTATTTTAATTTAAGATTCAGTTTCTAATTCTAAGTATTCTGCTCTGGACACATGCAAGGTCCAAGCAACAGCATCAATTGCTTTCTCGTGAGGAGGAACAGTGTTGAAATACTTTCTTCCGGTTGAAGGGCAATCGCATTCTACACCGAAATAATCCTCGTCCTCAAGACCAACAAGATCACGTGGTATTTTGTATAAACGATAGACATCATCAAATTCAACATCTATCTCATCAAACAATTCTTCCATATTTGAAGATTCAAACATGCCGGATTTGTCATGATCATTTTTTAATACCAGACGCTTTTGTTTTTTGTGAATTTTTTCTTCAGAAAGAAGTTCTGCTTTAAGTTCTGAAACTAATGCTTCAAATCCAACATACTTTAAAGCAAGCATTCGTTGTTCTGAATTGGTGAACGCCAAAGCTTCTTTTGCAGAAATGGGCTCCATAGTTTCCCATAATTCACGAGCTCTGATTTTTGTTTCTTCTACCTGAAGGTATGGAAGGATATCAGTATCAAAAATTGTATGTTCCATACGTTTGCAAATGGCAATGAAATCTTCCAGTTTTTCAAAATTGACATTGTCAATGTTGTAAGTTTTTGAAATGATCTCAACAGTTGTAACATCTACGAATGGTTTCATGTAATCGATGTTAAAAAATGATGGATCAAAATAAACGCCTTCTTCGTAATCTGGAATAGGGATCACTGTTTTGCAACCTGGCGGTGCTTGTTCAAGTTGTGTTTGTCCTTGTGGTGCTTGCTCTTTTGGTTGTTCTTTTTCTTCTTCTTTCATGATTTATTTTAGGATTGAATTATTAATAATTGCTCTTCTACATAATCAAGAGCGGCTAAGATTCTTTCTTTTGGTGTGTCTTGCTTAAATTTCGAATGATTTCCATTATTGACAACTGTAATGTTGTCGCCTAGTCTAAAATATGGACATGGTTCATAAAGAATTCCGGCATTAAAAAATAAATTTTCTAAAGCAGAAATTTCTCCTGTCGGATCAAACTTTTTAACATTATTTGCCATACCACTATGTTCAGGATGCAAAAGCCCTATGGCACAATGCTGACCTTTTCCATTATCTTGTGTTCCAACACACCATTTATTTTCCGGAATTGCAGAAAATTTATCTCTGAAATGTTGTACAGTAAATTCTTTTTTCATTTTAATACTTTAATAATGAAATATTATTCATTGTATATTTTTCCAATTTTTCTCTTCCTTTTAAAAATTCCAACTCAATAAGAAAAGTAAATCCGGCAATAGTACCTCCTTGATCGGTGATCATCTCTGCAGCTGCGCAAGCGGTTCCGGCTGTTGCCAAAAGATCATCGTGTAAAAGAACGTTCATACCTTTCGTTACAGTATCGGAATGCATTTCTATTGTAGATACTCCATATTCAAGAGAATAGGATTTTGACACTTTATGAAAAGGAAGTTTACCTTCTTTGCGGATCGGAATAAAAGGAATACCTAAATGATTTGCTAATAAAAATCCAAAGAAGAACCCTCTGCTTTCCACTCCTGCAATGGCATCAATTGATTTATCTTTTACAATTTCTTTGATGTCTTCCAATAGAAGATCAAGAGCTAAATCGCAGTGATGCGGAGAAAAAAGAAGTGGCGTGATGTCTTTAAATAAGATACCCGGTTTTGGATAATCAGGGACATCACGAATCGCAGAATTTAATTCTTCAAGATAAGCCAATCTTTGTTTTTCTAAAGGCAATTGTTCTAGTTCCATTTTTGTGTTTTATAAAAATATAAAATTATTGATTATTTACTAAGACCATTGTGTGCAAGCAATTTTTCAATGTTTGGTTTGACATAATCATTGATATACATTTCGTCTGTAACCGGAATTGATTTTAAAGTCCGTTCCCCTTCATCTACGTCTTTTCTGGAAATACGAGAATAGCCGTAAATATAATGATGCGCAATTTTTACTTTTATATCATTTTTACTGAAGATGACATTCTCAAATTCACCATCAGTGGTTTCAAAATTCAAATGAGAAAAACTTAACAACATCTTGTCAATGTGTTTTTTCATCTTTATTCTTATTTCTTCTTTTATGTTCATAATTAGTAACTGATCGTAATTGATTTTGTTTTTAAAGGACACCACTCAGGAGTAACTGGTAAAAATGTTTTTTTGCTTTCAATAATTTTTTTTTCATACCTCATGTATTCATCGTAAGTCGTAGAAAGCGAACGATCCGCCTGGCATTTAAATCCTCCTGACATATCTTGAAACTCACAGAAAGGACAATCGTTGCATCCGGTGATCTGAATTTTATCATCCACTAACTGAGGTAACTTATTTGGCATCATAGGCAGTAAAAATAAGAATTATAATTAGAAAATACAAATTATTATATATCAAGTTTATATTTACTTTTCAACATATTCCACTTCGCCTCCAATTCCTCATTTGTCATCTCTCTTATTTTTTGCTTTTCTTGATGAATCTTAGGCTCTCCAATTATTCTTTTTCCATTAACATGATAACCAAGCGGGAAATCTACATTAATTTCAAGTAATTCTTCAAAAAAACGCCAAAAAGCTCTTTCAATTAAGATTTTTTTGGCAGCTCTTTCGCTAACCCACATCGGCTTATGTAGCCGTTTGTCATTAATGGAACTGATCAGCTGGTATTTCTTTTCTTTGTTTCTTTTAATTATAATTCCCATAGACTTGAAAATTAAAAAATAAGATAATCTGCTCTTCTACATGTAGGTTGACCACTTTCCTTGTGGTCCAGAAGCAATATGTAGTTGATCTGAGTTTGTCCAGGAAGAAAATCAATTCTATCCACCACCGCACGAATAGAGTCCGGTTTCATATAAACAATACTTCCGGGTTGATATCTTGCATTGGTGATGGTACTATCTGCTTTTTTGAAGAAAGCTATTTTCTCCTGAACAATTTGATTTTGCTGATTCAGGATCATTTCACGGCTATGTAAAATCTTCAGTGAATCATTGATTGATTTTTCTTTTTTAAGCTGTTCTACCCTTTTTAATTCTACTATCTTTTGATCAGTTGAGATTGTCACATACATTACATAAGTATACAATGATACAATTGTAACAGTGATGACTACTACATATAAAAAATACTTTTTAAATTTTTTCCACTTTGATTGATCCATAGGTAAATTATTTTTCTAAAACCATACATTTCGAAACAGAAACATAAGTGTCGTCCTCATAAAATAAATAAGCTGGCACCTTTAATATAGGATGAATAATTACGTCTTTGATTGTATTAATTTTAAAGCTTGATTTAAATGGCCTTTCTGAGATTTTTTGAACTTTTTTATCAATATCAGAAATTTTTAACTCACTCAAAGGTAAGGCAGCATGTTCAACTGATTTTTCAGTTCGCTCTTTTCGTAAGTGTTTATCTACGCTCATTATGTTTTAAACGCTAATTTTAAAAAATGTTACACTTTTAAACAGTTTTAAGTGTTATTTTTAATTCTTTTATATAAGGCAAACTTTCAGTTAAATCATGTGTGTCTGCAAGTTTGGTTCCCGGTTTAAATGTAATATGATAACTTATTGTTTCTCGTTCATTCAGGTCAGGTATTTTCTGTTCCAGAGACTGATCATTCATTTGGCCTTCTACCAATACTGAATCATTTGAATCTACTATTATTATTTTCATGATGTTTTTTATTTATTGAAATTTACCATTAATAAATGTTAAGTCTTTAGCTCCCCAAGTTTGATTTTTTAGATCATAATAATTTTTACAGGTATTAAACACATCTAAATATTCTTCGCCCGTTAATTCTCTGAATTTTTTATTGGGCTCCACCGGCATTTTACGTAATGATTTTTTTCCTGTGATCATTAATGAATACACATAATCAGTTATCGGATTTACATAATGCCATCCGTTCTCTTCTGTCATCTCATAACAGGAACCTTCTGGAAGAATTAATTTGCAATCTATTGCCGGAATGGTATCATCAGAATTATGACCAACACCCATTTCATAAGAACCTTTTAAAATTCGTATAGCAGATTTCCATGGATGCGGATGAAAAAGAGCGTCTGTTGATTTATTGCACTTATGAATTTTATGTAAGTAAATTCTCAACCCCTGGTAGTCAAACCGGTTGCGTGTATGAAACGTAGCCATGTACGACACTTGATATAAACCACGAACCTTAATTGGCTATGTTTTATACACGTTGTTATATGCAGTGCGGATTTAACCTACAAACTTTAATACGAAGATCTGAACCTTTTTGTTTTATTTTTGTGGGAAGAAAATTTAAAATTTGAATATTTATATATAAAGTAAAATATATGGAGAAAGATATGAAACTACGTAAATTTATAGCAACTACTATACGTGAATATTTGAATGAAAATGTTAATTCATATACGAAATTAATTGATTTAGCGAAACAATATGATTACGAAACATTTTTAAGAAAAAGTGATAGTGTAACTTCAATATATAATATATTATATCGTGGAATGTATGACCAAGAATTAACTAATAATTCTTTTTTTACTGATTATATCGGACATGCAACACAATATGGTGATTATGTTGATGGTATTATTTATAATAATGGAGATGTTTTGTATTTTGATGATACAACATTTAACAATTTAAGAAATTCTTTCAAGAATATTAACAAAAAAGAATTAGAGCAAATATATTCATATCATTTCAAAACCAATAAGTTATATGATGCTATGGATGGTGAATATTCAGAAGAAGAATCTGTTATAAAATTTGTTCATAATTTTATAAAATCAAATATACCATATTCAAAAGTATCACAAAATAAAGTAAAAAATGATTTGTTAATACCAATTATGACACACTACGCAAAATTAAAAGGTAAAAATATCATTCAATTTGTTGGTGGTGATTATAGTGATTATGGTGGTGCTGACGAATTTGTAGTTGATGATGTATCAAAATATACTAAATTGAGTGATATTTGGAAAAGTGTGAATTAATTCTTAAATTTGTGCGTTGGAAAAAATAAAACAAAAATAATGTTACGATGAAACTTAATACGAAGCGATAACGTAGCATTGCATATAACGATTGGGTGTATATGTAGTGTGAGATTTGAAACACTGAACTTCATTTAACCGATGAACTTAATTGTAAGTAGAAACTTTGAATATATCACTGAACCTCACATTACATATACACCTTGTTATACACAGTGCGGTTTAGATGGTCTAAAATAAATTTTGAAATATTTATATATAAATGAAAAACAATGAGCGAAGATATTAGAAAAATGATAGATAAAGTGAAATCATTCAATCAATTTATTAACGAAAATGTTAGTAGAACACTAATATTATATCACGGGACTTGTGAAAGTAATGGTAAAAA